>Ga0070713_100002989_pt1 | contig 11104 bp, 10 predicted proteins | sample LARL82metaG_FD_65465 | JGI IMG/M metagenome (GOLD analysis project Ga0070713, IMG submission 65465) | Corn, switchgrass and miscanthus rhizosphere microbial communities from Kellogg Biological Station, Michigan, USA - LAR L8-2 metaG | ecosystem: Host-associated > Plants > Roots > Rhizosphere ... | reverse complement strand
CGAGCGCCGCCTCGACTTCCGACAGTGGGGTACCGCAGCGCACGCTGATGACGAGCTCGGAAGGCTCATAGTCGACGATGCCGCGCCAGCCGCGCACGTCCAGGATCTCACCGCTCAGCTGCTCGCCGTAGAAGTCCTTGGTGCCGGCGCCCCGCAGGCGCAATGGCATCGCGCCACGCACCGCGGTGGCGATACGCTCACGCCAACTCTCGAGAACCGCTGCGTCAGCCTCCTCCATGCGAGTCAGAAGCGTGGCAGCTCCGGATGAGGCAGGGCACCGCCATGGACATGCAGCCGTCCATACTCGGCGCAGCGCACCAGTGTTGGAATGAGCTTGCCGGGATTGAGCAACCCATGCGGGTCGAACGCCTCCTTGACGGCGAAAAACGCGGCACGCTCGGCAGGAGAGAATTGCACGCACATGGAGTTGAGTTTCTCGAGTCCGACACCGTGCTCACCCGTGATGGTGCCCCCGAGTGTCACGCATAGCTCGAGGATCTCCGCACCGAAGCGATCCGCGCGCTCCCAGGAGCCGGGCTCGTTGGCGTCGAACAGGATCACCGGATGCAGGTTGCCATCCCCCGCATGAAAGACGTTCATGCAGCGCAGACCGTAACTCGACTCCATCCGCTCGATGGCCTCCAGCACATGCCCCACGTGCTTGCGTGGAATGGTTCCATCCATACAGTAGTAATCGGGCGATAACCGGCCGGCCGCAGGGAAAGCGTTCTTGCGTCCGGACCAGAGGCGCAGCCGCTCGGCTTCCGATGCGGATACCCGCAGCGCAGTAGCCCCTGCGACACGCAGCACCCGCTCGATCTCCTGCACCTGCTCGCGCACCTCCTCCGGAGTACCGTCCGATTCCACGAGCAGGATGGCGGCCGCCTCGAGGTCGTATCCCGCCTGCACGAATGGCTCGACCGCCGCAGTCGCCTTGCGGTCCATCATCTCGAGCGCGGCTGGAATGATGCCGGCGGCGATGATGGCCGCAACGGCGGTGCCGGCGCTCTGCACGTCGGCGAAGGAGGCCATCACCAGCTGTGCGCAGGTCGGCAGCGGAATGAGCTTCACCAGCACCTCGGTGACGATCAGCAACAATCCCTCCGAGCCGATCACGAGCGCAAGCAGGTCGAGCCCGCCGCTGTCCGGTGCGAGGCCACCGAGCTCGATGCGCTCTCCATCCACCGTGTAGCCGCGGACTCCGAGCACGTTGTGCACCGTGAGTCCGTACTTGAGGCAATGCACGCCGCCGGAATTCTCAGCCACATTGCCGCCGATCGAGCAGGCCACCTGGGAGGACGGATCTGGTGCGTAATAGAGGCCGTGGGGGGCTGCGGCTTCGGAGATCTTCAGATTTGGGACTCCGGGCTCGACACGCGCGCTGCGATTTATCGGATCGATCTCCAGAATCCGACTCATGCGCGCGCAGGAAAGGAGCACCCCAGAGGGGTGGGGCGTGGCGCCACCCGACAGCCCGGTGCCCGAGCCGCGCGCCACCAGCGGCACCTTCAGCCGATGGCAGGTCAGCAGCGTGCGGCGTACCTCCTCGTCGGTCCGCGGCAGCACGACCACCGCCGGTACCGAGCGGAATGCAGTGAGCCCGTCGCATTCGTAGGGGCGGCGTTCCTCGGCACGCTCCAGCAGGCAGTCACCCGGAAGTACCGCGCGCAGTGCCGCCGCGATATCAGTGACGTCGGGTCCGGCCATGTGGCCATCGTAATGGCGCTGCCGGAGAAGTCCATGCCGCAAACCGATCAGTTCGCGCGGGGGGTGCTGATGATAATGGGCCTCACGCCCGGCAGGATGAGTCCATGGATCAGCAGCCAACGAGCCAACCGGTGCGCTCGCGGCGTCCCAGCGGACGGGATGCCAAGATCGCCGCGCGCACCGCTCGCAGCCACGCTTTCGTTCCGTACATCACCCGCAAGATTCCTTACTACGAGGTACTCGGTGCCGAGGGCCTGGAGCTCCTCGAGCACAACGCCGATACCATCCTCGAGGAGATAGGCATCGACTTTCGCGATGACGCCGAGGCGCTGCAGCTGTGGAAGGCTGCGGGCGCTGACGTCAAGGGTGAGCGTGTCCACTTTCCGCGCGGCATGTGCCGCACCATCGTGCGCCGCTCGGCGCCCCGGGAATTCACCCAGTACGCGCGCAACCCCGCACGCAACGTGGTGATCGGCGGTAACCGCACGGTGTTTGCCCCCGCGTATGGCTCCCCGTTCGTGCGCAACCTCGATGAAGGCCGTCGCTATGCGCGCATCGAGGATTTCCGCAATTTTGTCAAGCTTGCCTACATGGCGACTTCGTTGCATCACTCCGGCGGCACCATCTGCGAGCCCGTCGACCTGCCGGTCAACAAGCGGCACTTCGACATGGTGTACACGCACATGAAGTACAGCGACAAGCCCTACATGGGCTCGGTCACTCATCCGGAGCGTGCCCGCGACACCGTCGAGATGACCCGTATCCTGTTCGGGGAGAACTTCGAAGACCCGGCAACCGGTAAGCCGCGAACCTGCATCATCAGTCTCATCAACGCTAATTCGCCGCTCACCTGGGACGCCACCATGCTCGGCGCCCTGAAGGTGTACGCGCGCGCGAACCAGGCGCTCATCGTGACGCCCTTCATCCTCGCGGGCGCGATGTCGCCGGTGACAGTCGCAGGCACTGCCGCGCAGACCCTTGCGGAGTCGCTCGCCGGCATGGCGCTCGCGCAGCTGGTGAATCCGGGCGCGCCGGTGGTATTGGGCAGCTTCGCCTCATCGCTGTCGATGCAGTCGGGTGCACCGACCTTCGGTACGCCGGAGCCTGCGCTGGTGCTGTATGTCATGGCGGCGCTGGCGCGGCGGCTCGGCGTACCGTTTCGGTCGGGCGGCGCGCTCTGCGCCTCCAAGATCCCCGATGCGCAGGCGGCCTACGAGTCCGCCAACACGCTCGTCCCGACCTGCCTCGGTGGAGTGAACTTCGTGCTGCACACGGCCGGCTGGCTCGAGGGCGGCCTCGCCATGGGCTATGAGAAGTTCATGATGGACGCCGACCAGGCGGGCATGATGCACACGCTGCTTGCGGGCGTGGATCTCAGCGAGAATGGGCAGGCGCTCGATGCGATTCGCGAGGTCGGACCCGGCAAGCACTTCCTCGGTTGCGCGCACACGCAGGCCAACTTTCAGACGGCCTTCTACCGCTCGCCGCTCGCCGACAACAACAGTGTCGAGCAGTGGGAGGCGGAAGGGTCCAAGGACATGGCCCAGCGTGCCAATACTCTCTGGAAGAAGCAGCTCGCCGAGTACGAGCCGCCGGCGATCGATCCTGCCGTGGACGAGGCGCTCGTCGACTACATGAGCAGGCGCAAGGCTTCCTTCCCCGATTCCAACGTCTAGCTAGTCGAAGCCGACCGAGTGCGGCGCTCCAGCGCTTTCAGGTGCCTGCGCGGCGCCGCCCGCGTGGGCCGCTGCCCGCGCGCGCCGGTGGGGATCTCGCGGCCGGCAGCGTGACCACCTTGCGAAGCTCGGTGTACGGCTCGGTCGAGTGAGGAATGCCCATCGCGGCGACGAAGTGCGCTTGGAACTTCGGTTCGATGGCCGTTTCGATCTTCTCGACGCGCCGCACGAGCTCCTCGATGGTCTTGCGCGAATCACTGTCGAGAAGCGCAATGCGCGCTCCGGTGCCCGCTGCGTTGCCCGCGGAGGACACGTTGAACAGATCGCAGTCGGGGATCATGCCGAGAATCATCGCGTACTTCACATCGATGTGACTGCCGAAGGCGCCGGCGAGCCGTATGCGGTCGACGCGGTCGACCCCCAGGTGCTCCATGAGCAGCGCCACGCCGGCACGCAGCGCCCCCTTGGCCAGCTGAATGGCGCGCACGTCGTTCTGCGTGACGGTCAGATCCGGGGTGCCCCGGTGCACGATGTAAGCGTATGTACGCCCAGTCTTCACGATACGGTCGCTGCGCGCGGCGAGCTCGCCATCGATCACTCCATCCTGGGTAATGATGCCGGCGAGATACATCTCGGCGATCACCTCGATGATTCCCGAGCCACAAATGCCGGTCACCCCGGTCGCCGCCACCGCCGCTGCGAATTCCGGCTGATTCGACCAGAGGTTGGAGCCGATCACCTTGAACTTCGCTTCGAGGGTGTCGCGATCGATGCGCACGCGCTCGATGGCGCCCGGGGCCGCGCGCTGGCCGCTGCTGATCTGCGCGCCCTCGAAGGCGGGTCCGGTGGGACTCGAGCAGGCGAGCAGCCGCTCACGGTTGCCGAGCACGATCTCTGCATTGGTGCCGACATCGACGAGCAGCGTGAGCTTCTCGGAAAGATCTGGCCGCTCGGAGAGCAGCATGCCGGCAGTATCGGCGCCCACGTGGCCCGCGATGCAGGGGAGGGTGTAAACGCGGGCGCCTGGGTGCACGCTGAGGCCGAGCTCGCTCGCATGCAGGCCGAGTGCGGAATCGGTGGCGAGTGCAAACGGTGCGCCGCCGAGCTCCGTCGGATCGATGCCGAGCAGCAGGTGATGCATGATGGGGTTGCCCACCACGGTGAGCTCGAGGATATCCGATACATCGATGCCGGCCTCGCGTGCCACCTCGGCCGCGAGAGTGTTGAGTGCGCCTCGCACCGCCTCGGTCATCTGCTGCGCGCCGCCTGCGTGCATCATCGCGTACGACACGCGGCTCATCAGGTCCTCGCCGAAGCGGATCTGGGGATTCATGGCGCCGCTCGATGCCACCACCTCGCCGGTTTCGAGATTGCACAGATGGGCGGCAATGGTCGTCGAGCCGATATCCACCGCCATACCGTACGCACGGTCATGGAATCCCGGCCACACGCCGATCAGCTGCGTACTCGCGTGCACTGCGACCGTTACGCGCCACTCGCCCTTGCGCAGCGCGGACTGGAGTTCCTGCAGCACGTTCAGGTCCGCGCGCAGCGGCCCGAACTTCCACTCCTTGTTGAGCGCCTCGAGAAGCCGCTGCAGATCGCCCGCCGGGTCGTGCATGTCGGGCTGGCGCACCTCGACGTAGTGCAGATGCACGAGCGGATTGAGGGTGATCGGACGGGCATCGGCGGCCTTGCGCACCACCTGACGGTGCACCTGGCTGCTCGCGGGCACATCGATCACCAGATCGCCCTGAATCTGCGTGGAGCACGATAAACGGTGCCCCGCGGCCAGCGGTTTGCGCTGCGCGTAGCTCTTCTCCACCTCGCTGAGTGGGGAGAGGTGGTCGGCGTGCGAGCTCACCCCGTGCTTCGGGAAGTCGCCCTCCATGACCAGCACCTGGCAGCGCCCGCAGAGCGCCCGTCCACCGCACACCGAGTCGACGTCCACGCCGAGCGAGCGCGCCGCCTGCAGCAGTTGCGTACCGCGCGGAAAACGACCTCGTTTCCCGGAGGGTGTGAAGACGATGAGCGGGTCGGGCTCACTCATGCGGGGCTCTGACTGCGCCTCCGATGTCCACCTTCACGACGGCCGCGCATGGCACCCTGCGGCGCCTCGGCGGCGGCGCCGGATGCCTGCAGCGGCGGAGCTTCGCGGAAGCGGCGAATCCAGCGTGCGCAATCGGGGTCGTGCCCCATCATCACATCCGCGGCCATGCAGGACTTGACGATCTCGAGGTGCATCGGGTTCATGATCGCGGAGGTGAGTCCCGCGCCGATCGCCATGCTGAGGAATGTGGCGCTGATGCCTTCGCGTGCCGGTAGACCAAAACTCACGTTGGAGGCGCCGCAGGTGGTGTTCACCTTGAGCTCATTCTTCAGTCGCTGCAGCAGGTGCATCACCTGACGGCCGGCCTGGTTGATGGCGCCGATCGGCATCACGAGCGGATCGACCACGATGTCGCTGTAGGGGATGCCGTGGTCTGCAGCGCGCTGCACGATCTTCTTCGCGACCTCGAAGCGCACATCGGGATCCTCGGAGATTCCGGTCTCGTCGTTGGAGATCGCCACCACGGCCGCGCCGTACTTTTTCACCAGCGGCAGCACCGATTCCAGGCGCTCCTCCTCGCCGGTAACCGAGTTCACCAGCGGCTTGCCTTTGTATACCGCGAGCCCCGCCTCGAGTGCCTTGACGATGGAGGAATCGATCGAGAGCGGTACGTCGGTGATCGACTGCACGAGCTGCACTGCCTGGGCGAGAATCGCCGGCTCGTCCGCGAGAGGAATGCCGGCATTCACATCGAGCATGTGCGCTCCCGCGGCGACCTGGGCGAGCGCGTCGGATTCGACGCGGCTGAAGTTCCCGGCAGCCATCTCGGCGGCGAGGATCTTGCGTCCGGTGGGATTGATGCGCTCGCCGATCATGACGAAGGGGCGCTCGAGGCCGATCACGACCTCGCGGGTTTGGGAACTGATGACGGTGTCGGTCATGAAGCCATCCTGTTGGTATTCGCTTGTGGGTCGCGACCGGGAGACCACGGCTTGCGGCCGTTCAGTACCCCCGAGCGCTCGATGATCTCGGCGACGGTGTGTTCCTGGCGGTAGGCCATGACGTGCACGCCGTGCACGCCCTTGATGGTGCGGATCTCCTGGATGATGTCGATGCACAGCTGGCGACCTTCGGCGGCAGAATCCGCCGCTCCGGCGAGGCGCTTTATGACCCCATCGGGGATGTGCACGCCCGGCACGTGGGTGCGGATCCACTCCGCCGACTTGGCAGAGCGCAGCGGGCCGACGCCAACGAGAATAAACACCTTATCGAGGAGTCCCAGCTCTTCGACGTGCCGCATGAACGTGCGCAGCAGGGGCACGTCGTAGCACCACTGGGTCTGGACGAACTGTGCGCCGGCGGCGATCTTCTTCGCGAGCCGCCGCGCGCGCCACTCGACGGGCTGCGCGAACGGGTTCTCTGCCGCGCCGAGCAGGACGCGCGGGGCGTAGGTGATCTTGCGGCCGGAAAGGAAATGGTGCTCATCGCGCAGCGTGCGTGCGGTCTCGAGCAGCGACATGCAGTCGAGATCGAAGACCGGCAGCGCCTGGGGATGATCCCCGGCCTGCACCCCATCGCCGGTGAGGCACAGCAGGTTGCATACGCCCATCGCGGCGGCGCCGAGGATGTCACCCTGAATGGCGATGCGGTTCTTGTCACGACAGGAGATCTGCATCACCGGGGCGTAACCGACGCGCGTCAGCAGGGCGCAAACGGCCATGCTCGACATGTGACAGTTCGCTCCGCTGCCATCGGTCGCGTTGATGGCGTCCACGTAGCCATCGAAGACGCGCGCGCGGCGGTAAACGTCCTCGGGGTCGGCGGAATCTGGCGGATCGAGCTCGGTGGTCACGGCGAACTGCCCGGTCCGCAGCACCCGCTCGAAGCGACCAGGCGAGGTATGCCCGGCCCTGATGGGCAGCGGATAACCGGGAACTGGCTCGTCCTCGAACATCACGACGGCTCTCCTACGCGCTCACGCACCACCCGCAGCCAGGACGACTTGCCCTGCAGGCGGCGATCGACCGCAACCTGAACCTCCTGTAATGCCTGCGCGCCGCCCGGAATGCGGGCGGCTCCCGCGACTGCTTCAACCCAAACGCACTTCATCTCGGGGCGCACTTCGCAGTGACCGTTAGCGCGCACACCACCGCACGGCCCGTTGCGCAGGTTCTTCGGGCAGTTCATCGGGCACGACATGCCGGTGGAGCTCAGAATGCACTGTCCGCACATGCGGCAGTCGAACAGCAGGCCCTTCACCGAACGCTCGACAGCCGCTACCGGATGCTCGAGCCGCTGGTAGCCGATCCAGCGAAAAAGCGGATGCAGCGCGACGAGCACCGTTTCCAACGCCCGGTAGAGTGTGTTGAGTCCGCGGGCATGGCGCACCGACCACTTTCTGACTGCGTACACTTACGCGCCCGCCGCGGCGGCGAGTCCCTTCGAACGAACCAGTGCCTCGAGTGCTTCGTCGGTGTATGCGGCCTCGATGCGCGCCGCTTCGGCTGCCGCCTCAGCCTGGAGGTCCCCACCGCACGGTCGCGGATCGCTGCGCTTCCAGTCGGCCAGGTAAGCATCGGAGCTTCCGCGGCCGGCGCGCATTGCGGCGCGGTCCACCGCTTCCTGAAAGCGTGCCGATAGCTGCACTTTGGCAGTCTCGCGTCCGTGCCGGACGACCACCTGCGCGGGGATGTCGCGCCAGGAGATGATGCTCAGGCTGGCCATGCCAGGGTGTCCTGGCTCTCGACCAGGGCGGCAAGGCGGGTGCCGAGCTCTCCGTATCCGGTAAAGCGATGCTCGAACTGGAAGCCGAAGCGCTCGGCGATCTGGCGCGCCTGCTCGATGGCCTCTGGCCGCGGCGCCTGCGAGAGATAGACCAGCCTGACGTAGTGGCGGAAGTATTCCTGCGTCAACTCCGGGTGACGGTCGAGCCCGAGGGGGCGCACGACCAGCCGCTCGAAGTGCCGCAGCAGAAAGTCGGTGAGATAGAAGGTGCCCGGCTCGCTCTCGGCAAGCTGCGCGAATACCCGCGCGGTGGCAAAGAACTCGTAGCAGTGCGCTCCTGGCAAGCGCTCGATGCCTTCCTCGCGCAGCACCCGGTCGAGCTCGCCTCCCGTACCACAGTCTCCGTAGGCGACGAACGTCTGCGCGTAGCGGCCACGAGTTTCGACGAGGACTTCACGCACTGCGGGCGCGATGCGCTCCGGACGGTTATGCAGCTCCGCCGGCAGGCAGCGCACCTCGAGCGCGTCCCAGCCGTTCGCGCGACGCAGCGCTGCGATCTCGCGCGCAAGTGCGCCGCAGGCGATGATCAGCGTGCGCGGACTCGGATTCACAGTTTGGTCCATGGTGGGTGCGTGCGGCCGGCACGGTCGCTATCAGGCGGCACTCGCCGCAGGGGCACCGCTGGCCGCGCGACGCTTGGCGAGCAGACTCTTGGCGGTTTCCACTGCGATCGCGGCATCACGGCAGTACGCGTCCGCCCCGACTGCCTTGCCAAACTCCTCATTCAGCGGCGCGCCGCCCACCAACACAATGTAGTCGTCGCGGATGCCCATCTCTTTCATCTTGTCGATCACGACCTTCATGTAGGGCATCGTGGTGGTGAGCAGCGCCGACATGCCGAGGATGTCGGGTTTGTGCTCCTCCAGCGCGGCGATATATTTCTCCACCGGGTTGTTGATGCCGAGATTGATGACCTCGAAGCCGGCGCCCTCGAGCATCATCGACACGAGATTCTTGCCGATGTCGTGAATGTCGCCCTTGACGGTGCCGATCACGATCTTGCCGATCGGCGGCACACCCGTCTCGGCGAGCAACGGCCGCAGGATCTCCATCCCGCCCTTCATGGCATTGGCCGCCAGCAGCACCTCGGGTACGAACAGAATGCCGTCGCGGAAATCGATGCCGACGATGCGCATGCCCTCGACCAACGCATCATTCAACGTTTTCTCGGCGTTCCAGCCGCGCTCGAGAAAAATGTGCGTGGCCTCCTCGACCTCCGCCTTGAGCCCGTTGTACAGGTCATCGTGGACCTGCTCGATGAGCTCCTGATCGTTGAGATCGCGTAAATTGAATTCGGCGTCGGCGTCAGCCATTGTCGAAATCTCCATGCGCGACCTAGGTTTAGCGGCTCGCGCGGCCGCTGCAAGATGGATGTTAAGGTCTAAGATAACGCCCGGTCTGATTGCTTAGCGACAGCGGCATATCCGCTGGCGACAGCCCTGAAATCCGGCCTTTCGCTCACGCGACTGAGGTCACGGTTTGCGCACCCGGGACGGGGGACTTGCTCTGGTGCTGCTGCCGCTCGGCACTTGGCGGGCACCCGAACTGCGCGCGGTAGCAGCGCGAGAAGTGCGGTGGCGACTGGAAGCCGCAAGCCGTGGTGATGTCGATGATCGGCATGGAGGTCTGCAGGAGCAGCTCCCGGGCCCGCCGCAAACGCAACTGAAGGTAGTAGCGCTTCGGCACGCAATTCAGATGCCGCTTGAACAGCCGCTCAATCTGGCGCCGTGACAATCCCGTAGCACTCGCGATTTGGTCGAGCGACAGCGGCTTCTCGATGTTCTCCTCCATGAGCTGTGCCACCTTGATGAGGCTCTCGTGGCTCACCCCGATCTGCGCGCGCAGCGGCACGTACTGCCGGTCGCGGTCACTGCGCACGCGCTCGACGATGAACTGCTCCGAGATCAGCTGCGATACGCGCGCTCCGAGCTTCGCCTCTACCAGGTGCAGCATCAGGTCGAGCGGGGCTACCCCACCGGAGCACGTGAAGCGATCGCGGTCGATGCTGAAGAGCTGATCGCTCAGCTGGATGCGCGGGAATTCCTCGCGCAGTGCCGAGAGATTCTCCCAGTGGATGGTGGCGCGGTACTTGTCCAACAGGCCCGCTTTGGCGAGCGCGTAGCCTCCGGTGCATAGCGCTCCAAGAGGAATGCGGCGCTCCGCCAGACGCCGTAGGGCCGAGAGGATCTTCGGCGATACCGCCTCCTGCACGTTCACGCCACCGCACACGAACAGAATGTCCACCGCACCGACCTGCTCCAGCTCCACCGTGGGCGAGAGTTGCAACCCGTTGCTCGCAGGGGTCGGCTGCCCGTCGAGACTCGCGATCGACCACTGGTAAACAGCCTGGCCGGTGATGATGTTCGCCATCCGCAGCGGCTCGACGGCATTGGAGAGCGCAATCATTGAGTAGCGCGGCAGCGTCAGGAACGCGTACTTGCTGCGAGGCAGTGCCACATGCCGAATTTTACACCCTTCTTGCCTGATTGCGACACAACGGCACATAACGCGGCGTAGGGGTCGTGGCGGTGGTCTGTCGAGGCCTGCCGGGGAGCCCAAGCGGGTGCGGGCCGGAGAATCTGTCGAGAGAGACAGGGAATGTGGGGTTCTCTGGAGCTCAATGCGCATGAATCATGCGCATGAGTCATGCGCATAGGTGATGCGCATGAACCATGCGCATAGGCGATGCGCTTGAGTCATGCGCATAGGCGATGCGCTTGAGTCATGCGCATAGCAGAAGCGCATAGACCATGCGCATGGATGATGCGCATGAAGCATGCGCATAGCCCCGAAGCATGGAATACATGGGCGAGTCCGGAGGGAATCTCATGAGATCAGCGACCATCAAGCGCCAGACGAATCTCAGCGTGCGCGCCGACCTGATCGA
>Ga0070713_100002988_pt1 | contig 11104 bp, 8 predicted proteins | sample LARL82metaG_FD_65465 | JGI IMG/M metagenome (GOLD analysis project Ga0070713, IMG submission 65465) | Corn, switchgrass and miscanthus rhizosphere microbial communities from Kellogg Biological Station, Michigan, USA - LAR L8-2 metaG | ecosystem: Host-associated > Plants > Roots > Rhizosphere ... | reverse complement strand
CGATCCGGTCACCTACCAGGTCCTGCGCTGGCGGCTCTGGAACATCAACCTTGAGCACGACGACACGATCCGCCGCGTCTGCGGCACGAGCATCGTTTGCCACGCGCTCGACTACAACACGTCGATGCTGGCCGAAGACGGGCGCACGATCCTGGGCGGGCCCTCGCTGCAGCGCTTCGTCGGCCAGGGTGACCTGAGCGTCCGGTACACGATGGCGCACCGGCACCCTAACCCGGGCATCTCGCCGGGAGATGTCTACATCCTCAACGACCCCTACATCGCCACCTCGCACCAGCTGGACGTCGCGGCGTACCAGCCCTTCTTTTTGGAGGGCCAGCTGTTCTGCTGGTTCTTCAACGCGGCGCACTGCATGGACATCGGCGGCAGCCAGCCGGGCAGCTTCTGTGCCGAGGCCAAGGACATCTTCGACGAGCCGATGACCTGGCCGCCTATTCGGCTGGTCCACGACGGCGTGGTCCAGCAGGACGTGTACGACGCGTTCCTGCGCCAGAGCCGCTCCCCGGCCGCGATCGCGCTCAACCTGCGCAGCCAGATCGCGGGCCTGGACACCGCCGCGCGGCGGATGAGCGCGCTGCTCAGCGAGTACGGCCCGCGCGTGGTCAAGGGCGCCATGCGCCGGATGCTGAGCGACACGTCAGCGGCCGTGCGCGCCCGGCTGCGCGAGATCCCGGACGGCGAGTGGAGCGAGACCTACCTGCTGGGCGGCCTGCCGGACCGTCGTACCCGGCGGCTGCGGACCGTTCTGCGCAAGGAAGGCGACGTGCTGGTCTTCTCCAACGAAGCCACGGACGCTCAGCTGCCGACCGGCAACGGCACGTACTGTGCGTTCCGGTCCGCCGCGATGTCGGCGGTCGGGACGATGCTCGCCTGGGATCAGATGTACTGCCCCGGCGGCACGCTCGACCGGCTGCGGTTCGACCCCTACCCCGGCACGTTCACGATTCCGAGCCATCCGGCCGGGGTGACGACGGTCGTGGGCACCAACATGGCCATCGCCCTGGCCGGGCAGGTCGTCAGCAAGATGCTGCTATGCGGGCCCGAGCACCTGCACAACCGGGCGCTCGCGAGCGGCGGTCTCACCAGCGCGGGCTGGTGCCATGCGTGGGGGTTTGACAAGACCGGCGCGCTGCAGTTCGCACCGATGACGGACTCGGTGATCGGCGCGCTCGGCGCCTCGCCCGGCCTGGACGGGGTCGACTCCGGCGGTTCCTGGGAATGGCCGAGGACCTCGGCCGGCGACGTCGAGGAAGCCGAGGCGCTGGCGCCGCTGATCTACCTGTACCGGCGCGAGCAGGCCGACAGCGGCGGGCCAGGGCGGTGGCGGGGCGGCAACGGCGTCGAAATCGCCGTCATGGGCAACGGCGTGCGGCAGTTCTACTTCCAGGGCGAAGGCAACGACCCAGCCGTCAACTCCGCGCCCGGCCTCGGCGGCGGCATGCCGGCCCACTGCGGCGACTGGTTGATCCGGCCGGACAGCGGAATCCAGGAGGCGATGGCCGGGGGTTCGGTGCCCGCCACGCGGGCCGCGATGGAGCGGGAACTCGGACCGTTCGATCGCATTCCTGTTGGGCAGCCGTTCGCGATCGGCGCCGACGGCATCGGCATCGGTGAGCACGCGGCGGGCGCCGGGTGCGGCGACCCGCTGCGCCGCGACAGCGGGCTGGTGCTCGAGGACGTCCGGCGCGGCGCCGTCAGCGCAGCGGGCGCCGAGCGCGACTATGGCGTCGTCCTCCGCGATGATGACGTCGACGAGCAGGTGACGGCGCGGCTACGGCAGGCCCGGCGAGAAGCGCGATCGCGCGATGCCCGCCCGCCCGTCGCACCGGCGGAGCAGCCAGCGCCCGGCCCGGACAGGGCGGGGCGGCCGGCGCTGGCGGGCATGCTGTTCGTGCCGTTCAACGACGGGTGGCACTGGGCGTGTGACAACTGCCGCCGCGTCCTCGCGCCGGCCTCAGGGAACGCTCGTTCCGGTTGCGCGCTGATCGAGACCTCGCCGCACAGCCTCGACCCGGTGCGCTACCCCCCGCCGGCGACGTTCTGCGACGACAACCTTGTGATCCGGCAGTGGATCTGTCCTGGGTGCGCGCAGCTGCTGATCACCGAATTCGTCCGGGCCGACGATCCGCCCGCGTGGGACGTCCGGTTGTCCGATCGCGCGCTGGGACAGCAAGCCGCCCGGGGTACGCCCGGAGAGCAACCGTGAGGCCGGCCGGCGTGGCGGGGGATGTCGTCATCGGCGTGGACATCGGGGGAACCTTCACCGACTGCGCGGTGATCGATGAGGCCGGCCGGGTCCACGTCGGCAAGGTGCCCACCACTCCCCGAGACCGGTCGCTGGGCTTCTTCAACGCGATCGACGAGGTGGCGCGGGGTCTCGACCTGACCCTCGGCGAACTCCTCGGCCGCTGCCACCGCCTCGTGCACGGGACGACGACGGGTACCAACGCGATCGTGACCCGGACGGGCGCGCGGGTCGGGCTGCTCGCGACCGCGGGACATGCCGACGTCATGTACATCATGAAAGGCACTGGCCGGACTGCCGGGGTGCCGGCCGACGAGCTCATGGACCTGGTGGCGAGCAGGGCCAAGCCGGTGCCGATCGTGCCGAAAAACCTGATCGTAGAAGTGCCCGAGCGAATTGACCGGGACGGCCGGGTGCTGGCGCCGCTTGACCGCGACAGCGCCTTCTCGAAGGCCTCCGCGCTGCTGGCGCTGGGCGTGGAGGCGATCGCGATCAGCCTGCTGTGGTCGGTGAAGAACCCCGTGCATGAGCTCCTGCTCGTGGACGCGATCCGCGAGCTCGCGCCCGGGATCTTCGTCAGCTGCGGCTCTACTCTGTCCGCCGCGGTCGGTGAGTACCCGCGGACATCGACCGCGGTGATGAACGCCTACATCGGCCCGCTGATGGCGCATTACATCGACGCGATCGAACAAGGGGCTCGCCGCCACGGCTACCGTGGAAAAGTCCTGTTCAGCCAGTGCGCGGGCGGCGCCATCCTCGCCGAGGAAGCGCGCCGGGCACCCATCCTGACATTGAACTCAGGCCCTGTCGCCGGCGTGATGGGCTCGCTGCAGTTCGCGAAGGAGATCCGCGAACCGAACGTGCTCACAACCGATATGGGCGGCACTACGTACGACGTCAGCCTGATCCAGCACGACACGGCGAGTCTCAGCGACACAGCACGGGTGGAGAAGTTCGAACTGTCTTTGCCGATCCTCGACGTCGAGTCGATCGGAGCGGGGGGCGGAAGCATCGCGTGGACGGATGAGTCCAGCCGTCTCAATGTGGGACCGCGGAGCGCGGGCGCTGAACCCGGCCCGGCTTGCTATGGCCGTGGTGGCCGGGAACCGACCGTTACCGACGCGGACGTCGTCCTCGGCTTCATCGACCCGGACACGTTCCTGCACGGCGAGGTGCGGCTCGACGTCGAAGCGGCCGAACACGCGCTTGCCAGGCTCGGCGCTACGGTGGGCCTTGACATCCACCAGACGGCCGCGGGCATCTGCCGGATCGTCGACGCGAAGATGGCCGGGCTGCTGCGCCGGTCTAGCGAGTTCCGGGGAGTCGACCCGCGGCGGCTGACCATGCTGGCGTTCGGCGGGGCGGGCCCGGTGCACGCGGCGATGTGCGCGCGGCAGGCCGGGATCCGCAGAGTTGTCGTTCCGCCGCCCGCGGTGGCGCCGGTGTGGTCTGCCGCAGGCGCCGCCAACGCGGACATCACGAACGTCTACCTCGAATCGCAACTGCACCTCATGCCGATGGACCCCGAACTTATGCACGCCAGCTTCGCCCGGATCAGCCTCACCGCGACAAAGCGCCTGCAAGACCAGGGCTTCTCCGAGGATGAGATCGTCGTGCGGCAGTCGGTCCGGATGAAATACGCGGTCCAGGTCTACGACATCGAGGTTCCGGTGGAGGGGCCTGTCGCAGGAACCGGCGATGTCCAGCGCATCCTCGATAGCTTCGACGAAGCCTATGCGCGGCGCTTCGGGCGCAACGCAGGCTTCAGGGAAGGGGGCGTGCACGTTACCGGCTTCCAGGTGGTTGCTTCCGGTACGACGAACAAGCGGCCCCTGACGGGGCTGGCACGCAGAGCTGGCGCCGCGTTCGATGAGTCGTCCCGGCGCGTCTACTGGCCCGATCTCGGCGACTGGGCGCAGACCCCCGTGCTGCGGACACCGGGCCGCTGGGAAGCCGAACGCGTCGTGGGCGGTCCGGCACTCGTCGAACTGCCGAATACCGTCATCGTCGTTCCGGCCGGGATGACCGCGACCTTGCGCCGTGACGGCGCCGTGGCGATCGAGTGAAGAAATCAGCGCAACGCGAGGACAGCCGCGTAGCGCTGGTGACGGGCAGCCACGGACTGTCCGGGCGCGCCGTGTACGAGCACCTGTACGGCCGGCCCGGCTGGGAGGTGATCGGAGCGTCACGCCGGGCGGAACCGACGGTGGCGGGCGCACCGCACATCGCCGTCAATCTCGCGGACCGCGCCGCCACCCGCGACGCCCTCGCCCGGTGCGAGCCCACGAACCTGTTCTTCGGTACCTACATAGCCGACCACGACCTCGCCCGCGAGGCCGAGGTGAACCGGGCGATTCTCGTCAACACGCTTGACGCCCTGGCCACGGCCCACGCGCCGCTCCGGCACGTTGTGATCTTCCACGGGGCGAAGGCGTACGGCGCGCACCTCGGGCCGTTCCCGACGCCGGCCAGGGAATCCGCCCCGGCCGTGCCTGGCCCTTTGCTCTACCACGATCAGGAGCGGGTCCTTCGGGAGTACGGCCACCAGCTGGGCGTCACCTGGACCGTGCTGCGGCCCGACTGCATCTGCGGCCCCGCCCTCGGATCGCCGATCAACCTGCTGCTCGGGGTCGCGGTGCTTGCGGCGCTGGCGCGCGAGCGGGGAGAGCCGCTGTGCTTTCCCGGGACGGCGACATCCGCGAGGTCGCTCATCCAGGTGACCGACACGCGGCTGCTTGGCCGAGCCGCTGAGTGGGCGGCGATATCGCCGGCAGCGCGCGACGAGATTTTCAACGTCACGAACGGCGACGTGTTCCGCTGGGAGCACGTGTGGCCCTTGATCGCCGACGCCTTCGGTGTACCGGCGGGACACATCGCGCCGGCTCGGCTGGCCGAGGTCATGCCCCGGCGGGAAACCTATATTCTACCCATAACATCTGATATGGGTTTATTCGCTCATATATCTGATTGCCGTATGCTGGGCGGCCGTTTCCGTCACTCTTGGTGCTGCGATTCATCCGAAGAGAGAGGAAACGGCCGTGGTGCCTACCCTGCCATGCCCTGATGCCGGGCTGCCAGCACTGGCGGAACTGCGGGAGTTCCGCCGGCGGCTGCGCGGGTGCCTGACGGCGCGGGGGGACGCGCTGTTTGACCTGGCGGACGCAGTGCTGTGCTCGGACCGCCCGGTGAGATCGCTGGTGCAGCTGTCGCTCGAGCCGGAGTTCCGGCGCGGGCACGGCGCGCTCTACGATGCCCTGTCGGCCGGGCAGGTCGATGACGAGCGGCTGTTCTCCCTGCTCGCGGCGGCGCTGCCGTCGCTGGTGGACGGGCCGGAGGCCCGTGCCTGGATCAGGGAGCATGACGTTGCCGGCCGCCGGCTGCTGGACCGGGCCCTGTCCGGGGTGCCGGCGGCGGACGCGGCCCGGGTCCGGGACGCCTGCGCCCGCTGGCAGCGGGTGCGGGTCGCGGTCGACGCGACGTCCTGCCCCCGGCCGGACGCCTGGTGCTCCCCGGGCCGCGAGCACGTCCACCACGGTGCCTGCCACTGCCGGGGCTCCAGCAAGACCACGCCCGGCTGGGAGTACCAGCTCGCCGCCGTCACCGGGCACCTGCGCACCGCCTGGGCCGCGGTCGTCGACGTGCGGCGGACCACTCCGGCGACCCGGACAGCGCAGACGGTCGCGCAGGCCAAGGCCGTGCTGCGTCGCCTGCCTGCCAGCGGGACGGTGCCGCTGTTCGTCTTCGACGCCGGCTACAGCGCGGCCGCCCTCACCGACGGCCTGGCCGGCTGCCCCGCTCACGTCCTGGTCAGGCTCCCGGCGGGCAGCGTCTTCTACCAGGACGCGCCGTCCTGGCCCGGCAAGAACGGGCGCCCCGCCCGCCGGGGGCCGGAGGTCCACTGCCTGGAACCGGAGGCCCTCGCGGCAGCCGCCGAGGGGCGCGGCAGCCGGGGCCGGAAGAAGCCGCTGCCCCCGGCCCCCGAGCCGGACGAGGAGCTCACCCTGCCCGATACGCCCCTCTACGGGACCGTCCGGGCCGAGGCCTGGCACGGCGTCCACCCCCAGGTCCACGGCGATCGCGGCTGGTTCGCCGGCCGGGACAAGCTCCCCGTGCTGCGCGGCACCCTGATCCACGTCACCGCCGAGCGGCTCCCTGACGGCCGCGACCCGCACCGCCAGCTCTGGCTCTGGCATGCGGGCCCCGGTCCCCTGTCCCTGGACGAGCTCTGGCGCGCCTACCTCGCGAGATTCGACATCGAGCACGCGATCCGCACCCTGAAGGGCACCCTCGGCCTCACCGCCGCGAAGGTCCGCGCCCCCGAGCAGGCCGACCGCTGGGCACGGGTCGTGATCGCGGCCCACGCCCAGCTCCTGCTCGCCCGGCCCCTCGCCGCCGACCTGCGGCGCCCCTGGGAGAAACACCCCGACCCCGCCAGGCCGCTGTCCCCGGGCCGCGTCCGCCGGGGGTTCCGCAACATCCGGCACGACCTCGGGACCCCCGCTCGTGTCCCGAAACCCTCCCGTCCCGGGCCCGGCAGGCCCAAAGACAGCAGCACGGGACCAGCCACCCGCCACCTTCTCCCAGGTGAAGCCGACATGCCACGCACCACGAAAACGCCCCTGAACAGGCAAAAGGTTAAAAGTTAAGCTAGATGGCTGATTCCACGACCCATGCGCCGTCTGGCGGCGTTCCCGCACACTGTGCGAGCGCACGCGTGCGGCGATCGCGCGGGACAGGCTCATCATGCCGCTATCGGGCGCCGCGGCCTGGCCGGGTGGGCCTGGCGTGGTCAGGCGCCGCCGCGGCCGCGGGAGAGGACACGCAGGCTCCCGCCGCGTTCGACCACACGGCCGCGACACCGCTCGTCGACCCCCATCCGTCCAGCGGGGGCACACTGATCTGCGTATACGACCCGAGACACAGATCGCAGATCTCGCCGTCCGGCACGGCGGACGTGTACCATCCGCCGCCGCTGGGATCGGTAATCGTCCCGAGGTGGCGGGCCCTCATGGGATCCGCGGGCGCACCGTTCCGGGCGGTGCCACCCAGTACTTGCGCCCGCCCGCGCTCAGCTCCCGGTCGTATACGCGTCCGGCCTTGCCCGGGGTGGTCACGACCCGTCCATCGCGGATCACGATCCAGCGCCCGCCGTGTCGTTCGGTCCTGGCCACGACGTCCGGCTCCAGCTCACGGCGCCGGTCATCAGAGTCCCAGTGCCAGCGAAGCCAGCGGATCTGGGCCGCCGCCGCCTCCCGCAACTTGGCGCTCTTGTCGGATACGGCCACCGCGGCAACCAGGTCGACCGCCCACTGCTGGTCGAAGAAGTGCAGCGTGACCACGTGCAGAACCATCGACCGGACCAGGCTGCTCGGGTCGCCGAGGGCACGCTCGAAGATCGGCCGGACGTCGACGGCGCACCCGTTCGGCTTGCAGTTCTCGCAGGTCAGCGTGTGCACGGCCTTACGCCGCACCTGCGGGTGCTCATCATCGAGAGCGCGGGTCAGCGCCGCCACCGACTCCGGGGTGAGGTCGACCCGGTCCAGCAGCTGGGCGCAGGTACGGCGCACCCGCCAGCTTTCATGCTGAAGCCCTTCGAGAGCCGCCGCGCGGCGCTCCGGCTCCGGCAGCCGCTCCAGGTGGTCGCGGCTCGCCGCCGCGAGGCCGACGTCCGCGAGCTGGCCCAGCAGGCTGCGCGTGCGGTCGCTGACGACCCGGTCGCCCGCGTCCCGCTGCGCGGCCAGCGCGTCCCGCGCCTGGGTGTAGCGCTCGCCGGTGTGCTGCATCCGTGCGCGCACGAGGCGCTTGAAGTCGTGATCGTCGGGCATGACGGCTCCCGCGGCGTGACGCGTCCCCCAGCAACACGGCACCGCTGGCTCGCCGGTGTGCCCGGCCCGGAAGTGTTCCTCCCTTCGCACCGCCTCCGGAGCTGAGGTCCGCTGGAGAGGTGCTCGGCGTCGGGCCGCGCCACCACCAACGCTACGCCGTTCGGCGACACCCTCGCACGTGGTTTTCTCGCGCGCCGAAGCCGTTGAGAGACCCTGCCATATGACGAGCCGGAACCGATGCCGGCGATCGTATCCGTAAATGTCCTTCTGACACGGGCGCACGACCGCATGCCCTGGACCTGCATCGACACCGTCGACGCCATCGAGCTCGCCATGATCGGGATCGAGATCGTCGTCGCGCTCACGGTCATCGGCATCGTCCTGTTTGGCAGCCAGGAGCGGGCCGAGCGCGCGTTCCGCCTGCTGCGCTGGATCGCCAACCGGGCCCCCAGGGCTCGCGGGCTCAGGGGGCGCGAGCATCTCGTCCGCCTCGCGCCCGTGACGGAAGCCGCGGGATGTCGGTGCCCCAGCTGCCGGCCGGGCTGCTGAAGCCGGGAGAATTTGTTACTGGCCTTGGCAGCTAGGAGGTGGAGGTCACGCTCGCGATCGAGCTGCTTGCCGTGCTTGCAGTCATCGGCACCACGCTCACTAGCAGCCGGGCAAGCGAGATTACGGCTACCGCCTCCATCCAAGGATCAGGCCTCCCGCTGAAGGTAACGCTTCGGCCAGTGAGCCAAAGCGCGGTAGTTGTCTAGTGAGGCCAGCCCGCCTGCGGTCCCCCGGCGGCGAAGCACGCCAGGTGGCACCAGATAGGCGCGTTACTTGTCACCATGAGCAGGAACGGCACCATCACTGGCACCGGCACCTCTACGACTCGGACCGCTGAGCTGGAGGAACTGCCCGGACTTTCGTTCCGATGGCCTGACCGGCGATCTTGGTGCCAGCAAGCGTGCCCGTGTGGCAGCTACCGTGCTTCGCCTCAGCCAGCAGGGTCGCGATGCCAAGTCAGTACAGACGACTTCGGTCATCCGTGCAGAGGACTCCGGAAACTGACAGGCCGGCCGGCGGCTGCGTCACCCTCCGACCGTACGGGAAACGGCGGTGCCGGACTTGTTGGACACGCCGGACTTCTCAACACCTTTTCCGGACAGTCGCCGCCTGCCGGAAGTCATGATCGTGGCCCGTCCTGGCCGGTGTCTGAAAATCGTTCGATTTACATACAGAGCCGCGGCGGCAGCATGGTTCATAGGGCGGGCGAAGCTGCTCCAGGAGGCCTTCAGCCGCCGGTAACGATGACGGTCACCTGCCATTCCTGCTGGGGAAGCTCGCACGCAGGCTGACCGTGCAGGCATGCCGTGTCGTCGATCGCGGTCAGCGTCGCGCCGCCCGACCGGACCGCGACGAACGCAGCCCGCGCGGGCTGCTGGCCCGGGTAGCCGCCGCTCGCGCTTACCCTCCGCACGGCGGTAGCCGCCGCGGCCGGGACGTGCCAGGAGAACGCGCCTGCGGACGCGAGCGCGACGGCCACCTGCTGGCCGAGGTGCAGCCGGACGGCCGCGCCGTTGTCCGCCGTGGTCAGCGTGACCGGGCCGGTCAGGGTGGGCGGCGGGCTCGGTGGATGCCACGAGGCCGTGCCCGCTGGCTGCGGGTTCGCGGTGACGGTCCGGGCAGGGGCCGCCGTGCCGGTACCGGCAGCGGGCGGCCCGGGCGGCCGGCCGGCGGCCTGAGTTCCGCAGGCCGCCACCCCGGTGGTCAGCGCGGCGACGGCGACGAGGGGCAGGACCTTCACACGGCATTCGACGTGCCAGGCCGGCCGCCGGTTGCGTCCACTGCTGGGTCGAGCAGAACGACCAGGTGAATACGTCACCCTGCCAGTCGTCGCAGCGGCCGCCTCAGGATCATCTTGCCCGTCAGCCCGTCCACACGTGCGCGGCCACGTAGCCGCCCCCAGATCGCCAGCAGGAGCAGCCGTGGGCGCGGGTGAGCCGGCCGCGGGCCAGCAGCACGGCGACCAGCGGGCTCACGCCGGGCCAGCACGGGCCAGTCCAGGGTGCGGACCGTGGAGGGGACCGCCACCGGCGTCAGAACGGTCCGGCTGCGGCTGTCCAGGGCGCTGCCCGGCGCCGCCCAGACGCAGGCGATGGCCGCCGGGGCCCTGGCCATCGAGCAAGGCGCGGCGACGGAGCAGATCGCGGCGGCCGGGGGGCTGGCGCCGCCCGCCGCCGCGTTCAACGGGATGCCGGACCCGGTGCTGCACCCGGCCGCCCGCGCGATGGGCGTGGTCACCGGCCTGGCCGCGCCCGAACCCGGCCCGCGCGCCCCCGGCGCCGGCGTGCTCCCGGACGCCGCCCTGCAGGCCGCCACCGGCCTGCAGCAGCTCCTGGCCGTCCGGCATGACGGCACCACCGTCACCACCCCGGCGGAGCAGGCCGCCGCCACCGCCCGACTCACCAGCGCCGCCGCCGAACTCGGCCAGGCCGCCGAAGCCCTGCACGGGCTCATCGAGCTGGCCGAGATGACCGGACGGTCCGGCCGCACCGGCAAGACGGATCTCAACTGAGTCCAGCCCGCCACGGCCGGCCGGCCCCCGAGCCCCCCAGTTTGACCTCCGAACCGGCTTAACGTGCGTTCCGGTTCCGTTGCAGGTCCACCCCGCCCTCGCGGCTGGCCGAACCGGCCGGCCTGCGGGCAACCCTGTAGTCGGGTGTTACCGCTGCCGGGGACGTACGTCCCGCCGGGTGCGAGCGGATCCGGGCGTAACAGGGGGATCAGCCGCCAGCCGCTGCGGCGGGCTCGCGGCGGGCAGGGGGCTGCTCACTGCCGCCGGTCATGATCGGCGCGCCGGCTTCGTCGTAGGCGGTAGCGCCGGCCGCGCGCAGCGCGGCGCGGCCGGCCCGGTAGTGGTGGCCGCACAGCAGCAGGTCAACCGGATGCAACCGGCCCGGGGCCGGGGGCATGATGACCGTGACCGCAGGCCGGGCCGCACAGCAGCAAGACCGGTCGGCAACCGTCAGCG
>Ga0070713_100002982_pt1 | contig 11121 bp, 9 predicted proteins | sample LARL82metaG_FD_65465 | JGI IMG/M metagenome (GOLD analysis project Ga0070713, IMG submission 65465) | Corn, switchgrass and miscanthus rhizosphere microbial communities from Kellogg Biological Station, Michigan, USA - LAR L8-2 metaG | ecosystem: Host-associated > Plants > Roots > Rhizosphere ... | reverse complement strand
GGTCAGGTAAGTTCAGAATTGTAGAACTCGTTGCACTCATGGCTTTACCACCCCTGGCGTTGTCGGCGCCGTTTGGTTCGACTCGGACGTGGTCAGCGTCTGCTGAACACGATAGTTGCTATGCATGGATTTGATGTACTCGACCAGATCGATCAGGCCGTCTTCGCTGATCTGTCCCTGGTACGTCGGCATAATCGGCGCGTAACCCGCCGTAATGTGCTGCGACGGATTGAGAATCGCATCGCGCAAGTAAGCGTCATTGACCAGAACCTGCGATCCGTTTGTGAGCTGCAGCTTCGATCCATACACGCCCGCGAGATTGGGCCCGCGAGCGGCCGCACTCCCCGAATGACAAGCGTTGCAACCCATACTGGCGAAGAGCCTCTCTCCATTCTGCGCAAGCGACATGCCGCTGGTGGACTCCTGCGTCCACTTCTGGTAATCGTCCGGACTCAACACCGTGACTTCTCCGATCATCACGGAGTGATTCGTGCCGCAGTACTGCGTACAGAAGATGTGATACGTTCCGGGCGTCGTCGCGTTAAACCACACCGTCGAGTAGCGTCCCGGAATCACCTCACGCTTCACGCGGAAATCCGGGATCGAGAAGCTATGAAAAACATCCTGCGAAATCATCGTCAGCTGAACAGGGCGGCCCGTCGGTACATGCAGCGCATTGATCTCGTGCTGTCCGCCCGGATGCTCCGCCTTCCACATCCACTGCTTGCCCACGATGTAGATATTCATCGCATTCGTCGGCGGATTATAGATCCGGAAGTACAGCAGCGCACCCCAGACGAAGACAATCAAAAATAGAGCCAGCGGAATAATGGTCCAGGTCGCCTCGAGCAACGTGGAACCTTCTACCTGAATCGCAACCGGATGTTTCTCCCTGCGGTATCGGATCGCGAAAAAGAAAATGAGGCAACCAACAAACGTCAGCCCAATCACCGTGATCAACAGCAGGAAGAAGTAAAGCGCGTCAGCGTAGGGCGCAATGGTCGATGCCTCGCGCGGAAAGAGCGCTGAGTTATTGAGCCACTTCAACAAAAATTGCCACAGGACTGGACTGATATGCATCGTTACCCTTTATCCGTTTCTTTCTTAGTCAGGTCGTGTTCGCGCGCAACTTTAACGTCTCTCCGGAACATCAGAAACATGAATCCGCCTAAGCTCGCCACCGTAATCATTCCGCCTAACTGCACCACGCGCGCAATGATCAACGAATGCTTGTTGAGGTTTGGATCGTAGTGATAGCAATAGGTCAGGATGTTCGCAACCGGCGAACCAATCTTATTGCCCGAGGCGTCGATCAGCCCCAGCAGCATATCCTTAGGCGAGTACTCGACCCCGAGATAATATTGGGCAAGCTTGCCCTCCGGCGTAACGATCTCGATCGAACTGGCGTGAGCAAACTGGGACAACTTCCCATCCGGCCCTGGAACCCGCACATACCCAAAACCGACCGCATTTGTCACCGCATCGATCGCCGGTCTCTGGCCGGTCAGGAAATGCCACCCCGCCGCCGTCTCCGGACGGCCGTAGCGCTTCACATAGAGAGCCTTCGACTTCGCCGCCTGTTCGGGCGTATCGCTCGGATCAATGCTGATCACTACAACATCGAAGTCCTTGCCCGGCGTCAGCTTCACCATCTCCAGCGAGCTGGTAAGGCCATTCAGCTCCTCCGAGCAAAGCATCGGACATGTGTAGTACACCAGCGACAGAATCGCAGGATGCTTTCCGAAATAGTCTCCGAGCTTTACCGATTTGCCCGTTTCATCCACAAAAGAAGCATCCAGCGGCAACTGCTGATTCAGATGTTGCGCAACCCCAACCTTCTGGAGCACCTGCGGCAACTCATCGCCGGCATTTTCGCCGCTCTGCTTGTCGCCATAGCTTGAGACCTGCGCGAACACAGGTACGCTCAGCAGGGCGCAACAAAGAACCGCCGCCTGCCAACTCCCTCGTATTGTCCGCCTGTCCCTCATGCCTTCTCTTATCTTAAATCCACTTCAGCCTGCAGTTACTTCACCGGAACCAACTCCGCTTTGTTCTCCGCCGCCGCTTTACCGTAGGCCAGCTTTTGCTCGCGAGCCTCGATGGTCTCAAGTTCATAGCCGGTGCGAGCAAATCCAGAGGTCAGCGGTGCCTGAATCACAGGCTTTTCGTCACCCGCCATCTCGAGAGGTTTAGCTTCTGTCTGCGTGTTCACCGGCAAACCGCGCTGCGCAATGATCTCCATGGCGCGCGAGATCGGAATCCGAATCGATCCGCCCTCTCCCGGCGCGACGCTATAGTTGTTCAATAGAAGGTCTTCGCGTGCATGCAGGTCAGCCGTGGCCTGATTACCGTCGTCGATGTCCAGACGCGGTGTCGGGAACGTCGCTGTCATCTGCTCGAGCTCCCTCTGTTGCATCGCGGCGTTGCTGGTAAGGTCTTCGCGCTTGCCGTTCGGATTCGCCGGGCCCGCAAACGTGCTCAACCTGTTCCACTTCGTGGTCGGCCCATCTTCCTTTTTCAGGCCGTTGTTGATGAGAATGCCCAGGCCATAGCAAAGCAGGAAAAAGACAAAGACCGAGCCGAACAGTCCCGCCAGGAAAACAGCGATACCGGTAGTATTCACGTCCGTTACTTCGTATCCCGGAGACTCCGGGTCACGCACGTGCGGATCGTGCTGTCCAAGCTGATGCAGATCGTGGTCGTTAGTGGGCATGTTCAGGCTCCAGCATCTCTTCAACGTGAGGATCGTTCACGTTGATCAACGGACGCGCTTGCAGTTGCGTCATGTAGTAGGCGGCCCACAATGAGATCACCGCCACAGGAACAGTGATGTAGGCAAGAATTCCAATGTTGCCAACGATGTGTAGATTTCCGGCGGAGTCCGCGAAGTTCGGCTCAATCAGCCAGAACATATCCACGCAGCGGGCGAAGATCATGAAGCACGTCAGCCAGATCATCTTCTGCTTGTTCCGCTTCAGGTCACGCGACAGCAGCAGAGAGAAGGGAATCAGCCAGTGGCAGATAAAGTCCAGCGAGCAGATATACCACCATCCTCCATGAATCCGGTTCAGGTACCACGGAATCTCGTCTGGAATATTGCCCGACCAGATGATGAGGAACTCGGCAAAGCAGAGATAAATGTTGAGCATCACGAAGGCAAACGCCAGCTTGCCCAGATCGTGCTGCTCCGTCACCCGCAGCATCGTCTTCATCGGCTCATATCGCGACAGCAGAATGATGGTCAGAATACCCAGCGCGAGAACGGCGTAGCCCTGGCCCACCAGAAACTGAAGTCCCCAGATCGATGAGTACCACGTGATATCCAGCGACTTGATCCAGTCGATCGCACCGACAGTCAGCAAAATCACATAAATAAAGATTCCGGGGCCGGACAAGTTTTCAAGCTTGATGCGCCACCGGTCGTAGCTCGCCAGCGTTCCACGCTCCGGATCTGCGTCACGTTGCAGCGACCACTTGTTCAGAAAGTATTGGAACAACAACAGAATGCCGAAGACAATCGCCGTTTGAATGATCACGGCGGTTGGGTTCAGCATCGCGCGCTTGTCATTCAGTGTCATCGCCTGTTCCAGCGTAACCGCATGCCTCCCCAACGCTTCGGCAACCGCTGCGGCTGTCGGGAACGCAGCCCACTGGTACAGGTGCTTCCACAAAAAAATAATCGGCACGAACATCAGCCCAACCAGCCAGATCGTGCGGGTCATCGCCTCCAGCGGCCGGCGCAACACCAGGCCCCACTTACCGCCGGAGACATATTGCAGCATCAGCATGACCAGTCCGCCGCCGGCAAAGCCGAAGCAGGTCATATACCCCATCAGATAGGCCCGGAGAATATGATTCTTCCCCTCGTGCGTGAAGGCGAATGGGATCGTGAGGACGATGGCGACCGCAGCAACGATCAACGCACGCGTCCGCCATGCGGTGACGATTCCCGGCGCAGCAAGCGATGCAGGCAGCGGAAGCGGCCCGTAGTGGTCGTCGTGGCCGCCTGCTGCTCCGTTATGTTCGTGTCCAGATGACATGCGTTTCAAGCCTTCGTTCGGAAGCTTCCGAGGTTACTGCTTCGGTGCGGGTTGTCCGGCAGCGGCCGGCGGGTGTACGTTTGCGGGGCGGTTAGCCTCAGGAGTTGCTGAACTGGGAGTCGGGCTTCCCGGTGTAGGAAGAACAAAGCTTTGGTCGTTCGGCGTGCCGTAGGTCGCTGTCGGAGGCAGTACCCATGGCTGGACAAATGACGCTGGCAAGCCATCTTTTTCCGCGATGCTCGCCAGGGGCTCCACATGGCTTCCCGACGGAACATCCGCCTCAGTTGCCTTCTGGCTCAACTGCAGCGCCTTGATATACGAGACAATCGCCCAGCGATCCACCGGTGCAACCTGCGCGGAATAATCGGGCATCGCGCCATAGCCATTGCTGATCACATAGAAGAAATGTCCAAGCGGCGCCGTCTCCAGACGCGCGGTATGAAAGTCTCCAGCGTGAGCGTAGCCGCGCTGCACAATCATTCCCTCGCCGTTACCCACGCGCGAGTGACACGGCGTGCAGTAGACATTGAACCGCTCCTGTCCCCGGTGCAGCACCTCCATTGTCACGGGAAAGGGCATTCCGTCCCCTTCTTTGCCATTGATCAGGCCGGTGTAGAAATAGCTGTTCTCATGCAGCTGGCCACGCGCCACCGTATTCTCCACCTGCGGGCGAACCGAACGGCCATCCGGATAAAAATTCGTTCCGCGCTGCGGAAAGAACTTTGGCTCATCCTGCATGTCTTGCCGGCAGCCGGCTACAAACAGCAGCGAAAGTGCGGCTGTAGCAAATGCGGCGCGCCGTGCTATCTGTGTCGCTTGCATATTAATGATCCACCTCCACCACGGAGACCGCGGAGAACTGCTCGAGAAAGGCTCGCGTCTCAGTAGGCGAAAACATCGGGTCCATCGCCTCCAGGCAAAGGAAAAACTTGTCCGTCGTCGCCCCGTTCCTGAAATTCGCCGCATTGAACAGCGGATGATAGGGCTGCGGCAGCCCATTCAGCGCCAGCATCCCGAAGCATGCCGAGAACCCGGAAAACAGAATCGTCCATTCGTACGCCGGAATAATGAACGCAGGCCAGGAGAACAGTGGGCGCCCGGCGATGTTCAGCGGATAAGCCCACACATTGATCCAGGTCTCCATCAGAAACGCAGTAGTCACGCCCAGAATCCCGCCAATCAGACACACCAGCGGCACGCGCGTTTTATGGAAGTGCAGCGCCTGCGCAGCCTCTTCCACCGGATACGGCGTGTAGCACTCCATCCGTCGATATCCAACACGATGAGCTTCTTTCGTAGCATGCACCAACTCGCCGGGCGTATTGAACTCGGCCAGCAATCCATAGATTCCTTCGCGGGGCGGCATTAGGACTCCTCCTCACTGACTACTTCTGCGATCTTGCTGCGCGGCGTGACCTTCGTCTGCGGCAGCATCATTCGTATCTCCGACATCGGAATCATGGGCAGGAAGCGGATGAACAGGAAGAAGAGGAACGTGAAGAAGCCAAGCGTCCCAAAATAAATCATGTAGTCCCACTTCGTCGCCCGGTATGTGCCCCAACTCGACGGCAGATACTCGCGGTACAGACTGGTCACAACAATGACGAAGCGCTCAAACCACATACCCGTATTGATGATGAACGAGAGAATGAAGAGGTACGTTACGTTGACCCGCAGCTTGCGCGACCACAGCGTCGTTAGCGGAATGGCAAGATTGGTCAGGATCAGCATCCAGTACGCCCAGCCCATCGGCCCGAACATACGGTTCCACATCATGAAGAACTCCCAGTGGCTCGCCGAGTACCACGACATGAAGACCTCCATGGCGTAGCCGTAACCCACAATGAGTCCCGTACCCAGCATCACCTTCGCCATGTTGTCCAGGTGGCGCAACGTCACCAGGTCTTCCAGGTGATAGAACTTGCGGATCGGAATCGCCAGCGTAATCACCATGGCAAATCCCGAATAGATAGCGCCGGCGACAAAGTAAGGCGGGAAAATCGTTGTATGCCAACCCGCCAGAGCCGCCACCGCAAAGTCGAAGCTGATGACTGTATGAACCGAGAGCACCAGAGGCGTCGAAAGCCCCGCCAGCAGCAGGGAAGCCGACTCATACCGGATCCAGTGCCGCGTCGAGCCGCGCCAACCCAACGCCAGCAACCCATAAAAGTATTTCGCCAGCGGCATCTTCGCCCGGTCGCGCAGCGTCCCGAAGTCGGGAATCATTCCCATGTACCAGAAGATCACCGAGATCGACGCATACGTCGAAACCGCAAAGACGTCCCACGCCAGCGGCGACCGGAACTGTGGCCACACGTTCATCGTGTTCGGGTAAGGGAATAGCCAGTATGCGAGCCACGGACGCCCGACGTGAATCAGCGGGAAGATACCGGCGCAACACACTGCGAAGATCGTCATCGCCTCGGCGAATCGATTGATCGAGTTGCGCCACTGCTGCTTGAAGAGCAGAAGAATCGCCGAGATCAGCGTGCCGGCGTGGCCGATACCGATCCACCACACAAAGTTGATGATGGCGAATCCCCACGCTCCAGGGATCGTCACACCCCAGATACCCACACCCTTAAGGAAGAGCCACGTGCAACCGATCACCAGGCCCATGGCGACGCCGGCCGCCACAACCAGCCCGAAAAACCATCCCAGCGGTGTATTCGAGGTCAGTACGATCCCGGCGATCTCCTGCGTCACCGACTTGAACGTATGACCCGGCGCGATGACCGCATACTCGCCGGTACGCGGATCGATCATCGGATCAATCATCGGGTCTTCTATGGGTCCTTTGGTCGCCATTATGCCAGCTCCGGATTCGGGTTGATGACGCCGGCCGTGTAGGTCGTGCGCGGACGGAAGTTGAGGTCAGCAAGTACCTGGTAATCGCGCTCCTCAGCCTTTAGCTTTGCCACCTTGCTTGCCTTGTCGTTGATATTGCCGAACGTGATAGCGCTGGTCGGGCAGGCCTGCTGGCATGCCGTCACAATCTCACCATCGCGAATCTCGCGGTTTTCCTTATCCGCTTCGATCTTCACTGCCTCGATGCGCTGCACGCAGTAGCTGCACTTCTCCATCACACCGCGCGAACGTACCGTGACATCCGGATTGCGCATGAACTTCAGGCTCTCCGTGTCATAGTCCGCATATAGCAGGAAGTTGAACCGCCGCACCTTGTACGGGCAGTTGTTCGAGCAGTACCTGGTTCCCACGCACCGGTTATAGACCATCGTATTCAGGCCTTCCGGCGTGTGAACCGTCGCTCCCACCGGGCAGACCTGTTCGCAACCCGCATTCTCGCAGTGCTGGCACATCATCGGCTGGAAGTGCGCCTTAGGCGCATGCAGATCGCCTTCAAAATACGTGTCGATGCGCAGCCACTGCATATTGCGCCCGACCTTCACCTGTTCGCGTCCAACCACCGGAATATTGTTCTCCGCGTAGCAGCTCACAATGCAGGCGTTGCAGCCGATGCAGCTGTTCAGGTCGATCGCCATCCCCCACGCATTCTGTACCTTCAGCGTCGCAGGATCCTTCTCGTCGTACTTCCAGTTGTCCGGGAAGAACGAATTGTCGTGTGGCACCTTCTCACCCTGCGGCGAGTACCCAACCTTGCCGACCTGTGTGCCGCTCACTCCGCCTTCATGCGCAAAGTTCGGAATTTTCTTTGCTTCCTCGACCGTCGCATAGCGAATGATCGACCGCTCCATCGCCTCATGGCCGGCAAGCGAGTAAACGCCCTGCGTATCATAGAGTTTCTTCTCGAGATCCTGCTGCGCAAAGCTGCCGCGATGCTCGATGTTGTGCACTTTCGTGATGCACAGCTCATACGTCCCGGGCTGTTTCTGCGCGACCGCACCGGAGATGGAAAGTGGTGAATCCGAGGGGCGAATCTGATACGCGTCGAAACCAACACCCTGCCCAACGCGACCCGCCGCCACCCCGCGGCCAAAGCCAAGGTGAACCGTAATCACGCCATCCGGATGCCCCGGCGCCATCAACGCAGGCGCAATAAATTCGCGGCCGTTGTAGGAGACCTTCACTGGGTCCGACTCTTCCAGCTTCAGGTCGGACATCGTTCCCATGCTCATGATCGCCGCGTTGTCCCAGCTCAGGTTCGTCACCTGCTTGGGCAGCTCCTGCAGCCAGCCGACATTGGCGTATCGCCCGTCGTAAAGCGAAGGATCAGGCCGGAACGAAACCTCAAGCCCGCTCGAAACAGCCGCCGGAACCAGGAACGAAGCCACCGCGCTCTTACCGGCGCCACCACTCTTTGCCGTAAATGCCGTCCCCTCAACCCATCCATCGTGCAGCGCCTTGCGCCACCCGGCTGCAAAGTCGCCCTTGATGTAATTTCTCGCGTTCGCCTGCACCACGCTGTGCGCCGAAATCTGTGTGTTCTCCAATAGCGTCTGGAACACGTCGAACGCCGATTTGCCGCCATACAGCGGATCGATCATCGGCTGAATGATCGAGATGGTTCCGTCATATGCCCGCGCATCCGACCAGCTCTCAAGGTAGTGCGCCTTGTTGATGTGCCAGTTCGAAATCGCGCCGGTCTCATCCAAATGCGACCCCAGGTGCACCGTCACTGGAACCTTCGGAAACGCGTCCTGGAAGTGCAGGTCGCTCGGCGCCGAGTAGATCGGGTTCACACCCAAAATCACCAGCCACTGCACCTTGCCCGAGTTCATGTCCGCAACCAGCGACTTCAGGTCCGATACCTGCTCGCTCGGCATCGGATTCACCGTCTCGGTATAAATCACCGTCTTGCCAACCGCACCCAGCGCCGAGTTCAACGCATAAGCCGCCGCATGGACCGCCGGCGGGGCCTGCTCTCCCGGAATCACAACGCACTTGCCCCCCGACGCTCTCAAATCCTTCAAGACCGCATCGAAGAAACGCACCTGCTCTCCTGAAAGCGACCCGTTGCCGTTCGCCAGCGCGGTCGCAAACCTGACCAGCTCGCTCGGCTTCAACGCCAGCCGATGATCCGCCTTCAACCCGGTCACCGTCGGCATCGTCTCGACGACGTACATCCGGTTCATCGTCTTGTCCGCTTCATACCGGTGTCGCTCTGCGTACCCAGCCGCCAGCGGCAGGAACCCCGGATGGGCAATCCCACTCAGGAAATCCGCATCCAGCGACAGAATGACGTCCGCTTCTTCCAGCTTGTACTGCGCATCGGTGTAGCTGCCGAACGCCGCCTTCGATGCCGCGCGAGACGAATCCTGGTTCACCGGCTCCCACTGAATCAACTTCGCATTGGGATACGCCGCCTGTACCGTCTTCCACTGTCCCGCCAGCGACGGAGATGTAATCGTCTCGCTCAGGAAGTAAAGTCCCTGCCCGCCATTCAGCTTCTTCGCCGCAGCGGAAAATGCCTCCTGAAAAGCTCCCCAACCCGAAACCTCTCCGCGATGCAGCACGTGCTGCGAGCGATCGGGATCATAAAGATCCAGCAGCGTAGCCTGCGTAAATACATCCGACTTGCCCTTCGACATCGGGTGTTCCGGATTCCCATCCACCTTGATCGGCCGGAACGAATCCGACTTCACCAGCACCGGAATCGCGCCCGTCGGGAACGGATGCGCCGTAGCAAAGTACATCGGCTTACCCAGCACCAGGTCTTCCGGCTGCCGAATGTACGGAAAGATCGGCTCATCCGGCTGCTTCGTGCAACCCGCCAGCCCGGCCAGCGCCAGCGATGCCCCCATCACCTTCAAAAAGCCGCGCCGGCTCACAGAATCCACCCACTCGCTCACGCCCATGGATCCTGCCTGCCGCGGAAATTCCTCCCGCATCAGTTCATGGAACGCCGGAGTCTCGGCCAACTCATCCAGGTTCTTCCAGAAGCGCCGCCCAGTCTTGCCGTCCAGCTTCGCGCGGACCTCGGCCAGCGTCATCTTCGCCGGCTTAATCTCGGTCACCACCACGGGTTGTTCTGCCTTTGTGTCAGCCATCGTCTCGTCTGTTCCAATCCCCGTCGTCTTATTCCAAGCCGTTTTCATCATCGGTGGCACGTCTCGCAGCTTGACAGCTGCTCCGGATTGCGGATGTGATAATGCGCGGTCAGATACTTGCCCAGGTCCATCTGGTCGGTGAACTTCTCATAGCTCGCCGGCATCGTGATTCCCAGCGGCGGAACATCGCTCGCCGTGGGCCCATGCGCCTCGGCGCCAATCTGCATCATCGCTACCTCAGGCCCCTTGCCCGTAGGATCGGTCGTCGTGCAGCTCACCTTCTGTGCCGTCGGCCCGGAACCCGCCGCTTCGTCCGCGCTCGTACACCACACCGGATGGTCGTTCGAAGGTCCGGCCCACGCCATGTTGTAAATCTCACTCGTCGGCCGCAGGTTCACCGCAGGATTGCGATGGCAATTCAAACACCACTCCATCTGCAGCGTGTTCTGCTGATACATCAACGGCATCTCATCCACGCGTCCATGACAACTCGCGCAGCCGATGCCTTTATTCACATGAATCTCATGATTGAAATAAACGTAGTCCGGAAGGTCATGCACCCGGATCCACTGGATCGAAGCCCCTGTCGCCCAGCTCTGCCGCACCGGCTCCAGCAGATCGGCGTTCGTCCAGATCTGCGCATGGCAATTAATACAAGTCTTGGTCGGCGGTATCCCGGCGTACGCTGCGTTCTCCACCTGCGTGTGGCAGTACTGGCACTGCAGTCCAAGCCCCTCCACGTGGTGTTTATGGCTGAACGGTATCGGCTGGTCCGGCCGCTGGCCCTGCCGCGTCACCCACGGTGATCGCTGTAACTGGTCCAGGGTTACGCCGAGCGCGATGACGATAATGCCAGTCAATACCAGGCTGAATCGAGCCAGCGCGTTCGAACTGCGGTCAAAAACTTGCGCCATGAGTGCGTTCCTGCTTCCTCTGCATTACCTTCGGCTAGGGGTTGGAGAAGTTGCTGTCGATGGTTGGTCGTTCCTGCTGGTTACTTTGCCGGGCGTTCGAAACCGGCGGTTGGGGCGTCCGCGTTGGGTGATGCCCGAAATTTCTTCTCTAATAAACTTTGAGTATATCAGCGGAAAAGTCCGATCGAATCGATGCGA
>Ga0070713_100002974_pt1 | contig 11130 bp, 7 predicted proteins | sample LARL82metaG_FD_65465 | JGI IMG/M metagenome (GOLD analysis project Ga0070713, IMG submission 65465) | Corn, switchgrass and miscanthus rhizosphere microbial communities from Kellogg Biological Station, Michigan, USA - LAR L8-2 metaG | ecosystem: Host-associated > Plants > Roots > Rhizosphere ... | reverse complement strand
GTCGCCTGCGGGACCGGGCACGCGCTGATCGTGCTGGCCCGCGCGTTCCCCGCGGCCACGTTCACCGGCTACGACCTCGACGAGCACGCGATCGCGCGGGCCCGGGCCGAGGCGGCGGGCGCTGGGCTAGCCAACGTGAGCTTCGAGGTGGCCGACGCGGCCCGGCTCACGGGGGAGGCCCGCTTCGACGTGATCTTCGTGTTCGACGCGATCCACGACCAGGCCGAGCCGGACACCGTGCTGGCCGCGATCTCCCGCGCGCTGGTGCCCGGCGGGCTGCTGTTCATGCGCGAGCCGCACGGGGCCGGCACACTCGCGGAGAACCTGGCCAACCCCATGGCGCCGGTCCAGTACTCGGTCAGCACGCTGCACTGCCTGACCGTGTCGCTGGCCCACGGCGGCCCCGGCATCGGCACGCTCCTCAGTGAGCAGCAGGCCACGCGCATGCTGGCCGGTGCGGGCTTCGCCGGTCCGCAGGTGCACCCGGCTCCCGGCAACCCGCTGGCGGCCGTCTACGTGACCAGGAAGACAGCCTGACCGGCGGCTGAGAGGCTCAGGGCCCGAAGTCGATGGCCGCGCTGACCGCCGTCAGCTGGCCCCGGCTCCGGGCCTGGAGCTTGGCCAGCAGCGACGACACGTGGGTTTCGACGGTGCGGACCGACAGGTAGAGCTTCGCGGCGATCTCCGCGTTGGACAGGCCCTCGCCGAGGAGGCGGAGCACCTCCGCCTCCCGGGCCGTAACACCGCGGGCGGCGAGCCCGGCCGGAACCGTAGCCGCCGCGGTCCTGCGGCGCGGGACCGGTCCGCCGGCGTCGCGCAGCAGCCGCCGGGCCCGTTCCCGGTAGATCGTGGCCCCGCTGGCCTCGTAGATGTCGACCGCTTCGCGGAGCCAGCGGACCTGCGCTTCGCCGCCGAGCACGAGCGCGGAGATGATCCGCATGGTGGCGATCGCGAACGGCATCGGCCCGGGCGCCGCCGCGATGGCGGCGTCGACACCGTCTGCGTGGCCGTCCAGCAGGGCCCGGCCGGCCGCGACCAGAACCGGGCGCGGATACCACCGGGCCAGGTCGGGGAGCGCCGCCGCCTGGCGGAGCACGGCGCGTGCCTCGTCCGCCCGCCCGGCCGCGGCCAGCGCCCAGACCAGGTAACAGGACCCGTCCATGGGGGCGCCGCCGGGCATTGCGGCGGCCATCTCGTCGGCCCGGCTGAGTAGCGCGATGGCCTCGTCCCAGCGGCCGTGCTGGAGAGCGATTTCGGCCCGGAGGCCGGTGATGAAGATGAGCAGATCGGGAGCGGGCGCCACCGCCTCGGCCTCGGCGAAGATTTCCGAGACGTCCGGCCGGGTGAAGCTGAGCACCCCGGCCAGCGCCACGAGAAGGAAGCCGAGCTGATCCAGGCGCAGCTCACGGGCCCGCGGCACGGCGGCGTCGAGGACCTCCAGGGCCGCGGCCGGGTCGCCCTGCACGGTGAGCGCGATGGCCAGCGTCTCCTCGGCCCAGGACAGCTCGAGCAGCGCGCCCGCCGCCGCGGCGACCTCGGTGGCCTCGCGGAGCCTGGCGGGCCCGCCGCCGGCGAAGAACTCCTGCTTGCCGAGCTGGAACAGCGCCCGGAGCCGGTCCTGCGTGCGCCCGGCCGCGGCCGCCTCCGCGACCTGCGCCGACCAGGCGTCGCGGGCGGCGGCCCGCTGGTCGAGGTAATCCAGGGCCCGGGCGCGGATGTCCAGCGCGGCCAGCCGGGTACCGGTACCGGCCCGCTGGGCTAGGACGGCGTCGGCCTCGGCCAGGGCGCTCGCGGCGTCGCCGCGAACCAGGGCGACCCGGCCGGCCAGCACCCGGCTGAGCGGCAGCCCGTCGTCGCCCCGCGCCAGGCAGGCGGCCGCACGATCCGGGTAGCCGGCCTCCAGCGCCGCCGACGCCATGCGCTGGCGCCGTTCCGGCGAGTCGCCGATGCCGGCGACCGTCGCCTCGTCGATGTCCAGAGCCTCGGCCCAGCGGCCCTGCGCGACCAGGACGGCGGCGAGCGCGTCGGCGGCCGCCGCCCGGGTGGCGGGCGCCACGGCGAGACCGGTGGCCCGCCGGGCCAGGCTCTCGGCGCCGAGCAGCGCGTGCGCGGCGAGTTCGCCCGCCGCCGCGGCGGCGAACAGGCCCGCGGCCGCGTCGCTGTCCCCCGCCGCGGCCAGGTGCGCGGCCCGTCGCGCGGTCGCCGGCCCGCCGTCGAGGGCGCCGGCCGCCCGCCGGTGCATGGCCGTCACGATCTGCGGGACCGCGGTATCGAGGACGGCCTCGCGGATGACGGCGTGCCGGAAGCCGATCACGCCCGCGCTGGTGGTCAGCAGACCTACGTCGACGCCGCCGCGGAGCGCCTCGGCGACGACCCGCTCGTCCGTGCCGGCCACCGCCGGCAGCAGCCCGGCGGGTTCGGGGACACCGATGACCGCGAGGGCGAGCAGCGCGTCCTGACCGGGGCGCGGGAGCTGCTCGAGCCGGGCCGCGACCATGCCGCGCACCGACGGCGGCAGCGCGAGCGGGCCGCCGCGCCAGCGGGCCTGGCCGCCGTCGAGCACGACCGTCCCGCCGCGCAGGTGCGCGTCCACGACCTCCTCGACGAGCAGCGGGACGCCGTCGGTCCGGGCCAGGACGTCGGTGACGAGCTCGCCGGGCGGAACCGCGGCGAGAAGATGCCGGACAAGGTCGCCGGTCGCCCGCTGGCCGAGCGGCTCGAGCTCGACGACGGTCGCCACGTCATCGCCGCGCAGCGCGCGGACCAGCTCATCGGCAACGGCCGACTCAGCCGGGCGGAGCGCCGCCAGGATGGCCAGGCCGCCAATCCGCGCCGCCGCCAGGTAGCGGATCGTCTCGATGCTGTCGGGATCCGCGGCGTGCAGGTCGTCGAGCAGCAGCACCATTCCCGGGCCCGGCCCGGCGACGTCCCGCAGCAGGCGGACCGCGGCTTCCATGGCCAGCAGGCGCAGCTGCCCGCCGTCCAGGCCGGCCTCGTCGCCGGACGGGACCTCCCATTCGGGCAGGATCAGGCGCAGCCCGCGGTCGAACGCCGACCCCATCGGGGGATGCGGGTGACCGCGCAGCCAGGACCGCAGCGCCTCCGCGACCAGGCTGAACGGCGCCGGCGCCGAGATCGCGGCCCGGCCGGCCGCGACACCCAGGCCGGCCCGCCGGGCCGCGGCGGCGGCCTCGTGCAGGAGACGGCTCTTGCCGACCCCGCCCTCGCCGGCTAGCAGCGTGCAGCCCGGCCGGCCGGCCCGCGCGTCATCGAGCGCGCGGGCCAGGATGTCGTTCTCGGCCTCGCGCCCGACCGTCACGGTCGCCGAGCGCACGCCCCGCCCTGACCGCATGAGCTCTCCTCGGATCGATTATTACCCGTGAAACCACTGATCTGCGCAGGTGAGTGCCCAGGTCATAATGCCGTGAAGACAAGCGCTGTGATTGCCGCACGGACCGAGGGGAGCGTCCGATGTCGTTCGAAGACGTGATGACTGCCGTGGGCCGCTGGATGGTGGCCACCGAAGCGCTCGCCGCGGCCGGCGCCGAGCTGGCGCTGGCCGGGCCGCAGGATAGCGGGGACCCGGACGTCACCGCCGCGGTGCGGGGGGTGTCCGCAGCGGCCGGCCTGCCGCCGCTGGGGGAGCTGCCCCCGCCGCAGCGCGAGACCGTCGCCGCGCTGATCCGGATGTGCCTGCGACAGGCCCAGGACCTGGTCGACGATCCGGGCCGACCGCCCGGCTGGACGTTCATCCACCCGGACATCCTCACCGGCTGGGGCCGCGGTTCGGCGATGGTCCCCGGCCTGCTCGCCGCGGCCGCGCCACAGTTCACCGAGGTCCGGTCCTTCCTGGACGTCGGCACCGGCGTCGGCCTGCTCGCGATCGCCGCGGCCCGCACGTGGCCGGCGGCGGCCGTCACCGGCATCGACGTCTGGGAGCCGGCCCTGGAGATCGCGGCCCGGAACATCAAGGCGGCCGGGCTCGCGGACCGCGTCACCGTCCGGCGGGCGGACGTGACCAGCGTCGACGAGGCCGGGAGCTACGACTGCGTGTGGTTCCCCACGTTCTTCGTCGGCGAGCCCGTGCTCGACGCTGCGGTGCCGCGCCTGGTGCGCTCGCTCCGGCCGGGTGGCTGGCTCGTCCTGGGCCGGATGGCCCCGCCGCCCGACCCGGTGGCCCAGGCGGCCAGCGCGCTGCGGACGATCCGCGGCGGCGGCGCGGACTTCACGGCCCTGCGGCTGGCCTCGGCCCTGGCGGCGGCGGGCTGCACGGGCGTCAGCACCCTGCCCCGCACCGGACCGGCCCCGATGGAATTCATCGTCGGCCAGCGCCCCCGCTGACGTAGCCCTTCCGTGACCATTTCCGCCATTAGCATGAGAAAGGATCGTTCTGCCCGTGACGGGAGGGCCTGAGGATTATGGCGAGCTGGCTGCGACGGTCATCTGGTGCGGTTGCCGCGATCGGGGTAACGCTTGGCCCCTGGCTCCTCGCCCTGCCCGCTACCGCGCGGGCCGCGGCCGTGGCCCCGGCCGCCCCGGCGCCAGCCGCTGCGTGGGCCGGTTTCGGCGGGAACGCCCAGCACACGGCCGTCGCCCTGAGCATGCCCCAGCCGTTCCTTCGCATCCGCTGGAAGGCGAAGGTCGACCTGCACCCGGTCCTGTCGGGCCGGGAGCTGCTCATCCACTACGGCGCCCCCATGATCACCGCCGCGAACACGGTGCTGGTCCCGACCCGGGTCAGCGCCAAGGCCGGGTTCCGCGTCGTCGCGTACGCCGGCGCGAGCGGCACCCGCAGCTGGTCGCTGAACACCGACTACCGCCCGCCGGCCTTCCTCGCCAGGAGCGGAGCCTTCGCGCCCCCGCTGCCCGCCGCCCTGACGCCGGCCGGAACCCTGGCGGTCGCCGGCGGCGGCGGCACGATCCTGCTGCGCAGCAACGCCGACGCGCCGACGGGCGCAGTGCACCGCGCGGTGTTCTACGGGGCCGGTCAGTGGCGGGCCCACCCATCGGCCTACAACAAGGCGGTGCACGTCACCACCCCGCTGACCGCAGGGCCCGACGGCGCGGTGTACTTCGGTTTCACCGTGACCGGCCCGACGTCAGCACACCTGCGAAGCGGCATCGCCCGCATCGGCGCCGACGGTCACGCGACCTGGATCGCCGCCCGGGCAGCCGCCGGCACCGCGGCCATTGCCCGCGTGGCCATCAACTGCGCCCCCGCCCTCTCGCCCGACGGCACGACCCTGTACCTCGCCCTCACCGGCCCCCGGCGCAGCATGCTCGTCGGGCTCAGCGCCACCACCCTCCGGCCGCGGTTCCGCGCCCTGCTGAAGGACCCGCTCACCGGCCGGCCGGCCCAGCTCCTGACCAGCTCGACCGCGTCCCCGACGGTCGGCCCGGACGGGGACGTCTTCTACGGCATCGAGGAGAACCCGTTCGGGACCCATGACGCCCGCGGCTGGCTGCTGCACTACAACGCGAGCCTGACCCAGAAGAAGATCCCGGGGTCCTTCGGCTGGGACAACACCGTCTCCGTGCTGCCCGCCCGCGCGGTGCCGGGCTACCACGGCACCTCGCCCTACCTGCTGGTCTCCAAGTACAACAACTACCTTGGCCTGCCGCCGCACGGTGACGGCCGCAACCGGGTAGCCGTTCTCGACCCGCGCTCGGGCCAGCAGGACCCCTACACCCGCGTCCGGGTCATGAAGGCCGTCCAGACCGTCCTGGCGCCGGTCCATCCCCCCCGCCAGCCCCGGCGGGCACGGTACGAGTGGTGCATCAACTCGGCCGCGGTCGATCTCGCCGACGACTCGGTGATCGTGAACAACGAGGACGGAACCGTCTACCGGTGGGCCCTGGCCCGCAACAGGCTGGCGGAGAAGTTCCACCTCAACCGTCCGCGGCCGGAGGCTTACACGCCCACGACCATCGGCCCGGACGGCACGGTCTACGCGATCAACAACGCCACGCTCTACGCCATCGGCCGCTAGTTTGACCCTGCCCCGGGGCAGGGTCCTACCGTGACCGGGGTGCAGCGTGATCAAGCGCAAGGGGAACAGGCCGGTCTGCTGACCATCGGCCAGGTGGCCCGCCGCAGCGGGCTGTCGGTCAAGGCGCTGCGGCATTACGACCGTGTCCGGCTGCTGTGCCCGGCTGCGGTGGACGGCGGGTCCGGGTACCGGCTCTACCGCCGCGACCAGGTCGAAGAGGCCCAGCTGGTTCAGCTGCTGCGCTCGCTGGACCTGCCGCTTGAGCAGGTCCGCGCCGCGGTCGCCGCGTGGAAGGCCGGCGACGCCGGCACCCTCAGCGAGGTGATCCGCCTGCACCGGCGTCACCTGGACGCCCGGATCACGCGCCTGCGCGGCGCGCTGCACCGCATCGATCACCTGCTAGCGGAGGGACTGACAGACGTCATGACCGGCCTGGAGACGACCGCGGAGACCGCCACCACCAAGAGCCCGCCGGGCACCGGCAGCGTGACCGACGCGCGGCTGCTGGCCGCCCAGCTGTTCAACGAGACCTGGCGGCTGATGGAGCAGGAGGAGCGAACCAGGGCCGACGACGACCGCATGGTGCACATCGCGCACGCCTCCCGCTACCACTGGGGCCAGGTTGCCGCGGTCACCCCGGCGCACCTGGCCCGCGGCGAATGGCTGATCTCCCGGGTCTACGCCGTCCTCGGGCGGCCCGAGCCGGCCCTGCACCACGCCCGCAGGGTCCTGGAGCTGTGCCAGGAGAACGGCATCGGCGACTTCGACCTGGCCTTCGCCTACGAGGCACTGGCCCGCGCGCACGCCGTCGCCGGGGACGCCGCCCAGGCCAGGGACTGCACCGACCAGGCTCTCGCCGCCGCCGAGGACATTGCCGAGGACGAGGACCGTGACCTGGTGCTGGCCGACCTGGAAACCGTGCCCGGGCAGCCGCGGTACTGGTAACCCGGCTGGCCAGCCCCGCCGGGCTCATCCCGGACGGACCGGGGCAATACGCCCGGCGGGCGCCAATCTACGCTGGAGGGCGTGACCGGACTGCGGGTTCTGTTCATCGGCGGCAGCGGCGTGATCAGCTCGGCGTGCTCGCGGCTCGCCGTCGAGCGCGGAATCGAGCTGTACGTGCTGAACCGCGGCCGCACGCAGCTCCGGCCGCTGCCCCGCGAGGCCACGGTCCTGCACGGCGACATCCGCGATCCGGCGTCGGCGGCTGCGGCGCTGGGCGCGCGTGAGTTCGACGCGGTCGTCGACTGGGTCGCCTTCACGCCCGGGCACGTCCAGTCCGACATCGGCCTGTTCCGCGGGCGGGCCGGCCAGTACGTCTTCATCAGCTCGGCCTCGGCCTACCAGACCCCGCCGGCCCGGCAGCCGATCGTGGAGTCCACGCCGCTGCGCAACCCGTTCCTGCAGTACTCCCGCGACAAGATCGCCTGCGAGGACCTGCTGGTGGCGGCCTACCGCAACGAGGGCTTCCCGGCCACGATCGTGCGGCCGTCGCATACCTACGACCGGACGCTGATCCCGCTGGACGGCGGCTGGACGGTGATCAGCCGCATGCGGCAGGGCCGGCCGGTCGTGGTGCACGGGGACGGCACATCGCTGTGGACGCTCACCCACCACGCGGACTTCGCCCGGGGATTCGTGCCGCTGCTCGGCCATCCGCGCACGATCGGCGAGGCCTTCCACATCACCTCTGACGACGTGCTGACCTGGGACCAGATCGCGCACACGCTGGCCGCCGCGGCGGGGGCGGAGGCCGACATCGTGCACGTCCCCTCGGACGCGATCGCCGCGGCCGATCCCGCCTGGGGGGCCAGCCTGCTCGGCGACAAGGCGCACTCACTGATCTTCGACAACGCCAAGCTGCGCAGCGTCGTGCCGGGTTTCCGGCCCGCGATCCCGTTCGAGCAGGGCGCCCGCGAGATCGTCTCCTGGTACGACGGGGACCCGGCCCGCCAGGCCACCGACGCGCGCATCGACGCGGTCCTGGACAAGCTGATCAGCACCTACCGGCCCTGAGCTAGACGACCGTCACGCGGACGCCCTCGGCCCCGAACGCGGCCAGCACTTCCTCGCCCGCGTCCGGAGTAGTGATCAGGTCCGCGAGGTCGGCCGCGTCGCCGAACCGGAAATTCGACGTCTGGTTCAGCTTGGCGCCCGTGGCCACCAGGATCCGCTTGCTCGCCGCCCGGATGCTGGCCCGCTTGAGCTGGGCGTCTTCATAGGTCGCTGAGGTCAGGCCGCGCGTGGCCGACACTGAGCACGCGCCGAGCAGCAAGACGTCGGCGCTGATGTCGCGCACCGTGTCGACCGCCTGGCTGCCGTACAGCGCCAGGGTGTCCGGTTCCACCGGCCCACCAGGAACGATGACCCGCGCACCAGGCACCGCGGCCAGCGCCGCGGCGACGTGCAGGGACAGGCACAGAGCCGTCACCGGCCGGCCGGCGAGTTCGTGCGCGACGGCGTGACAGGTTGTCCCGTTGTCGATGATGAGCGAGTCGTAGTCGCTGATCAGCGCCGCGGCGGCGGCCGCCAGGCGTGCCTTTGCCTGCTGGTCTTCGCTGACGCGCATCCGGTACGAGACGTCTTCGCCGAACTTGGCGGCCCGGGCGGCCCCGCCGCGGATTCGCCGGAGTGACCCGTGCGCCTCGAGGTCGGCCAGATCGCGGCGGATCGTGACCGCCGACGCCCCGGTCAGCTCGGCGAGCTGGCCAATCCGGATGTGCCCGCCGGAGCGCACCGTCTGAACGATCAGTCTTTGGCGTATTGATCGTTGCACATGATCATTTGATCACTTACTGTCGGCGTCTTCAAGGGTTCACCAGGATGACGCGGGACAGGCATGAAGAGCACAGGGCCGATCACGGGGCCGATCACGGGGCCAGTCACCCCGCTGCCGGGGAGCCGCTGGCCGCAGGCCGCGGTTACGTCCGTGTTCGTCGTGCACGGCTTGCTGTTCGCCTCGTGGACCGCGCACATCCCCCAGGTTCAGGCCCATCTCGGGCTCACGTTCGGGACTCTCGGGTTCGCGCTTCTTGGCGCCCCGGCCGGATCGGTCTGCGCGATGGCCGCGTCGGGCTACCTGATTCCGCGCGTGGGCAGCCGCCGCGTCGTGCAGGTGGCTCTCGTGGGCTACTGCGCCACCGGGCCGGTCGCAGGGGTCTGCGCAAGCCTGCCCGCTCTGCTGGGGGCACTGACGATCTGGGGAGCGTTCCAGGGCTCGCTCGATGTGGCCATGAACACCCAGGCCATCACGGTGGAACGGGCCAGCCACCGGATGCTGATGTCGGGCCTGCACGGCAGCTGGAGCATCGGGTCGTTTGCCGGCGCGGGCATCGGGGCACTCGCGGTGGGCGCTGGAATCGCCCTCACCCCGCAGCTGCTGGTCCTCGGCACGCTGGCGCTCCTGGCCGCTGGACTGCTCGTGGTCCGGATGCTTCCGGACGCGGCCGATCGGCACCGCGCAAGCGGCCCGCAGCACGACGCAGCGGAGAAGCTGGCGCGGCCGGCCTCGCGCGCCGCATCGCGCTGGTCAGGCGGCATGCTGCTGCTCGGCGCGATCGCGTTCGCCAGCATGCTGTGCGAGGGCGCCGCCGCCAACTGGGCCTCGGTCTACCTATCGGGCCCTCTCCATGCGCGGGGCGCCGTGCCTGGCCTCGGATATACCGCCTTCGCCTTCGCCATGCTTGCCGTCCGGCTCCTGGGCAACCGGCTGCTCAGCCGTTACCCGCCTGGCCGGCTGCTGCCCGCGCTTGCCCTGGCCGGTACCGCTGGTTTCACGGCGGCGCTGCTCATCGGACGGCCCGCGGCGGCAATGGCGGGATTCGCGTGCCTGGGCATCGGGCTGGCCTCCGTCGTACCGGCCGTGTTCAGCGCTGCCGGACGGGTCCCTGGCCTGCATCCGGGAACCGCCGTCGCCACCGCCGCGGCCTGCGGCTGGGCCGGGTTTGTGTGCGGGCCGCCGCTGATTGGCCGGCTCGCCTCGCTGGTGTCGCTGTCCGCCGCCCTGGGCCTGCTTCCCGTTCTCACCACGTTCATCGTGATCGGCACAGCGACCGCGCGGGCCCTGAGACCTCGCCCGGATGACAGCCCCGGGTGAGCCGGACGTGCGGCTGGGACGGAGAGTGGCCCGTGCTGGCGGGCCCGGGCCACTCTCGCGCCGGTTTCCGGTCCGGGGATCAGCCCCTGTTCAGCGCCGTGTCGTCGACGACGAACGAGGTCTGCAGGGGCGAGTCCTCGGTGCCAGCCGTCGGCGTACCGGCGCTGCCACTGGCTCACCTCGGCGCCGGTGCTGTGCGCGACCTGGAGCGCCGACTCGTAGCGGGGCGTCTCGACGATCACGTGATCGCCGGGCTTCAGCAGGGCGTGGTAGAGGAGGAAGATGCCCTCCTCGGCGCACGAGGTGACGACCACCTCGCCGGCGCCGGCCCGCTCGTAGAGCGCGGATATCGCCTGGCGGAGCCCGGGGTCACCCAGCGGCTCGGTGTACCCGCACCAGGTTTCCAGCAGCCGCTCGTGCGCGCCGGGCTCCAGCTCGAGCAGCGCGCCGATCGTGCGCGACTCGCAGTCGCTGCTGGACAGCATGTACCGGGTGGTGTGCTCATACCGCGCGTAGAAGCGCTCGATCCGGAACGGGCTCAGCTCCACGGGGCCCAGTATCGCGCGGCCGGCCCGGCCGCAGGCTGCGGCCGGGCCGGACCGGCGATAGCGGACTGCTGGTTACCGGCTTGTCAGCTCCGGCTCCGCCGAGCCGGACAGCTCGGCTGCGGTGGCGGCCACCGGGCTGCCGGCGGCCGGCTGGCCAGGCGTCCCGCGCAGGGCGAAGTAGCTGGCGATCGCCCCGGCGGCGAGCAGGCCAACGGTGACCATCAGGCCGGCGTGGTAGCCGTCGACGTAGGCCGCGGCCGGGTTCGCGCCGTGCTGGAGGGCCGAGCCCTGCTGGGAGCGCAGGACGGCACCGATGATCGTGATGCCCAGCAGCCCGGCCACCTCGCGGGAGGCGTTCAGCAGGGCCGAGGCGATTCCGGACCGCTCGGGCGGCATCGAGAGCAGCACCGCGTTGGTGAGCGGGACGTTCATCAGGCCGGCGCCCGCGCCGAAGAGCAGGAAGCCGGGCATCAGGCTGGCGAAGGTGGCGTCCGCG
>Ga0070713_100002968_pt1 | contig 11138 bp, 10 predicted proteins | sample LARL82metaG_FD_65465 | JGI IMG/M metagenome (GOLD analysis project Ga0070713, IMG submission 65465) | Corn, switchgrass and miscanthus rhizosphere microbial communities from Kellogg Biological Station, Michigan, USA - LAR L8-2 metaG | ecosystem: Host-associated > Plants > Roots > Rhizosphere ... | reverse complement strand
GCTGACGGTCGCGCCCACGAAGTTCTCTTCTGCACTCATTTTGAAATCGGACACCTTCAGTTGCGCGATGTAGGGCGATGGGGCTGCGACTTTTTTCGGAGGTTCGCGGAGCAGGAGAGCCAGAGCCAGCATGACACCAATCACCAGTACCACGGCAGCGACGATGATCAAGCGGCTGTAGTCGCGTTCTTCCGCAACCGGAGTTGGCTGGCCAAAAGTGCCCATGACGGAATTGTAGGACGTTGCAGGTTGGATGTCGATTTGCACTGATTTGTCAGACAGGATTCGACCGAATCTCCTCGATACAAGCAACTCTTGTCATCCTGAGCAGAACGGACGCGACAAAAGAGCGGCCGCGCAGTCGTAGAGCCTGCCCTGAGGTGAAGCCGAAGGATCCCTCCCCGCTAAAGTGAATCCAGACGATCCGTGAATTCGAACGATCGCCTGGAAATCGACTTCAACCATAGATGGCCAGCTAAGCAGATCGCGCAGCGAGAATCTTCGCCGCATTGTCACGATAGACGCGCTGCAGGATCTCATCATTCAGTCCGAGACCGTAGAGCGGCCAGTGATATCCAAACTGGTCGATCTCATAGAAGTGTTCGTCTTGCGATTCCAGGATGCGAAACGTGATTCGGTACATCGTGGTGTCGTAGCCCATGTCGGTGCCATACACAAGGCGATCCGAATATTTCGCGTAGAACTGCGAAGCGAAACGCGGGATGGGAGCAGTTTCGGCGTAGCGAGCCGAAATGTCGGCATACAGATTCGGATTGCGCTCGAATACTTCGCCTAAGTGCGAGAGGTCGTAGTCGAGATTCGCGAAGTGGCAACAGACGAATGTCGTCTTGCGATGGCGGGCGGCGGTGCGCTCGAGGATATCAATCATGCCCGTGAGCTTGACGATGTTGGGCTGATTGTCCAGCCGCCATTGCCATGCGTTCATCAGGCCGTCGTTGTGCTTGTCCATGGGCTGGTACATCCAGATCGGATCGGCGACGTGAAGGCTGATGGGCATGCGTAGCTCGGCGGCCTTTTCCCAGATCGCATCGACGCGCGGGTCGTCCGGATGAAGGCCAGGCGCAGTGGACTTCCCGGAACGCAATCCTTGGCCCTTGTCGTGAATCTCACCAATTCCTTTCGCGCCAAGATCGTGGCAGCGAGCGATTTCTTTTGCCGCTGAATCCGGGAACCCAGGAGTTTTGTATCCCGTAAAGTCAATGCCGCACCAGACTTCAAAGCGGTCGGGATACTTGGAATACTTCGCGTAGACATCATCGAATAGCTTACCCGTAGACATCGTCAGGACAATGGATTTTTCGACACCCACCTCGTCCATGTTTTTGATCCACGTGTTGATCTCAGCGTCAGTCTTGGCCTCAGGATGCGAGTGCATGTCGATGATCGGGAACTTTGCTTTGTTGACATGCGTGACCGGGACCTTGTAGATCGAAACCGGGCGGTAGTCTTTGACGAGAATGGTTTTGGGGTTGGGCGCGGTTGCCGTCGTATTCGCGGGAGAAGCTTTCTTTCCTTCCGCGGCGAATGCAGCCGAGGGAAGTGCGAGTGCGAGTCCGGCAGCGTTGGCGGACTTCAGGAATGAGCGGCGGTTCATGGGCGCCTCCGTTAGCTTTTCAATTAGCGAACGGCAGATTATAAGCGTGGGATCGTCCAATATTAAGGACAGAAACTGGTTGTTTTCGTGGTGTGAGAGTGGGGAGGATAACAGATCGTAAACCTCATTTCTCGGGCAGACGGCGCAAGAGAAATAAGACGCGGCACGATAAAAGCCGAGTATTGCTACTGTGACGTCTTGAAAAATGAGACCACGAACAAGACGCCGAGAAAAGCATCGACGCCACCCAGTGTGAGGTCCGAGGCGTGGAGACGGTGTTGCAAGAAAAGGATAGTCGTCGGGATGGCGAAGCTGAATTTCTCAAGAACCGAGACGAGCATCAAGGTGCGGAAGCGGATTGGGTCACGGGCGATTACGAAAAACGCGATTTGCCAGGCCAAACCGCATCCGGCGAATCCGTAGTAAAAGCCAGGATGTGTTATGGGCGGCGGATCCTGACGGCCGATAGTGTCGTAGAGGAAGTACAAAGGAGTGATGACGAGAAATCCCCAGACCGCGGCGACGTAGAAGACGATTTTAGCGAATTTCATTCTGACCTCAGGGGATACATTGAAGCGTATGGCATGAGGATCAAGGGTCCGTCCCGCGAAGCGAGCGTACCTATTCGCCGCCCACAGTGAGGCCGTCAATACGGAGAGTGGGAGCCGCCACCGAACCGCGAAACTCAAGGTCACTCGCGATTTCGGAGATGTTGAAGAACAGTTCCTTCAAATTTCCCGCTACTGTGATTTCTTCTACCGGGAATGTCAGCTCGCCATTCTGGATCCAGAGGCCGGATGCTCCTCGCGAATAGTCTCCAGTCACCAGGTTCACGCCCTGTCCGAGGAACTCCGTCACGTACAGGCCCTCTTTGATTCCGGCGATCAGGTCTTTGGGACTCTTTGCGCCTTGCTGGAGAAAATAATTTCCGGGACCTATTCCGGGAGTACCCGCAAGCCCTCGAGCGGCATTCCCCGTAGTTTGCAGGCCAAGCTTTTTCGCAGTGTAGGTATTGAGTAGATACGACTTCAGCACGCCGTTTTCGATGACAATTGTGCGGCGTGTAGGGATGCCTTCGCCGTCGAAGGGGCTGGTGCCGAATCCGCCCGGGATCGTGCCGTCGTCGATCACCGTGACATTGTCCCCTGCAATTTTCTGACCCAATTTCCCGGCAAGGAAACTGGCGCCGCGGTAGACGGAGTCTCCGTTAATGCCTTCGAAGATGTGCTCGAGGATCGAAGTCGAGACCATTGGGTCGAAGACGATAGGGACCCTGGCAGTCTTCACTTTCTTGGCGCCGAGGCGGCGGAGGGTGCGTTCTGCGGCAATCCGTCCGACTTGTTCAGGAGGGTCTAACTTTTTCAACGTTCGCGCGACCGAGAACCAGAAATCGCGCTGCATAGCCCCGTTTTCCGATTGCGCAATCGGCACGGCGGCTGTCGAGCAGTAGGAACGTTTGTACTCGCCGACGAAGCCGTGGGAGTTCGCGAGGACTTTGTGTCCGGTGGCGGCGTCGAAGGATCCGCCGTCGGAGTTCTTGATGCGTGGGTCGAAATCGAGCGCGGCTTTTTCAGCACGGCGCGCGTAGTCGATGCGGTCGGCCCCGGGAAGCGAGTAGACGTCTTCGTGGTAGAGATCAAGATCACCGGTCAGCTGACCAAGTTGATCAGCTGGCGCAATTCCCCCGAAGGGATCTTCGGAGGTGATCTGGGCCAGTTCGAGCGCGGACTTGACCATGCGGTCGAGACCTTCACGCGAGAAATCAGAGGAGTAAGTCGATGCGGCGCGCTGTCCGAAGAAGACGCGGACGCCGATGGACTTGGAGCCGGATTCTTTAAGGGTCTCAACCTGCCCGAGGCGAACCAGCGTGGAAAACTCGTCGCCTTCGCGTACAACGCATTCGGCTGCCGTGGCTCCGCCCTTCATGGCGCGGGCGACGATGTCGGTCGCGACTTCGGGCAGGTCAGTTTCGAGTTTCCGGTTTCGAGTTTCGAGTTCAATTGGGATCATAAAAAGCTTTCACCATTGGGACACAGCGGCAGTTACTATAGAAACTCCTCTGAGCATCTGTCTCTCTGCCTAGCTGATGGGGATCCCTCGACTGCGCCATGACTGCGCTTCGCTGCGTCACGGCTCCGCTCAGGATGACAAGGCTCCAAAATCCTCACGACACCGCGAAATTCGCGTGCATCCGTGGTAAAGAAGTTTTACTGCATGAAGCCGCCGGTGTCCTTGCGAGCGGTGCCACCAACCGTCAGTCGATCCACCTTCAACGTCGGAATGCCTACGCCTACCGGGACAGCCTGACCATCTTTGCCGCAGGTGCCCACGCCTTCGTCGAGTTTCAGGTCATTGCCGACCATGCTGACGCGGGTCAGGACATCCGGACCGTTGCCGATCAGAGTGGCGCCTTTGATCGGCGCAGTAATCTGTCCATCTTCGATCATGTAAGCTTCGCTCGCGGAAAAAACAAATTTGCCATTCGTGATGTCGACTTGGCCTCCACCGAAGTTGACAGCATAAATTCCGTGCTTCACCGAGCGGATGATGTCTTCGGGATTATCATTCCCCGCCAACATGTACGTATTCGTCATGCGCGGCATTGGGATGTGCTCATAGCTCTCGCGGCGTCCGTTACCAGTGTCGGCGATGCCCATCAGGCGCGAGGAAAGTTTGTCGCTCAGATATCCCTTCAGAATCCCCTTTTCGATCAGGACAGTTTCCTGTGTGGGCTCGCCTTCGTCATCCACGTTGAGCGATCCGCGTCGCCACGGCATAGTCCCGTTGTCGACAACAGTGCACTTCTCGCTGGCGACGCGCTTTCCGATCAAACCTGCGAATGCGGATGTCTTCTTGCGATTGAAGTCGGCTTCGAGTCCGTGACCCACGGCTTCGTGCAGCAAGACTCCCGGCCATCCTGGCCCGAGGACGACTTCCATTTCTCCGGCAGGAGCTTCCCGGGCATCGAGTTGCAGGAGCGCTTGACGGGCCGATTCCTTGGCGAAGAATTCCGGATTTTTGTCGCCGAAAAAAAAGTCAAGGGCGACGCGGCCTCCGCCACCGGAAGTCCCGCGAGCGGAGTTGGCCTCGGTTTTGGCAATGCAGCTCACGTTCATGCGGGCAAGCGGTTGCGAGTCTTCGGCGAACGTCCCGTCGGATGCGACGACCAGAATATTGCGAAGCTCGTCGGCGTAACTGGCGCGGACTTCCTTTATGCGCGGATCGTAGGCGCGAGCGGTTTTGTCGGCTCGCATCAGCAGTTCGAGTTTTGCGCTGATCTCGGCATCAACGCTCGGCAGCGTGACTGGATAGAGGCTGCGGGCCTGCGACTTCTGGAATCCCTGAATGGTAGACTTCGCCGGCGCGCTCGCAATCAGGGCCGCAGTACGAGCGGCATGAAGAATTCGGTCTGAAGAGAGATCATCCGTGTAAGCGTATCCGGTCCGCTCACCTGAGACGACGCGAACGCCGCATCCTGCAGAAATGCCCTGGCTCGCCGACTTGATCATGGATTCGTCCATGGAGAGCGACGTCGATGAGAGATATTCGAAATAGAGGTCCGCGTAATCGCCGCCAGCCGACAGCGCGGCGGCGAGATATCGTTCAAGATCCTGCTCAGTCAGGCCGTAATGTTCAAAAAAAAATCGGGCTTTATCAGTGTATTTATCCACGAGAGTTAGATGCCGTCGAGTGTCGTGCGGACTCGGACGGCGTTCCCTTGGATTTCATTATCACATAGGAAAAACTTCAGCCACTATGGACAAGAGGGGCCACGATCAAACGAGACTTTTCAGTCCGGAGATTTCCACATCCCGGATGTTCATTCGTCACAGACATCGCTGCCGCCAATATGAACAAATTTCCACATGACCCCCGAGTCACTAACGCGAACCGTCCAGGATTTCTTGAGCGGCTCTTCCGGCGCGGTCGTGCTTGAAAATGGTGCCGTGATGTTTGACCTCGCCCAGGCAAAGTTTTCGATTTCGGGTGAGTACAACAAGTGCCTGCTGCATCTCTGGTCGGCCGAGCGGAATACAGTGCGGCGCGTGCTCGATGCCGAGGTAAAGAGTGGCACGCTCCGCCTCGCCGTGCAGCGGTTGGGGCAATCCCATCCTACAAAACTGGAGATTTGCAGAGAACGCGATAGAAGGTCTCCATCGGCAAAACGCGCGGCAAGGGCCTCATATGAGCACAAACTCCGTCGAGCAATCGAGCGCCACTTTCCAGGATTCGGCATCGTGCGTCTGACTTCCGGCATAGATTTGGAAAAATCCTTTGGGGGAATTATGCCCGTGGCCTGATTCGACATGGGCAAACGGCGTTCGCGGTTCTCGGTGTGAATGCATCGGAGATGCAAGGTTCAATCGACGCGGCTTTGACCTTTGGGATTTTGTGGCTCGACGTTTGCCGTGAAAATCCCCAGTTCTCCGAAAAAAAGGGACAAATGGGGCACCCATCATGTCTAGTGCAGGGATTGATCCTGATTGTACCCGCCGGATGTTCGGCTCTTGTCCGTGAGCGTATGGCGAATCTGCATCGTGGCGCGGCGAAGTGGCGGCTATTTGAGTTTGATGAACGGCAAGATGCTGTTTTCGAGATTGATTGCACGGATCATGGAAATGTCGCCACGCGCCTGGTACATGCGACAAATGAGACTGCCGCCCTGGAGCGGTTTTCGGAGTCGATCGCGCGGATTCAGACGGTACTTCCAAACTGCGAAATTGCCGTGCTGTCTCCGGCGGAGATTTCGTTCCGCTGGCGCGGTCTCGAGTTTGCCCGGGCGCGCATGGGAGCTGAGGCCGTTACGTTTCAGAGCCGCCAGGAAATTGTCTTTGGCGTGGGCGCGGAAGAGCAAGTACTCGAAGGTCGAAACTGGGCATTCTTTGCGCAGTTACCGACTGCTTTGCGTGATGCTCGGCATCCGTACGGGCCGCGGGCAGATCGGTTGTTTCGAATGCATCCGGAGCGGTGGCTGGAATCGCTGGTACGAGCTGACGTCAGCGTGATCGATGAGCGGCTGGAGCTTGAGTCAGTGTACTCGCAGGTTCCGGCCCTCCGCGGCCGATCGGGCAATGATCGATGTGCTGACCCTGACTCGAGATGCGCGGCTTGCCGTTGTCGAGCTAAAGGCCGATGAAGATATTCATCTTCCCCTGCAGGGACTCGACTATTGGGCGCGGGTGCAGTGGCATCACGCGCGTGGTGAGTTCCTGAAGTTTGGATATTTTGGCGGGCGAGAGTTGTCGGCACAGTCGCCGCTTCTCTTCTTAGTTGCTCCCGCACTGCACGTGCATCCGTCGACCGACACCATCCTGCGCTACATCTCGCCGGAGATCGAATGGGCATTCGTGGGCATTGACGAGCGGTGGAGAGAAGGCGTAAAAGTCGTGTTTCGAAAGCGCTCTGGCACTGAAAGGAACGGTGGGGACAGACCTCTCGCAACAGCTGCAAGTTGAAGCCCGCCGCACGGCCGATGCAGGTCTGCTACTGAGAAGGGTTCACGAGATCTACCACGACCAATTTCGCCGCTGGTTCGGCGGCCGCCCCAGAAAGATTCCTCGAACATGGGCCCGAGCAGGTTTAGCATCACGCGGTTTGCGCGCGAGATCGTTGGTGCAAAGGTCAGCTCTGCCACGCGCCCAGTAAGCGTCGCACATCTACCAACTGGGCGATGTGGTATGCGTTGTGATCCGCTACCAGCAAGGCTTCCCGCAGGATGGTTTGGCCGTCGCCCCATGGAAACTTCGCGAACAGATCCGTCTTCGGATTCTTCACCAATTCCTGCATCGCCTCGATATCGGACTTGAATTGATTGACACTCTTCGTCCAAGCATCCGTGCTTGGAGGCTCCGGATTCGTTGGCCAGTAACCTTCTGGCCACTTCGGCGAATCGTGCTTTTCGTTGCGGCTGAATTCCAGGATGTCGTGCTGCGCGATGCGGAGATGTTCGAGAAGCATCCAAGGGGAGTGCGGGAAATTTTCTGGCTTGGTACCGCGGAGCTTTGGCGGAAGATCTTTGATGGCGTCTTCGAATGTGGCATGCGCCTGACCTCCAGCGAGGAGAGCTAGTATGTGTTCGCGTAGGGATTGGTGCGGATCTTGCGGCATGAAATCCTCCGCCACATTTGATGCATCGAGGTGGCAAGAGGGAGCGCGAGACGCGCTACCGACAGTCGGCGGGAAAAAACGCCGTGGGACTCGACGTTTCAAGCTGCCAGGGTCTGCTTTGCTCGCGGGGCGGACGAATGCATCCGCCCCTACACAAAACTCTACTGATGCGACGTCGTTGCAGTCGACGTCGCCTGGCCCTGAGGTGCTTCGTCTATCCCAATCGCATCGCCAGAGAGCACTAATTCCACGCGGCGATTTTGCGCGCGGCCTTCCGGTGTATCGTTCGATGCGATCGGCTCGTTCTTGCCGAAACCGTGCGCCTCGACTGCGCTCGACGAAATTCCCTGCTGCACGAAGTAATCCCGGACCGCCTGGGCCCGGCGCTCCGAGAGCGTCTGGTTGTAGTCGTCGGTACCCACGCTGTCAGTGTGTCCTTCGATCGAGACATGCAGGCTGGGATACGCGAGCACAATGCCGGAAACTTTGGCGAGACGCTCGCGGGCGCCAGCGGCAAGCTCGAAGCTGCCGGTGCGGAACAAGACGTCAGACATATTCGCGACCAGACCGCGGGCTGAGTCGCGCGTGGCGAGAATGGAATTGAGTTGCTGCAAGAGGCGCGCGCGGAGATCCTGCTTCTCGCGCTCGGCCTGTTCGCGAAGGCTTTCGGCTTTCTGAGCGTCGAGTCGGGCTTGTGCGGCGTCCGCTGCCAGAGCCTGCTGCTGATCGATTGCGGCCTGTTTCGCCTTCTCTGCTTCTTCTTTCTGGCGAGCGGCTTCCTGCGCCGCAGCGAGAGCTTCCTGTTTCATGCGCTCGGCTTCGCCTTTCGCTTTCTCTGCTTCCGCGCGGGCTTGTTCGGCCTGCGCGCGAGCCGCGTCCGCTTCGGCACGACGCTGCGCTTCGGCGGCCGCATCGGCACGAGCCTTGGCTTCACGAGCGGCAGCGGCGGCTTGTGCTTCTTCTTCTGCCTTCTTCTTCACGGCCATCAGTCGGGCTTCTTCCGCCGTCTCAGTGGCTTCCTTTGCGGCAATCGCGACCGCTTCTTTCTTTTGCTTCTGGCGATATAGGGATTCGGCGTTCAGCAACTGCTGGCCCGCCTTGGAAAGAATCGAGCCCGAGTACTTGTCCGCCTCGGCGATGTGCGCAATGCGCACCGCGTTGCGTGCTTCAAACAGCTCCAGCGGAGTTTTAGGATCGATGCCAAAGATGGCGTCGTTGATGTGAGAGTTCGTGGCCGAGTATGTGCCGCGAGGAGCGAGTTCGTACTTGGCGTCGACGTCTGTCGAAGCACCGCTCAACGAATTGCTTTCGGCGACTACCAAACTGCTTGGCTGGCTCACCGCGAAATAGGGCTCGGCCGTAACGATCATCCCAAAAGTCTGTAGGTCGGTATAAGCCTTAAGTTCCGCGTTCCCGTGGTGATCTAGCGTGAGTTCGCCGAGGTTGACCGGTCGTCCTTGAGGCGAGATCGCCCAGAGAACATATGTCAGATATTCAAGGCCGAACTTCGTCGCGTCTTCAAAGCCTTGGAACTTCGCGTCGATCTCGAAATTGATCTTCTTGCCTTCAATCTTCGCTTCGCCCGAAGCGCGTTGCATCTGATCAGTGCCGTGAAAGTCGATCTTCGCCGATCCGCCCTGCAGACGGTAGTGTGTCGCCTTGATTGTGCGTGACGCGCTCGGCAGGGCAGCCGGCATCAGCCCGCCGCTTGTGGTCGTCGTCGGTACCGCTTGAACAGCGGATGCGTTCGACGGCGAACTTGTTTGGGTTTGCGCGGACACGAGTGCCGCGGCGACGAAGACGAAGACGGCTAAACACGGTTTTTTCACGAGCTTTCTCGATCTGGGGGAGAAAGAGAGTTTGCTAATCCTGCTATATGGTGCGGGATGGCAGCACGGATTCAAAGAACAGGAAGGGATGGGACTTTGGTAACAATCAAAGGCAGGTGCCCCGATACGGTTGTCATTTCCGACGCGCGAGCGAGGCGAGACAGGAGGAATCCGCTGTTGGGATCTCGACGGGCCGTATCAAGTTCCTCTACGGAATCGATGCGATCACGCCTTTAGGCCCGACAACCAGCGCTCCTCCATCCGGATATGCGCTGACGGAGTTGAAGTCAAAGCCTTGTTCCCTCTTTCCGCTGATGCGTCTGGGATCGACGGGCGGCCGGAAGTCAAGAATGAAATCCTGTCCAACGATGAAGAGACGCTGGGGCGGAACTGGCTTCACGCGCACCTTCTTGCCTGCAGTTTCTGTGGCTTTTTGTGCAGCTTCTTGTGTAAGCGCTATGGTCTCGACCGAGCGGTCATACGCCACAGCCGAGAAGTACGCCTGCGGTTTGATATCCGACAGCTTCCAGGTCTTCCCACCGTCGTCGGTGAAGGCGAGGTTCGGGCCGTCGTCGCGAGGATGCTTATAGTCGCCTCCCGCGATCACGCCATGTTCTGGGTCGCGGAAAACAATAGAGAAGATCCCGGCGGAATCTGGCCCGTGAATGATCGGCGTTTCGAAGACCTCCCATGTCTTACCCTGATCCCCCGAGTGAAAGACGCGGGCAGCCTTACCTCCGGTCGCGAACCAAATGTTGGGATCTGTACGGTCGGAGCCCTTCATAGCGTTGCGTACCATCGCGATGCAGGTGTTACTCGCGGCAAAAGCGCCTTCCCCTTCCAATGCTTCCGGGAGTTGCGCAGGTGAAACTGAGTGCCATGACTGGCCGTCATCCGTAATGAGCACTTCAAACTTCAGCTTTCCATTTTCATACGGAATCGGATCGCCCAAAGCCACTCCGTGCTTCGGATCCCAGAAGGCGATGGAATCGAAAAAGCCTTTCGGATTGGTATTTGTGAATTGCAGCGTCCAGTGTTTTCCAGCATCAAGCGTGTGATAGATACGCGATTGCTCGCCCGGGCCGCTCGACATCAGGAACGCTTCGTCCGCGGAAAACGCGACCACTCCTCGGAAGTCGAGCGATGTGGCGTCGAGTACTTGAGCCGCGATCCAGGTTTTGCCGCCATCTGTAGTGTGGAGATAGGTTCCGTGCGTGCCGCTCGCCCACGCGATCTGACGCGAAACAGCGCTTACGCCTCGCAGACTCTCAGTTGTGTGGGAGAGCTGGATTCGGGGCGGTGATTGAGCAACAGAAGCCGCAATCAGAAAAAGGTTTGTCAAGTAGCGCATGAGCGGAATTGTCGCAGAAATCAGTAGCGGATAGCCGATTCTTGATCCGCAGAGCCTCCGCGGTTGCTAGACCCAGGCAGCACCGGGGAAACAGATTGCGAGAACGATTCTTGTCGCCGAATGGCTCTCTCTCGGCACGCTCTCATGCCCCGCGTGCCGGATAGAAGTACTCCTTGCAGATCGGACACAAACCATGCGTGACAATCGCTATTTCCGGTTTCAGTAGCGCCGGAAC
>Ga0070713_100002965_pt1 | contig 11142 bp, 12 predicted proteins | sample LARL82metaG_FD_65465 | JGI IMG/M metagenome (GOLD analysis project Ga0070713, IMG submission 65465) | Corn, switchgrass and miscanthus rhizosphere microbial communities from Kellogg Biological Station, Michigan, USA - LAR L8-2 metaG | ecosystem: Host-associated > Plants > Roots > Rhizosphere ... | reverse complement strand
CGCCGAAGAAGATGTCCGTGGTCTGATCAGGGTGTGCCTTGCCATTGCCATTGTCGATCACGGACCAGACGACGTAACTGCCGACAGGACCGAAAGGCACGTTGCTCTTCTCGAGACGCGCGGCAAGGCGCGCGCTGTTGCCAGTGACGGTAACGCAGACGAGGCGCGCGTGAATGTGCTGTCCGCCCTGCTGTTCGCTCTTTTCCTCGAGCTCACCCGATACGGAGCCGTCGCGGTGGCGAATGGCGCTGACGCTGTACTGCTCCAGCGCATTGTCGAAACCGGGCAGGAGGATCGCTATGTCTCCGGTGACCTGCGCTCCGGCGCTACTACTGCCTTCTTCCGCGCGGCTCATTTCGGGCGCCGTGATCCGTGATGACGTCGAATCCTTTGCCCCTCCGCAGCCCAGTACCGCTACAACGCAGAGCGCCTTCGCTCCTTGCAACACGCTACGCATCCGTCCTCCTGATTGCCTGACTGAGTTCATCGTCGAACGTGGGCAGGCAATTATAACGCGCTAAATTCGGGGCGCCATCCGGCTGGACGGCGGACGGTGGACGGTTCACCGATCGATCAGCGTTCACCATCAGTCAACAGCTTCTGCACGTCCACCGAGACGATCGTGTTGCCGTAGCCGCCTGGCGTCACGGACGTTGCCAGGAGGGCGCGGTCGAGCTTCGTCCGCTTGTGGGTGTGGGCGTAATGCACCACCCGCTGGCCAAGGAACTGCCCGATGAACGCGCCGGCCACGACGTCGGAGGCCCAGTGTTGGTTCAGGTACATGCGTGTGAGCCCAGGGATCATCGCGAAGGCGTACAGCGGCACCGCCGCGTACTTCGCCGCCGTTGGGTTGCGGACCTCGATCTCCTCATCGAGGGCCGCTGCCGTGGCGAAGCCAACCGCCGCGTGCAGGGAAGGCCAGGAGCGGTTTTCGAACTTCGTAAACCCGGCGCCGAATTGGAACTTGTACTGATCGTCCATCGAGACGCGCGGCCGAGCGCGTCCGACTGGGCCGCGAATGGCCTCGCTGATGACGTCGGTGAGGAGCAGCGCCTCGGTCCAGTGCAGTCCGACGTCCGCCGTCGTGTGAGAATTGGCTAGCCGTCCGACGCCGTAGGTAAGAATCGAGGCGATGGCAAGCGGCGTCTCGTTGATCCGCGTCAGCTGCCCGATATCATGATTGAACGAGCTGCTGCCCTGAACGTGGGGCGACTGGAACCACGCGGCAATTCGCTTGTCGAAGATGGACGTGACGCCGGTGACGACCGCCGCCCCCGCGATGGGAATGAGATCGTGGCGCGTGAATAGCGTCTTCTGTGCGTGGCCGCTGTCGGGAAGGTTGGCCGTCAGCGACGTGGGCACGACGAGCGTCGGTTGTGTGAGCTCTAAACGCGCGCCCTGGCCTAACGAATACTTCAGCGGGAGCGCCAGGAGGAGGAGCGCCGCGGCGCTCGCGATTGGATTACGAATCGACATCGGAGGGTCTGGTTCTGGTTCGTCAACGCGCGGGCGCGTCTGGAGGGCAGCGCGCCCGGCCCGGCGTTACAAGGCAGAACCCAGGCCAGACCCCGCTTGCGTCCGCTAATCGTCTGCCGAGGGACCGTACATTCCCGGCACCGGAATGCCGAGCAGGCGATAGTAGACGCCCAACTGCGCCCGATGATGTACGAGATGGCTCATCATCATGACGCGCAGCAGATGGCGCTTCGTTTGTTCAATCAGAACCTGATTACCGCGTCGCATCGCCCAACGCTGCTCGAGGCTGGCAAAGTCCGCCTTGGCGAGCGCCTCGTTGAGGTGAGCCACATTCTCGTCGAAGTACCCGAGCAGCTCGGCGGCGCTGTCGAACACGGGCGGTGGCTGACGGGTGCTTACGTCGAGGCCATCCGTTGTCAGCACCGTGGTACCGCGGCCCACGATCCCGGCGACGTGCGTCGCCAATTGAGCGAGTGATCGCGACTTCTCATCGGGGCGCCACTGTCCTTTACCATCGGGATAGCGCGACAGCATGCGGCGGGTCGCAGCATGCTCACCGGCGAAGTCACCGTAAAGCAGCTCGGAGGGAGAAGTAGTCATGTCGATTGACGATGGACGATGGGCGATGGACGATGGACGATGGACCACAGAAACCTAACGACGGCGCGGGTGCTGTTGTCCGCGTCATCGTGCTGTAAGGTTGCCAAAATAATTTACGGCACGGCGGCGAAGCGCCGCCCGTGAAAGCATAAGGCGATGATTTATGGCGAGTCGGGAATTCAATGATGACCGCGGTCGCCAATGGCGGGTCTGGGACGTGTACCCAACCCTGGCGGAGCGGCGCTATCATGAGGCCGGGCCGCCTCCGGGAATAGCTGAGCGGCGTCGCCATGACGAGCGGCGGTCACATCTACGCCAGGATATGAGGCGAGGGTGGCTCGTCTTCGAAGCGCGTGACGGCGAACGGCGTCGATTCGCGCCGATTCCGGGCCCGGATTGGGCTGACGCCAGCGATCACCAGCTGCGGCGGTGGTGCATGGTGGCGGAAACGGCGCGAGTCGCGAGGCGACTGATCGAATAGGTTGGGTGGTCCGTGTCCGCGAAGCAGTTACCGACCACCGACCACCGACCTAAGTTTGCTTGAATTGCATAGGAGCTCTTGTAAATACCCGATCTCATGAGACAAATTCTGGCCTCGTAATTCCCTCCTGCTGGCGACGTATGCTGACTCCGCCGAATCCGTTCGGTGCGCCCACACCCCACCTGTGGAGCGCGAATCCCGCCAAGTGGCTCGCTGCAATCGTTGAGTCGTCGGACGATGCCATCATCGGCAAGACGCTCGATAGTGTGATCCGCACCTGGAACATCGGTGCGCAGCGTATTTTCGGCTATGAGCCTGATGAGATAATCGGCCGGTCAGTGCTCGCGCTGATCCCGCCCGAGCTGCACGACGAAGAGCAGGTCATCATCGAGCAGCTCTCGAACAAGCAACGCGTCGAGAACTACGAGACGGTGCGGTTGAGGAAAGACGGCGCTCGCATCGAAGTGTCGCTCACGGTCTCTCCGATACTCGATGACGCTGGCAATGTGATCGGGGCCTCCAAAATTGCCCGCGACTTCACCGAGGCAAATCGATTACGGCGCGCGGAGCGCCAGCTCGCCGAGCAGCTGCAGGAGCAAGCGCTCGAGCTCGAGCAGCAGATCGAGGAGGCGCAGCTGCTGCAGGAAGAGCTCGAGCAGACCAACGAGGAGCTACAACAGGCCCTCCAGGCGGCGACAAGCGCCCAAGCCGAAGCCGAGGGGGCAAATCGGGCCAAGGCTGCCTTTCTCGCGACGATGAGTCACGAGTTGCGGACGCCGCTGAATGCGATCGCGGGCTACGTCGACCTGTTCGACCTCGGTCTTCGCGGCCCGGTGACGGCTGAACAGCGCGCGGACCTTGCGCGCATCAAGCTGAACCAGCGCACGCTGCTACGTCTCATCGAGGAGGTGCTCGAATTTGCGAAACTCGAATCTGGACGGCTGCAGCTGCACGTATGCGATGTCGCGATCGAGGGTCTGCTGCGCCAACTGGAGGACTACATTGGCCCGACCCTGAGCGAAAAGGGAATCGCGTATCATTTCGAGCCCTGTGCCGCCGACGTCGTCGTGCGCACTGATCGCCACAAAGTCGAGCAGATCATGCTCAATCTGCTCTCGAACGCGGTCAAGTTCACGGACGCAGGCCGGGTCGAGGTGCGATGCATCGTGCGCGACGAGGAGCTGGAGATTCAGGTGAGCGACACCGGCCGCGGCATCGCGCCCGAGATGCTCGAGGCGATCTTCGAGCCATTCGTCCAGGGCGAGCAGGATCTGACGCGTACCGTCGGTGGCACTGGTCTCGGCCTCGCCATCAGCCGCCACCTGGCGCGGGCCATGGGTGGCGACGTCACCGTGCTGAGCGAATTGAATAAAGGCTCAACATTCTCCCTTCACATTCCGCGCTCGCAGCCTTCGGCGTAGCCGACGCCTAACGGCTATCATCGCTCTGTTGCGTGACGCCGCGGATGGGGGTCGTCCGCGGCACCGCTTGCGCCGCGCGGCAGTATAGCTCCATACGCTCCGAGGCTGCATCCTCCCAGTCCCGTGGCACCGGGACCAGGCGCCGACGCTCCGTGTCGGACTCGAAGGTGAGCCAGCCCTTCTGCATGTCGCTCGCGAGCACGGCGCCCGGCGTCGGCGTGGTGCTCCACACCAGCCAGTGCGTGCCCTTGGAATCGGTGAACTCGCGTTGCGACATGGCTGTGAGGTGGTGGTCGGGGTTCGGCGGTTCGGGCGCCCTCGTCGACGCCGCCTGACGACTACGGCTGTCCGCCCTCTTCGCTGGGACGTGGCGCCGCGGCGCTGCCGGGCAGAGTCTCGCGTCCTTCCCCAGACCCACGCTCCTGATCCGCGTGCATCCGCCGGCGGAGCGAGACTGCTTCCTTGGCCGCTTCGGCGGCCAGCGCCAGGTTTTCCTCGACGCGAATCAACTCACCGGTGTCGAGCCGTGCGGCGGTCTCCGTCTCGCAAACCTCGGCCAACGTCCGATCGAGCTGCTGCTCGACTTTCTTGAGCTGCGGGCGCAGCGGTTCTCGGCCCGACAACGCGGCGGCAACGTCGGCCTTGCTCTCAGCGATGGCTGGGGCCCGTGCCCGCGTCGGTTGCGTCGACGCCTTCCGGCATAGCGCAGCCAGCTCCTCGGTCGGTAGTTGCTCCCAATCCGCCGGTACGGGGGCGAGTCGACGCTTCTCATTCGCGGACTCGAAGACGAGCCAACCCCCCCGGTATGCCTCGGGCAGATAGTTCTCTCGAGAGACAGCGTCGCTCCCGCGTGGCGTGAAAGAGACCTTCCACTCGACCCCTGTCTCATCGTGAAACTGGCGCATGTGAGGACGCTCACGAAAAAAACGCGCCAGCCCCTCGGCCGGGCCAAGATCCTGCATGGGCTCGTTTAGGCACTTATTGGAGATCCCCATGGCAGTTCGCGAATTCACCGATAGCGCTGGGCGGGAGTGGCGAGCCTGGGACGTCGCACCGGACGACCTCAGTCCACGGACGAAGGACGAGGACTATCTCGCACAACTCTATCACACCGGCTGGATCGTGTTCGAGACACATTCGGGCGACGACAAGCGCCGGCTGTATCCGATCCCGAAGGGGTGGAACGAGCTGCCGGACGCCGAGTTGGCGGTGCTGCTGGAGAAGGCGGAGGTCGTCCCGAAGCGGAAGCTGCGCTCGGAGAAGGGCGCCTATGGCGCCGAGGCCGCGGAGGCCGTGGAGCGCGCGGCTGAATTCACGCAGCAGGCGGTGGAGGAGCCAGATCGCGCTCGGAAGTTGGCGCGAGAGGAGACGCCTGACGTCACCGACCTCACCGTGCTGCGCACCTTCCGGTATCCGGGTGGACGGATCTGGGTGGCGAACGTCGTCGAGACGGTGGGGGCGGCGGCGCCTGTGCTCCGCTTTACCGCCGGTGCGCGCAACATCGATCTCGCAGACTGGCCGAAGGATTGGGTGGATTACTCGGACGATCAGCTGGTGCAGCTGCTGCGCAAAGCGTCGCCGCGCAGTACGGACGGCGCGAGGGCGCCTAACGGTCCAAGGCGGAGGTGGGACGACGAAGCGAGGGCGTAATCCCCCCCGGACTTAGGCGTTACGCAGGCGCCGGCACCTCATCGAGAGTCGTCAGCGGAATGTCCATCGAAAACGAACCGTCGTACGCCGTGAACGCCTGCAGGTCGCGAAAGACGCGCACGTTACCACGGCACGCTCGATCCTGAACGATGAACCCGGGATACGACGTGCCGGGCTCGAACCAGCCAGGGCGCACGCCCACGACCCGCGTCGGCTTGGTGCGCCACCACCTCACTTGCGGCAGCATGGGAGCGATTTGGGGTTGCTAAACGCTTGCTCGAGGAACGGCGCCGGTGCGGAAAACGGACGTCGGGCTAACCGTGCAGGCTCAGCAAGTTACGCGCCTCGTGTGTGATCCAGGTCACGAAGCAGCGGTCCAGGGCCACAAGAACCCACGGATTGCTGCAGGTCGAGATCACAAAAGAAACGCCCCGCGGGTTTCCCCGCGGAGCGGTTCAAAACAGACTGGAGTTTCTGTATTACGGGACGTAGCAGGCGGGTTCACCGTCGCCAGCCGTGGTGATGATCGGGCTGGTGGTGTTGACACCGATACCGCAGGTGGCACCCGACAGCTGGCTGTGCGTCACCGTCGCCGACCAGAAGCCGGCACCCGTCGTCACCGCCGGCACGCCGACGCCTGACGAGTTCTTGAAGGTGTTGCGCGTGACGAGGTTCGTGGCGGTGGTGTAGTACGTCGAATCCGAGAAGAACGCTTCCTCAGCCGTCACGAGGTTGCGAAGGTCGGATTTCATAGCCGTCACGTACGCTTTGGACTTGGTGTTGGCGAACTTCGGAATCGCGATCGCGGCCAAGATGCCGATGATCACGACGACGATCAGGAGTTCGATGAGCGTGAAACCGCTGCGGCGGCGCAGTGTTAAGGACATGCTCGTCTCCATGGAGGATAATGTTGCCGTTCAGAAATCGTGCAGTACAGTGCACGAGGCCTGCCGGGGTGGAGAGAAGCAAATGCTAAACCCATGGTGCGCAGGCCCCAACGTGTGGAGCAGTGGTGAGTTACGCGGTGAACAGAATCGTGACGGCGACTTATGAGTCGGGCAGAACGCTGCGCGTGTGGCAGGTTGCGCGACCCGCGGCCTCGCGGCGCCTACGCGGCAGCAGCTCTCGAGCTGCCCAGCCACGGGAGGCCTGAGGCTCGCGCTTCGCTCGGGCGGTGGCGGTGGAGCAGAGAGCCAGAGTTGAACCAGCATCTTGACGCGTTAGGTCTCGTTGGGCAGTCTATGGCGTGTCGACCTGCCGAAGTCATCGCCTCCGATGCTGGAGAAGCGTGGTTGCCTCTGTTCCGGCATTCGCGTTCGTTGGTTGTCATGGCGATGCGGCGTCGAGCGCGGGCCCTCCTGACCTCAGCCGAGCGCGACTCGTTGCACTCTACGGCGATCAGGTGAATGGCGAGTCGGGGGAGGAGGGCGCGGAGTCTCTCACCGTGGCGCTCCGGAGCGAGTCGGGCAAGCCGATACCGGGGATGCGTGTCACGTGGAGCGCCACCAATGGCGGGAGCGTCGACGGCGACAGTGCGCTGACGGATGCCGATGGTCTCGCGCGAACGGTGTGGGTTTTCGGCCAGGATGCGGTGTCGCAGAGTGCGAAGGCCTCGTTCATGGCGGCGGAGGTTTCGTTCCGCGGGTTGCTGCGGCTGTCGCCGGCGATCCCGATTGACAGTCTGGTGCCGTTGAGCCTAACGACATTCGACGGATCTGGTCAGGTCGTGCATCCCGACGTCGTGTTCCTTCCACACAGCTGGGATGGCGGAAGCGCCCGACTGGCGATGGCGATTACGCCGTACCCGAATGGTGATGCTCGCCAGGAAAACCCTTCATTGTATGTGAGCGACGGCGGCCCGACCTGGGCGGCGCTTTCAGCCGGAAAGAATCCTGTCGTCTCGCCGGGTGCCGGTTATCTCTCCGACCCGTCGATCCTGTTCGACGACTCGTCTCACGAGCTCCGGATGTACTATCGCCAGGTCGCGGATGGCGAGAATGTAATCTGGCTCGTGACCAGCGCCGACGGGCTCCGCTGGAGCGAGCAGCGCGAGATCGTCCGGGTGCCCTCGGATCTGTTGATCTCGCCGAGTGTCGTCAGGCGTTCGGCAACGGACTGGTTGATGTGGTCCGTCAATGGTGGGACGAGCGGATGCGCGGGTCCGAGCACGTACGTCGATCTCCGCCGCTCCGTAGATGGCATCCACTGGGACGAGCCAACACGTGTCGCGCTCGACCAACCCGGCGGCTATCCGTGGCACATCGACGTGAAATGGATCGCGCCGCTGCATGCCTATTGGGCACTCTACAATCTCAAGATTCCCGGCAACTGCGCGACGCCGGCCGTCTATCTCGCGACGAGCCCCGATGGTATCCAGTGGACGACCTACCCTCGTCCCGTGCTGCAGCGGGGAGCGAGCACGGCGTTCGCCGATATCGTGTACCGCTCGAGCTTCGTGTACACGAAGATGGACGACATGATCACCTTCTATTATTCAGGCGCTCACTGGGACGGCGCGCATTATCTCTGGAGCGGCGCGATTCAGCGTCGATTGCGAGGCTCGCTCTTCGCTGATCTCCTGGCGTCGGGGACGTTCAATCTGCGGCCATCGCGCAGCGATCTGCCGAATCCCGAGCGGTCGTCACCGCGCTAGGCGCTGCGAGGGGGCGACGGGCGATGGGCGGCTATTTCACAGCTCGTCGAATCGGGCAAGCTTGATCGAGCCGTCGTGCAGTTTCGAGAGTACGTCGGCGGACATCAGTGCCTGCAGCTCTCGTTCGCGCTGCGTGGTGTAGCGATCGTTTCCTGGTAATGGCTCCCGTACATAGCCGGGATGCACCATGAGCTCCGTCGTACCCGGCCGCAGCGAATCGAGCACGCGGAGGAGGCCCGCCTGAAAGCGCGCTGCGCCGAGCAGGGCGGAGCCGATAAAATGATCGGTCATGCGAACGCCCCACGACGCGGGCTCCATATCGCGCAGGAGCGCACGCAGGAGCATGCGCTCCGGCAGACGCCGGTACCACAGTCGCATGCCGACGAGCGCCTCGCGAGGCCGACGAACGAATGGAATGCCCTCGGCCCGCACCATCGACTGCAACGCCTCGCGCACGCCGGGCAGCAGATGGACGTGATGGTGTGCGTCGAAATGAGTCAGGCGGATACCGGCGTCACGCGCTCGTGCGATCTGCGCCGCGCACTCGTCCGCGACTTCGCGCGGCTTTATTCGGTGGCGGAGAGCCCGCCTAACGAGCGCACCGACGGAGAGGAACTCCCCCGAGCGCTCATCGACGAGACTCGGCGCTCGCGTCAGCGGGCGGCCTGCCGTCAATGTGAAATGAAGCCCGACGCCGAGCACCGCGCCGCCGGGTCCGTCGGATGCATGGATGCGACGCACGGCGTCGGCGAAAGCGGGCATGCCAACCATCACCGAGGCGGAACGCAGGGCGCCAGCGTGAAACGCCTCCATGATGCCACGATTGATGCCCTCGGAGAAGCCCAAGTCGTCCGCGTTGATGACGAGTTGGCGCACCTCAGTCGTAGCGTCCGCGCCGCGCATTCACGATGATGCGCCCGAGGTCGGTGAACATGCGCGCGCCATCGCGCAAAACACGCACGGTCGACGGTTCGTCATCATAACGGAAGGTGACCGGCACCTGCACGAGGCGCTTGCCCTGTCGGCGGGCGATGTACAAACACTCAACATCGAAGCCAAACCGCTCGATCGTGAGGCGCGGAAAGATGCGCTCCGCCGCTTCGCGCGTGAAACCCTTGAGGCCTGCCTGGGTGTCGAGCACGGAGGGCACCAATAAGCCACGCACGAGCGCGTTGTACGCGCGGCTCATGAGGTGTCGAGTGAAAAGGTATGGGAAGAAGCTCGGGCTCATGACGTACCGCGAGCCGGGCAGCACCCGGCACGCGACGGCGACGTCGTTCCCATGCTCGAGCGCTTCGACGATCGCTTCGATATCCTCGGCGGGATAGGCGAGATCCGCATCGGTGAACACGCGCAGGGCACCGGTTGCGGCGAGCATCCCGCGTTGCACCGAGAACCCCTTGCCGCGGTTGCGCTCGTTACGGAAGACGCGTACATGCGGGCTGCCTCGTTCGACGGCGTGCTCGAACTGCCGCAACACGTCTACCGTGTCCGTGTCGCTATGGTCGTCAACGACGATGAGCTCGGACGAGTAGGCAAGGCTGCTCAACAATCGATGCAGAGCGAAGAGCGTTCGCGGTAGCTGCCGAGCGCCATTCCAGACGGGGACGACAACCGAGAGGTACGTCGCTTCCATCCGGCCGCGGTGCGTGACGCGGCGTCGCGTGCTGCCGGAGGGAGCGACGTCTCCCTCGGGGATCGCAACATTCGCGTCGGCGTTGGTCGGTGCCGTCAGGGGCCGATCCGTTCGGCTCATCAGCCCGCTCTCCTGGACGCGACCGCCGGGGCCCGCAACTCGGCGACCTCGTTAGGCTCGTGCTCCGGCCGCGACGTCACGAGCGCTCCGAAGCGCCACCCGTAGAGCTCTGCCTGCATCAGGAGCCAGACGACGAACAGGGGAAACGTCCGGAGACCGACGAGCGCCGTCGCGCTGACGACGGCGCGCACGAACGCCGCGTTCGTCCCGCGTGGCGGCGAAACACACCAGATGGCGACGCCCGCGCTGGCGATGACGAAGCTCGAACGTTCGGCCTGGTGATTGAACAGCACCGCGAAGCCGAGCAACGACGTCAGAAAGCCGAGTCTGAATTCCGGATCCGCCCATCGGTTGCGCCGTGCGGCGAGCGGTGCGAGAAGCGCCATTGTGCCGGCCAGCTGTACCGGCCAATTGGGCCACGTGCCACCCACCCAATGACGTACCATCGACATCGCCGACAGGCCGAACGCGAGATCGGCCGCATCGCTGTGCTCGATCGCATACCACCACCGGTACTGTTGCGCGAGGAGCATTGGCGGGGTGACGAGCAGTGGCAGCAACAGGGCGACGAGCGCCACGCCGCAGACGACGCACGCAAATCGCCGGCGTCTCGGCTGAAACAAGGCGAAGGTGAGCGCGGCGAGCGGGAAGATCTTCATCGCCGCTCCGACGACAATCGCGACTGCGCCGCCAAGTTGGTGCCGGCGCTCCAATACGGCATACGCGAGAATGATGAGCGCCGCGATTTGGGCATTGCTCGAGCAGGCCTGCAGCGATGCGAAGAGGTCCGGAAAGACGAGCACCGCCGCGAGCAGCGCCCGGCGCGGCTCGAGCACCAGCGTGAGGCTCTTGTACAGCAGCAGCGCCCCGAGTAACGACCAGGCGAAGAGGGCGACGCCGTATGGCGGTATCGCGAACGGCGCAAAGAGAAACCCTGCGGTCGGACTGTACTTGAAGAGATCTGATGGCAGCCCGCCCTGCTCGGCGGGGTATGGCGCGTAGAGGTTGCGTCCGGCGAGCAGGTGCCAGTATGACTGGCGAAATATCTTGAAAACGCTGTGTTGCGGGCCGAGGATGCCTCGCTGGACAACGACCGCGCCGCAGG
>Ga0070713_100002962_pt1 | contig 11145 bp, 10 predicted proteins | sample LARL82metaG_FD_65465 | JGI IMG/M metagenome (GOLD analysis project Ga0070713, IMG submission 65465) | Corn, switchgrass and miscanthus rhizosphere microbial communities from Kellogg Biological Station, Michigan, USA - LAR L8-2 metaG | ecosystem: Host-associated > Plants > Roots > Rhizosphere ... | reverse complement strand
TAGGGTTGGCTGATGGTCTGACCGCAAGCGATTGGCAGCGCTTGGTCCGCGTAGGCTTTGTCCATGAACGCGCTTTCGACGAAATGCTCGCGCGGCACCTCGTCCATCGCACGCAGCACCGCAGGATCGCTGATGCCGCGCCTGCGCAGGCCGAGCAGGAACTGCATGCGGCCGACACTGTCGTCGCCGGGCGGTTGCTTGGGCACGCCGAGCCTCCTCGCTGAATTTAACCCAAAACCCGCAATCGACCACCGCACGGGCGAAACGCTCGCAAATCCAATGCCTTGACGACCGCGTCGCACGGGATCAAGGCGGTCGCGCGGCGGCCCGAGGACCCGCCCGAAGGGGTGCCCCAACTTCGCCTTGAGGGTCTGGTCCCCTGCGGTCTGCGTGCTGGATCGCAAACCGGGGAGACAGATGACCGCCGCCATCCAGGTTGCGCCGGCACCGCCGAGCAAGCGGGTCCTCGTCGTCGAAGACGAACTGATGATCCGCATGCTGCTCGAGGACATGTTAAGTGAACTCGGTTACACCGTCGCGGCCCAGGCTGGGCGCATCGACGAGGCGCTACACGCAGCCAAGACCGCCGACTTCGATCTTGCGATTCTCGACCTCAATCTCGAGGGCGAGCCGGTTCTGGCGGTCGCTGAAGCCCTCGTCGCCCGCGGGACGCCGTTCGTCTTCGCCACCGGCTATGGCGAGCGAGGTCTGCCAGAAGCTTATCGCAATCGGCCTACGTTGAAGAAGCCGTTCCAGCTGGAAGGCCTCAAGCAGATGCTGCAAAGCGCGTTGGACGGCGGCACGAATTGACACTGCGCCCCGCCCGGGATGCGCCTCAATCGAACAGCTGCGCCAATCGCGTCATAAATGGCTCGTCGGTCATGTCGAGCCGCAGCGGCGTCACTGCGATGCGATTGTCGGAAAGTGCGGAAATGTCGCTGCCATCGTGGGGCGGCTGCGCGCGCATGCGCACATAGGCGATCCAGTAATAGGCGTTGCCGCGGCCGTCCTGGCGTTGGTCGATCTGCAGCCGCTCCTGCCGATTTCGGCCCTGGCTCGTCACTGCGACGCCCTTGACGTCCGCAGGCGCGCAATCGGGAAAGTTGATGTTGACGAGCACGTCGCGGGGAATGCCGGCGGCGAGCACGCGGCGGATGATGTCCGGCCCGAAACGGACGGCGGTCTCCCAATGGGGCGGCTCGCCGCTGCGCGACCGATAGGCCTGCGACAATGCGAGCGAGGGAATACCGAGAATGGTGCCCTCGACCGCCCCGGCGACGGTACCGGAATAGATCACGTCTTCGCCGGCGTTGCGGCCGCGGTTGACGCCGGCGAGCACCAGGTTGGGCGGGCGAGCCTTGATCACGTGGCGCGCGCCCATGATGACGCAGTCTGTCGGCGTACCTTTGACCGCAAAGCGGCGCTCGCCGATCTCGCGCAGCCGCAGCGGATCGTTGAGCGAGAGCGAATGCGAGACGCCGGACTGGTCGAACTCCGGCGCGATCACCCAGACATCGTCAGACAGCGCGCGGCCGATCTCGGCGCAGACCTCGAGCCCCTCCGAATGGATGCCGTCGTCGTTGGTGATGAGAATGCGCATGCGCTCGGATGGTCGGGCATGGAGTTCGGACGAGGGAATGTGCTCCCCCCGCGCATCTACCACTCCCTCGCGTTTGTCCTGCGTCATCCCGCGCGCTCGATGGTCTTCAAGCCGCCCATATAGCGCTGCAGCACCTCAGGCACCGCGATCGAGCCGCCCTGTTGTTGGTACGTCTCCATGACGGCGATGAGCGCGCGCCCGACCGCGACGCCGGAGCCGTTGAGCGTGTGCACGTAGCGCACCTGGCGGGCACCCTTGGGACGGTAGCGCGCGTCCATGCGCCGCGCCTGAAACTCGCCGCAGAGCGAGCACGAGGAAATCTCACGAAACATGTTCTGCCCAGGCAACCACACCTCGATGTCATAGGTCTTCTGCGCGGCAAAGCCCATGTCCCCGGTGCAGAGCATGACCACGCGGTAGTGTAAATCAAGTCGCCTCAATACTTCTTCGGCGCAGGCGAGCATGCGTTCGTGCTCATCGCGGCTCTGCTCGGGCGTAGTGATGGACACGAGCTCGACTTTGTCGAACTGATGTTGGCGGATCATGCCGCGCGTATCCTTGCCGGCAGCGCCCGCCTCGGCGCGAAAGCAGGGCGTGCAGGCGGTGAAGCGCAGCGGCAGCGCATCCTCCTCGAGGATCGTCTCGCGCGCTAGATTGGTCAGCGGGACTTCGGCGGTGGGGATGAGCCAGAGCTTGAGCTGTTCCGCTAGCTCACTATCGAACCGTTTCCGCCATTCAGGTATCTGCTGCACGAAACTTTCGTCGAATTGTTTCATAACCTCCCCGGCAGGCTTGCGTTCTCCTATCAAAGCGCTCACTTCCGCCGCAGCAAGCTTGAATCCCTCCTTGATCATGTTGTCGAAGAGTTCATCCGCTTGATTGGAGCTTCTTGATGTGGAGAATTGATCATCTTTGAACTTCGGCAGTTGTGCCGTTCCATACATCACCTCACTGCGCACCAGCAGCGGCGGTGCGACTTCGGTGTAGCCGTGCTCGGTCGTGTGCAAGTCGAGCATGAATTGCCCGAGCGCGCGCTCGAGCCGGGCGAGCCCGCTCTTGAGCACGACGAAACGCGCACCTGACAACTTCGCGGCGGTCTCGAAGTCCATCTGCCCGAGGGCTTCACCAAGATCGAAATGGTGCTGCGGCGTGAAACCGTAGGTGCGCTTGGCGCCGAAACGGTGGTGCTCAATGTTATCGCTCGCGTCCTTGCCGTCGGGCACGTCGGGTGATGCCAGGTTGGGAATCTGCGCAAGCGTGTCGTCGAGTTCCTTTGAGAGTTGCTTCTCCTGCGCCTCGAGCGCCGGGATTTCTTCTTTCAGCCGCGCGACCTCGGCCATAAGCGCCTGCGCCGCCGCCTCCTCATTGCTCTTCTTGGCCGCGCCGATTTCCCGCGAGGCGGCATTGCGGCGGGCGAGCGCGGCTTCCGCCTTCTGGATCGCGGCACGCCGGCGTTCGTCGATGGCAAGCAGCTTGTCCGCTTCGCCCGGCAATCCGCGCCGTTTCAATCCGCGGTCGAATTCTTCCTTATGCTCACGAATCCACTTGATATCGTGCATGCCAACCCGCTCCGGACGTGATCGCCGGGCTCGTCCCGGCCATCCACGTCTTTGCCGCTACAGAATCCAAGACGTGGGTGCCCGGCACAAGGCCGGGCATGACAAATCAACACGTATCAGACGGGGCGCTACGCGAGGTCATTCCGCGGGCTTCGCGGCGGCGCTGGCGGCGTCCTTGGCCTTCTCCGCGGCCGCCTTCTTCTCGACCCATCGCACCGACCAGATCGAGCCTTCGTAGAGTGCCATCAGCGGCACGGCGAGCGAGAGCTGGCTCAGCACGTCGGGCGGAGTGAGCACCGCCGCGATCACGAACGCGCCGACGACGAAGTAGCGCCGCTTCTCCTTAAGCTGATCGGAGGTGATGATGCCGACGCGCCCCAACAGCGTCAGGATGACCGGCAGCTGGAAGGCGATGCCGAAGGCGAAGATGAGCTTCATCATCAAGGTCAAATAATCTTCGACCTTCGGTAGAAGCTCGATGGTGGCCTGCCCATCGCCGCCCATCTGCTGCATGTTCAAGGAAAAGCGCGCCAGCATCGGCCACACCAAAATGTAGACCACGAGGGCGCCCAGCAGAAAGAAGATCGGCGTCGCGATAAGGTAAGGCAGGAACGCCTGCTTCTCTTGACGATAGAGGCCGGGCGCGACGAACATGTAGATCTGCGTGGCCACGACCGGGAACGAGATGAACGCGGCGCCGAACATCGCAAGCTTGAGCTGGACGACGAAATATTCGAGCAGGCCGGTATAAATGAACTTCGAGTTCTCCGGCCCTGCGACCCAAACGAACGGCCAGGTCAGCACGTTGTAGATCGTCTTGGCGAAAAAGAAGCAGCCGACAAAAGCGATCGCGAACGCGATCAGCGCCTTGATCAGCCGCGAGCGCAGCTCGATCAAGTGCTCCATCAGCGGCGCTTTGGTCGCCTCAATCTCCTTTTCCTCGTCCTCGCGGCTCATGCGGGCTTGCCATCGGGCTTAACTGGATCAGAGCCGGCGGCGGCCGGCTCGGCCTCCGCCGCGGCCGGCGCTGCGACATCGCCGACCGGCGCGACCCCCGCCTCGCCGAGGGGCGCGGCATTGGATTGCGCCACGACGGGCGGGTTCGCCGGGCTCGCCGTCTCCGCCGCCGGCTTCTCGACCATCGCGCTCTCGATCTGCTGCTGCGTGCTTTCCAGCTCCCGGCGGACCTCGCCGACGGGATCGATATTCGCATAACTCTGCGCTTGGCTCGTCATGTCGTCGACCTGCTTCTTGAGGTCGGCCAACTCCGCCTCGCGCATCGCTTCCTGGAATTGGCCTTGAAACTCGGAGGCCATGCGGCGCAGCTTACTCATCCACTGTCCGAGCGTGCGCAGCACCCCCGGCAGCTCCTTCGGCCCGATCGCGATCAGCGCGACGATGCCGATGATCAGTAGCTCGCCCCAACCGATTTCGAACATGCGGGCTTAAACTCCGAGAGGCGCGCGACGCCCCGGCGCCTCTCCGATCCAATCCGCCGGCTTGTGGCCGCGGCGAACGCTCAGCCGGCTTTGCGCGTCTCCGGTTGCGTGACGGTCGCCGTGGGAGCGGGCGCGGGCTGATGATCGATGGTCTTGGGGTCGGTCTTCTCCGGCTCGGTTTCGGCTTTGTCTTCCTCCGTCAGGCCCTTCTTGAAGGACTTGATGCCCTTGGCAAAATCACCCATCAGCTCGGAGATCTTGCCGCGTCCGCCGAACAGCAGAAGGGCCACGCCCAGAACCAGAATCCAGTGCCAAATGCTCAATGAACCCATGCGCACATCCTCCGCATCGACGAGACTGCACGCCGTCTCGTCTCTCGGCTTTGCCCAGGAAACTAGGCTCCGCGTCGACCAAAAACAAGGACTCCGCCCCTTCACCTTGCCTCGGCGACGCGTGGCAGCGGTTGCGGCGCGCCGGTGCGTTGGAACCGCACGCGTTCAGCGGCCTTTCGCCGCATTAACCACAGCAGGGCTTCGAGCGGACTTGAGGCGGCCCGCCGCAAACCCAGGCATGATGGGACGAGGAGCGCAACCTCGCGATTACTCTTCGCCGGTGCGCTCCGGCGGCGGGGCAAGGCCCAGATCGAGGTCGCCGGGTTCCAGGGGATCTTCGTCCTCGCGCAAAGCCGGGTCATCGGACGGCATCGGCACGGAGAAGCTAGGGGGCAGCCGGCCGTCAAGCAGGCCCGAGCCTTTGAGCTCGTCGAGACCCGGTAAATCGTTCACCGCGTCGAGCCCGAAGTGCGACAGGAACGCCTCGCTGGTGCCGTAGGTCACCGGCCGGCCGGGAGACTTGCGCCGGCCGCGCGGACGGATCCAGCCGGTCTCAAGCAGGACATCGACGGATCCCTTGGACGTCGTCACCCCACGGATCTCCTCGATTTCCGCCCGCGTCACCGGCTGGTGATAGGCGATGATGGCCAGCGTCTCGATGGCCGCGCGCGAGAGCTTGCGTGTCTCGACGGTTTCCTTGCTCAGCAACCAGGAGAGATCGCCGGCGGTGCGAAACGTCCACTTGCCGCCGATGCGGACGAGATGGACCCCACGCGTCGCATAATCCTCCTGCAATCGCAGGAGCGCCGCGTGAACGTCGACCCCTTGCGGCAGCCGTTCCGCCAATGACTTCTCGTCGAGCGGCTCGGAGGAGGCGAACAGCATCGCTTCCAATAGCCGAAGCTCCTCCGCTCTCACCTCGCCCGCATGATCCGGCTCGTCGTCCGGCACGACCACTTTCAACCTCGGCATTGCTGGCCTCCTCTAACCCTTGCCGTCTCCCGATGGCGCCGCCACGCCACCGGTATCGGCCACCCCATTTCCAGATTGTTGGCGTTTGCGCACATAGAGGGGCGCAAACGCGCCCTGCTGGTGCACCTCCATCACGCCCTCGCGCACCATTTCGAGCGTGGACGCGAAGCTGGACGCAAGCACCGTCGCCGCCATCGACGGCTCGACCACGTACGCGATGAGAAATTCGTCGAGCCGCGCCCAGTCGGAGGACTGGCCGATCAGCCGCTCGAGCGCTTCTCGCGCCTCGGCGAGCGACCAGACGGTGCGCTTGGCGAGCCGCACATGCGCGAGCGCCGTCTTTTGCCGCTGCTGCGCGTAGGCCGAAAGCAAGTCGTAGAGTGTTGCGCTGTATTGCGGGTGCTTGATGTGTGCAATCGGCTCGGGGTGGCCGCGGCGGAACACGTCGCGATCGAGTTGGGAGCGGCCGAATAGTCGCTCGGCAACATCGCGGATCGCTTCGAGCCGCTTGAGCCGCAGCGCCAGCGCGATCGCCATGTCCTCGGCGCTCTGGCCTTCGGGCGCGTTGGTCTCGGGCAACAGCAGGCGCGATTTCAAGTAGGCGAGCCAAGCCGCCATCACCAGATAGTCGGCCGCCAGCTCAAGTCTCAACTTCCGCGCCTCCTCGATGAACGCGAGGTATTGGTCCGCGAGCGCCAAAATCGAGATCTTGGCGAGATCGACCTTCTGCTGGCGGGCGAGCGCGAGCAAGAGATCGAGCGGGCCTTCGAAGCCCTCGACGTCGACGACCAGTGCCGGTTCGTCGCTCGCCCGTTCGGCAACAAGCTCGGTTTCAAATGGGACATCGTTCATGAGGTCGCCCTCCGGGCCGCGGCTTCTTCGTTGACCAGCACCGCCCATTCGGCACGCAATGCCGCAAGGTCGTCGTCCTTGCGGACCCTGCCCCGCCGACCGAGGGCCGCGTCCGCCCGTGATGCGGCTTCGCCGGTGAGCACCGGCACCGCGGACGCAACCGCCTGCATCTCCGCAAGCTCGCCGTTGCAATGAAGGATCACGTCGCACCCCGCCGCTATGGCCGATCGCGCACGCCCCTCGATCGAGCCGGATAAGGCTCCCATGGAGATATCGTCGCTCATCAGCAGACCGGCAAACCCCAACCAACCCCGAATCACATCCCGGACCAGAGTGACCGAAGTGGTGGCCGGAGCAATAGGATCGATGGCCGTGTAGACAACATGGGCGGTCATGCCCAGCGGCAGATCCGAGAGCGGCCGGAACGCGGCAAAATCGCTCTTCCTGAGGGTTTCTTGATCGGTCTCAACCACGGGAAGCGCATGGTGGCTATCGGCCGTAGCCCGGCCGTGGCCGGGGATGTGCTTGAGCACCGGCAGAACGCCCCCGGCGAGCAGGCCGTCGGCCACCGCGCGCGCGAGCACCGCGACCTTCTCCGCGCTCTCCCCGTAAGCCCGGTCGCCGATGATGGGATCGGCGCCGCTTGCCGGTACGTCGGCAAGCGGCAGGCAATCGACATCGATCCCGACGGCGGCAAGATCTGCGGCGATGAGGCGCGCACCAAGATAGGCCGCCCTGATTCCGTCCGCAGTATCGCGGTCGTACAGGCGGCCATAGGCGGCGCCCGGCGGATAGGACGGCCAATGCGGCGGGCCGAGACGCTGGACGCGACCGCCTTCCTGATCGACGAGCACGGGCGCATCACGGCCCACCGTGTCGCGCAAGGAAGCGATCAGCCGGCTCAGCTGCGACGGCGTCCCGATGTTGCGCTTGAAGATGATGAAGCCCCACGGCTCGCGCTCGCGCACGAACGCACGCTCGGGGGGGCTCAAGATCGTGCCCGCAAGGCCAGTGATGTAAGCGCGTACCGCCATTGGCGCGGATTAGCCTGCGCCTGACGCGAGGGTCAAAGCGCAGCTCAGTTGTTAGGAACGACGCATTGGCCGCCGGCGGCCTTGTAGTTCGCGCAGAACTGGCCGGCCTCCTGCGCCGATGCAAAAGGTCCAACCATGGTGCGATAGAAGACGCCCTTGCTGCCGAGATCCGCGCGGCGAATGACCGGCTGCAGCCCGGCGAGCTCGTTGGAGAATTTCGCCTGAAGGCTGCGGAAGGAGGATTGCGCTTCCGCCTCGCTCTTTTGCGAGGACAGTTGCACCATGAAGCCCTCCCCTGCGCTCTCCGTCGCGTCAGGCGCGGCACGAGCGGGAGCCGGCGGAGCGGCTGCCGTGCGCGTGCGCGTCGTCGCCGCCGCGGGCGCCTCGCTCTGTGGATCGAGCGAGACCGGACCGCTGCTGCGTGCTGGCGCCGCTTTCGCCGCGGCGGGCGCTGGTGCTTGGCGCGGCGCGCTCGCCGCGGACGGCTGTGCAAGGGCTGCCTGCGCAGCGGAGGCCGCCTGGCTGGTCACCGGCTTGCCGCTCATGTCCCCACCATCAGGGCGAATGGTCAGGGTGCGGACCTTCTTCGGCTCGTCCGATCCGTTCGCCGCCCCCGCCGCTGGTTGGGAGGCGCCCTGCCCCGGGGCAACGGGTGCCGGCAGTACGGCGCGCGGAGCCGCCTGATTGGGCGGAACAGCCTGATTTGCAAGGTCCTTGAGCGTGACCGGCTCCTCCTGCTTGGAGATGACCTGTTCTCTTTCCGCGTTGGCGACCCGATCCTGGACCGTCCTGCTCGCCTGCGGGTCGCCGGCGGGAACGATCTTGGTCGGCGTCGAGGTGTCGGCCGTGATGACCGGCGGCGGCCGGGTCGCGCCCGAGCTCGTGTAGTAGGTACGGAAAGCATAGGCGCCGGCGGTGCCGAACACGGCGCAGCCTACAAGCGCAAGCACGGTGGCAAGATTACCGCCACGCCGCGCGCGCGGCGCGTCGTCGTACATCGCCTCGTCCTGGGGATCGAGCGGCGCCTCATCTTCGTAGTATTCGGGGTGGTAGCCGGGCTGGCTCGCTTGCGTCTCCTCACCGTAATACGCGCTCTGTTGCGCATCGTACTGCGCGCCCTGGTCGGCATCGTACTGCGCGCCCTGGTCAGCACCGTAATAGGGGGCCTGCTCGACGCTCGAACTTGGCTCGTCGTAGACGGGGTCGTCGAAGCGGCGGCTCTCCGGTGCGGGCGAATCGGGATAATCCAGGCTCGGCCGTTGTGCTTGCGCTTGAATGGAATTAGCGGCGGCAAATTGCGGCTGACGCGCCGGAGCGGATCGCCAGTCGGCCGGCGCAGTCGTCGGGGCGTCCTGCGCCTCGCGCGGCCGCGGATTGCTTCGTCCGAGTTCAGCAAATGGATCGCTCTGGCCGAGCAGACGGGCGAGTTCCGCCAATGGGTCGCGCACGCCTGTTTCCTGGCTCGGTGGAGCCGGCTCGATGGCGCGGCGGTGAGGATCATGGGAGCGATAGGATCGTAGCCTGCTGTCGTCCGCCATACTCATCCCGTTTCCGGTACTGGCATCGCACTCGGTTGATGTCGCGACGGGTCGATTGATCTGCCCTCGCGCCGAGCGGGACTAACGCATCTCGTCAGGGGCCTCGACGCCGAGCAGCCCTAGCCCCGACGCGAGCACGGTGACAACGCCGTGCACCAGCGCAAGACGCGCCATGGTCATTTGTGGATCATCTTGGATAATGAAGCGTAAATGTGACGCATCTTTCCCACGATTCCACTGCGCGTGAAAATCGCTTGCAAGATCATAGAGATAGAAGGCGATGCGGTGCGGCTCGTGGGCGACTGCGGCCGCTTCGATCAGGCGCGGGTAAAGCGCAAGCCGCCGCATCAGCGCGAGCTCGCCGGTATCATCGAGCCGATCAAGCGGTGCGGCCGCAAGCATGGCCGCGCGCGCTGCGTCATCGCTCGGCAGATCCGGGACGACCTCGCGCGCATTGCGGAACACGGATTGACCGCGGGCATGGCCGTATTGGACGTAGAACACCGGGTTGTCGCGAGACTGCTCGATCACCTTGGCCAGGTCGAAATCGAGCACCGCGTCGTTCTTGCGGTAGAGCATCATGAAGCGCACGGGGTCCTTGCCGACCTCGTCCACGACTTCGCGTAACGTCACGAACTCGCCGGCGCGTTTGGACATTTTGACGGGCTCGCCCCCGCGCAAGAGCTTCACCAACTGCACGATCTTGATGTCGAGATCGGCGCTCCCCGCTTGGGCGATCGCCCGCACCGCGCTGACCGCAGCCTGCATGCGTTTGACGTAGCCGCCGTGATCGGCGCCCCACACGTCGATCATGCTGCGGAAGCCGCGGTCGACCTTGTTCTTGTGATAGGCGATGTCCGAGGCGAAGTAAGTGTAGCTCCCGTCCGATTTCATCAGCGGGCGGTCGACGTCGTCGCCAAAGTCGGTGGCACGGAACAGCGTCTGCTCGCGATCCTCCCAGTCCTCCACCGGCGCGCCCCTGGGCGGCGGTAGGCGCCCTTCGTATACGTACCCCGCGCGCCGCAGCGCGGCGATGGTTTCGCCGACCTGATCCCGCGTGCCTCCAATCAGCGAGCGCTCGGAAAAAAACACGTCGTGCACGACGTTGAGCGCCTGAAGATCGTTGCGGATCTGCGCCATCATCATGTCGACGGCGCGGTTGCGGACGACGGGCAGCCATTCCGTCTCCGGCTTGCTCTGCAACTCTGCGCCGTACTCGGCGGCAAGTTTCGCCCCGACCGGCCTGAGGTAATCGCCGGGATAAAGCCCTTCCGGAATGGCGCCGATGTCTTCGCCCAGCGCCTCGCGGTAGCGCAGGAACGCGGAGCGTGCGAGCGCATCGACCTGGGCACCCGCGTCGTTGATGTAGTACTCCCGCGTCACGTTGAAGCCGGTGAACGCCAAGAGATTGGCGAGTGCGTCGCCGAACACCGCGCCGCGGCAATGACCGACATGCATTGGGCCGGTCGGATTGGCGGAGACGTATTCGACATTGACGGCGGTGCTCTCGCCGACGTCGCCGCGCCCGTAGTTTTTCCCCGCCGCAAGGATCGCGCGCAAGGCGCCAATCCATGCCGCCGGCCGAAGCGTCAGATTGATGAAACCCGGCCCGGCGACCTCCGCCTTCGCCACGATATCGTCGGCGCGCAGCTTTGCCGCGATCGCTTCCGCGAGTGCGCGCGGATTGCTGGCGGCGCCTTTGGCCAGCACCATGGCCGCATTGGTCGCCATGTCGCCGTGCGCACTCTCGCGCGGCGGCTCGACCACGATGCGGGATTGGTCGATCCCGGCAGGGAGCACGCCGTCGGCAATCAGCGCG
>Ga0070713_100002960_pt1 | contig 11150 bp, 6 predicted proteins | sample LARL82metaG_FD_65465 | JGI IMG/M metagenome (GOLD analysis project Ga0070713, IMG submission 65465) | Corn, switchgrass and miscanthus rhizosphere microbial communities from Kellogg Biological Station, Michigan, USA - LAR L8-2 metaG | ecosystem: Host-associated > Plants > Roots > Rhizosphere ... | reverse complement strand
ATTTCCACTAGTGAAAGTAACATTGGAGATCGTCTTACGATTCATAAATGTTACATTACTGAAGCTATTCTGTGATACGAAACTTTGTGGTAACGCAAAATCCAATCTGTTGAAATTGGTATTGAATATAACTGAATTACCAAGCGTATCCTTACCATTCACGCTTACATCCATGCAAGGATATAATCCAGAAATTGAATTCTGAGTAGCATATGCATTTCCAGTAAAGGATGATGGTGTTGCTGCCAGACCATCAACGTCCTTAATACCGAAACTCAAAGAGATGCGAGAAGTGCTATCCAATAACTGAGTTGTAGCTCTATCAAGGAAACCAATTTTGGTAGATGGATTATAGGAAACCAACGTACGAACATCACCAGAGCTATTACCAGACAAAACAGTCATCTGTACATTGGTTATAGCATTTGTAGATGCTGTAAAGGAAGCTGGAAGATTGACTGTTGTGAGGTTTGCTGATACGCCATTGGCATTAACGGCTATTGGAGTGAAATTCACATCCAATAAATAAGCCAACCAAGTATTTGCTCCATCATATTCTATATCACGAATTCTGGCTGTTCCTACCTTTGTGTTACCATAAATCTGCGCATTACTGGTTATGATATTAGCTGTAGGTACGATATGAAGATCCAATTGACCAAAATTTTGCGTATTGAATCCAATAGTATTTCCACTATTAACATTTGTAACAGTTAAATAGTTACCAAATTCCAACGATAGATCGTAATTAGTGCTGGTATTTGTTGTACGAGCTTTGGCATCGTTTACTTTTACAGTGGCGATTGTTTCAAATTGGTATCCTTCAACATATGCTTTTCCTGGGCTGATATTGAGGATAATATTATTGCTGTTGCTTGGATCATCGGATGCGGTTACAACAAATGGGCTTACTGTAAAGTTACCGGAAGCGTCAAAGGTTCTTTGCGCAAGAACGTTATCAATACCACCAAGAACTGGATATTCAACTACGCTAGTTATTACTCCATTCTCTATTCTCATCAACTCGAAGAATTTACTATCATCAGTGCTGTTGAGCGCTCTTTTGGATAACTTAAGGCTATATTGATAACGATCTGCTCCAGGAGCCTGATAATTGAAAGAACCTTGAGCCGGATCCAATAGAGTAGAATCCTGAACAGAGCTTACTATGCTGGTATCTATTTCCAATCCAACACGACAAGATGGTGTTGTACTCTGTGAATCCAACACAATAGTCTGTCTTGGTACAAATACAAAATATCCATCGGCGTAAAAGACTCCTTCATTGATAGAAACAATAGAACCTTGGGTTGTTGAATTGGAAGTAACCAAAGCTGCGGTTTCTTGGGTACCAACGGCTAATTGTATTGTAGAACCATCCGAGAATTCATTACCAGAAAGATATTTAACAATTAATGATCCCAATACAGTATTAGAAGCTGTACTATCGTCTGTTGCTATTACAACCGCGCGAATCGATACGGAACCCGATGGATTTACAATCAACTCACCATTGAAATCATTTAGAGATACTGTATCATTAGCCTGAAGTTTGATGGATAGAACCGTGTTATCATAAGTTATATGACCACCGGTTACAGGAGAACCGTCCTTAAATAGGAAATCTCCCAAATTAGCAATCTGATATTGTAATAAAGATTGTAATGTAGTTAATTCACGAGACTGAAGAGCCTGCCCAGGTTTGAATAAAATCTGGACGTAATTGTTGCTAATTTCTGAATTAGCAGTATCCCAATATGGCTGTTGTGATTGGTAATTTGGCATTGGATCACTTAAAAGTTAAAAATTACGCGAATTTGTTCTGTCTGATCGGCTCCACGCACAACAGGAAGAACATTATTTACATGTAGTAACAATCCACTATACAATTGTATGGTAGGTGGAGTATCTATAAACGCAGTTACAGGAACGGTTTGTAACGTTCCTACAATTGGAGATTGCGGTATAAACTCACCACTTACGTTATTTAGCCACAATATATTGTTAACATCGTCCCAGAATACTACTGTACCAGAAAATGTTGCTTGGTTTAGACTTACTCCTTGGTATACGGTCTCGTCAATACTGAAGAATTGACCAGCAGGTAATGGTTGAACTGTAATAGTTGAAACAGTACTGTAATTTACGTTTGAAGCTTGTCGTCCTCCAATTGAAAGTAATGGATCCTTGATGATACTGATTTGACGATAATTAAATGTACCTGTTCCTACTGATGCACCTGTTGGTATGGTTCCACCTTCGGTTTCGACCAATTCAACGCTTAACATAACAGAAGATGCACCTAATTCCTCAATAGGGTTGAAACCGTGACCTCCTGGTGGACCAATAACGACTCTGAGGTTAGCGCCATTCCCTGTTGTGCCTGTCGTAACAAGAACGTTAGCGGATTTATAACCTTGACCTCCATTGAGGATATTGATACCAGTGATGGATCCATTAGCATCCACTGTGGCGGTGAGATTTGCACCCGATCCGTCACCTGTGACGGTAAGAATTGTTGCTGAATTGGATGGTATGTTTCCATTATAACCACTACCTCCGGAATTAATTAAAACTACGTCAATTCGACCATCCACGGCAGATTCTACTACAGCCGCTTCCTTGAATACAGGCATCCAATCCGGACTAAAAAATAATTGTTTCTCTCCTGATGGAATAGTGTACAAATACTTCCATTGATATCCATCAGAAGTAACAATAACGGCATCTTCTGGTAAATCTCCTCCAAGACTTATCTGTGGCATTACTGTAGAAGTAATGCCTCCATTATTGAATAAACATATAAACACCTGATCATATACGTTTCTTACGTAAAAATTCTTGGCATACCTTGGAGAAGTATCTGTGTATATGTAAGCTGTATTGCTTATTATATTACCAGAAAATGCTGTATTTACATTCATACTGGTATTAGAAGATACAGAAACAACCTGACGAACCTGGGGAGCCACTACCTCACCATCACCAGGTAAGTAAACAAAGGTTCCTTGAGAAAATTGACTAAAGAATGTTGTATTAGTTCCAACCAATACAGATGAATTCGATACGTTAACAGTTCCTACAGTAGACTGTAACTTGATATTGGAGTACATATCAATTTGATTATCAAATGCGTCGTATACGATACCAGATTTCCAATCAACTCTAGGGATAACAAAAGTCAAATCCGCTGCTGTTATCTTTTTCAAAGCTACAAGATTTTTGTATAGACCATTAACAAAATCAATGGAATTATTTGGTACAGGAATCAAATCATCTTCTGCATCCAGATATGGTAACTGACCACCAATACCAACATACGTATTAGATGTGGACCAATCCTGAATCAAATTATTAGCTAATTCGATTCTATGTTTGGTGGTCATCAACGCATTTTGTGTAACTTGATTAGGCATGAAATACTCTCAAAGTGTAATATTTATCTAGATGCTAGAACAGAATACGAAGCTCCATTAAATGTAGGATACACAACATATGGAACGTTCGTGGTATTAGTTGTAAATCTAGTATTCAATTGGATTACTCCCGTTCCGCCATTTACTGATATAACGAGAGAAGTTTGGGCGTTACCATTAATATTTGTCTGGATAATATCATTAGCGGCAAGATTAGTTGTTCCTGCTGTAGAAACTACAATATTTGTGCTATTTGTGGTTAGTCTATCAGGAGCAAAATAATACGTGTTTGACTCCAGATACAATGTCGTCGCGTTGGAAATACTCGAAATTTGTTTGGTTTGTTGTCTTCCGCCTGTAGACAAGATAAACAAATCTCCATTTGAGAAACTTGTAAACGATGTTCCATTTCCTATAACAGTTCCATTACCGAATGCATTGGTAGAAACAGTCCCTCCAAACAATAATATATTACTTGTTTGAATTGGTTCATATTCCATTTTAAGAGGATTTGATTGTTCATCAGTAATGGTATCTATAGCTAAAAGTTTCATTCCGGCTGGATGAACAATATTCAACAGAGTGCTCTTATATTCGGCAAGAGCTTTCTCAACCTTAACGACATAACTATAATTATGGAATGTGTTGGAATCTTGTAGATGCTGATCTGCACTTAAGAAACCATCTGTATTCAACCAGAAGCCTGGGAAATTGATCAATCCACCAAGGAATTGAGCGTTAGCTCTCGCTTTACCATTTCCATATGTATTGGCGGAAATAATTCCTGTTGTTTGATTAGTTCCAATAAGATTTTGGTGTATATTAATAGTTCCAATATAATTATACACTCTCAAAACAGCATTTGATCTGTCGTATTTGTCCACAAAAGCCAAATATGATGCAGAATTTATATTAGCTCCTTGCCAAACAGGTTCGCCTTGTACGTAAAATTGATTATTAGAAATAGCGTTAACCGAAAGATCCTGATTTCTCAATGATATAATTGGTGTGGATACATAATCGAAACCACGATCCACGAGACGTATATCTAATATTCTACCAATCTGAGATACAGACAATGATAAAGATTCTCCCTCGCTATCTCCAAACGCCTGTAAAACTGCTCCTGTTCCGTTAGCAGCTGCTCTAAGATTAGCACTGTTACATAGGAATAGACTTGGTTTTGGAGATGCATAACCAAACCCATTTGTTTTAACTATGACAGAACTTATAGATCCATTCGCTGTTGTAACGAAGTCAAACGATGCATTATAACCAATAGAAGAATCAACAGCTATTGTATCTGTTACGTTTGAGTATCCATTACCACCTGCTAGAATTTTTACCGCAACAATCCGACCTAAATCACTTAATGGTTGTCTAGATTGTAACCAATTAGAAAGAGAAACTGGATTAGGATTAGCAACATATGCAGCTTTAAGACTTAATGAAAGATCCGTTTCATAGATACTTTCTAGCGTTAACGTAGGAATGGAAGTATATCCAACACCACCATTAGTTACGTTCATATGAGAAATAGGAGCTACATTAACTGAAACGAACGATAAAGCATTACCCAATGTTGTATTTACATTGGATACAGCTATATTAGCAAATCCATAATTAGCCGATCCAATGGTTGAATTTTGTTTGAAACGTATGCTATCGGTGTTCAATACAACAGTCTGTTGATTTCCTGTATCAATACCATCAACGATGACAGTTGCACCAGTTCCATCGCCACCAGATACAATTACTTCTGTATTAGGATCTAATTGAAATCCATATCCCCCATTTATTACTGATATAGATTGTAAAGATCCAGCGGTAACGTTTCCAACATATGCTACGGCTTCTATGGCTGTTGGTGTATTTGAAGTACCACCAATGATAGAAACCGGATCGCCTTGATATGCTATGGATCCATCTCCATTGAGGAGAGTACCAACATAACCAAGTCCCTGATTGTTTGGATCAATAGTGATAGATGAAATAGAACCAATTATCGGTTCCTGGAATACAAGTGGTTCTCCGAAAACATCTGTCCCATAAGTAATGATTATATCATCTCCTGGAGTAAAAGGAGCCGATACGTTACTTAGAAATAGTTCGATAATTTCCTTGTTTAATGTTGGATCGATAGCGATAGTAGCGGATTCTACGACGCAAGTGGTGTTTGATAAACTTCCTGTTCCTCTTCTACCAACCAATTGAGATACATCAAAATTGTTTACAGCAGGCGTCTTAATGGCTTGTGGTAATTGCCATTTACCATCGGATAATCTGAGAGTCTGTTGTTTTGGATAATATATTTCAATATCCAAACCATACAAAACTCGAAATAGAAACGCTAACGATTCTGGAGATCCTTTACTTTGGTAAAACTTAGTTGCGTTCTTAAGAAGTTTAGCTGGATCCAAAGCCACTTGAGCGGGAAAGAAAGTCAAAAAATCATCCATGAAGTAGTTGATAAACTGATTTGTTGTTCTATCAACGTCTTTATAACTTAGAAGATTCTTTATGTTGTATATTACATTACCTTCTTGACTATCTTCCAACCAAGCGTAATAAGCCTTCATAAAGGCCAAAAAATTAGGATTATTGTCCCTTATGAATTCTGGAAGCTGATTATCTACAAATAAGGAAACGCCATTAGCCAAAACGGTCATTATTGATTCTCTACATTAACAGTTATGGATAGCGCTCCGCTATCTGTTGGATCAAATGTGATAAGACGATTTAACGATGTTCCGAAATTACTATTTTCCGGCTTTATATGTATAGATAGTGTTTGCGTAGGATTGGCTACGTTGCTTGGATTGAAATTATCCAAAGTGACAATTCCATTGACATAATCAACAACTCCAATGTTATTAGCCATAACGGTCTTAACATTGTTCTGATCAAAAAAGTAGCTTCTTAGATTTCCTGTTGCTCCATCTACAATAGCCTGTAGAGTAGCTCCTGTTCCATTACCCTGTATGATAACAGTGGCAGAAGTATAATTGGCTCCTGGAGCATCAACAACTACTGATTGTATTTTACCATTAACAATTATAGCATAAGCATTGGCTCCTTCTCCATCTCCTTCCACTACAAGAGTTGGTGGATTTGTAAATCCAAATCCAGGAGTGATAACATTAACGCTCTGTAATCCAGTAACTGATTCAGGAACTTCTTCAATAAAACAAGCTCTTTCAATTCCTGTCTGGTCGGTTTGAGTAAAGGAAGGACTGGAATATAATCTATCTGTTCCAATAGCCTTAAACAATGGAGTTCCATAAGTTAATGTATATGTTTTTGGAGTTCCGATTGTTGGGTCAAATCTTTTCTCAATAAAGAAATCCACTGTGCTGCTTTGGATCGATGGATCACAATCATCAATAGCTCTTAACAATCGACTATATTTGAATGTACTATTAAACTGGTTAAGGTTAGCATCAGTCCAATTGAAAATGGCATTCTTTACAATACCAGAAATTTGGTTTGCTGTAAAATTGGTTGCAGTAGAATCGTAAAATACAGTAACGTTGAAGTTCAAGAAATTGTAATCAGCATCCACAAATTGAGGAAGAACTGTCAATACTCCCTTTGGTTGAAGTATTTGACTTACAACAAATTGTTTTTGAGCTTGTGTTATGACAAATCCATCTTTTGGTTTTGCGCTAACAAACACAGCTCCGTAAACTGGAGGAACCTGTTCTTCACCCCCCCAAACGTTCACCGCGTCAAAGAATGGATATTTCTTGTTTAGAATACTCTTATAATCGTTTGGTGTTACTGCTCTATTTTGTGATATGTAAGACAGCGGAGCCGAAAATTTAATTGATTGTGCTGTTTCTGGCGGAGAACCAGCAGCAGACGCTATTCCAATTGTGGTATTAGAAACAGATCCGGAGAGTAACGGAGTCTGGAGCTTGAATGTTTGTAAACCATTGGCTGCGTCACCACTAGTTATTATGTAACTAACTATTACCAGATTTCCGTCTGTTAGCTGAGATCCTAGAATACCATCTCCAAAGTAAACTCGATAATTACCATTTAATCCTTGATCCAAATAATAAACGTTGCTGTCTCCGGTAACTTCAACAGCATTTTCGGCCAATGTGAATGCATTTTGTGTTGGATTTGTAGCGCTTGTTTGAACAAATACCTGAATTGTACTTGTGTCAATATCTGCATCTGTCAAATCGAATATTTGTTGAGGATTGGTTGTACTATCTACAACAAAGGTTTTGGTTACAGGTTGTCCTTCCTTAATAACAACTCCAGTAAAATTGAATGTTGAATTAGAATTGGTTGTTGTATGTGAATCAACCGTAACGAAATTAAACGATTGTCCATTCAATGGTATTGACGAGAATTGGGTAAAACGAGGCATAGTCAATATGGTTGTTGGATCCGTATTGAGCTTTGTTACAGCGACGTTTACCACAGCTTCTGCGGCTGTAGCCGATCTTGGTATGTAACCTACTGGTTTTGCATGCGAGACGATGTTTTGTTGTAATACTGCAGTGTCCAAGAACATCTCAGAAGCTATCATATTCATATAGAATGAAAGTTGAAATGTATTAAGAGCAAGAATATTCAACAATTGTGTTATAGCAGGACCTTCAAAGTTAAAATCCTGGAAAACAGATTGGGACTGCAGAAACGTCTTGAGATTATTTTTGATTGAATCAAAATCTAATCCTGCCAATACTATTTTGTTGTTACTTGTGTTAGCCATCAGCGTAAACGCTCCAAAAACAATGAAATGGTTATCGGAGCTACATTGTTGATAACGTAGAATTGAATAGTAACTCCATACTTGTTATTATCTACGTCCGCATTAACCAATACATTTATCACCTGTACTCTTGGTTCAAAATTGGTCAATAAGTTCTTTATTTCCTCGCTAAGAAGATTAGCCGTAATCGGATCAACATTCTCAAACAAAAGCTTTCTTACGTTTGCGCCGATTTCCGGATGAAATGGAACTTCGTAGTGATTTAACTGGACCAAATTCATCACTGACTGAACTACAGCCTGAATCCCGGTTACCATCAACAAATCACCCGTAATAGGATGAGGCTTAAAACTTATATCAAAGTCACTGAAGCGAGAAATCTGTTGAGTTGTCTTTGCTACCCTTGCCATTTTGTTTTCAATTCTGTACTTTTTATTTTTGTTTAATCAGCAACTTAGAAAATGGTATGGCTGCGATCCATACCGAGACCTGGATCCAGTATTTAGCCATCAAGTTAAGAACTGCGAGCGTTCAGCCGTTCTGCGGCTTACCAAACCAGGCAACTTCTTACCTGCAGCGGTCGTCCAGTGTAAGAAATCATCTCCTGCATTACACCAATTCTGGGCATTAATATCGGTTAATAGCTGACTCTTGGCGAAATTACCAACACCAACATTATACATGAATGAAAGAAGTGCATCCACCTGGGATTGGGTCAAATCGACTCTTACGTATTCCTTAAGCTTTGGAATAAAGACTTGATTCAAAGCATCTTCTAACCAAGTAGAACACTGCGATTTGCTTGTTACAAAACTGGTATTAAGAATCACACCTGGAGCTATAGTTGTAAGAACAGATTGTGTTGTTCCATAACCAATCGTGAGCGGTTCGGCTCCGGTTGCTGGATCAGGATAACACTGGATTGAACCATTGGCCAGAATCTTAGCCAATCCCTCTCTCTGTTGAATAGCCGCAAGACCTTCTGTCGATATGGTCCAGGATTCTGATGGAAGGAAAGTTCTTGTATTTGGATCGAAATTACATACCACGATTACACCGTTTGAGTTATTATCTGGTGCGTTTCCGTTAGCGTCCAAGAATTGGCTATGTTTGAATGCCACACCAGTTTCTGCATCCAATTGAGCGAAATTCTGTGAGAATGGAACAGGCGTAGTCTCTAATGGAGCCTTTCCTTGATTTGGATTTGCTTTAGCAGGAGCATCTGCAATACTATTACCAGAACCTTTCTGAGCCTCAATTGCTCCAAGTTCACAATTAATCTCGGAACCCTGAATATCCACGTTTCCTTCCGAAAATAATTCTAATTGGTTCCCGGCTGTGATGAAATTAGTTCCATCAGCGTTAAGATGGAAATTACCCTTACTTGTGAATAATTGATCAGAACCAGAAACGGTTGTTGCTGTATCCGTTATACTGGCGTTATAGGTTTTACATTTAACATTAAAGGCTCCACCAACAGAGAAATTAGCGTCACCTGCTACGCCAACATTCAAATTATTGTCACATTCGATATTTACATCACCAAGAACCTTGATATATACTCCTTCTCCAACTGTCAACAAACAACGCCCCATAACATGAACGAAATTATCGCCCATTGTTATGGAATAGTTTGATCTTGTTGTTTTTTCGACTCTTGTTCCCGTAGGATAGAAATCAAGGAAAGAAGCACTCCTGTGAGTAAACGTGATTCTTTCATTCCCTGGAGTGTCGTCAAATTCAATAAGATGTCCGGATTCTGTTTCATAGGCTTTGTTATATGGATAAAGGGGATTATATGCTGGATATGGTTCGTCCCAAGTCAGTCCTGTTGCCGTTACTACACCTTTATCCAAATTAGTCTTTCTGGTATTGATAACAGTATTAGCTATATCATAACGAGTTGCGCCAGAGAGGCTTGGCTTATTTAAATCCGATGTTAAGGGATATAGAGAAGCTGTATTGGAATTTGTAATAACAATACCAGAACCATCTACATTGTATGTGATTTTTTGTGGCTTTCTTGGAGCATTTTGTAAATCAGTATTTGCTCTCTGATCACTAAAACCAAATCCTTGTCTTGCTGTTTCTACCTGAAATCCAGGTAGTATGCCTATAATAATTGGTTGTTGGCAACTTCTGCCATCAGTGAAGAAACCAAAAACAACATCTGCTTCCTTTATAGCCAATGGAGGGGAATTGGATGTTGATTGCATCACAACCGCCCATGGTAAATCGGCTGATGGTATCTCGGTCAAAGAAGCATTATGAACGTTGAAACAACGCACCTGAACGCGTCCTAAAGCTAATGGATCTTGGCGAGATTCCACTACGCCAATAAACCAAATAAAGCCTTCAAAACCAGCTACATTCTTTTCAAATGGTCCAGACATTAAGGATTATCTCTATACATAGTAATAACCACTAATATGGTTATTGATAACATAATTTTAATTGATCCCCATATAGCAGCTTTTATATCTTTTAATCTCATAACTACTTCTTTGGTTCATCGGATATGGTATATCCGCCATAATAGAAATCCAATTCTAATGGATATCTTTTAGTGTATAGCAATTCGTTATATCGATCAAATTTACTTTTTATTTTCTCAAAATCAGGTACTGGGTGGATTAGAGAAACGTGTGGTGTATATTCAGGAAAATTAGGCTTAAAACCAGCATCAACAAACTTTCTATGAAGAGCCGTTAGATCATTTGACTCCAATTCCAATACAATATAGCCTTTTCCTTCCTGTCCCGGCCAATGCAATAGTTTTTTGGCTGTAGCTTTGTATCTCTCGTCTTTATCAACATATGGTAATTCTATATCGTAGGCTGGTTTATCTGTATATAAAGTTGTACAATGGAAATCATCCAATAAAGGATAATCATATTCGAATTCGTAGAAATAACCACATAATCTTCTGATAGAATTATTTGTTGGTGTTACCTTGACGAAAATGCCATTTGGAGCATTAATAGTAATGCACTCATTCAAAAGAA
>Ga0070713_100002959_pt1 | contig 11151 bp, 11 predicted proteins | sample LARL82metaG_FD_65465 | JGI IMG/M metagenome (GOLD analysis project Ga0070713, IMG submission 65465) | Corn, switchgrass and miscanthus rhizosphere microbial communities from Kellogg Biological Station, Michigan, USA - LAR L8-2 metaG | ecosystem: Host-associated > Plants > Roots > Rhizosphere ... | reverse complement strand
CTTCTACGCGCATCCGCAATCGGTCGCGGACCTCGTCGATTTCATCGTCGCGCGTATCCTCGACCATCTCGGCGTGGCGCAGGGCCTGATGCCGCGCTGGGGCGACGACCGCCCGGCGGCGCTCCCGCCGACCGCGCGCATCTGACGGCGCGGCGCGGATCGCAATCGCCGATGTCGCCGTCAACGATCGAAGGTCACGATCGCGCGCCGTGGTCGTTGCCGCTCTTTCCGTTGCGCACGGTGCTGTTTCCCGGCGGCCTGCTGCCGCTCAAGGTGTTCGAGCAGCGCTACATCGAGATGACGAAGGCGTGCCTGCGCGACGAGCGGCCGTTCGGCGTGTGCCTCATCACGCAGGGCGACGAGGTCGCGCGCAAAGACGGCGCAACACCCGACATCGCGACGGTCGGAACGCTCGCCCGCATCACCGGCGTCGACATGCCGCAGATGGGCATCCTGCACCTGTCGACCGAAGGCGGCGCGCGCTTCGAGGTGCGCGAGCAAACCACCGACAGGCTCGGCATGATCGTCGCGCAGGTGACGACGATCGCCGACGAGCAGCGCCATACTCTGGCGGAGACACACGCGCCGCTCGCGAAGCTCCTCGAGGTAATCGCGGCGAGGCTCGGCCCGCAGAATTTCCCCGCGGAACGACGATACGACGATGCGTCCTGGGTCGGCTACCGGCTCGCCGAGTTGCTGCCGCTGCCGCTCGCGATCAAGCAGAGCATGCTCGAGGTGAACGACGCGAACGTGCGCCTCGCCGCGTTGAAGCAGTATCTCGCGCGCCAGGGCCTGCTGCAGGCGTGACGCCGCATGGGCGCGACAACTTATAATCGGCGCATTGTCGACTCGGGCAGCGCAGCATGGCCGGCCACAGCAAGTGGGCGAACATCAAGCACAAGAAGGCCGCCGCGGATGCGAAGCGCGGCAAGGTCTTCACACGCCTCATCAAGGAAATCACCGTGGCGGCGCGTCTTGGCGGTGGTGATGCATCGGCCAATCCGCGCCTGCGGCTGGCGATGGACAAGGCTATGGGCCGGAACCTCCCGAAGGACACGATCGAGCGCGCGATCAAGCGTGGCTCGGGCGGACTGGAGGGCGTCAATTACGAGGAAATCCGCTACGAGGGCTACGGCATCAACGGCGCCGCGGTGATCGTCGATTGCATGACCGACAACCGGACGCGCACAGTCGCCGACGTACGTCACGCGTTCTCCAAATACGGCGGCAATCTCGGCACCGATGGCTCGGTCGCGTTCCTCTTCCGGCATGTCGGTGAGATCGTGTTCGCGCCCGGCAGCGACGAAAACAAGGTGATGGAAGCCGCGATCGAGGCTGGCGCCGACGACGTGGTGACGCACGACGACGGCAGCATCGAAGTCATCACCGGGCCGAACGACTTCATCGCAGTGAAGGATGCGTTTGCGAAAGCCGGGCTCGATACGGAATTCGCCGAGGTCACGATGAAGCCCATCACCGAGGTCGACATGCGCGGCGAAGACGCACGGCGCATGCAGAAGCTCATCGACGCGCTCGAATCGCTCGACGACGTGCAGGACGTCTACACGTCGGCGGTGATCGAAGAAGCGTAGCGGTCGCGCCATCCGACAGCCGCCCGCCATCGGCATTCGCCGCATCCTCGGCATCGATCCCGGATTGCGGGTCACCGGTTTCGGCATTCTCGAGGCGCGCGGCAACACGCTCGTCTACGTCAACAGCGGCTGCATACGCGCGACGGGCAGCAGCCTGCCGATCCGCCTCGGCGTCATCGTCCGCGATCTTGCCCATGTGATCGCCGAGGAGCGGCCGACCGAGGTCGCCGTGGAAAAAGTATTCGTGAACATCAACCCCAACTCGACGCTGCTGCTCGGCCAGGCGCGCGGTGCGGCGATCGCTGCCGCCGTGATCGCCGGACTCCCGGTCAGCGAGTACACGGCCGGACAGGTGAAGCAGGCCGTCGTCGGCGGCGGCCGCGCGCAAAAGTCGCAGGTACAGGAGATGGTGCGAAGACTTCTCGAATTGCCGGGCATTCCGGCGCCCGACGCCGCCGATGCGCTGGCCACTGCGATCTGCCACGCGCACGCGTCGACGGGCATCGGCGCGCTCGCGTGCCACGGCTATCGTGTCCGCGGCGGGCGCCTGCTGGTCACGTAGAATTGCAGCATGATCGGTCGCCTGTCAGGCACGCTGCTCGAAAAGAATCCCCCGCAGCTTCTGCTCGACGTGCAAGGCGTTGCCTACGAGGTGGACGTGCCGATGAGCACGTTCTACAACCTGCCGCAGAACGGGGAGCGCGTCACGCTGTTCACGCACCTCGTCGTGCGCGAGGACGCGCATCTGCTGTACGGTTTCGGCAGCGACGGCGAGCGGCGCGCGTTCCGGCAACTGCTGAAGGTCAACGGCATCGGCCCCAGGATCGCGCTGTCGGTGCTTTCCGGCTTGTCGGTCGGCGAGCTTGCGCAGGCGATCGCCCGGCAGGAAACCGGGCGCCTGACACGCGTGCCGGGCATCGGCAGGAAGACCGCCGAACGGTTGCTGCTCGAGCTGAAGGACAAGTTCGCCGCCGATGTCACGCATACCGTCGGCGTCCATCGGCCACCGCCCGCCACGTCGGATATCATGAACGCGCTGCTGGCGCTCGGTTACAACGAGCGCGAGGCCGTTTCCGCAGTCAGGCAGCTGCCCGATGGCGTGGCGGTGACCGACGGCATCAAGCAGTCGCTGAAGCTGCTCGCGAAGACATGACGACACGATGGCGATCGAAAACGACGAACTGACGCGCATCGTTGCCGGCAAGAGCGCCGGCATACCCGAAGAAGTGCTCGAGCGCGCGCTGCGACCGCGCCGTCTCGACGAATACATCGGCCAGGAAAAGATCCGCGATCAGCTCGGCATCTTCATCGAAGCGGCGAAGCGGCGCGCCGAGGCGCTCGATCACGTGCTGCTGTTCGGCCCGCCGGGGCTTGGCAAGACAACGCTGTCGCACATCCTCGCGCACGAGCTTGGCGTCAACCTGCGCCAGACGTCCGGACCGGTGCTCGAGCGACCAGGCGACCTCGCGGCGATCCTGACGAACCTCGAGCCGCGCGACGTGCTGTTCATCGACGAGATTCACCGGCTGTCGCCGATCGTCGAGGAAATTCTCTATCCGGCGCTCGAGGATTTCCAGATCGACATCATGATCGGCGAGGGCCCCGCCGCGCGCAGCGTGAAGATCGACCTGCCGCCGTTCACGCTGGTCGGCGCGACGACGCGCGCCGGCATGCTGACGAATCCGCTGCGCGATCGCTTCGGCATCGTGGCGCGGCTTGAATTCTATTCAGCGCAGGAGCTGACGAAGATCGTCGCGCGCTCGGCGCAGTTGCTGTCGATCGCCGTTGCGCCCGAAGGCGCACTCGAAATCGCGCGACGCTCGCGCGGCACGCCGCGGATCGCCAACCGCCTGCTGCGCCGCGTGCGCGATTACGCCGAAGTGCGCGCGAACGGCGATGTCACTCGGCCCGTCGCCGATGCCGCGCTGTCGATGCTCGACGTCGACGGCTCGGGCCTCGACACGATGGACCGCAAGCTCCTGTCGACGGTGCTCGAAAAGTTCGCGGGCGGCCCGGTGGGCGTCGACAACCTCGCGGCGGCGATCGGCGAGGAACGCGATACGATCGAGGACGTGCTCGAGCCGTACCTGATCCAGCAGGGGTTCCTGCAACGCACTTCGCGCGGGCGCGTGGCGACCGCGCTCGCGTATCGCCATTTCGGAATTGCGACGCCCACCGCCGCCGGCGAGCTCTTCCCCGGCCAGTGACGCGGTACACCTTTCCCGTTCACGCCACCTGCGAGCAGCGCCTGCCGGCCCCGCGATTGAACGATCGGCCGGCGGTGCGGGTCGAAGCGCGCGCGCTTCGTCCTCGCCATGGCGGACGGCGTTCCACGATCCACCACCGCGAGGCTTGAGCACGACGTGAATGTCCACACCGACCTGTCGTTCCTGACGCTGATCATCCATGCCTCGGTCATCGTACAGGGCATTCTCGCGCTCCTCGCCGTGCTCTCGCTGTGGTCGTGGTGGCAAATCTTCCTCAAGGTGTTCCAGCTGCGCCGCATTTCACGCGAAACCGATGCGTTCGAAGATGAATTCTGGCAAGGCGGCAATCTCGAGACGCTGTACCGCCAGGCCGGCCAGGCGATCGTCGGCGGCGGTCTTGAGCACATTTTCACCACCGGCTTTCGCGAATACTCCAAACATCGGCGACAAGGGAGCGCGGCCGACGTGACGCTCGACTCGGCGCGGCGGGCCATGCGCGCGGCGTATCAACGCGAGATCGATGCGATCGAGGCGCATCTCGCCGGCCTTGCGACCGTCGGGTCGGTTTCCCCGTACATCGGGCTCTTCGGAACCGTATGGGGAATCATGAATGCGTTTCGCGGTCTTGCGAATGTCAGCCAGGCGACGCTCGCAAACGTTGCACCGGGTATCGCCGAAGCGCTGATCGCCACCGCGATCGGCCTGTTCGCCGCGATTCCGGCCGTCGTCGCGTACAACCGGTTCACGCATGACGTGGACCGGCTCGCGGTGCGTTTCGAGACGTTCATCGAGGAATTCTCGAACATTCTCCAGAGACAGGGATAGGGCGTCGCCACCCTGATTGCGATGAGACGCGTCCGCAAGCCGATCAACCAGATCAACGTCGTGCCGTACATCGACGTGATGCTGGTGCTGCTCGTGATCTTCATGGTGACGGCGCCGCTGGTCGCGCCCGGCGAGATTCAACTGCCAACCGTCGGGTCGAAGCTGACAGTGCCCGTGCAACCGCTCAACGTCCGGCTGGAAGGTAAAACGATCACGCTGGCGGACAAGCTGTCGAACAGTGTGCGCCGGGTGACGGCGGAGCAGCTCGTTTCCAGCGTCCTTGCCGCGCAGGCCGGCGGCGAGCGCCCGGTCGTCATCGAGGCGGACAAGAACGCGCGCTATCAGGACGTTCTCGACGTGCTCGATGTGCTCCAGCGCAATGGCGTGAAGAAAGTCGGCCTGCTCGCGCGGCCGCCTGCCGCGTGATGGCCGCCGTGATGTCGCCGCACGACCGGCCGGCCCGCGCGCGCCGCGCACGCGGCAAATGGACGGCGCTGCTCCTGGCGCTGTTCGTGAACCTGCTGTTCGTGGGCGTGCTCGTGTTCTCGGTATCGTGGCAAAACCGGACGCCGGAAGCGGTGAGCGCCGAGCTCTACGCGCCACCGCCGCCGCAACCGCGCGTCACCCCGCAACCCAGGCCGCAGGTTCCTCCTCCGAAGCCGGCGCCACCGCCACCGCAGCCCGCGCCAAAGCCGCCCGAGCCTGTCGTCGAAAAACCCGACACGCGCGCCGCCGACATCGCATTGAAAGCGAAGCGCGACGAGGAGCGCAGACAGCAGGAGCAGGCCGAACGCGAACGCGTGCAGCGCGAAGCGCAAAAGCAGGAGGAAGCGCGCAAGGCCGAGGAGAAACGGCAAGCGGATCTTCGCGAGCGGCAGGAGAAACAGGTCGAGACGATGCGCGCGCAGGCTGCGCGCGAGGCGCAGGTGCGCACGCAGGCCGAAAGGGAATCGCAGATGCGCGCGCAGGCCGAGCGTGAATCACGCATGCGTGCGCAGGCCGAGCAGGAATCTGCAGCACGGGCCGAGCAGGCGGCGGCAGGTGCTGCGCGAAGCCGGTCGCAGCTCGAATGGATCGACAAGATCCGCAGCCGGATCCGCGGCTACATCAATCTGCCGCCCGACATACCCGGCAATCCGGAAGCGATCTTCGACGTCGTGCAGTTGCCGACCGGCGAGATCATCGACGTGAAGCTGCGCAAGTCGAGCGGCGTTCGCGCGTACGACGACGCCGTCCAGCGCGCGATCCTGAAGTCGTCGCCGCTGCCGAAGCCCGTGCCCGCCGATCTCTTCCAGCGCAATCTCGAGCTGCACTTCCGCCCGCTCGATCAGTGATCGGCGCTTCGCACCTGCTTGTCGATGATCTGTATGGCGACCCAGCTCCAGTCGGCGCGCTGCTCGACCAGCTGGCGCAGCGCGACCGTGTAGATGGAGCGTCCCGTCGTCAGGATGACCTTGCGCCCTTCCGCGTATTCGTGCGTCGGCACGATGAGCGTCTTGACGACGAGCGGCTTGTCGGGCCGCGACGGCGGCGGCAGGTAGAGTCCGTCGAACCGGTGTCCCATGATCGACGCATCCAGCCCGTTGACGACGATGCCGAGCTCCTGCTTGACCTCGCGCTTCGCGTATAGCGTAACGGCGACGGTGCGCTCGGCGATCAGTGACACGCCGGCCTCGACGTCGTCGTTCGAAAGCTTGTTCAACCGGCGCACGACGCCAAGCACCCACTGCGACACGTCCGATTGCCGCACCGCAACCAGCGCGCCGAGCATCAACGTCTGGCCGACTCCGCCGCCCGCGCAGATGCGCAACCCGGCGACGCTGCGATCCTTCACCTGCCACATCGGATCGGGGAACGCAACGAGGCTCGCCGACAACGTGTCGTTCTCCTCCGGCATGCTCGGCTTCCAGCGCGCCGGGCCGGCGACGGCATAGACCTCGATGTGCTCGCCGGTCGCAGTCTCCGCGGAAGGTGTCGCGGACTGCGGCTTGGCGAGCTCGTGCTGGATTCGCGCAAGCCCGATCCGCACGCGCGCCGCGACGGCGCACGGCGTGCGCGGATCCCGGCGCATGTCGGTGTTGAGGTTGGGCGCGATTGCCGCGCGCGCCTTGTCGAGGATCATCGCGCGCTGCTGATTGATCGGTCCGACCGGACCCTGGTCGGTTTCCTCGGAGTGGCGCAACGCGGCGAGCGTCATGTCGAGCTGGTTCGCGAGCAGCGTCGTGTCGAGGTAGCGCAGCATCGCACCGGAATCCTGACCCGTGCGGCGCACGAGGCCGGTGCGACCCGCGACATCGACGAAGAATCCTTCCATCGTCTTCGGCAGCGCCAGGAGCTCCAGCTTGCGGCTCCAGCTGCGCACTTGCGCCGCGGCCCAGTCGAGGTTGGCCGGCGACAGATTGCCGCTGTTCAGCTGATGCAGCAGCAGCGTGAAGACGTATTCCTGCTCGATCGTCCATTGCGTGCCGTTGCCGCCGGACGAGCCGAGCGACGTCGGGACGCGATCGATGCCGAGCTCGCTCGCGCGCATGTACGCGCGATGCAATTCAAGCCATTTGGCCGGGATCCAGTGCTCGTGCCGGCAAACGCGAAGCTTCGCATCGGTGCCGTAGTAGTGGATGAGTCGCGCGAAGAGAATCGGAACATGCGCCTTCCATCGCCCGTACGCGGCGGGCGCGACCGCGGTTTCGAGAATGCTCTGGTAGGCGCTGCTGAAGGCCTGCGCGAGATCGAGGCTCGCCTGCCAGATGCGATCGGACACTTTCGGCGCGGACTCGAGACTCTCGACATACTGCCGAAAGAGCTGGCGGCGATCGGCACCAAGCGCCGCGTCGGTGTACTGGAGCGCTTGCGCGCGCGCAAGATCGATCGGCCGGCGCGATTGCCGCATGCCGTCGAAAGCGCGCAGCACGAGCTGCTGGCGCGCCACGGCATCGAGCGACGGCAATTCATGCAGCCACGCCGCGGCCGACTTGACCGAAACCATGGGATCGGCGCTGTCGCGCGTACCGGGCGTCAGGAATGCGAACAGGGCGCCCATTCAGCGATCGTCCGTCGGCCGTTGCGGGATGCCGGCAGTGCGGCGGCGTGCTCGCGAAAAGCGTTTCATGAACATGCGAACCATCGGCAGCCCTCGTTCATCGGCGCGCACGCTAACGCGCGCGACGGGTCGGCTAAAATGCGGTTACGCCGCCATGCGGCGTATCGCGCCGGGTGTTTTCCGGCACTCTCCCATCGAGGTCTCGTATGCCTTTCCGCGTCCGTCTGCCGTCGTCCCGCGTGCCCTGCATGTATGCGGCAGCAGTGACGATGGCAATCATCCCGCTCGCGGAAGCGGCAACGACACAAGACATGTCGACCTCTACTGCGCAAGGACTTAGCAAGTTGGATGCCACACGGAACGGTCTACAGCAACTCGATGTGAAACAAGGTACCGGCGCCGAAGCCATCGCCGGCAAACAGGTTGTAGTCCACTACACGGGCTGGCTCCGCGACGCTTCGAAGCCCGATTCGCACGGCGCGAAGTTCGACAGCTCACGCGATCGCAATGCGCCGTTCACTTTCGTGCTCGGCGCCGGCCGCGTCATCAAGGGCTGGGACGAAGGTGTCGCAGGCATGAAGGTGGGCGGGCAGCGCACGCTCGTGATTCCGCCCGAACTCGGCTACGGCGCGCGCGGCGCGGGCGGGGTGATTCCACCGAACGCGACGCTTATCTTCGACGTCGAACTCGTCGACGTCCAATAGACGAACGGACGAGGGCCTCGCGTGGCGATTTCAAAGCGGCCCCGCGGCGCGCCGGCCCGCGCGAAGCGGCGTCTCGATTACCGCCCGCCGGCGTTCGTCGTCGACGAGATAGCGCTCGAATTCGATCTCGACCCGGACGCCACCGACGTCACCGCGACGTACGCGTTTCGCCGCAATCCCGCGGCGCTCGACGCCGACCGGCGCGCGCCGCTCACGCTCGATGGCGAGCAGCAGACGCGATTGCGCGTCATGCTCGATGGTCGCGCGCTGCCGCGCGATCGCATCGTCGTCGATGCCGCGTCGCTCACGATCCGCGAGGTTCCCGACGAAGGGACGCTCGCGATACGAACGCAGATCTCGCCGTCGCGAAACGTCGCGCTCGAAGGGCTCTATGTCTCGTCTGGCGTGTTTTGCACGCAATGCGAGCCGGAAGGCTTTCGGCGCATCACGTATTTTATCGATCGCCCCGATGCACTCGCACGCTATCGCGTAACGTTGCGCGCTGATCGCGCGCGCTATCCGACGCTGCTCTCCAACGGCAACCACGTCGCCTCGGGAATCCTGGCCGACGGCCGTCATTTCGCGACGTGGCACGATCCATTTCCCAAGCCGACTTACCTGTTCGCGCTCGTCGCCGGCAATCTCGCGGCGCTCGACGACACATTCGTCACGGCCTCGGGACGGACCGTCGCGCTGCGCATCCATTCGACGCCGGCGAACCTCGCGCGCTGCCGCCACGCGATGGATTCGCTCAAGCGCGCGATGCGCTGGGACGAGGTCCGATTCGGCCGCGAATACGATCTCGACACGTTCATGATCTTCTGCGCAGAAGATTTCAATTTCGGCGCGATGGAGAACAAGGGACTCAACATTTTCAACAGCCGCCTGGTACTGGCGGACGCGGCGATCACGACCGACGCGGACTACAACGCGATCGAGGGCGTGATCGGCCACGAGTATTTCCACAACTGGACGGGCAATCGCGTGACCTGCCGCGACTGGTTCCAGCTGTCGCTGAAGGAAGGGCTTACCGTCTTCCGCGACCAGGAATTCTCGAGTGACCAGGGCTCGCGCGCCGTCGAGCGCATTCGCGCCGTCGAATATCTGCGGCGAGAGCAGTTCGCCGAGGATGCGGGCCCGATGTCGCACCCGGTGCGTCCGGACGAGTACCAGGAGGTCAACAACTTCTACACCGCCACGGTGTACGAAAAAGGCGCCGAGCTCATTCGCATGCAGCATGCGCTGCTCGGGCCGGAAAGGTTTCGCCGTGGCATGGATCTCTATTTCGAGCGTCACGACGGGCACGCGGTGACCTGCGACGATTTCGTCCAGGCGATGCAGGATGCGTCGGGCATCGACCTTTCGCAGTTCCGGCACTGGTATTCGCAATCCGGTACGCCGCTCGTGACGGCGAATGGCCGCTACGACGCCGCGGCTCGGACCTACACGCTCGACGTCGCGCAGTGCCTGCTGTCGGTGAACGGCAGCCGCCGCAAGCCGCCGCTGCACATACCGCTCGCGATGGGGCTGCTCGGTCCCGACGGCAACGACATGCCATTGCGGCTGATCGGCGAAGCCTCCGCGATCGGAACGACCCGGACGCTGCCGGTGACGTCCATAACGCAGCGCTTCGAGTTCATCGACGTCGGCGCCGCGCCGGTTCCCTCGCTGCTGCGCAGCTTTTCGGCTCCGGTCAAGGTTGCGTTCGACTACCGCGACGAGGATCTGGCGCTGCTTGCGGCGCACGACAGCGATGCGGTGAACCGTTGGGACGCGGCGCAGCGCCTGTTCGTCAACGCGATCCTGCAAGTCGCGCGTGCGCATCGCGGCGGCATGCCGCTTGCGCTGCCGCCGCTCCTGTCGCAGACCGTCGCCGTGCTGCTGGATGACAATGCGAGCGACCCGGCGCTGCTCGCATTGGCGCTGTCATTGCCCGACCTTGCATATGTCGCCGCGATCGAGTCGACGCTCGATCCCGACGGCGTCGTGGCCGCATGGACGTTCATCGAGAATGCGCTTGCAAGCACGCATCGTCCGGCGTTCGTCCGCGCCTTTGCGCGCCATCGGCCCGCGGTTTCCTACTCGCCGGCGCGGGAGCAGGCAGCCGGCCGCAGCCTGTCGAACGTTTGCCTGCGCTACATCGGCGCCATCGATGACGATGCGGCCCACGCGCTCGCGGGCATGCAATACCGGAATGCGGACAACATGACGGACGCGATGGGAGCGCTCGCGGCGCTGCGCGATTCTGTCGCGTCCGCGCGCGAGGAGCTCTATGGAGCGTTCGAGGCGAAATGGCGAGACGAGCCGCTCGTGCTCGACAAGTGGTTCGCGCTGCAGGCGAGCAGCCTGCGGCCCGATACGCTGGAAACCGTTCGGGCGCTGATCGCGCATCCGCGCTTCAATGCGCGCAATCCCAACCGCGTCCGCTCGCTCGTCGGCACGTTCGCGCTCCGCAACTTCGCGGGATTTCACGCGGGCGATGGCGCGGGCTACGCGTTCACCGCGGATCAGGTGCGCTCGCTCGACGTGACCAACCCGCAGCTTGCGTCGTCGATCGTCGGTGCGTTCAACCTGTGGAAGCGCTTCGCCGAGCCGCGGCGCGGCCGGATGCAGCGCTGCCTCGAGCGCATCGCGCGGACGCCGAAGCTGTCGCCGGATGTCAGCGAAATCGTGACGCGAACGCTGGCAAATTAGAAACGACGCTCATACTCGCGGATGCGTGTGTGTCTTGCCGTCGGTAGGCCATACCGCGAGCGATTCCGCGCAGACGAGAGGCGCCATTC
>Ga0070713_100002957_pt1 | contig 11153 bp, 12 predicted proteins | sample LARL82metaG_FD_65465 | JGI IMG/M metagenome (GOLD analysis project Ga0070713, IMG submission 65465) | Corn, switchgrass and miscanthus rhizosphere microbial communities from Kellogg Biological Station, Michigan, USA - LAR L8-2 metaG | ecosystem: Host-associated > Plants > Roots > Rhizosphere ... | reverse complement strand
GGCCCAGCGCTGCGTGCCACTCGCCGCATCGAGCGCATATAGATGCGAGTCGCGGCAGCCGAAATACACCACTCCGCCCGCCACGACCGCCGATGACTGGATGCCGACCTGGTTGTTGATGTTCGGGTCTTCGCCGGTCTTGAAGCGCCAGCGCTCTCGGCCACTCGCCGCGTCCAGCGCATAGAAGTAGCTGTCCCAGCTGCCCACATAGAGCGTGCCGGCGGCGACCGCCGGTGAGGCGTGCACGACGTTGCCGGTATGGAACTTCCAGCGCAGCGTGCCCGTTGCCGTATCGAGCGCGTACACGTTGCCATCGCCGCTGCCGAAGTACAGCAGACTGCCGGCGATCACCGGGGAGGAGAGAAACACGTCGAACGGGTCGGGCATCACCTCCGCCGCCGGCTCGGCCCCATGCAGATGCTTGCCGCTGAAGCGGCGCTCGCCTGCAGTGGTGAATGTCCACACCAGCGCGCCGGAGGCGGCATCGACGGCATAGAGGTTGCTGTCGAAGCTGCCGAAGTACACGCGCCCGGCGGCTATCGCCGGAGAGGAGGTCACCCGGCCACGAGTTGCAAACTTCCAGCGCAGCGCGCCGGTGGCGGCATCGAGCGCGTAGAGGTTGTGATCGCTGCTGCCGACATAAACGGAGCCACCCGCAACCACCGGGGTGGAGATCACGGCTGCTCCGGTGCGGAACGTCCATTTCACGCCGTGCAACACCGCAACACCGGCTGCCTCGTAGACCCCGCGGTGCGGTGCATCGCCACGGAACATTGCCGGCTCGGCGGCGGTGGCGAGGTTGCCGGCGGCCGTTAGCATGGCAGTGAGGACTGCGCTGGCGGGGCATCTCATTGGAAGGTCCCAATGCGTTGTTGACGAGGGCCTCCGAACCGTGAGCATCATAGGAGAGCCTCATACGACATCGCCCTCGGCCTGCCGAGCAGCTCGGGCGGCTGGCCTCAAGGGATACCGCAGCGAGTGGGGCGCTGTTCTCTCGGGGGATAGATACATGAAGCGAGCCATCCTCGCCTTTGCGGCCGGTGTCGTAGTCTGGGTCGTCGTGATATCGGTACTGGACCGCGCTCTGCGGGTGCTGCTGGTGGGTTATGCGGTAGCCGAACCTACGATGGGCTTCACCCTCGGCATGCAGCTCGCGCGCCTCACGATCGCGGCGCTCACCTCACTCATCGCCGGTGCGGTCGCCGCTTGGATTGCTCCCGCGAGTCCGCGCGTGCCGCTGCTGCTAGGTGTGACGCTGCTGGTCGGCTTCATCCCGGTTCATGTAAGGCTCTGGAGCTTTTTTCCGTTCTGGTACCACCTGGTCTTTCTCGTTACCCTCGTCCCGCTGGTAGTGCTGGGCTCACGGCTGCCGCATATGCGCAGCGTGCCCGGGGTGCGCGCTCGTCCCTGACACCACGCCGGTGACCCGACACCCGATGAGGCGTACGGCATTTCTCGCGCTCATGCGCGCGGTGATGCTCGGCGCCTTGTTTGCGGGGCAGACGTTTTCCTTGGAGGCTGCGGCCCGCAAACCGCTGCGTACCGTGTCTGACGACCTGGGCCGTGCGCTCGAGGTGGCTCAGCCACCGCTACGCATCGTCAGCCTGACACCGGCTGCAACGGAGATGCTGTTCGCGGCCGGCGCCGGCGGACAACTCATCGCTACCGTGCAGTACTCGAGTGAGCCGCCTGCGGCGCGCTCCGTACCCCGCATTGGCGATGTGGCGGCAATCGATATGGAGCGGCTCGTGGCGCTGCAGCCGGATGTGGTGATCGCCTGGCCCGCGGGCGGCAATCCGGCCCAGCGCGCGAAGATCGACGCACTCGGCATACCGCTTTATCAGCAGCAGGTGGCACGGCTCGCCGACCTGCCAGGCTCGCTGCGGCGGCTGGGTGTGCTCGCGGGCACCGAAGCTGTGGGGGACCGAGCCGCAGCGGCGCTCGAAGCGCGCCTCGAGGCGCTCGAGCAAACCTATTCGGGTGTGAGCCTGCAGGGACATCGGCCAACGGTACTGCTGCAGGTGTGGAATCGCCCGATCTACACGATCGGCGGCCGGCACCTGATGAGCGATGCGCTGGAGCTTTGCGGTGCGCGCAACGTATTTGCAGATCTACCCGAGCCCGCGCCGCTCGTGAGTATCGAGGCAGTGATCGGCCGCAATCCGGACATCATTCTGGCTGCCGCCCCGCCCGGGGAGGGCGCGGCCTGGGTCGCCGACTGGCAACGCCTGCCCGGTCTCGCCGCGGTGCGTAACCACCGCGTGGTCGCGTTCGAGAATCAGGCACTCAGCCGGCTCGGCCCCAGCGTCCTCGACGCCACCGAGGATCTGTGCCGCACACTTGCGCGCATCAGTCGCGGAAGTTAGTGAACTGCAACGGTACATCCAGCTTCGCCGCGCGCAGCAATGCGATCGCCGCCTGCAGATCATCGCGCTGCTTGCCGGTGATGCGCACCTTGTCGCCCTGGATGCTCGCCTGCACCTTGAGCTTGGAGTCCTTCACCAGCCGCGTGATCTTCCGACCGGTGTCGGCATCGATGCCGTGGCGCAGCACCACTTCCTGCTGGGCACTCGAGAGTGTGGTGTGCGGCTCCTTGAGCTCGAGACAACCGAGATCGATGCCGCGCTTGGAGAGGCGCAGTTTGAGAATCTCGAGCATCTGCTTGAGCTGAAAGTCCACCTGCGCGTGCAACGTGACGGTGAAGTCCTTGAGCTCGAAACGTGCACCGCTGTCCTTGAAATCGAAGCGCTGCGCGAGCTCGCGGTTCGCCTGATCGACGGCATTCGCTGCCTCGTGTGCGTTGAGCTCGGAGACCGCATCGAAGGAGGGCATGCCGTTACCTCGCCGGGCGCCGCGAGCGGCGCTTCTTCGGACGCGCAGCCCGCTGCCGGCCCAGCTCGAGAGTGCGGCGGTGGAGACGGGTGAGCTCCATGAAACGCGGAGTTGGACCCGCGTCCTCGTACACCGGATCGCCGTGCTCGTCGGTGGAGATCACCCGGCCGCCCGCGACATAGGGCATGGCGGCGGCGAGTTCCTTGAGCGCCGCGCCCAGGAGTTCCGTGATCAATTGCTCCATCGAGCGTCCGGGGAACATCTCGGCGAGTGCCGCAAGCTGCGCGGCATCATCGAGCGGCAGGCGGACCGCATAGGTGGCCACGGTGCGCGGTGCGGCCGCGCTCTGGCGCCAGCTGTCGAGCAACTCTTTGAAGCTCACGTCGATGACTCATGGCACGCGCACACGCGTGGCGCGGCATTTTAGTAGCCTGCGCAAGATTTCGCCTCCTGCTTCTCGATGGGCGCTCATCGAGCGTGCTGAAGCGCACGGGACTGCGCCAGTTGTGAGGCGCGCGCACAGGCGCGTAGCATCGGCCGTGCAAGGAGGTTGTCATGTTCAAGCACATCGGGCTCAAGGTTAAGGACATCGACGCGAGCGTGCACTTCTACGTCGCAGCACTCGGGCCGCTCGGCTACGAGCTCGACTCGCAGGACGAGACCGTGGCGGCGTTCGTGGACAAGCAAGGTTCCTCGCTCTGGCTGTACGCGGACGCGCAGCTGGCACACTCACTGGTGCACGTCGCCTTCAGCGCGGGTGCCCGCAGCGCGGTCGACACCTTTCACCGCCAGGGCATGAAGGCGCGCGGTCGCGATAATGGTGCCCCGGGACTGCGCCGGGACTATGGTCCTGACTACTACGCAGCCTTCCTGTTCGATCCGGACGGCAACAACATCGAAGCGGTGTGTATGAGCTCGTAATGAGCGTCACGGAACGCAGCTCGAGTGCTCGCCTACCCGGCGCGGCTTGACGGCTCGCGCATCCGGCGGCGATACTCGGCGGCAAATGTCACACTCCAGCCTCAGCAGCGCGCGTCCCTGGTGGTGGCGCACTTCCTAACGGAGTGGGCTGACGGTTAGCTTTTTCTCGCGACTCAACGGATCCAACGGCACCAGAAACCCATCTCCGGATGACCCCGGGATGGGTTTTTTGTTGCCTGAACATTGAGGAGATCACGGGCGTTGCAAGCGCTTTTCGACATCACCGGAGACCTCGACACGCCGGTTTCGGCCTTCATGAAACTCGCGGCGTTCCAGCCACGCTTTCTGCTCGAGAGCGTCGAAGGGGGCGAGCGGCTCGGACGCTTCTCCTTCATCGGCTTCGGCGCCGGCCTGGAGGTGCGACTCGATGCGGCCGGGTTGGTGATCGACGGCAAGCGCTCGCCGGTGCCGGCGAGCGCGGCGGCGCTGCTCGCGGGCCTGCGCACGGCGCTCGCCAACGCTCCACGACCGCAGCCCGAGATCGGCGGTGTGCCGCTCGCCGGCGGCCTGGTGGGCTTTGCTGCCTACGACGTGGTACGTCACTTCGAGCGGCTGCCGGCGCGCGCAGCGCGCGCCGGCACGGTGCCGGCACTGCATTACATCGCGCCACGCTCCGTGCTGGTGTTCGATCACCTGACACGCGGTATCGCACTGGTCCACGCGGGCACGGAGAGCGAACGGCGCGCGCTGCGCGCCGAGGTGGTGCGCGCGCTGCGCGGCGGCCTGCCGAATGGCCATAGTCGCGGCCGCTATGCACCGCCGGCGGCGGCGTTCACGCGCAGTGACTACCTCGCCGGCGTGCGGCGCACTCAGGAATACATCGCCGCCGGCGATGTCTACCAGCTCGTGCTCGCGAGTCGCTTCTCCGGACGGCATGAGCTCGATCCGTTCCAGGTGTATCGCGCGCTGCGTCTCATCAACCCTTCGCCCTACATGTATTACTGCGCGCTCGGGGCGGTGACCGTAGTCGGCTCCTCGCCGGAAGCGCTGGTGAAGCTCAACGGTCAGCGTGCGCAGCTGCGTCCGATCGCCGGCACCCGAGCGCGCGGCGCGGACAGCGGCAGCGACGCGGCACAGGCGGCAGCCCTGCTCGCCGATCCCAAGGAAAATGCCGAGCACGTGATGCTGGTGGATCTCGCGCGCAACGATCTTGGGCGCGTGGCACGCGCCGGCAGCGTGCGTGTCGATCCTTATCGCTGCATCGAACGCTACAGCCACGTCATGCACATGGTGAGCGGAGTCGAGGGAGAGCTCGCCGACGGACGCGATGCCTTCGATCTGTTCGCCGCGGCATTCCCGGCGGGCACGCTGGTCGGCGCGCCCAAGGTGCGCGCCATGCAGATCATCGACGAGCTCGAGCCCGTGAGCCGTGGCCTCTACGGTGGCACGGTGGGCTACTTCGGGGCGCGCGGCGACATGGATCACGCCATCACCATCCGCACCCTGGTGTTCAGCGGCGATGAATACAGTTACCAGGCCGGCGCTGGCATCGTCGCCGACAGCGTGCCCGAGAGCGAGCACGCGGAAGTGCTCGCCAAGAGCGCCGCCATGGTGCGCGCGCTCGAGTTGGCGGAGGAAGGCCTGTGAAGCCGCGTCTGCTGCTCATCGACAACTACGACTCCTTCACCTACAACCTGGTGCAGGCCTTCCTCGTGCTCGGCGCCGAGGTAGAAGTGCACCGCAACGACACACTCACTCCGGGCGCGGCGCGCGCGCTCGCGCCCTCGCATCTGTGCATCTCCCCGGGACCCGGCACGCCGCGCGATGCCGGGGTGTCGATGGACATGATCCGCGAGTTCGCCGGACGCATTCCGGTGCTCGGCGTCTGTCTCGGTCACCAGTCGATCGTCGCAGTCTTCGGCGGTGAGATCGTACGTGCCGGCCGGCTCATGCACGGCAAGACCTCACTCGTGCGTCATGACGGTCGCACGCTGTTCGCCGGAGTGCCGCAGCCGTGCGAGGTGGGGCGCTACCATTCGCTCATCGCCGCGCCGGCGAGTCTGCCTGCCGTTCTCGAGGTGAGTGCGCGCACCGACGAGGGCGAGATCATGGCGGTGCGGCACCGCACTCTCGAGGTCGAGGGCGTGCAGTTCCATCCAGAGAGCATCCTTACACCCGAGGGCCCGAAGATGCTGGGGTCGTTCCTGCAACATCGCGCCGGCGTGCGCGACCGAGCCGAGCATGTCGGCGCCGCGTGAGCTGCTGCTGCAGCTGATCGAACGGCGCGATCTGTCGCAGTCGCAGGCCGACGACCTGCTCACGCACCTCACCGATCCGCAGTTGCCGCCCGCGATGGCCGGGGCATTGCTCGCTGCGCTTTCGGCCAAGGGTCTCGCCGCTGCGGAGGTGCGTGGACTCGCCCAGGCCATGCGCCGCCTGGCACGCCGCCCGGATCTGCCGCCGGATCTGCACTCGATCGATATCGTCGGCACCGGCGGCGATGCTTCCGGCAGTTTCAACATCTCGACCGGCACCGCGCTGCTCACAGCGGCCTGCGGAGTGCCGGTGGTGAAGCACGGCAACCGCTCGGTGTCGAGCCGCTGCGGCAGTGCCGATGTGCTCGAGGCTCTCGGGCTCACCGTGCCGCTGGATGCCGCAGCGGCGCGCGCCTGCTTTGCCGCTACGCGCTTCACCTTCCTGTTCGCGCCCTACTACCACCCGTCGATCGGACGTGTCGCTGCCATTCGCGCTGCCCTTGGTGTGCGCACGGTGTTCAACATCCTCGGTCCCCTGGTCAATCCGGCCGAGCCGCCGCTGCATCTGGTGGGCGCCTTCAGCCTGGAAGTCGCGCGGCTCATGGCCGAGGCTTTCCAGGGGCTTCCCACGGAACGCACTTTCGTGGTTCACGGGACGGCGGGATGGGATGAGCCGACTCCGATGGGTCCCTTCACGCTTTTCGATGTGCGCCCCGGATCGATCGCCGTCAGCGAGCGCTCCGCTGCCGACTATGGCCTGCCACCGTGCGCCGCAGCGGATCTGGTAGGCGGCGATGCGGCCCACAATGCGCAAGCGCTGAAGGCGGTGCTTCAGGGCGAAGACCGCGGCGCCCACCGTGACTGCCTGCTTCTCGGTACGGCACTCGCGCTCGAGGTCGCCGGCATCGTGAACGATCCGCGGGAAGGAGTTGCCCGAGCTGCCGCGGCCATCGATGAGGGAGCCGCGGCGCGTCTGCTGGAATCTTTGCCGCGCCAGAGCACCCCGACTGGCGGCTCGCGCGGCGGGCTCGCGCCCCGCGGCGAGCCGACATGAGCTCGTTCCTCGATGAGATGGCGGCAGCGAGCGCGGCGCGTGTGCGGGCGGCGCAGGCGCAGGTCTCCGAGGCGGCACTGCTGCAGCTCGCTTCGCACACTGCCGCAGCACCGCCGCTGCGACTCTCCGCGGAGGGCTTCGATGTGATCGCGGAGCTCAAGCTGCGCTCGCCCGCCGCCGGTGCCCTCGGCGTGCCGGGGACTCCGATCGCGCAGCGCGCGATCACCTATGCCCGTGCGGGCGCGGCGGCCGTATCGGTGCTCACCGAGCCGAGTCGGTTCGATGGCTCTCTGTCCCACCTGACCGAAACGGTGCGCGCGCTCGCACCCTTCGGCGTGCCCGCGATGCGCAAGGACTTTCTCATCGATCCCTACCAGGTACTCGAGGCACGCGCGGCCGGTGCGGGCGGTGTGCTGTTGATCGTGCGCATGCTCTCGCGCGAAATGCTCGGCGCGCTCATCGAGTGCGCACGGACTCAGGGGCTTTTCGTGCTGATCGAAGCATTCGATGAGACCGATCTCGATCGCATGCAGCAGGTCATCGCCGCTGACGCCGGCCGCAGCGCCTTGCTTGCCGGAGTGAATTGCCGGGACCTCGTTACGCTGCAGGTGGTGGCCGGGCGGTTGCTCGAGCTGGGCCCACTGCTCCCGCCGCAGGTGCCGCACGTTGCCGAGAGCGGCGTCGAGTGTGCCGCGGATGCACGGCGGCTTGCGGGGGCTGGATACGCTCTGGCACTGGTCGGCAGCGCGCTCATGCGCGGCGAGGATCCCGCGGCGCTCCTTCGCGCACTGCTCGAGGCAGGGCGCTGCGCATGCAGGGGATCCTGAATGTGGATCAAGATCTGCGGCATGACGACGCCGGCTGCGGTGGATGCGGCGCTCGCGGCCGGCGTCGACGCCATTGGCTTCGTGTTCGCCGCCTCGGTGCGCGAGCTTACGCCGGCAGCGGCGAGCGCTCTGGCCCGCCCGGCGCGCGGGCGGGTGCGCTGTGTGGCCGTCACACACCATCCCACGCAACACGCGGTGGATGAGATCGTGCGCGAGTTTGCTCCCGATCTGCTGCAGAGCGATGCCGAAGATTTCGCGCCGCTGCGGCTGCCAGCGACGCTCGAGACGCTCGCGGTCGTGCGCGCGGGCGGCTCACTGCCTGCAGCGCTCCCCGCCAGGCTTCTCTTCGAGGGACCTGCAAGCGGTCGTGGCCAGCTGACCGACTGGAGCGCTGCTGCAGAGCTCGCGCGCCGCACTGAGCTCATCCTCGCCGGCGGACTCAGCGAAGCGAATGTCGCCGCCGCGCTCGAGCGCGTGCGTCCCTTCGGCGTGGATGTGTCGAGTGGCGTCGAGGAGCAACCGGGAGTCAAAGACCCGGCCTCCATCTTCAGGTTCGTAGCGGCCGTCCGCGCCGCGGGCGCGATCTCTCTCTAGCGAAAGGAGCATCAACATGTCCGCAACAGCTCCACTTCCCGATGCCACTCAGCTGCTCGCTGCGGCGCTGGCAGGCGAGTTCCCCGACCAGCGCGGTCGTTTCGGCCCCTTCGGTGGACGCTATGTCCCCGAGACACTCATTCCGGCTCTCGAACGGCTCGAGCGCGGGGTGCGCGCGCACCTGCACTCGCAGGAGTTTCAGGCGGAGCTCACCGCGCAGCTTACCGGCTGGGTCGGCCGTCCCACCGCACTCACCTTCGCGCCGCGTCTCTCGGCGAGCTGGGGCGCAAACCTCTGGCTGAAGCGCGAGGATCTGGCGCACACCGGCGCGCACAAGATCAACAACGCCATCGGCCAGGCACTGCTCGCGCGCCGCCTGGGTGCGAAGCGCGTCGTCGCCGAGACCGGCGCGGGACAGCACGGGGTCGCAAGCGCCGCCGCGTGCGCGCGGCTCGGGCTGCCCTGCACGGTCTACATGGGATCGATCGACATGGAGCGACAAGCACCCAACGTCGGGCGCATGCGGCTGCTCGGCGCGCGTGTCGTCCCTGTCGAAAGTGGCGATCGCACGCTGCGCGCTGCAATCGACGAAGCGCTGCGCGACTGGGTGTCTGATCCGCTCGATACCTATTATCTGCTCGGCTCGGTCGTCGGCCCGCATCCGTATCCGTACCTGGTCCGTGAGTTGCAAGCGGTGATCGGGCGCGAGGCGCGCACGCAGATTCTCACCGCCACGGGAAAACTACCCGATGCGCTCATCGCCTGTGTCGGTGGAGGCTCGAACTCCATAGGTGCCTTTCACGCCTTCGTTCCCGACAGCGCGGTCGAGATCATCGGTGTGGAAGCTGGCGGCCGCGGATCAGCGCTCGGGGAGAATGCCGCTACCGTGGCGCACGGGCGGCCGGGAGTTCTGCACGGTACCTATTCCCTGCTGCTGCAAAATGCGGACGGCCAGATCCAGGAAACGCATTCCGTGTCGGCCGGACTCGACTATCCCGGTGTCGGACCCGAGCACGCGCTGCTCGCGGCCTCGGGGCGGGTGCGCTATGAGACCGCGACCGATGCGGAAGCACTCGAGGGCGTGCGCCAGCTTTCCGAGCACGAAGGTATTCTGCCCGCGCTCGAGAGTGCTCATGCGCTCGCGGGCGCTGCTCGCTGGGCACGACGGCACCCGGGCGGCACGGTGCTCATCTGTCTCTCCGGGCGCGGAGACAAGGACATGTCGACCCTGCAACAGATGCTCCTGACACCGGAGCGCGCGTGAGTCCGCGCGAGCAGGTGAGCACCGCCATCCGAAAGGCGGCGGCCGGTGGGGAGCCGGCGCTCATCGCCTATCTCACGGCCGGATTCCCGAGCCGCGAGCGCTTTCGCGAGCATCTGCGCGCACTCGCAGATACGGCCGATGTGGTCGAGGTGGGGGTTCCGTTCACCGACCCGATGGCCGACGGTGTCACCATTCAGCGCGCCAGCCTCGCCGCACTCGCACAGGGAGTGAGCCTCGCGTGGATTCTGGAGGAGATTGCGGCACTCCCCGGGTTCGCCACGCCGCTCCTGTTGATGAGTTACCTGAACCCGCTGCTCGCATTTGGCATCGCACGGCTTGCCGAGACCGCGGCGCGCGCGGGCGTGTCGGGTTTCATCGTGCCGGATCTACCGCTCGATGAGAGCAGCGATCTGCGCGCCGCGCTCGATGAGCGGCAGCTCGCGCTGGTTCAGATGGTCACCCCGGTCACCGAGCCGCAGCGGCTCGCGCAGCTATGCGCGGGCAGTCAGGGCTTCGTGTACGCAGTCACCATGACCGGCACGACCGGCCGCAACGTGGCGGTGCCCGCCGCGGTCATCGACTACCTCGACCGGGTACGCGCGGCATCGATGCTGCCGGTGTGCGCTGGCTTCGGGATCCGCAGCCGCGATCAGGTCGAGCGGCTGCGCGGACATGTCGATGGCGTAGTGGTCGGGTCGGCGCTGGTGGAGATGCTGGAGCGGGGTGAGGATCCGGGTGAAGTTCTCAGGGCGCTGCGGCGACGATAATAAGACATAAGTCGTTAGACATAAGTCGTTAGACATAAGACATCGCTCTTCGCTGATTCGGCCGCTCAGAGTAGTTGCTGGGCTGGCGATTTCGGCCCGCCTAAGCCGTAGCTCGTGCTCGCGATTTGCTCGACGCCGCTGCGTGAGCGTTCCCGCCGGAAACTGCGCAGCTTGCAACCCGGTATCATGTGGGCACAATTCATCAGGTGCTGTCGAAACGCGAGCGAACGTGACAGCAGTCTGAAATCAACAACGTCTACCTCAACGGGGAGGTTTCGCTTATGCAGATGCACACATGGTCGTGCCGAACTCTGTTTTGCGCAGGACTGCTCTTGCTGAGCAGCTCTCTAACGCAGGCTGGGCCGCCTGCGAACTCGTTCTTTCAGTGCAATGAGCCCTCGGGAATCCTGTGCGCCGAGCAGTTCGACAACCCGGGAGGCAGCGAGTATTACGTGGGTCATGATGAGCCGTCGCTGCTCTTTTATTCGAGCACACCGGGCGCGGGCTACCACAATACCTACAGACTGAGGCTCCCGAAGGATCCGCCGCTGCTGCCCAAGCAGGATGGCAGCGGAGGAACGTGGAACTTTCAGCTGCACCCGGCTTTCTGGTTCGGCATGGCCATGTGCGACGATCAGG
>Ga0070713_100002955_pt1 | contig 11154 bp, 9 predicted proteins | sample LARL82metaG_FD_65465 | JGI IMG/M metagenome (GOLD analysis project Ga0070713, IMG submission 65465) | Corn, switchgrass and miscanthus rhizosphere microbial communities from Kellogg Biological Station, Michigan, USA - LAR L8-2 metaG | ecosystem: Host-associated > Plants > Roots > Rhizosphere ... | reverse complement strand
AGCGGCGTATCGGAAATTTTTACCTTGGGCGGATTCTGCGGGTCTATTGCGAGTGTGTTCCTTCAGCCTGTGCTCGAAACGGTCACGGTACTGCGTTGGTCGAAGAAGGCGAGATTAGCGCCGAGGGACGAGCTGGCTGAACGGAAGAGCTACGGAATGACGCAGCCCTAGACTGCTCGGCGTGCCTGCAATCGCGCATTGACGCGAGAGAGATAATCCACGGCACCGCGAGGTAATTGTCGAATGAGCGCGTGCCGAATGCGGTCCGGTAACGGCCAATATTCGCGCAACCCCTCGCTTTCGGGAACGAGGGACGCACGAATCGGATCAGGAAGCGCCCCCAGATAAGCTTTTTCCGCGTATAGGACGATGTTATAGCGATACCAATGCTGAACCTGGTAGTTCTCGATCACTTGCGGTCGGATGTAGTCAACCGCTGCATATCCCCGATGGTGGAACTTCTCCCGCCAATATTCAAGCGGTTGTTCGTTGATATGATGTTCGCCTCCTTGCCCGGGTACTGCGGCGGAGAACAACACGAGAGGGCCATGGGCAGTCAGCATTTCAACGAAACTGGCGGCGCTGTCGGGCGGCAGATGCTCGGCCAGCTCAAGGCTTTGCACAAGGTCAAAACGCTGCCCGAGGTCAATCCCTCGGGTCAGGTCTGCAGCGCGGAACTCCTCCGCATTGATCATCAAATCGCGTTGCTGAACATAAGGACCGTCGACGCCGACCACACTGGCCCCCGTCTTCCGCCAAACACTCAGCCAAGCGCCTTGACCACAGCCAAAATCGACGACATTGCTGATCGGCAGCAGCGCACTGAGCAACGGAACGATCTGCTCTGCCGAACGGACCGCAAACGATGCCAGGAACCGGTAGAAATCGTCGTTGTACTCGTGCAATTGGTTTTTCTGCCGCGTTCCGGTCGTTAAATCGAGTTCTAGAGTGCCAACACTGTTATTGTATCCTGAACGACGCTGACTGTCACGTGGAAACACGAACCTTCTACGTTGTGACAGGAGCGGAGCTTCAGTATCGAGAGTGGGCATCGACCTCAGCGTAATCTTGGCGATGCTGTACGCCGTCGCTTGACTTTTTTTAGTGGCGCACGCCTGGACAGCGCCGCAGCAAAGAAAGGAGCGCGAGCCAGTTGCTGGCAAGGGTAGGGGGCCAGCGACCATTGGGTCATTGCCGGCTAAATCGTCTAAGTCGCCGTGTTGTCCTCTTGCTTATCTGTCTGCTCCTCCTCGCTCCTGGAGCAGACTCCGCCTTAGCCCTGGTCCCAATTTCGGGGTCCGCTTCTCTCTGCCGCTTCCTGAACGGGCGCTTTGGGGCTAGACGGACGTCAACCAACAGCTCTCGGTCCTCAGTCCGAGGTGTCTCGCGATGCTCGCTATAAATTTGCCTCTGACACGTGCCAATGCGAACCGCCGCATTCTCGGCTTCTGGGAAGGCCGTGTCAGTGACCTGGAGGATCTTTCGCCTGGAGGTGTAGCGTTACGGCGTCGGTATTGCCGTCAGCGGCTGCGGGGCCTTTTTGCAAAAATTGACCCGCTTGGCGGGCTCTGCTCGGAGAGCGCATGCCGGCGTAGACCGCGGAGCCCGACCTTAACAATCATCGGCATTAGAGCGGCCCTTGCGCACCTGAAGCACGAAGAGCTCGCCTATTCGATCACGATGCGCGGCGGCGGGCGGCGAGCGGCGCTTTCGCCGGCAACCTTGTCCCAAATGCGGGCAGCCATCTGGCGGAAGACGAGAGCGTGCGGGTTGTCGGGCTCGGATACCGTGATCGGCGTGCCGCCGTCGGAGGTCTCGCGGATCTTTAGATCGAGCGGTACTTCGCCCAAGAACTCAGTGTCGAGGCGCTCGGCCTCTTGGCGGGCGCCGCCATGGCTGAAGATCTCGCTGCGGCCGCCGCAATGCGGGCACAGGAAATAGCTCATGTTCTCGACGATGCCGAGCACCGGCACGTCGACCTTCTTGAACATGTTGAGACCCTTGCGGGCATCCAAGAGCGCGATGTCCTGGGGCGTCGAGACAATGACCGCGCCGGCGAGAGGCACCTGCTGCGCCATTGTCAATTGCGCGTCGCCGGTGCCGGGCGGCATGTCGGCGATCATGATGTCGAGTTCGCCCCACTCGACCTCGCGCAGCATCTGCTGCAGGGCGCTCATGACCATCGGGCCGCGCCAAATCATCGGCGTGTCCTCCGGCACGAGAAACCCCATCGACATGCATTTGAGCCCGTAATTCTCCATCGGGATCAGGGTCTTGCCGTCACGCGAGCGGGGCCGGCCGGAAATTCCGAGCATGCGCGGCATCGACGGGCCGTAGATGTCGGCGTCGAGCACTCCGACACGCAGCCCGTTGGCCCGGAGCCCCAGCGCCAGATTGGCTGCCACCGTCGATTTGCCGACGCCGCCTTTGCCCGAGGCGACCGCGACGATCGCGCCGACGCCGGGCACGGCGCCGCGGGCCGTGCGGACGCCTCCCGATGGTGCCGCCTGCGGTGCCGCGCCGCGCCGCGGCGGCGCCTGCGCCGTCAGCACGGCGGTCACCGAGAGCACTCCGGGCAGCGCCTCTACGGCCTTTTCCGCCGCCTTGCGCAACGGCTCGAGGCGCGGGCCGCGCTCGCTTTCGACCTCGATCGCGAAGGCGACATTGCCGTCCCGAATGACCAACCCAGATACCATGCCGAGCGAGACGATATCGGCGCCCTTGTCGGGGTCCGTGACACGGCCGAGTGCGTCGAGGATTTGTTGTTTGGTATCAGCACTCATCTCATTCTCCTCGCGCGGCGGACCGAAAGATCGCAGGTGGTCGATGGCGCTTGGTTCGTAACGCCGGATGAGGCAGAGTGGCGATCGAGTAAGCCGGTGGCCGGTTCACGGGAGGACGCGCTCCGTTCATCGTGACCGGACCATGAGCGCCGCCGGATATGCGGGATTTGGGACCGGCGACCCGACTTGACAACACCCGCGCCTGCTCTCTATCGGGTCGCGCATCTCGCGCGTCGCAGCCGATGGGGAGCCCGATGGAAAGCGGACCCCAGCGATATCGCGGAAAGGTTCAGGTCGATGTTCTGGAAAAGTCAGGGCGGTGGCCCCTGGGGCAGCGGTCCACGTGGCGGCGGTCCCTGGGGCGGCAACCGCGGTAGCGGCGGCGGACAGGGCCCTCGGCGGGGGCCGCAACCTCCCGACTTCGAGGAGCTATTGAGGCGCAGCCAGGACCGCTTCCGGCGCGTGCTGCCGGGAGGCTTCGGAACAGGTACCGGCATCGCCATAGTGGCGATCGCGATACTCGTCATCTGGTTGGCGAGCGGCTTCTACCGCGTGTTACCCGACGAGGTCGGGGTCGTTCTGCGTTTCGGCGCCTACAATCGGACGACTCAGCCGGGGCTCAACTATCACCTGCCGACCCCGATCGAGAAGGCGCTCACGCCGAGCGTGACCCGCGTCAACCGGACCGAGATCGGCTACCGCGCTGGCGAGGGTACGACCGCCCGCGGGGGCGGGGCGCGCCAGGTGCCGGAAGAGGCGCTGATGCTGACTGGCGACGAGAATATCGTCGACATCAACTTCACCGTCTTTTGGGTGATCAAGGATGCCTACGCCTATCTGTTCGACATCCGCGACCCGGACGCGACGGTCAAATCCGCCGCCGAGAGCGCGATGCGCGAGGTGGTCGGCGAGACACCGATCGCCCAGGCGCTGTCGGAAGGGCGGGGCAAGATCGAGACCGACACGCAGCACCTGCTGCAGGGCATCCTCGATACCTATCGCGCCGGGGTCGAAGTCACTCAGCTGCAGCTGTTGAGGGTCGATCCGCCGGCGCCGGTCATCGACGCCTTCCGCGACGTGCAGCGCGCGCTTGCCGACCGCGAACGACTGCGCAACGAGGCAGAGTCGTACCGCAACGACATCGTCCCGCGGGCGCGCGGTGCCGCCACGGCGATCAAGCAGGAGGCGGAAGCGTATCGCCAGGAGATCATCGCTCGCGCGCAGGGCGATGCCGATCGTTTCCTGTCGGTCTACCACGCCTTCAAGGTGGCGCAGGATGTCACAGTGCAGCGGCTCTATCTCGAGACGATGGAGGAGATCCTAAAGAACAGCAACAAGGTGATCATCGACAAATCCGCGCAAGGCGGGAACGGCGTGCTTCCCTATCTGCCGCTGCCCGCCCTGGGCAACACCCAGGGGGCAGCGGGCGCGTCGCCATCGGGTAACTCGCCGGGAACCAGCTCCGGGACGCCGCCGCCAGCCGGTTCGGGACAATCGGCGACGCCGGCCATCCCGCCTCTGCGCGGGCGTCAGTGAGGAGGGAACGGTGAACCGTCGGATCCTTACCGTCGTGGCGATCGTGCTCGTGGTTGCGGGCATTTTTATGATGAGCTCGCTGTTCATTGTCGACCAGACCCAGATAGCCTTGGTGCTGCAGTTCGGCCAACCGCGACGCGTAATTCGCGAGCCCGGCATCGAGGCCAAGCGGCCTTTCATCGAGAATGTCATCTACTACGAGAACCGTCTTCTCGATTTCGAGCCGCCGCCCGAGGAAGTCATTGTTTCCGATCAGAAGCGACTCGTCGTCGACACCTATACGCGTTATCGCATCACCGATCCGTTGTTGTTCTATCAGACGGTAAGCTCGGAGGCCGCGGTTCGCGCGCGGCTGAACGCAATGGTCAGCGGCAGCTTGCGGCGTGTGCTCGGCAACGTGACCTTGTCAGCCCTGCTGTCGCACCAGCGTTCGGCGATCATGGGGCAGATCCGCGATGAGGTTAGCGCCCAAGGCAAGTCCTTCGGCATCAACGTCGTCGATGTGCGTATCCGCCGCGCGGATCTGCCCGAAGAAAACAGCCAGGCGATCTTTGCCCGCATGAAGTCGGAACGCGAGCAGCAGGCGGCGCAGTATCGGGGCGAGGGCGCCGAGGCGGCACAGACGGTTCGCGCTAACGCCGAGCGTGAACGCACGGTTATTCTCGCCGAGGCGCAGCGGGACGCTCAGCGCGTGCGCGGTGAAGGCGATGCGCAGAGCATCAAAACCTATGCCGACGCTTTCGGACAGGATAAGGAATTCTTTTCCTTCTACCGCTCGATGCAGGCCTATCGCGACGCGCTCAACGGCCGCAGCACCTCGTTCGTTCTGACCCCCGACAGCGGCTTCTTTCGGTACTTCGAGAATCTGGACGGGGCGGCAGGCAAAGCCGCGCCGGGGCCCACAGCCGGTCCGAAATGAACCGCACGACAAGTAGGGCCTTGATTGCCTTTCGTACGCCGCTTGGCGGGCAATGAGGGATTTGACGACGGCGCTCGCTCTCGTCCTGGTGATCGAGGGTGCCCTCTACGCCCTGTTCCCCGAAGGCATGAAACGGGCCGCGGCGCGCGCTCTTGCCGTTCCGCCGCAAACCTTGCGACTGGCCGGGCTGGCGGCCGCCTGCGCGGGGGTCGTTCTTGTCTGGCTGGTACGGCGATGACGTTGGCGGTACTATCGGCCGATTTTGCGAGGCTTGCCGAGTGTCGGACGTGGCTCGCAACGATGCTTCAGTGACTGCTCGAAAAACGATGGTCTACTTTCGCTCCGAGGAGTTGACTCCGGTGCCTTCCCTGTACTTGCACTTGGCCCACCGTGCGGCTGCGAGCGCGGCCGCTGTTTTCTTGATCGTGGTTTCGGCGGCCTTCCTGCCACCGGCCGAGGCTCGGCCGGCGCCCGACAGTTTCGCCGATCTTGCGGCGAAGCTGCTGCCCTCCGTAGTCAATATTTCGACCACACAAACGGTGAAATCGGAACGCGGGCGCGAGCGCAGCGGGCCCGAGATCCCTCAATTCCCGCCGGGCTCCCCGTTCGAGGAGTTCTTTCGGGACTTCTTCGAGCATGGCGTGCCCAAGGGAGGCCGTCCGGAGGCTCAACCCCGCAAGGGCACCTCTCTCGGTTCCGGTTTCATCATCGATCCGGCAGGCTACGTCGTGACCAACAATCATGTGATTGCCGACGCCGACGAGATCACCGTCATTTTGCATGACGATACCAATCTGAAGGCCGAACTCGTCGGTCGCGACACCAAGACCGACATCGCAGTGCTCAAGGTCAAGACCGACAAGCCGTTGACGGCGGCAAGCTGGGGAGACAGCGACGCCTCGCGGGTCGGCGACTGGGTTCTGGCGATCGGCAACCCCTTTGGGCTGGGCGGCAGCGTTACCGCAGGGATTCTGTCGGCGCGCCAGCGCGACATCAATTCCGGCCCCTATGACGACTTCCTGCAGACCGATGCCTCGATCAATCGCGGCAATTCGGGGGGACCGATGTTCAACATGGACGGCCAGGTCATCGGCATCAACACGGCGATCTACTCGCCGTCTGGCGGCTCGATCGGCATCGGTTTCGCGATCCCCTCTACCCTTGCCAAGGCGGTTGTCGCCGAGTTGCAGAATGAGCCGGACCACAACGTGCACCGCGGCTGGCTCGGCGTTCGAATCCAGGCGGTGACGGATGAAATCGCCGAGAGTCTCGGCCTCGACAAGGCCAAGGGCGCGCTGATTGCAAGCGTCAACGACAACGGGCCCGCTCAGGTCGCCGGAATTCAGGCCGGCGACGTGGTGTTGAGCTTTGACGGCCGGGAGGTGAACGACATGCGGCGCCTGCCGCGGCTCGTTGCCGAGACGCCGGTCGGCAGGACCGTCCCGGTGACGCTGTGGAGGAAGCGGAGCGAAAATACGGTGCAGGTCACGGTCGGCAAGCTCGACGAGAGCGACCAGCAGCAGGCGAACGCACAAGATTCACCCAAGAAGCCCACCAAGAGCGACACCGGAGTGGTCAAGACGCTGGGCCTGACGCTGTCGGGGATCACCGCGGATCTGAAGGATAAATTCTCCCTCGCCGACGGTTCTAAAGGGGTCGTCGTCGTCGATGTCGCCAAGGACAGCCCGGCGGCTGTCAAAGGGGTGCGCCCAGGCGACCTGATCATGGAAGCCGCGCAGGAGGAGGTGAAGAACCCGGGTGAAGTCAGCGGCAAGATCGAGGAAGCAAAAAAATCGGGACGGAAATCGATCTTGTTGCTGGTCGAGCGGCAGGGGGATCTCCGCTTCATCGCCCTTCGCCTCGATCAGGGGTGAGTAGAGTTGCTCCTCCGGTGACGACCGCCGCCAGGCTTCACCCGACGATTTCGTCCCGTCGATAACCCTGGGCGTAGAGGAGACCGGTCAGATCGGCATGGTCGAGCCGCCATCGCGCACGGGCGGCGACCAAAGGTTTGGCATGAAAGGCGACCCCCATTCCAGCGGCCGTCAACATCGACAAATCGTTGGCGCCATCGCCTACGGCCATCGACTGCTGCAGCGGGACGCCATGCTTGGCAGCCAGTGCGAGGAGGATTTGCCTCTTGGTCTCGCCGGTCACGATCGGCGCGGACACTGTGCCGGCGATGCGGTCCGCAGCGAGATCTAGCCGGTTGGCTTCGACGTGATCGAAGCCGAGTTCGGCCGCGACGCGCTCGGCAAAAATCATGAAGCCCGACGAAACGAGCGCCGTCACGGCTCCGACGCTTCGCATCGTCGCGATCAGTTGCCGGGCCCCGGCTCTCAGCCGGATCCGCTCGGCTGCCCTGTCGAGCGCGTGATCCGCCACGCCGGCCAGCAAGCCGACCCGCTCTTTGAGCGATGTGGCGAAGTCGATCTCGCCATTCATTGCGCGGCGGGTGATTTCCGAGACTTGCCGCCGACGCCCGATGAAATCGGCGAGTTCATCGAGCATTTCATTCTCGATGATTGTCGATTCCATGTCGGCGACGAGGAGGCGCTTGCGCCGGCTCGCGACCGGTTGGACGAGGACATCGATTTGGGCTGCGCCGATCGCGGCGCGCGCGGCCGCTTCAGCGGGTCCCGGGCTGTTTGCATCGAAGACAAGATCGCAGGCGTCGTCCGCCAGCCAAGTCGGCTGGCCCGAAATCCCGACGGCGCCGGCGACCGCATCGGCTAGGTGGGGAAGAGTTTGTCGGCTACCGACACCAGCGATCAGGGTGAGGACCATCGTCATGGACCGTCCTCCTACCGCGCCTGTCGAGCGGGTCACAAGCGGGCTCGCGCCAGCCCCGATGGTGCGCCCCCCGTCCTTGTTATCGCCGGCCCCACGGCGAGCGGCAAATCGGCGCTCGCGCTCGAACTGGCCGATGCGTTGGGCGGCACGATCATCAATGCCGACAGCCTGCAGAGCTATCACGATCTTCGGATATTGACAGCGCGGCCCGACGAAACGGCGCAAGCGCGCGTGCCGCACCGGCTCTACGGCTTCCTCGACGCCGCCGAGCGCGGGTCCGTTGCGCGATGGCGGGACCTTGCACTCCGCGAGATCGCCGGGACGACAAAGGCAGGTCGCCTGCCAATCCTGGTCGGCGGCACCGGCCTCTACTTGCGCGCGATCATGGAGGGATTGGCGCGAGTTCCAGAAATCCCCGCGGAGGTCAGGCAAGAAGCCATCGAGCTTCATCGGGCGCTGGGCGGCGACGCGTTTCGCGAACGGTTGGCCGGGCTCGATCCGGCGGCCGCGCGGCAGCTGTTTCCGGGCGACAAGCAGCGGCTCGTTCGCGCCTATGAGGTGGTGCGCGCTACCGGAATGGCTATCGGGAGCTGGCAGCAACACGCAAAATCGGAACCCGCATACCGCTTCGGGACGATCCTCCTCGCGCCGCCGCGAGATCGACTCTATGCCGCGTGCAATGCCCGGCTCGTTCAGATGATCGAGGCGGGCGCGCTGAGCGAGGCGGCTGCGCTCGTCGCGCGCCGCCTCGATCCGAGCCTACCGGCAATGAAGGCGGTGGGGCTTCCCGAACTTCTGTCTTACCTGCGGGGCGATCGCCCGCTAGAGGCCGCGATTGCTGCAGCGCAACGATCCACCCGGCGATACGCGAAACGCCAAATGACTTGGTTTCGCCACCAAACGAACCCGGACCTGATACTCGCCGCGCAATTTTCGGAAAGTTTGCTGCGCTGCTCACGTCATTTTATTGACCAGTTTTTGTTGACCCGATCGGCATAGCTGACTACGTTGCGCGCCCGCCCGGGGGCGCAACTCCTCGGCGGCGCGCGTAATTTGTGTCCGATGTTGCTGCCGATGGAGGTTGTCATGCCGGCCGAGCCGTTGAGCGGAGCGGATATTGTCATCAAAGCCCTGGTCGACCAGGGCGTCGATGTCGTGTTCGGCTACCCCGGCGGCGCGGTCCTGCCGATCTATGACGCGCTGTTCAAGCAGAATTCGCTGCGCCACATCCTGGTGCGGCACGAGCAGGGTGCGGTGCACGCGGCTGAGGGTTATGCGCGTTCGACCGGGCGGGTCGGCGTCGTGCTGGTGACGAGCGGTCCGGGAGCAACCAACGCGGTCACCGGCTTGACCGACGCGCTGATGGACTCGGTGCCGATCATCTGCCTGACCGGCCAGGTACCGACCCATCTGATCGGGAATGACGCGTTCCAGGAAGCGGACACGACCGGCATCACGCGGCCCTGCACAAAGCACAATTATCTCGTCAAAGATGTCCGCGAACTCGCCCGCATGCTGCACGAGGCCTTTTATGTCGCGAAGAGCGGCCGCCCGGGGCCGGTCGTCGTCGATCTGCCAAAGGATATCCTGTTCGCGCCCGGCCCTTATTGTGCGCCCGAAGAGGTGCGTCACAAGAGCTACCGCCCGCAGTTGCGGCCCGATCCGGCCAGGATCAGTCAAGCTGTCGAAATGATCGCCCGGGCCAAGCGACCGCTTTTTTACGGCGGCGGCGGGTTGATCAATTCCGGCCCAGAGGCTTGCGCCCGCTTCACCGAACTGGTGCGGCTGACCGATGCGCCGTGCACTCTGACTTTGATGGGGCTCGGTGCGTTTCCGGCGGCCGACCCGCATTTTCTCGGCATGGTCGGCATGCATGGCACCTACGAGGCAAATCTGGCGATGCACGGCTGCGATCTGATGGTCGCCGTCGCGTCGCGCTTCGACGACCGGGTCACCGGGCGTCTCAACGCGTTCTCGCCCGGTTCCAAAAAAATCCACATCGACATAGACCCGTCCTCGATCAACAAGAATGTGCGCGTGGATTTGCCTATTATCGGCGATGCCGGCGAGGCGCTATCAGCCATGCTGGCCGCTGGACCGGCAGCGTTGCGCTGCGAGGACAGTACGGCGAGAAGCGAATGGTGGCGTGCGATCGAGAAGTGGCGGGCGCGGGATTGCCTTCGTTACGACCGCGGCCGACGCGACCTGATCAAACCTCAATATGCAATCGAGCGACTTTATGCGCTGACCCGCGATCGCGATGTCTACATCACCACGGAGGTCGGCCAGCATCAAATGTGGGCCGGCCAGTTCTTCAAATTCGACGAGCCGTTCCGGTGGATGACGTCGGGCGGTCTCGGCACGATGGGATACGGCCTGCCGTCGGCAATGGGCGTGCAGATCGCCCATCCCGATGCGCTGGTCATCGACATCGCCGGCGAGGCTTCGGTATTGATGAATATTCAGGAGATGTCGACGATCGCCCAGTACCGGCTGCCGGTCAAAGTCTTCATACTGAACAACCAGTACATGGGTATGGTGCGGCAGTGGCAGGAACTGCTGCATGGCGGCCGCTATTCCGAGAGCTACACCGCTGCGCTTCCCGATTTCGTCAAGCTGGCCGACGCCTTTGGCGCGGCCGGTCGGCGGGTCGAGGATCCGGCCGAGCTCGACGATGCGATCCGCGAGATGCTGAATATCGACAAGGCGTTCATTCTCGATGTCGCGGTCGACCCGGCCGAGAATTGCTTTCCGATGATCCCGTCGGGCGCCGCCCACAACGAGATGCTGCTCGGGCCGGAGGACGAGGCCGAGAAACCCGTCTCCGAAGAAGGCATGGTGCTCGTCTGAGGCGCATGTGGCAGAAATCGAGCGACACACGATCGCCGTGCTCGTCGACAACGAGCCGGGTGTCCTTGCCCGCGTGATCGGGCTGTTCTCCGGGCGCGGCTACAACATAGAAAGCCTGACGGTCGCTGAGATCGACCGCGTTAACGGCCTATCGCGGATCACGATCGTGACCACTGGAACCCGCATGATCATCGAACAGATCAAGGCGCAGCTATCGCGGCTGGTGCCGGTGCGCAAAGTCCACGATCTGACCGACGAAGGGCCCTTTGTCGA
>Ga0070713_100002953_pt1 | contig 11155 bp, 11 predicted proteins | sample LARL82metaG_FD_65465 | JGI IMG/M metagenome (GOLD analysis project Ga0070713, IMG submission 65465) | Corn, switchgrass and miscanthus rhizosphere microbial communities from Kellogg Biological Station, Michigan, USA - LAR L8-2 metaG | ecosystem: Host-associated > Plants > Roots > Rhizosphere ... | reverse complement strand
ACGAGGTCGACGTCGATCTCATGGCACAATCGGCGGTAGTGGCCGACGTGCTCTCGCAATGCGCGACGATCGGCGATCTACACCACGCGATCGAGGCCGGCGCGATGAAGGCGGCCGACGTCCGGGCGGAGTTGGCCGGCGTCGTCAGCGGAACGGCATCGTGGCGGCGGTCGGACGGCGAGACGGTGGTGTTCGACAGCACGGGCACAGCGCTCGAGGATGTCGCGGCGGCGTCGATGGTATACGAGCGAGCCGTCGCCGCGCGCAGCTGCGCGACGTTCGATTTCTCCGAGTAGCAAGTTGGCGAGTCGGGACTACTCGCGCGCGTAGTTCGCGTACAGGTCGTCGAAGATCGCCGCGCCGCGCTCGATTCGAGCTTCATCGTCGGTCGACGATCGTGCCAGACCGCGGATCAAGCTTTCGACGCCGGCCGTCTCGGGACGACCGAACAGCTCGTCCTTGCAGTCGATGTCGTGCACGATCTCGCCGATGGTGCGCAGCGCGGCCTTCTTGATGCCGAAACGCCGCAGCAGCGTTTGAAACGTGCAGTCGTCGCCGACGTGCGTGTATTCGGCGTCCGCCATGTCGAAGCGGATCTCGCCCTTGCGAGCGACGTAGCCGCGGGCGGAAACGAACTTGAAGCGCGCGTCGGGATCGATGAAGCGACGAATGAGCCATGCGCTGGCGATGCGGTCGACGTGCACGCCCTCGCGCGTCACCCACGTTCGTCCCGCGCCTACGCGATCGGGCGCGCCATCACCGGCAAAGGCCGGGTGAGCGGTGCCCTCGGCGGCAAGCATGGCCGCGATTTCCTCGTCAGCGATCCCTTCGACGAAATGCACGGCGGCAATGACCGCGGTGCCGCCGTCGGTCTCGATCTCCTGTCGCAACCACTGCAGATCCTCGAGCGCCTCGTCGGTGTTCGGTAGCAGGTACACCGTATGCTTGAGGGCGACGGCGCCAAGTCGCCGCAGTCGCCGGCGGATTTTGACGCGTAGATAGTCGGGTTTTGGCGGAAGCTGGTGAATCAGCAGCAGCCATCGCGCGGCCTGGGCGGACGGCGCACTCGCGCGGCTCGGCTTGGTTGGGTCGGGCATCGAGTCAACCGTACCGGTTGCCCAGGCGTCAGTCAAGCATGCGGGCGCGGCCCTATGGAATGGCGATGTTGATCATGTCGCTCAGCGTGAACTTTCCGCCGGTGCCAAGCGTCGGCTTCCAGTCGGGTGCGACGCTGAAGAACGAATTGGGATCCTTCGACAGCAGCGCGAGAAATACCTCGGCCACGATCCGCCCGCCGACCGCGCCGAGCTGCGCTTGCCCGTGATCGTAGAAGTTCTTGCGCGATTCGGCGAGGATGTACACCCAGAGCGGGCAACGCTTGGCAAATGCTTTGCCGATGTCGCGAATCTTTTTCCCATTGGTGCCGGGTTGCGATCCGTCTTCTGCGGCGCCAATGAGGATCTCATCATCGTCGAGCGGCGTGACGCCCATCTTCTTGGCGGCTTCCTGCCCGGTTGGAAGCCCGAGCTTCTGCCCGCGGAGAAGATTCCGAAACGCGAGGCTTGCCAGGCGACGGTCGCCCTCGGCCTCAGATCCGGCGACGGATTTCGGAAGGTCCGACAACGGCTCGACGAGCGATGTGTCGATCTTGTAGGCGCGCTGCACGCGATCGGTCGGCGTCTCGGGGCTCGGGCCTTTGCCCAGGTCGACGAATCGCTGCCAATCGATCGTCCACACCTTCGGAAAATCTCCAAACGCATTGAGACCTGCCTGGGGATTCGCGGCGTTGAAGATCGGCAGCGGTGAAATGTTTTCGTTGACGCGATATCCGGGTCGGACCATCGAGTGGCCCAACCGGTACGCGGCGACGGAGAATTCGACTGGGAGCTTCGCCTCTTTGTCCTTGTAGATCGAGAAATGCGGCGGCCTCGTCTCGAACGACTCGCTCAGATCGATGATCGCCTGCGAGACGTCATCAAGGATGTGGTTGCGCACGATGCGCGGCAGAAAATCGTGGATGACGATCCACTGATAGTGCCACCGCACCAATTCCTGCACTTCCTCGAACGTCTTGTTGGGATTGAGATCGACTAGGCGGTTGTGAAACCGGATGAAGACGCCCTGCAATTGCGAGACGATCGCGTTCTCATCGTTGCGTGGATCGCCGATGATGGCGCGGTGCGCATCGCCGTTCAACGTCTTGGCGCGCGGAAGATCGTGGGCGTTCTTGGTTCGCGCGACGTCGGCCATCGGGTCGCCTTCGACGAGCTTGATCATGTCGTACATGTACGGCTGATCGCTCGGTCCGCGGCCATACAGATTGTCGAGATCGAAGCGTGGAGAGCGAAAATCGATGATTCCCTTGGGATCTGCTTTTTGTTGCGCGAACGTCTCGGGATCGAACGTCGTGTCGTGATCGACGAACTGGCCGAAGTACGTGTACGCCGAAGGGATGTGGCTTTCCTCCGCGTCGGCTCCGTCCTTCACGTTGCCGTCGCCCTTCATGGCGTCGGCCAATCGCTCGAGGTCGCTCTCCTCGAATTGTTGTTTTCCCTTGGGAAACAATCGGGTGAACTTGCCGCCGAGCTGATCCAGATTGAACTGAACGCTCAGCCCACGGATGCCAGATCCGTGCGGCTGATGCGTCGTATGTCCGGGCATGCGTGCGCCTCGTGGATTGCGGGGCGCGCAGGATACAAGAACCCTAATTATGACGCAAGGTCACGGCGCACGGATCAAGCGGGCGCGACGTTCACCGCATCGCGACTTCACCGGCCGTCACGGACTGTAACGCCAGCGTCAGCGAGAACCGCGAGAACTTCGTCTTGAGCTGCACGGGCAACCGGCGCTCGTCGTTCGTGAACCATACCTGCGCCTCGCCATTCTCGGAGAAGATGCCGCCCGTCTTGATCGTCGGGCGCACGACCGTCGTGGTGAACGTGCCCGCGCCGACCGTCACGGTGTCTTCGCGCAGTCCTGTCAGCACGACCGGATTGCGATCGGGGCGGAAGTAGCGGTCGTCGCGGCGCGTCTCGCCGACGCGAATGCCGGCGACGCGCACCGCGTAGATGAACGAGCCGTCGTCGAGCGGATTGGCGACGCTCGCTTGCACGGGCTCGCTGTCCTTCTGAAATTCGGCGCGCTCCGGGAAGATCTCGTAAGTCGTGTTGCGCTTGTATCGTCCTTCCGAGATGTGCTGGCGGTGACGGAGCGATGACAGCGTCTCCATGTCGATCCAGCTCTCGTAGCGGTCGTGCACGCGGAAGAAGGGAATACCTCCATCGATCGCGAAGACGACGTGATAGGCCGCGCGGCCTCGCACGCTGTCGATTCCTTCCACGCGCATCCGCGCCGTACCGGCCGGAAGCACACCGAACGTCGCGCGAAACACCAGCTCTTCGCCCACCGCGAACGGTACGGGGGCGATCGACGCTACCGGCGCGGCCGTCGCGGTCTGCGCGCGAAGGGGCCCTGCTATGAAGAGCGCTGCCGCGATGCTCGCCGCGGTACGCGTTAGGAAACTCTGAACGCCGAACATGGTCATCGAAAAGTCGTGCGTGGTCGGGGTCGCCGATGTGGCAGGCCCTATCGTGCTGAACTGCAGCTAGAAGCCAAAGGTCAGTCCGCTTGCGAGCTCCAATGCCGGCGTGCTCACGGAAATCGTCGTCTGCACAAGCTCCGGTTGTGCCTCGAGACGAACGGCGAATGCACCGATCGCCGCGATCACGGCGAGGACGAGGCCCGCGCGCAGTCTGGCCGGCCGAATTGGTTCCGGAACCATCAACGTCGCGGTGTTGGAACGGTTGCGAGACATCTCCCCATCTCCTCTGACGCGGCGGCGTCGGTCGTCGAGCGTTTCGATTGCGTCGGCTCTACCCTTACGTCGAACAGGGCGCTCTCGGATCGACACTTCCTTAAACGCGATTTCCTGGTCGAGTTGAGCATTCATTCGATTCACGGCGTGTATTGTAGATCGCATCGATAGTGCAGATATGAATCGCGAAGAGAAAAAAACTCAGGGGCTTCGGATAACGGCGAGGACACGTAGGAAAGACTCTCGGTCTTCAGGCGCGATTCGCGACGCGAGCTCCGACTGCACCTCGGCGATCGCCGACGTCGCCGCCGAGAAGCGCTCGATTCCGAGAGGCGTCGCGGCGGCAAGAACTGCGCGCCGATCAGACGGATCGTCCACACGCTTCACGAGTCCGTCCGCCTCGAGCCGGTCGACCAGCTGCGTGATGTTCGACCGGACGCATCGCTGGCGTTCAGCGAGCGAGCTGAGCGAAACCGGCGCGCCAGCTTCGACCATCCGCTGAAGCGCGAAGTACTTCGGTACCGAGAGCCCGACGGACTCGAGCGCGGCTTCGAGCCGATTCTGCAGAACCTGCGCGACGCCGAGTAGGCCAAGCATCCCGCCTTGTCCGTCGCCGATCGCGGCTGATTCTACTGGGAGTTCTGGGAGTTCGAGTTCCGGCCGATTGTTCATGTCATGAATGATACATCCGCTCAACGGCCTGTCAAGGCGCGCCTAAGGCACTTCCTCGAACAGCGAGAGCGTCATGGCCTTGCCCTCGAGCTGCAAGAGCCGGCGCTTTCTCCACAGCCCTCCGCCGTAGCCGACCAACTGGCCGTCCGACCCGATCACGCGGTGGCACGGAATGATGATCGCGACGCGATTGTCGCCGTTCGCCCGTGCAACGGCGCGGACGGCGCTCGGCTGCCCGATCGCCTCGGCCATCCGCGCATACGATGTCGTGGTGCCGGCGGGAATCTTCTGCAACTCGGTCCAGACGCGGGTTTGAAATGGTGTGCCGGGGACATGGAGCGGCACGTCGAAGTCGCGGCGGTCTCCGCGAAAGTACTCATCGAGCTGCGTCCGGACGGTGTCGAAGACCGGCGACTCCCCGCGCACGAACTCGCAGTTGATCGCGCGGCGCACGCGCTCGAGTTGGGTGTCGAGCATTCGTCGATGCGAGAACTCCAACAGCAGCAGGTGGGTGTCACTCGCCGTGGCGACCATCGTGCCGATCGGCGTCTCGATGTCTGCGACGTAGGCGTGCGTCGGAGCGGGCATGGTTTCAATGATAGTGGAGCGCGGCTCGGCCCGTCGAGCTCAGCCGATGTGAAGACGGTTACAATCTCTTACAATGCCGAGTCTGGCGTTTCGCCAGAATGCTACACATTATCATCGTCCTGCTCGCGCGAAACGGGACCAACCAAGCGACGCCAACGTCGGCCGCTGCGCGGAAGCTGAGCGGCAAGGCCGGTGTCGAGAACATGAAGACAGTCGGTGAAACGCACGTCTCGCATCATCCCCCGGTGAGCCACGAGCCGGCGAGCGCGTCGTCGACAGAGCGCCGCTCGAACGGCCACGGCGCCGCGAGAACGCCGATGCGGATCTTGATCGTGAGCAACGTTCGTCTCTTGCGTGACGGACTCGCGATGTTGCTCGAGCGGCGGCCGTGGGTCGAGTCCGTTCGCCTGGCCTCGTCGGACGTCGACGCGGTGGCGGTGCTGCGCGACTTCACGCCGACGCTGATCCTGCTCGACGTCTCGGCGGCGGATGGCGTGGCGGCGGCCCGGCGAATCGCGGGCCTCGTGGACGGAGTTCAAGTCATCGGCTTCGCGGCGGGCGAGGGCGATCACGACGTCTTGTCGTATGCCGCGGCCGGAGTGGCGGCGTTCATCTCTCGCGACGCGTCGGCGGAAGAACTCTTTGCTGCCGTGGATCGGGCGGCGAACGGCGAGCTTCTGTGTTCGCCGCGCGTCGCCGGGACGATGTTCCGCAGCTTGGCGACGCTGTCCACGCTCGCGCGGATGGCGCCCAGCGCGGCGGAGGCGGCGCTCACCGGCCGCGAACGCGAGATCGTTCGCTGCATCGACGAGGGCATGTCGAACAAGGAGATCGCGCGTCTGCTGCGGATCGGTGTCTCGACGGTGAAGAACCACGTGCACAGCATCTTGGAGAAGCTGCACGTCAGTCGCCGCTCGGAAGCGGCGGCACGGTTGCGCGGCGCGGAGTCGCGCGGGCGTCCGACCCGGATCCAGATCTAGATCGAAAGTCATACGAGACCGCGCCGTCGCCGATCCCACGCGGGCTCGCGGGCGCGGCCGCTCGGCGCGGCGTGATTCGCCCCGCATCGATCCCGCCGGCGCGATCTAGATCTCCGGTGCGTCGCAATTCTCCCATTCGATCCATTCACCGCGCGACGCGAAGACCGCAACATCTCCCGAGTCCAATCAGGGACGGTGAGTGCGGCACACACGGGTCCTACTGGTCGGGCTATCTCGGTTATTGAGTGATGTAGTGCGGGGGATGGTCAGCCGGCACGTCGGCCTCGAGGTCATCGGCGAGACCGACTTCGAGGGAATGCTCCACGCCGTCGCGGCGACGACGCCCGATGTCGTCGTCCTCGGCAACGCGGACAGTGTGCGAGCGCCGCCGCTCGAGACGTTGCGCGCGCCGTGGCCGGCGCTTCGCGTCATCACGATCGACCATGACGGCCGGAGTGCGACGGCGTATGAACCCAATGCGCCGCCGCGTCGGATCGACGAGGTATCTCCCGCCACGCTGCTCGAGATGATGCGCGTTCCACTGCACTGACGTTCATCCGACGTTCGTCCTGACGATCCACCGAGTCGACGGTCCACGAGGTCCACGCCGCTTCAGGAGGGGAGATGCCGGTCGCACCAACGTATCCAGGCGTATACATCGAAGAAATTCCCAGCGGCGTCCACACGCTGACCGGAGTAAGCACGTCGATCACGGCGTTCATCGGGTTCACGGCGCGCGGCGCGGTGAACGAAGCGGTGCACATCTTCAGCTTCGCGGATTTCGAGCGTGCATTCGGCGGACTCTCGATCGACAGTCCGCTCAGCTATTGCGTCAAACACTTCTTCCAGAACGGCGGGAACGAGGCGTACGTCGTGCGCGTCGCGCAGGGTGCGATGCCCGCGTCGGTCACGTTGCGCACGACGGCACTGACCAATGTCCTCGACGTGACCGCGTCGAGCGCCGGCACCTGGGGAAACAATCTCCAGATCGACATCGACTACAACACGGTGAATCCGGCAAGCCTGTTCAACGCGCGGATCACCGAATTCGTCCTGCAGAACGGGCAAAGCGTCCCCGGGCGAACGGAGACGTTTCGCAATTTGAGCATGAACAGCTTCGATCCCGCGTACGTCGTCGGTATCATCAACGCCGGCTCCGACCTGGTGACCGTCGCACGCTCGGCGGCCCTCGCGTTCGCCGGCAACGGCACGAGTACGAGTGACGTCCTGCTGCTCGGGGCGACGGCGGCGATGCCGGCGGGCTACCGGGTCGCGTACACGCTCAACGGCCAAGGGCCGTTCGAGGCGACGATCGCGATTCCCACGCCGCCCGCCGGTCCGCTGCTCACCGACGAGTTGACAGCGGTGATGAACGATATCGCCGGCGCGATCAACGCCGCGCAGAATCCCGGTGTCACCGCGGCGATCGTCGGCGGCAATCGCATTCAGTTCACTGCTGTGACGAACGTGTCCAATCCCGCCGAGCGCTCGTCGATTCATTTCATCAACGCATCGACCAACAGCGCGACAGCGCGGCTCAAGTTGGGCACGGCGAACGGTGGAACGGAAGCGGATGCGGCGGCGGCGAATCGGCCGGCGCAAACCGGCACAGTCGGCGTCGCGACACTGCCGGCGACGCCGACCGGCAGTCTCACCTTCGACGTGCGAAGCGGTGCCGGCGGCGCGCCGATCACGCCGGTGTTCACGATCAATGTGTGGGGAGCCGGCCCGCTGCCTCCGCCGCCCGCGTCGCTCGATGACCTCGTGACGCAGATCAATACGGCGATGGCGGGCGCGGTTGCTGCGCAGCCATTTCTCGCGGGCGCCACGGCGCAGCGCTTCGGCACCATGGTGCGCATCCTTCCCGGCTCGAACGATCCGAACATTTCGTTCGTGATGAGCGGTGCGACCGCAACGACGCTCGGCCTCGCCGCGGCCACGGCGCGCAACGTCGCGCGGTATGCGCCCGGCATCGGCGTCACCGCGTTGTCTCAATTGCAAGGCAACGCCGGCAACAACGGCACTGCGCCAGGGATCGCCGACCTCACCGGCAGCGAAGCGGCAAAGACGGGCATCTATGCGCTCGAGGATGTGGATTTGTTCAACCTCCTCGTCATGCCGGATGCGACATTGGGCTCGGGGCTGATGTCCGTGCTCACGGAGGCCATCGCCTACTGCGTCCGACGCCGCGCGTTCATGATCATCGACGCGCCGGAGACGGTGGCGACGTTCGCGCAAGCGCAGACGTGGATGGGCGGGACGGCGTCGCCGCTGCGCAGCCGAAACTCCGCGATCTATTTCCCGCGGCTGCGCGAGCCTGATCCGCTCACGAACGGTGTGGTGAAGAGCTTCGCGTCAGCGGGCGCGCTGGCCGGGCTGTACGCGCGCACCGACGCCGATCGCGGTGTGTGGAAGGCGCCTGCCGGCACATCGGCAAACATCGTCGGTGCGACGGGCCTCTCGTATACGCTCACCGACAAAGAGAACGGAACGTTGAATCCGCTCGCGCTGAATTGTCTGCGGACGTTTCCGGTCTACGGCACCGTGAGCTGGGGCGCGCGAACGGGCGACGGCGCGGACGCGTTGGCCGACGAGTACAAATACATCCCCGTGCGTCGCTTGGCGCTTTTTCTCGAAGAGAGTCTCTATCGCGGAACGCAATGGGCGGTCTTCGAGCCGAACGACGAGCCACTATGGGCGCAGATCCGCCTCAACCTCGGTGCGTTCATGCACACGCTCTTTGCCCAGGGCGCGTTCCAGGGGCGAACGCCGCGCGATGCGTACTTCGTGAAGTGCGACAAGGAAACGACGACGCAGAACGACATCGATCTCGGACGTGTGAACATCGTCGTCGGCTTCGCGCCGCTCAAACCCGCCGAGTTCGTGATCATCCAGATCCAGCAGATCGCCGGAGCGATTCAAACGTAAGCGACCGGCGGGCCCGTGAGCGTGCATGGTCCGATGTCCCAAAGCCCTCGCTCTCAACCCAGGAGCACCATCGATGGCCAAGTTCACAGTGAATTCGACGCGGTTCGATCCATACAAGAACTTCAAATTCCGGGTCAAGTGGGGCGCGAACGGCTACGTCGCGGGCGTGAGCAAGGTGAGCGCGCTCAAGCGAACGACGGAAATGGTCGAGCATCGCGAGGGAGGCGATCCGAGCTCGAGCCACAAGTCGCCGGGACGAACCAAGTACGAACCGATTACGATGGAGCGCGGCGTCACGCACGATCCCGAGTTCGAGGCGTGGGCGAACAAGGTCTGGAATTTCGGGAACGCCCAGGCGCCCGCGGACCAGCGTGAGAAGGAGGTCTCGCTCAAGGATTTCCGTCGCAATTTGACGATCGACGTCTTCAACGAGGCGGGGCAGAAGGTCATCTCGTACAAGGTGTACCGCGCGTGGGTCAGCGAATTCACGGCGCAGACGGATCTCGACGCCAACGCGAACGCGATCCTCATCCAGTCGATCAAGATCGAGCATGAAGGCTGGGAGCGCGATACGGCGGTGAAGGAACCGTCCGAGCCGCAGTTCGAGGACGTGGGAGCGTAGCCAATGCTGCGCGTCGCGCTGCCCGGCGGCGTCGATGTCGCGCTGCGCCCCGTCGGCGGCGATGACGAGGCGTGGATGTTGGACTCGGTGGACGCGATCGCGCCGAGCGTGCGGGCGACGGCGCTCGTCGCGCGCTGCCTGGTTGGAGAATCCGACCCAGAGCGAACGTCGCGTGCGCTCACGGTGGGCGATCGTGAGGCGTTCCTGCTCCACCTGCGTCGCGCGACGCTCGGCGACGTTGCGGATTGTGTGCTCCAGTGTCCGCAGTGCGGCGAACGCATGGAGCTCGAGCTGCGACTCGGCGACCTACTCGTCCCGCGATACGACGATGCCGCTCCCGAGTACGATCTGAACGTCGAGCACGACGACGGCCGATACGCGGTGCGCTTTCGCCTGCCGACGGCCGACGATCTCGATTGCATGAGCGAGCTCGCGCGCCACGCCCCCGAGCCCGCCGCCGATGATCTCTTGCGGCGCTGCGTGCTTCATGTCTCGAAGAATGGCGCCGAGGTCTCGGTGGACGACATTCCCTCCGCGGTGCGCGATGCCGTTTCGTCGTCGATGGCGGCCAAGGATCCGCAAGCGGAAATCGAGCTCGCCGTTACATGCCCGTCGTGCGGAGCGGCGTTTTCGATCGTGTTCGACACTGCGATGTTCTTCCTTCAGGAGCTCGAGCAGCGCGCGGCGCGACTCGTCCGCGAGGTGCACGTGCTCGCCAGCCAGTACCATTGGAGCGAACGGGACATCCTGCGACTGCCGCCGGCGCGGCGTGCGGTCTATCTCGAGCTCATCGCGGAATCCGCGGCGAAAGGACGGTCGCGATGAGCGACTTCCTCGTTTCGCTTGCGCGGCGCAGCGCAGGACTCGCGCCGATGATCCGCGCCCGCGCGCCGTTGCCGCCCGTCGTCGCGGATGCAGCGGGCGACTCCGTCGCCGAGGTCGTGACGCCGGTTCGACAAGTGACCGACTCGCCCGCTCCGGTCGTTGCGCCGTCCGTCATGGCGCCGTCGCTCGTATTACCGTTGCCGAGCGTACCAGCGACGGTCGCACCACTCACTGCCGCGGCGCCCGCCGGGCCGATCGTCCAGCGCGTACCGGTCGCGGTCGCGAGTGCTCCGGCGTCGCCGGTTTCTTCCGCGCGCGCGGTCGAGTCGTCACCGGTCGCGCCGGTGCGACAGGCGATACGCATCGAGCCCGCAACTCCCGAGCGCGTCGTCGTTCCCGGTGTACCGGCCGCGATCGTCACTGAACGGCCGATGACGCCGCGCATCGAAGCGCGGTCGGCGGAGATCATTCCCGCGACGGTGGTTCGCGGGCGCTCGTCCGATGAGGTGCCGCGCGTCGAACAGACGCGAGAGATCGTCAAAGAGGAAACGCACATCATAGACCGCACGGTCGACGGTGCGGAACGCGCGGTGGAGGTGCCGCTCACACGGATCGAGCCGGCACCGCCCGCGCAAGCGCCGGCGCCGGCAGTGGTCGCACGCGCCGAGCCCGTCGCCGCGCCGGAGCGTGTGGTGCACGTCCGTATCGGCGCGATCGAGATCCACG
>Ga0070713_100002950_pt1 | contig 11159 bp, 13 predicted proteins | sample LARL82metaG_FD_65465 | JGI IMG/M metagenome (GOLD analysis project Ga0070713, IMG submission 65465) | Corn, switchgrass and miscanthus rhizosphere microbial communities from Kellogg Biological Station, Michigan, USA - LAR L8-2 metaG | ecosystem: Host-associated > Plants > Roots > Rhizosphere ... | reverse complement strand
CAGGGAGAGATTGTCCGCTGGCTGGGCACAAACACCGATATCCACGCGCAGCGGGAGGCTCGGGAAGCTCTGCGCTCGCACAAGGAGAGGCTGGAGTCGGAAGTTGCAAAGCGCACCGCGGCCCTCAAACAACTCTCTGCCAAGCTGATTCGCGCCCAGGACGAAGAGCGGCGGCGGCTAGCTCGCGAACTCCATGACAGCATGGGCCAATATCTCGCGGCCATGTCGATGAGCCTGGCCGCGCTGGTTGCTGATACTCCGTCCATCGATAAAAAGCGTTCTGACGATCTGCAAAACATCATTCAACTTTGTCTCGATGAAGCGCGCACTCTCTCCCATCTGCTGCACCCTCCGCTTCTCGATGAGATTGGGCTGAACTCGGCGATGAAGTGGTTTGCCGAAGAGTTTGGCAATCGAAGCGGAATCCGCGTCACTCTCAGCACGGAATGTCCCTCCCGTCTTCCCGGGGCGGTGGAAACCATGCTGTTCCGTGTCATTCAGGAGGCACTCACCAATATCCACAAGCATTCCGGAAGTCCGACCGCCGAAATCTCACTGCGCAGTAACCATTCGAGCGTCGTACTCGAAGTGAAGGATCAGGGCAAAGGAATGCCGAAGGAAATCCTGGAACGCGCGGGAAGCCAGAGCAGCGTGGTCGGGGTCGGGCTAGCCGGCATGCGCGAGCGGGTGAGCGAAATTGGCGGCAACTTCCAAGTGAACTCCGGTCCCCAGGGGACGCGGATTCGAGTCTCGATTCCGGTGGCGGCGGCTGCTTAGCGAAAATCTCGATCTCATTCGGTTGGGTGCGGGCCGGTGAAGTCCGAGCAACACGGCTTCTGCACTGGCTTGAACTCCATCAACTCAACGCGAGTGAAATCCGGATCATAAATGTTGAGCTGCCATTTGCCGTCTTTGCCCATCTGGGCTTTCTCATCGCCGTGTGGTTTCCAGCCGTGCGACTCCAGCATAGCCTGAGTCTTTTTCATGTCGGCAACGCCCAGGGAAATATGGTTCATGACTCCGGTGCGGTGCAGATCAGGATGTGGCGGGTTGTTCAGCATGTATTCCAGCCAATCGGTTCCGTCGGGAACTTGCAGCGCGACCCAGTCCGTCTGATCGTCTTTCATCCCGCCGTGCCAGTAGGGACGAAAGCCGAGAATATCCAGATAAAAATGATCTTCCGCGGCGCGGCCGAAGACCAGAAATCCGGCATGAATCATGTGGCGAGAGACGACTGTGGTATCCGGTGCGGTGGCCTCATCGCGGCTTCGCTGCACAAACTCGATGCGATGCCCTTCGGGATCCTGGACAGTAAAAAAATGGCTGTGGTCGGCTCGATCCTCAATACGAGGGACTTTGACTCCTTGCGCAACCAAGAATTCGCGTAGGACCGCGATGTTGTCCGTCGCAAGCGCCACGTGATCCATGCGGTCGGAAGCTTTCGGATCGGGCGCGGGACTGTAGCCGACCCACTGGTTGCCGACAATGTAGCGAAAACTGCCGCCCGGTTCCAACGGAGCGGCGGCAGTCAGTCCGAGAGTCTTGCCATAGAGTTCTTTCACACCTTCGGGCGCGGTCGTGTAGAACGACACATGGTCGATGCCCAGGATGCGCGGCCGCTGAGGAGCAGTCTGACCCTGGGCAACGCCGGGAAGAACAGCCAAGGTAAGTGCGAAAATGATCTTTTTCATGGCGCCTCGATTTTAATCCAAACCCGTAGCGAGTCACGAATTCCCCGGCAGACCGATAAAGCGCCAGTGCGGTAAAGGGAGCGAGGGAACCGCGGGCATTTTTAATGGTGGCTGACAGAATCCAGAAATTGGCGAAGAAGTTTGGCAGCTTCGTCGGACTGTTCATAGGCGGAGTAATGGCCCGCCTTGGGGATAACTCTCAGTTCGCTACCAGGGATGTGCTGGCGCATCCATTCTGCTTCATTGACTCCGGTCATGGCATCTTCGTCGCCGGTTACGAGCAGGGTTGGGACGTTGATCGTCTTCAAGGTCTCGCTGGAGTCGGGTCGTGCGGCCATGCCGCGCTGTACCTGTGCAACATCTTCAGGAGACATTTTACGCATCATGCGCAACGCGCCTTCCACCAGGTCGGGTCGCATCTCGCGAGTATTTCTCGCCAGCACTTTCTGGATCATGGACTCAAAGAATGGTTCGGTTCCACGTTCGAGCACCTCATTCGCGGCCTGGAACCTTCCTCCTCGCGCCTCCGGCCCATCAGCAGCAGCTTTCGTGTTGCATAGTCCCAGGGCGGCCACTCTGCCGCGATATTTTCGCCAAAACTCGAACAGGGCGTAACCGCCAATGGAGACGCCAATCAACGGAGCGCGTCCAATATCGGCGTCGTCCAGAACGCGCACGATGTCGGCAGCGTGCTTTTCCATCGTGGCCGGGCCTTCGCCGAGGCCAGATTCGCCGTGTCCGCGCAGGTCCGGCAGCACCACGCGATATCGGGAGGCTATGGTCTCGGCTGCTGGCAGCCAGAATTCATGATTTACGGGAAAAGGATGCAGCAGTATGACTGGAAGACCGTCGCCGAGCGTCCAATAAGCGATTTCGGCGTCACCGCTCTTGACGCGTTGAGAAGAAATCCGGTCCATGCTGGGATTAAATCACAAACCGTGGCGCCGGATTGCGGATCACACCGGGAACGATAGAGGAGGTCTTGCCTATCGACTGGCCACCGGCTGTGCTCCGATGGGCGCGGCGAGCAACAGCGGTTCTTCCGGCATCACAATCCACGCGACAATATAGGGCAGAAACAGAACGCCGGTCATAATCGCCGAGATCAGCCACACCAAACGAACCAGGGTGACGTCGATATCAAAGTATTCGGAGAATCCGAGGCAAACGCCTGCGATCTTGCGCCCCATTCGCGGACGTACCAGCTTGACCCGGGCTAGTGAGGCGCCAACACGGATGCCGCAATAGGCACATACCGCCGCATCGTCTTGAATCAGCTTTCCGCAGTAGTTGCAGTACATAGCCGTGCTCCGGGTAATGGTACGCAATGGTCGAAGTCAAGGTTCCCAGTTATTCTCGGTAAGCCTCTTTAATGTAACGGCGAGCCTGGTCCGCGGGACCGGTGTTCGCATTTCCGGCCAGTACAGTTTCATATTTCTTCATGGCCAGATCTCGTTTCTGCATCAGATCGTACATCTCTCCCGCCGCCAGATTGGCTCGTTGCAAGACGTCGGGATCGGGATTAGGCGCTTCATTGACCAGGTCGTAGGCAGTCGCCGCCCCAGCGATATTTTTTTGGGACCGCAATAGTTCTCCCAGTCCCCAGGCGGCCAGTTCGTAATGCAGGTTGCCGTATTTCCCTTCCCGTCCATTTTGCCAAACCTTGCGGTAGATTGCTTCCGCCTCCTGGGGATGGTCGGCCGCTCGTTGCAAGTTCGCCACTTCGGTTAAGAACAAATGATTCTTGGGGTATTTCGTCGCAAGCTCATTCATGTACCCGAGAGCCTCGTCGTACATATGCTCGCGCCGAAGAAACAGAGTCAGGACGACTTTGGCGTCGACCGAATTTTCCCCATCGCTCTTGGCGACCGCTCGAAGGTAGGAGAGTCCCTTCTCGCTGGAGCCGCTTAATCCCGCCAAAGCCGCCGCCACTTTTACGCTCCACGGTAGGTGGCTGATCACATAATTATGCGTCCCCACCACCAGCTTGGCGTCCACGTAGTCGGGATCGAGTTCGAGCACGCGCTCGTGGTCGTGACGCGCTCCCACGGCGTTGCGTAGGGCCGAAAACCAGGCGCGCTCGATCAGACCGGTATAGACCGAAAATTGGGCTCGCGTCACCCCGCGGCAATAAAGGGCATTTACGTCCTTGGGATTGGTCTTGAGTTGACTCTCCTCCAGATCTTGCGCCCGGCGAACCAGTTGCTTGATTCTCTCCTTCACTTCCGGCTTGGTAGGCCTAGGGGTTCGACCGATGAAACTGTCATTGGTGTAATCCCCGGTGTTCATTGCGCCGGTGTCATAGAGGTCGTGCATGAGCACGGCGGTGAGCAGATGGTTCACCGCGAAGGGATCGTTGGGACGCTTTTCCAGGATCTTCTCGAAATCCGGAATCGCGCGGTCGTACTCCATATTGTAGAAACGATCGAAAGCCGCGTCACTGGAGGCATCGCGCGGCACCCCATGAAAAGCTGGTTCCGGCCGTCCCTGAGTCAAAGCCCACGGACATGCTCCGCACAGCAGGCCGAGCATCAGCAATGTCCGGGCGCCGTACCGACGTTTCCGCAAAGGAGGTTTCGTCGAGGAATGTCTGGTTGGTAGTATCACGGCTCGATAATCCAGTGTAAACGAACTGGCGAAGACACGACGCGGCCAATCGATGCGCAGGCGCTACGAGCATCAAATCACGAATCAAGGAAGCCACCTACGTGCCGTGCACGCTATCTTCCGGCGCAGGACAGACCCCTATAATCAGGCCAGTTTCAATGCACTCGCGGTCGGAAGTGACCCGCGCTGGAAGTTGCAAGGCTTTCGTAACTGACGCATCTTTACTCTCTATCTCGCGTAATTATTGCCTGCGCAGGCACGACATTTCGTTTCGGAAAAAATGCAAGTATTTGTCACTGCGGTATTTAGTGGCGGCACAGATTTGGCGGTTGGAATGCGATTCTAGGGTTAAGGTTTTCCCCTTAGGTCAATTATGTCGGAAGTAATCCAAGACGCTCAGCACGAATTTTGGCAGCCACCATCTCCCGCCATGGCAGGCGATTTGGTCGCTGCCCGGGAGAGCATACCTACCATGGCGGAGGTTTGCCCCGGCTGTGGGACGGAATTTCTGCTGGGATCCGGGTTCTGCCACTCCTGCGGTGGCCGTCGACCGCAAGTTGGTGGAATGGTTGAGCAAGTGGATTCTGCGCCTTTTTCCGGCGTCTGGTCGGCGTTAGTGGTCAACTCCCGATCCGTCGTATCCTCGAGCAGAGAGAAGTGGAACCAGTTCGAGTTCCCTTCCTGGCTGCATTATCTGCACTTCCATGAGATCAAGAACTGGATCGGCCTTTCTACTGCATCTCTGATCGCCTTCATGATCGGCATCGGATGTATCGCGGGAGCATTGCTGGTAGGCTTGCTGACCGCGCGAAACTTTGTCGATTGGGAAGCAATCCAGTTTTACCGCGGGGAGTGGCTGTTGGCTGCGGTCGTTTCGTTTGTTGCAGGCATCCTCCTCAAAAAGCCCGAGTAAGCCTGAATTCCCTTAGGTTTCGCTGCCTGATCCCGCCGCTCGCCTTTGCTGGTTCATGCGATAAAGATGGTTTACCGGGTCTGTTCCCCGCCCCAGGGGATGTCCATTGGAAATCGCTGCCGTGACGTAGGTTTTTGCCAGCAGGGCGGCCTCGGCCAAACCCCGCTCCATGGCTAGATGGCAGGCCATCGCGGTCGCGAAAGCGCATCCCGTGCCGTGAGTTGAGTTTGAACGTTGCCGCTCAGCCTTGAATATCTCCTGCTCCACCCCTCGCCGGCTCGTGAAACTCAACAAATCGATCGCCTTATCCAGATGTCCACCAGTTATCACCACGGCCGGCGCCCCCATCTCGTGCAGTTTGGCGGCGGCATCTTTCATCTCGTCCAGATTGCGGACCTGCCTTCCAGTGAGCACCGCGGCCTCATCGATGTTGGGGGTCACGATGTCTGCGAGCGGTATGAGCCTTTCGACCAACAACTTGGTCCCGGCGGCATCCTGAAGGTCGGCGCCGGAAGACGACTTCAAAATCGGATCCAGGACAATATTTCGGAGCCGCGCCTTCCTGGTCGCCCCGGCAGTTTTTGGAGGGGCCGTTCGGCTTACGCCCGGGCCTGCGCTGCCAGCAAGGAAGTCAGCCACCGTCTTGACGATCTTTGCGGACGCCAGCATTCCAATGTGTACCGCCGCGATATCCAGATCCGACGCCAGTTCTTCCAGGCTCTCGGACAGCACTGCCGGATCGGCAGGGTCCACCCGCTTGACTCCAGCAGTGGACTGCACCGTCATCGCCGTGATGCAGGCCACCCCGTAGCAGGAATGAGCCGCAATGGTTTTGATGTCGGCAGTTACACCCGCTCCGGAAGACGGATCGAAACCGGCGATGGTCAGAACAACGGGTGGCTTATCGGGCATGTTCTTTGGTTCTGCTGAATTCGATAGTAACCCGACTTGGGGATCACCACTGCAGCTCAAGTGAGGCTAAAAGTTACCTTCGAGACTTACTACGGGAAAAGAAAAATTGGAATTCCGCCAAAGAACTGAGGGTGTAACTACATGATTCTATGTAGTTTACAATCCTATAGGCTGGAACGCATTGATTTCATGGGGCTTGTAAATTCTACCCGAATTTCTCTTCCGTGCTATTTACTAGAATGCAAATACTTAAGACGCGGCAAATAAAGGACATCCACTGTATGTTGTTAAATTAAAAAGAGGTTACGTAAGACATCCATAACTACGATGTCATCGTTCTACCCCCCAAGTCGTATTGACACGAGTTTGGCACGCCACTAGCATCATGACACTGCAGTACGAAAGCCTTAAGGCCAAAAGCACTTTTGAGTATGCGAGGAGAACTGAATGCGACGAATTTTAGCTCATGGACTGGCGATTGCCTCTTTGATCGTCGGCCTGGGAGCGGCTCAGGGACCGAACATCTCGGAGGCGGCAGCGGCTCCAGTTAGTTCATTGCAGAGAAGGCCCGAAGTCCGCAAGCAGGTCACGAAAGCCAAGCCGTATCAAGTGGGGACAGCGTCATGGTATGGCCAGATTTTTGACGGTAAAACAACCGCCAGCGGCGAGCCTTACGACATGTATGACATGACGGCCGCCCACCTGAAGCTTCCCATGGGAAGCTACGTGCGTGTCACGAACCTACGCAACGGTCGGTCGGTAGTGGTGCGGGTCAATGATCGCGGACCCATCGTCCCCGGTCGAATTATTGACCTGTCATACGGAGCCGCCCAGGCGCTCGAATTCCAGAAGCGCGGCCTGCAGCGTGTGCGCTTGGACCTGGTCAATCCGCGCGACGTGAAGCCCAATTACCAAACCGTCGCCTACAACCATCCTCCTGTAGCCAAACTGCCATAAAAAATCTACACTGTCTGGGATGCACGCTACCGTGACCCGCATCCCAGACAGTGGCACAAGCTTTCGTAACCTGGACCCCCGCCATCGCCTCATCGTTGCGCTCGACGTATCTTCGGCGAGAGCAGCACAAACTATTGTTGCGGCCCTAGGAGACTCGGCGCTTACCTATAAGGTCGGCATGCAGCTTTACACCGCCGAGGGCCCTGAAGTAGTGCGCGATCTCGTGGCTTCTGGCCGCCGCGTATTCCTCGATCTCAAGTATCACGACATTCCGAATACGGTTGGCGCTGCGGTGGGTGAAGCGGCAAAGATGGGGGTCAGCATGCTCACCGTACATGCCTCAGGCAGTAGCAAGATGCTGCGGGCAGCGGCGGAAGCGGCCTCCACATACCCTGAGCTCATCGTCCTGGCGGTAACCGTCCTGACCAGCATGGATGGCACCGACCTGGAAACCATCGGGATGAAGGGTAGTGTCCAGGAGAGCGTAGTGCGTCTAGCCACCGTGGCCTTAGCCAATGGATGCCGGGGTATTGTGACTTCAGCCCGCGAAGCGGCCAAGGTGCGCGCTGAACTTGGCTACTCCTTCGCCCTCGTGACCCCGGGAGTGCGACCGGCCGGCAGCAGCGTCGCCGACCAGGTTCGCGTCGTAACCCCCGCCCAGGCCATTGCGGCTGGCGCCAGCCACATCGTAGTCGGCCGCCCCATCACGGAAGCCTCGGACCCGGCAGCCCAGGCGCGCGCAATTCTCAGGCAGATTGGCGCGTAAGGCGGCGCCTGCACGGCGGTGTTACGCGGTCTGGTCGTGGGACGCGGGTTGTATAACCCCAAGTCTGATCTGCAATACCTTCCAAGGACTCCGGAAGACAGTACTGGGGCAGTTTCTGGATGCGCTCTCCGGTACAAGATCGCTGAGCTGGATGTGGTTCTGAAAATTGCCGACCACACAGAAAAGGCTGGTGCGGAGAACATACGGCCTCGCATCCAGCCCAACATCGAACCCACGCGATCTTCTACAGCTTCTCAAAAAACTCACACGCCGAGCATGAAATGTACACTCCGCCGGGGACGCCGCGTTCACGGTCCTTTACTCGTTTCACGATGCGCGTCGGCTTGCCGCACTTGGGACAGTCCGTGCTCTTGGTCGTATCCATCACCTTCTTGCGGTCTGCAGTTTTTGCAATCTTGGCGCCTACTGCCATGGTTTCATTTCTCCTGATTCGTGATTTGCGCAGCGCAATGCTGCACCGGTCGCGCACTCGTGTGGATTGATGGTTTCGAAACTTAATCTGAAAATGCGGGATCCACGCTGGAAGATTCCGTGCTGCGTCTCAGTTCTCTTCCGTCGCCCTTAATTTTACAGTAAGGTTGTGCGGACTGTCTTGGCTGCCGGATAGGACTATGGCGCGCACTCTCGGTCCCATTTGGATGACGATCCTGTTCACGATTCTAGTGCCGGGGTCGGTGTTGGTTCTCATTCCCTACTGGATCTTGGGCGCCGGATTTCACTGGCAAGGCAATGGCATCCTCACCTGGATCGGCGTTCCGGTTATTGTCCTGGGTATGGCCATCTATTTTCGCTGCGCCTGGGAATTCGCGGTGCGCGGGTTGGGTACTCCCGCGCCCATCGCCCCCACAAAGTATCTAGTGACTACGGCTCTGCACCGCTACGTACGCAATCCCATGTATATCGGAGTGGCGCTGGTTATCGTGGGGGAGTCCTGCCTTTTTCGTAGCCTACACTTAGTCGAATACGCAGCGGTGATGCTGCTCAACGCACACATATTCGTTGTGCTCTACGAGGAGCCGACACTGCGCCGACAGTTCGGCGAGTCGTACGATGCCTACCGGCGCGCGGTGCCGCGCTGGATCCCTCGCATCTGATCGGTGCCACCGGGACGGACTCCTACGCCAGCCTCAACGTGCATTCGCCGCCCTCTGTTGCGGTGAACCAAAATCTGGGACAAGAGGAAATAAAAATCCGCAGCAATCCGGCCGCACAGACCATGGCGCCCTTAAAAGAAGTATTTGCCAGAAAATAAAGTTGCGCACCAGTCCCGCAGGAAATATCGGTGAACTTCGCGAAAAAGGTTGGCGCCTTCTGACGAAGCCCCTACTTCGTCAGCCGCAACTTCCGTTTCAATTCTTCGTCACCAGCTATAGTGCCATCCGCACAGCACGCCGCAAGATGCGATAGATTGGCCATCACGATCGTCATACCATTGGCCAGTCTGACGAAGATGACGGCTTCATTCGCCGGGGTAAAGTAAACTTTATTGAGACTATTATGAGGTCCGTACCCTTCCTGGATCACCGAAAGGATGGCGATCTCACCCTGCGTCAGAACCCTTCTCTGCATGGGAGCCTCCTGTTCTGCGTAATACGAAGGCGATCGCCTTCGGCGATGGCATGATTGGAGCTCATGCCCTGGCATCGAACTGTTTTATCAAAAATCCATAGATTCCACCCGCATTTCCTGTGTCGTTCATCTAAACTGCCTGATAGCTCGAGCACAGGAGGAACAAAGACGTGTCGGCGATTCGCGCTATTTTCTGGGATGTTGGCGGTGTGTTGCTCAACAATGCATGGGACCGCAAGGAACGGACTTCGGCCCTGGAGCACTTTCAACTCGACCAGGAAGAATTCCACGACCGCCACGAGATGGTGGTTTCATCCTTCGAGCGGGGAAAGATGACTCTCGACGAATACCTGGATCGCACTGTCTTTTATCGCACGCGGCCGTTCGCCCGCGACGAGTTCCGGAACTACATGTTCTCGCTCTCACAACCGATCCCCCAGGTATTGGAATTTGCGCAGGCTCTGACCGACTGCGGCCGATTCTTTATGGGCACGATCAACAACGAATCGCGAGAACTCAATTATTACCGCATCGAGGAGTACGGCCTCCGCAAGATATTCTGCCTTTTCGTGAGTTCCTGCTTCGTAGGGTTTCGTAAGCCCGAAAAAGATATCTACCGTTTAGCGCTCGAGACAACACAGATTCCGGCCAAACAGTGTTGCTTCATCGACGATCGCGCCCTCAACCTGGAATGTGCCGCCAAGCTGGGAATGCACGCCATCGAAATGCAGAATCTGGAGCAGTTGCGCGGAGACCTGGCGAAGCTAGGTGTGAGCCTGTAAAACCTTGATTTCGGAATTCCCTACGGATTCTTGCGGGGCAGAGCTGTCTTTACCCCGGTACTCTGCGGGATCTCGGATTCCAGCGAAGAGAGCGTTAGATCGCTCGACCAGCAATCGGCAGAGAGTTTCCATTCGCCGTTACTTTGCCGCGCGCAAACCCAGAGATATTTGCCGCGTTCCTCGCGGCGTTTGCCCATAGCGCTGGGAATCAGTGCCTTGCAGCGCCCCGCTTCATACGCCAGGTCGCCGACCACTTCCACGCGTAGCGGTTCGATCTCCACTTCCCCCAAGCCAGCGTCGAGAGCTCCAAAGAAAAACTCGCGAATCGCGGCGGCCCCGCGAATGGGCGGAGTATTAGAGCGCAAGACGAGCGCGTCGGGAACATAGAGATCGAGCAGATCGTCGAGATGCTTAGTGTTGCACGCCAAAACCCACTCATGCGTCACCGCGCGCACGGCGGCCTCCGCACGGCTCATGTCGCCTCGCAGCGCAGCTGTGGGTCGCACTTCCCTGCCCGGCTCAACCCGGGCAGCATCCCCGCCATATCTCGGCGCCGTTGCGTCCATTCCACCGGGAAAATAGTGATGATGGTAGTGATGGTGGTAGTGGTGAGTCTCTGGCCCAGCGTTTCGCGGCGGTGCCATTGTCATCTCGGGGACAGGCTGCAGATCTGGAAGGGAGGCCGGCAGGTCCAGAGGACGGGCGGACGAACGCTCTGGTTGGTGACGGACTGCAAAATCGGATTCTTGCGGCTCAATGCTAAGGCCGCACATCGCGCAAAACTTATTTCCTTGACGGTTGTTGTATCCACAAACGCGGCACGCCGTGGTTGGGAAGTTCGAAGCCGGAGATTGTTCATGCGCCGTATCGTCTGCGGCTTGCTCAGCGTCGACTTCGGCGGCCAGCCGTTGCACAGCTTCGAGGGCCGCCGCCATGGCCTC
>Ga0070713_100002946_pt1 | contig 11162 bp, 10 predicted proteins | sample LARL82metaG_FD_65465 | JGI IMG/M metagenome (GOLD analysis project Ga0070713, IMG submission 65465) | Corn, switchgrass and miscanthus rhizosphere microbial communities from Kellogg Biological Station, Michigan, USA - LAR L8-2 metaG | ecosystem: Host-associated > Plants > Roots > Rhizosphere ... | reverse complement strand
GTGGAACTGATGTTCCGCTACAACTTCGTGCCCATTGAGCAGCAGGCGGATGTGCTCGTCATCGCCGTCAGCGATCCATCGCGCCTCATGGTGCTCGACGAAATCGCCGGCCTTCTCGGTCATCGCATCATCGCCCGCGTCGCCACCCTCTCGCAGATTACCGACCTGCTCAAGAAAACCGAGCAGTCGCAGCGCGTCCTCGATGAAGCCAGCGAAGGCCTCACCTTCGACGTCGTCACCGGCGACGATTCCAACCCCGACGAAAACATCTCCATCGAAAAACTCACCAGCGATGAAGACATCAGTCCCATCATTCGCCTGGTCGACACTACGATCTTCACCGCCCTCGAGCGCCGCGCTTCCGACATCCACATCGAAACCTACGATGATTCGCTCCACGTGAAGTACCGCATCGACGGCGTTCTCCAGGAAGCCATGGCGCCCATTGCGCGCGAACATCACACCACGATCCTCAGCCGCATCAAGATCATGAGCGAGCTCGATATCGCCGAGCGCCGCGTACCGCAGGACGGCCGCTTCCGCGTCCGCTACAAGAGCCGCCTCATCGACTTCCGCGTCTCCATCATGCCTACCGTGCATGGCGAAAACGCCGTCCTCCGCGTCCTCGACAAAGAGTCGATGAGCGAAAAGTTCCGCCACCTCACCCTTGACGTGGTGGGTTTCGCTGAAGAGGATCTCCGCCGCTTCCGCCGCTACATTCGCGAGCCCTACGGCATGGTGCTGGTCACCGGCCCCACCGGCTCCGGCAAAACCACTACCCTCTACGCCGCCCTCAACGAAATCAAGAGCGACGAAGACAAGATCATCACCATCGAGGATCCGGTCGAATACCAGATCCGCGGCATTACCCAGATTCCTGTAAACGAGAAGAAGGGGCTCACCTTCGCCCGCGGCCTGCGCTCCATCCTCCGCCACGACCCCGACAAGATTCTCGTCGGCGAAATCCGCGACCAGGAAACCGCCCAGATCGCCATCAACTCCGCCCTCACCGGCCACCTGGTCTTCACCACCGTCCACGCCAACAACGTGGTCGACGTCCTGGGCCGCTTCCTCAACATGGGCGTCGAAGCCTACAACTTCGTCTCCGCGCTCAACTGCATCCTTGCCCAGCGCCTCGTCCGCACCGTCTGCGAGCACTGCGTCCGCACCGTCTCCTATCCCGACGAAATGCTCATCGCCAGCGGCATGAATCCCGCCGAATGGCGCGGCTTCGCCTTCCGCGAGGGTACCGGCTGCATCGAGTGCGGCGGCACGGGGTATCGCGGACGTACCGCCATCCATGAGCTTTTAGACTTGACCGACCCCATCCGGGAGCTGATCCTTGAGAAGAAGCCAACTTCTGAGATTCGCAAGCTTGCTCAGCGCGAAGGCATGAGCTTCCTTCGCGAGTCAGCCCTCGACCGTGTTCGTCGCGGGCTCACCACGCTCAAGGAGATCAACAAAGTCACCTTCATCGAGGCATCGCGATAGTGAGTCCAATCTTCAGCAGATCGAAATCGGCAGCGCAATATGCAGGCCGCCCGCCCGCGGCCATCGAACTCACGTCCGAGGGCGTATTAGCCGCCGCGCTTCCCGGCAAGCATGACGAGCCTGTCTTTGCGTATGAACCTCTGCGTCCCGGCGTCCTGATACCCGGTATCAGCGAACTGAACATGACGTCGCCGGAAGCGGTAGCCCTCGCAATTCGCAGCGCCCTCGGCAGCGTCTCGCCTCGAACCCGCTTCGTCACTGTCGTCATTCCCGATACAGCGGTTCGCGTCTTTGTTCTCGATTTCGATGCCTTCCCCACCCGCTCCAGCGAGGCGATTCCGGTGCTCCGCTTCCGCCTGCGCAAAATGGTTCCCTTTGACGTGGAGCACGCCGGCCTCAGCTATCAGATCCTCACCGAAAGCAAGACAGAAGCCCGCGTCCTCGTCGCCGTCCTGCCCAGCAATATCCTCGACGAATACGAAACAGCGGTGCGTGCGGCAGGCTATGAGCCCGGTGCTGTCATGCCATCTGCCCTGGCTGCTCTTGCGACAATCGACTCTTCCGAGCCTCTGCTAGCCGCCTGCCTCAGTAAGGTCGCGATCACTACGTCGATCACGCGAGGCGACGATCTGCTTCTCTATCGCACCCTCGACCTTCCTGAGGATCCGCAGCAGCGACTCCTTGAAGTCCAGCGCAGCGTAGCCGTCGCGGCGGCTTATTATGAAGACAAGGTCTCCGTACTGCCCAGGGAACTCTACTTTGCAGGAAACGGTACAGCCGCGGAGTTCGAACGTTGGTTTGGCACTTCCGAGTTGAAGATCATCGACTTGGCGCCCCGGCCCTCAACGGGCGTCGCTACCAGTCTGTCGAATACGAGCACCGCCGGCCTTGCCGGCGCGTTGGCAGGAGCCGTCTAGCGTGCGCGTAGCCATCAATCTTGCTTCACGGCACTTCGCCGATGTCGCACCGGCCATCAAAAATCTTCGCGTCGCGATGGGCGTTCTGGCGTTGGTTGCCATCGCCTTGGGTTTCGGCCTCAGTGCCCTGCACAACAAGGCGGAAGCCGCTCGTCAGCGGGCTCACTCTCTCGACGGCCAAATCGCTCAAATTACGCGCGAGCGCCAGCAGTATCAGGCCATGATGCAGCAAACTGACAACGCCCGCACACTGCAGCAAGCGCAAAGCCTCAATCAGCTCTTCGACGAAAAGTCCTTCTCATGGACCCTCGCTATGGAAGACCTTGAGACTGTCCTTCCTGCCGGCGTGCAGGTCAACACCCTTGAGCCGTCGGTAAAGGACAGCCAGATCTCCGTCCGCCTTCGCGTCGTCGGACCGCGCGATCGCGACGTAGGGTTGGTCGAGAATCTTGAACATTCCCGTCATTTCCTCCTTCCCCGCATTGTCGGCGAAACCGCCGAGTCCCAGGGCGGGCCCAATCAGCGCCAGGAACCCGTCAGTGCCTCCAACCGCGTCAACTTCGACATGCTCGCCGATTACACGCCGGGAACTCCGGAAGATCGCAAGCACGCCGCAAAGGACCGCTCCAAACCCGGCCAGGATGAAGGGCCTTCGCAGAAGGCATCCACAGGCCGCTCTCCTTATACCGGCATGGCTCGTCCCCACGCCCCCGTGCAGCCGCACAGAGGAGTGCCCAAATGAGCCCCACCCCCGTTACCACCCGCGAGCGGCTCTCTTCTCCTCTCACCTGGCACTATGTGGGCCTCGGCGTCATGATCCTGCTCGTGCTCGGCCTCGCCATTCGACTCGGAATGGACTGGTCAGCCACCAGTTCCAATTCTGCTGACGCGCTCACCGCAAAGCAGATTGAGCTCAAAACCCTCCAACTCCAGACCGAGCCCCTGCGCGGACTCGAGGGCCGTGTCAAAGAGTCACGCCTCCAGATCCAGGACTTCTACGACAAACGCATTCCCGCCAACTACTCGTCCATCCTCACGCGCATAGGCGAGCTGGAAGTGAAGTCGGGCGTGCACCTCTCGCGCGTCGGATACTCACAGGGCGCAAGTGCCGGCGATTTGACTGAGATATCGATGGACGCCGGCATCAGCGGCGAGTACCAGCAGATCATGCGCTTCGTCAACGGCCTCGAGCGTGATAAGACCTTCTTCGTGATTCGCGCCATGGCCTTCACCGGCCAGCAAGGCGGACTCGTTAGCCTTCGCCTGCGCGTCTCCACATGGCTTCGCCCCTCCGACGTGCCGGGCTGGATGATGCCCACTCCTGCCGAAACCCCCGCCGCGCCCGTGGCAAAGGAGGGCGAATAGCATGGCGATCGCTCTCGGCATCGAAAATAAACGCCAGGTCTACATTGTGATCGCACTTGCGGCCGTCATTGTCGTCGCAGGCGGCTACGAACTCTACAACTCATACGCCACACCCGCGACGCCGCCCCCCGCAATCACTGCCCGGCCCTCCGCCACTAGCCGTGGAACAACCCAGCGCGCAAATGCCACAGGTCCCCAGGCCCAGCATCTCGCCGGCAACAACATCGACCCCGCGTTGCACTTCGACAAGCTTGCCCAGAGCGAAGATGTCGTCTACTCCGGCACTGGCCGCAACATCTTCTCCGCCGAATCCGTGCCAGTGCACATTGAGACCCCCGTGAAGAGTGCGCGCAATATCGTGCCCACTGTTACGGTTCCCACCGGCCCCCCAGCCCCGCCCCCGATCGACCTCAAATACTTCGGCTACTCGCAAACCCGCGATAAAACCATGCAGGCATTCCTCGTGCGCGGCGAAGACATCTTCCTGGCCCATTCCGGTGACGTCGTCGATCACCGCTACAAGGTTGTCTCCATCCTGCCCGCGTCCATTCAAATAACCGACCTCGGCTACAACAACACCCAGACTCTGCCCCTCTCCGCAAACTAATGGGGACCTGCACTTGTTTTCGCTTGTATCTGCGCAAAAATCGGGTGCCCCATGTCTCGATTTTGAGACGTGGGAAAGCATGGATCTCAACCGCTTAATGTCAGCGCACGACCGAGGCTCAGCCCTGACCAATCAAACATGATCCTACCTTCCCAAACCCGCCGCCCCCAACCCTCCGAAGAGGGCTACATCCTCGTCGCCGTCATCTTCATGCTAGCCATTCTTATCCTTTCGCTCGCCGTCGCCATCCCCCGCGTGCGCGAGGACATTCAGCGCGACCGCGAACAAGAAACCATGCAGCGCGGCAAGCAATACATTCGCGCCGTTCAGCTCTACTACCGTAAGTTCCATGCCTACCCGCCCAACGTCGACGCGCTCATCAAGACCAACGACATCCGCTTCCTGCGCAAGAAGTACATCGACCCCACAACCGGCAAAGATGAGTGGAAGCCAATCCTCTTCGGCCAGAACAAGACCCCGCAGGCCATGGGCTTCTTCGGTCAGCCGCTGGCCACCGCATCCCTCGCCGGCATCGGCCCCGGAGGAGGAAACACTGGCGCGCCTGGCGCAAGCCCAACTACCGGGACGGGCCTCTTCAATAGCACCCCCACCTCTACAACCGGCTCTGGAACAGGTGCGAACTCCGGAACCGGAACAGCCGATCCGAGTGGCAACCCGGTCGCCGGAACCGGAACGGGAACCGGCACCACAGGCACGACCGGCTCAGGGACAACAGGCTCGACCTTTGGCTCCTCCAACAACCCCGCGGGCAGTGGTCAGACCTTCGGCGGCGGCGGCATCATCGGCTTCTCTCCGCAGAGTCCGAAGCAGTCGATTTTCGTCTATAAGAAAAAGAACCACTACAACGAGTGGGAATTCCTTTACAGCCCTCTGATGGATCAGCAGACCATGACCGGCGGCACCGGCGCCAGTGGGTTGCCCAGCCAGAATCCTACACAGCAGCCCCAACCACAGCAGCCTCAGCCACAGCAGCCGCCGCAACAGCAACAACAGCAATGATGTCCTGAGTCCTTCACAAACACGTAAAAAGCCCGTCCATCCGGACGGGCTTTCTGTTGTTCCCTTGTTCCCTCGGTCCCTGTTCTTACACGCTGAACGAAGAGCCGCAACCGCAAGTCGACTTCACCTGGGGATTCTCGAACTTGAAGCCCGCCGCTTCCAGTGTCTCCACGTAGTCCACGATGCACCCGTTCAGGTACATCAATGACGTGGCATCGACATAGACACTCAGGTCGTCAAACTTGAAAACCTTGTCCATCATTCCGGCCTGGTTCTCGAAGGCCATCGAATACTGGAATCCCGAGCAGCCGCCACCCACCACGCCAATCCGCAGTCCCGCCGGAAGCGGATCCTGAGTAGCCATAATCTCGCGCACCTTGGTGATCGCCTGCGGCGTCAGGATAAGGGGTGCCTTCTTTTCGGTTTCCTGCGTCGGTGCCGTTGCAGTCGTTGCCATGGTTTCTCCCGGTTCTGTTGAAATCTTAACCTGAACTTACTCTACCGCCCCGCCCGGAGCGTTACAAGTTCATAAGTCACTCCATCCCATTAGATGCTACGTCCGAGCTGAAAGTCGCGAATATCCCGCCGCCCCCTGCCCTTCCTAATTCCCGCATTCTCAACAGATTCGGCCGAGCTTCCCCCCTGCCCAGCCCGAAATTACCTGTGATTCGCGTCACGGGTTGCCGCTCCCACTCAGGGCTATGATGCAGCCATACAAACCTTTGCATCGAGCAAGCTCACGGATTCATGCGATTTGCCGATAGCCGGGCGGATTACTCGCTGGAGGTAACTTTATGCAGTTCGCTCCCATCATGTGGTCAGTCTGGGGACTCACCGTCCTCGTTCTCGCGGTCATGTTCCTTTATCGTTCCAGGCTTACCCGGGACGAAGAGGACCAGATCTTTCTCGATGAAGCCTTCAGTCATGAACGTACGGCCCAGCAGGCGATTCTCGCTAAGGTCAACAAAATTCAACCGCTGATTCTAGTCTCTGAAATTGTTGCTGGCGTTGCCACCCTCTTCGTCGCCGGCTACTACCTCATGGATGTCGTCAACCAATTTAGATAAGCCCGCTTTGCCCTCTCCCTCCAAAGGCAAGCGGCAGCCCAAAGGCTGCCGCTTGCCCCCACTCAATCCCTTCCGCTCTACTCCACTTCCTGCTTCGCCCGATAACCATCGCGCGCAATAATGTCGTACTTCAGCGGCTTGTGTTTCTCGTCCTGGAAGCGCAATGGCTTTCCTTCGTCGTCCACCAGTTCCACGCGCAGTTTGCGATAGGTGCCGTCCTGTTTCGCGTCGGTCGGGTGATACAGAAGTTCGTACTTCGATCGGATTGCCTTGTTGATATCGGCGAAAATGTCCGGCATCTCGCCCACGAATCTTGGGCTGAACCACATGCCCCCCGTCATCTTGGCAAAGGTCTTCATTTCGTTATCAGCTTGCAGATAGTCGATCTCGCGCATCTGCCCACTGATCCCTCCACGGCCTTCGGTCATTACACGCAATGCGCCACCGGTCGAAATCGCAAATATCGTGATATCCGGTGTGGTCTTCACTTTCTGGTAGATCTTGTCCAGCGTCAACTTTGAGAATGTGTCGCGCCCCGAGGCGATCAGGATGATGTACTTGTGGCCATCGATTCGGCTCAAACGATCTTCCGCCTCGTACAACGCGTCGAAGAGATTCCGTTCCGAAAATCCCGGAATCACCATCGACTGAATCGCACCCAGCAGTTGCCGCTTGTCCTGGGTAAAATCCAGCCATATCTGCGTGCGCATGTCGAAAGTCATGAGCGCAACGTAGTCCTGCGGCCTCAACTGCTGAGCAAACTCCCACGCCGCATTCCGCATGTCATAGATGAAGTAGTAAGAGGTACTCGAAAACTCGCACAGCATCAGCGCCGTAATCGGCGCCTCTACCCGCTTGAACCCCGTAACCTTCTGCTCTACGCCGTTCTCGTACAGCTTGAAGTTCGAAGGCTTCAGCCCCGGAACAAACTGGCCCGTCTTCTCCAGCAGAACACCCACATCTACCGACACCTCGGGAACATTCACCCGCAGCGAATAGTCCGCCGCTCCCTCTGGATTCTTGAACTTTGGTTCGGCGGGCGCGGGCGGCGGCGTGTTATCAGGCACATCCTTCTTTTTCGGAAGTGCGATCGCACCGTTGTCTCCCGTTGGGCCGCCGGCATCGGGAGCAGTCTGATCCGGCTGCTGGGCCGGCGGGGTCTGGGGTGCGGGTGGCGTACTCTGCGCCCAGGCCGCTGGCGCAAGCGCCAAAGCGACCAGCAGCAGAAACAAGGGAAAACGACGGAGAAAATCGTACGGGCGATTCAATGGCATGACAGCCTCTGTGTTCACAGCATAGGGATAGCCCGAGGGAATCGGCAAGTAAAGCAGCACAACTGCGAATACAACCTACAGCTTTGGGCGTCAAATCCTTAGCGCATGACAATCAAAACCAACACGCGATCTCCCGGTGGGATGCTGCGCCGGTTTAATCTTATAGACGTGAAACCTTGCCATAAGGCTATCCCGACCCCGATTCGAACCCAGGTCCGAATCCTTGTCCGAATCCTTGCCCGAATCCTCGGCCCGGCCCTCTCCCCTGCTCTTGCCGCCTCATTGATCGCAGTTTTTACCGCCGCTGCTCTCCCCGCCCAGACCCCACCCCCCTCCACCGGAGGCTTCTACCCCCTCAACCAGGTGCACCGAGGCCAGATAGCTACCGCCTGGACGGTTTTCACCGGAACCAAGCCCGAGCCCATGCAGGTCGAAATCCTCGGCGTTCTGCGCGGCGCACGCGGCCCCGGGCACGACATGATCCTCGCCCAGCTTCGCGGCGCCAAGCCGGAATACACCGGCGTGGTCGCCGGCATGAGCGGCAGCCCCGTCTACATCGGCGATAAGCTCCTCGGTTCCCTCTCCTACCGCATCGGCCAGTTCGCCAAAGATCCCATCGCCGGCATCACACCCATCGTCCAGATGCTTGAAGTTAAAGACATGCCCGCCAATACCCAATGGGCTTCGCTTTCACCAGCGTCCCCGCTTGCAACATCCGAAACCGGGCTATCCTCCGGCGGCATGACATTCCAGGCTATGGAAACTCCACTCGTCATGAGCGGCTTCCGCCCTGAGGCTATTCGCCTCTGGCAAAAGGAAATGGCCGGCACCGGTCTTGACATCATCGCCGCCGGCGGTGGCAGCGGATCTTCAAAACCTGACACTGATGGCTCTTTTGGCGCAATCTCCCCTTCAGCAATAGCCAGCGTCCTGCCCGGCTCCGCCGTCAGCGCTCAGCTTGTCCGCGGAGATCTTGAAATCTCGGCCACCTGTACGGTCACCTATGTCGATCCCAGACAACTCCTCGCGTGTGGCCATCCCATTCTCCAGGCCGGCTCCGTCTCCCTGCCTATGACCACCGCCGAGGTCGTCGAGACTCTCGCCTCGCCGCTCAACGCATTCAAAATCATCAATACAGGCGATCCCATCGGCACCTTCACCGACGACCGCGATTCCGCCATCCGCGGCGTGCTCGGCATCAAGCCGCACATGATCCCCGTCCACATCACTGTTCACGGCGAGGCGGCTGATCGCAAGCTGAACATCGAAGTCGTCGATCTTCCCTCGCTCACCCCGCAGGCCGTCCTGGTTTCGCTCTACGACGCTCTGCTCGAAAACAACCAGAGCGGCGCCGAAACCAGCTACCACGTTACGGGCAGCGTGAACATCGAAGGCTTTCCGCCATCGCCGCTCGACCTGTGGGCCCCTGCGGGCGATCAGGTCTCCGCGCAGCTTTCCGCCGCCATTCAGACCGATCAAACCTTCGCACAACTCTATGCGAACGGCGCACGCCAGGGCGCAATCAAAGCCATCAACCTCGATGTCGATTCCATTCCGCGCCGCGCGCAGGTAGAACTCGAAACCGCCCGCATCGACTCCGGCAACATTGTCCACGCAGGCGATGCCGTGGTCGTCGAAGCCACCCTGCGCCCCTGGCAGCAGCCTGAACGCAACATTCGAATCCCCATCGTTTTGCCCGCTCACCTGCCTGCTGGACCGCTTCGCCTTCTCGTCTCCGATGCCGGTACCCTCGACCGCGCCCTCAACCCGCCGCGTATCTCCACACGCACAGTCGATCTCGATACCGCCCTGGCTCAGGCGCAAAATCACCACTCCGCCGATCGCATCTTCGTCAGCCTCCTGCTGCCCGACGCTCAGGCCGGCATCGAGGGCCACACCCTCTCCACGCTCCCCCTCTCCATGGCCAATGCTCTCGAGCCCATGCGCTCCGCCCGGGATGTCTCGCTCAACGGCGAGTCCGCAGTGGTCGCCGCCGATTCTCCCGCAGGCGGCGTGCTCACCGGATTTCAAATCCTCAATCTGCACATCGAGCCCGGCGGCGGTTTAGACTAGACTTGACCTGCACCGCTTACGTAAATCTGTCGCACTTGTTTGGCCCGGACATCCGGCCCCTTTTTTGCGACCCCCAGCGAGGACTGCGGAACCATCATGGCCCTAATTCAAGGACTAGCAGCTCACGCAGCGGGCGCCGAGCTTTTGCCTTTTCGCTATGACCCAGGAGAACTGGGCTTGCAGGAAGTCGAAATCGGCATCACCCACTGCGGCATCTGTCATAGCGATCTCCACCTCATCTCAAACGACTGGGGCATCAGCCAGTTTCCTTTCATCCCAGGGCACGAAATCATCGGAACCATCACTTCGGTCGGTTCCCACGTGAAGTCCCTCAAGGTCGGTCAGCGCGTCGGCCTCGGATGGCAGTCCAACTCCTGCGGCGAATGCGAGTGGTGCAGCCGCGGTCTCGAGAACCTCTGCGCTTCGATGGAAGCAACATGCGTCCATCGCAATGGTGGATACGCCAGCAACGTGCGCGCCAACGCACGCTTTGTCGTGCGCATCCCCGACGCCTTGCCCAGCGAACAGGCCGCTCCGCTCCTCTGCGGCGGCATCACCGTCTACAGCCCGCTCCGCGACCATGGCATCAACCCCTCATCCCGCGTCGGCGTTGTTGGAATCGGCGGCCTCGGACACCTCGCCATCCAGTTCGCCCGCGTCTTCGGTGCGGAAGTTACCGCCTTCTCCACTTCAACCGGCAAAGAAGAAGAAGCTCGCGCCCTCGGCGCGCATCACTTCGTGCATTCACGCGAATCCAAATCCATGAAAGAAGTCGCCGGCTCGCTCGATTTCATTCTGAATACCGCCAATGCTGATCAGGATTGGAACGTCTACATCCAGGCGCTTCGCCCCACCGGCACCCTCTGCTTTGTCGGCGTGCCCCCTTCGCCCGTTTCCCTCCAGGCTTTTCCGCTCATCTCCGGCATCCGCACCGTCACGGGAAGCCCCATCGGAAGCCCGCAAAAAATGCGCGAGATGCTCGACGTCGCGGCCCGTCATCGCGTCAAGGCAACCACAGAAACCTTCGCCATGGCCAAAGCCAATGAGGCCATCGAAAAAGTCAAAAAGAACAAAGTCCGCTACCGCGCCGTGTTGGCCAACTAAACTTTGAGGCTATTGCTTCTCTCTTCTAATCACCAACAACCATCGCCGCGTCATCCTGAGTGAACGGGGCCCCAAACGCAGTCGGGGCCCCAAAGAGCGGTCTTTGCTCTTTGGGGCGGAGTTTGGGGGTGGTGAGCGAAGGATCTGCTTCTCTGCTCTAATCACCAACAAAAATCGCCGTGTCATCCTGAGCGAACGGGGCCCAAACGTACTTCCGTTTGGGGGTGGTGAGCGAAGGATCTGC
>Ga0070713_100002940_pt1 | contig 11170 bp, 7 predicted proteins | sample LARL82metaG_FD_65465 | JGI IMG/M metagenome (GOLD analysis project Ga0070713, IMG submission 65465) | Corn, switchgrass and miscanthus rhizosphere microbial communities from Kellogg Biological Station, Michigan, USA - LAR L8-2 metaG | ecosystem: Host-associated > Plants > Roots > Rhizosphere ... | reverse complement strand
ATTTTTTCGTCCACTTTAAAACCGGCGGCACGCGCGGCGCCTACGGCTATCGCGGCAAAGCTGTTGTTGTGACACGAAACGCAAGCTGCTTTTGGAACGAAGTTGGCGTCCGCACTCTGAATCAGCGCCAGGCTGCTCTGAACCGCGGCCTGGATAGTGTTGGCGCGGCGCAGCTGCAAGACGGCTTTGCGGTTTGCTGTGCCTTTCGCTCCGGCCTTTTCGAGAAAGGAAACGATGGGCGTTTCACCGTGGAGCTTGGCGATATCGAGCACCGTCAGGCCGGCGTCGCCGCCATCTTTATGTTTATCCTTTGCGTTGACGTCGGCGCCGCGTTCCACCAGCAGTTTGACTTCGTCGAGTGGAAGCAGGTCGGATGCGACGGCGTACATCAACGGCGTGCGTCCCAGCGGATCGACGGCATTCACGTCGGCACCGTGATCGAGCATGAGACGAACAGCGATGACGTCGCCCAGAGACGCGACATTAGGCAGGGCTGAGGCGTACGCCTGTTTGTCCAGATCTTTCCCAACGATGAGCTCGAGACACTTTGCACAGCGAACGGTCAGAGACACTTCAAGCAGGTCCTGGCCGGAGCGCTTTGTGTCGGCGCCTTTCGCGAGCAGCAACTCCATGCTGGCAGGATCACCGGCCGTTGCGGCATCGATGAGCGGCGCGCCCTCGACGTCGGGCCGGTTGTTGGGGTTGGGATTGGCGCCATGTTCGAGCAGCAACTTGACTGTGGCCGAGTTGCCCGGTCGGCGGGCAGCAATCATCAGCGGGGTCCGTAGATCGGCGGAACGCGCGTTCACGTTGGCGTCATGATTGACGAGAATGCGCGCCTTTTCAAGATCGGTGGCGCCCCAGATCAGCGCCGTTGCGCCGGCATCGTTGGTTCTGTTGGGATCGGCGCCTTTGTTCAGCAACTGTTGGAGCACGGGCGTAGCAGTGTAGAGGACCGCATACATGAAAGGCGTTGAGCCTTCGGGGCCGCGCGCGTTCAAAAGCTTCGGGTCTCCCGCGAGCAGCTTGTTGAAAGCAGCCATATCGCCGGTTCGAAGAGCTTCAACCATGGCGACGGCTTTCGGATTGGGGGGCGGGGCGTCGGCTTCGTTGGCGAGCGCTTCGGGCCAATCGGCGCCCTGGTCGATCCATGTCTTGATGGTGTTGATCTGCTCGGCACGCAGCGGACCGGTCGGCGGCATCTGGGCGCCATACGCTGTGCCCGAGACGCGGTGGAATAGAAAGCTGTTCTCGGCACTGCCCGGCACGACGCCTCTGCGGCTGATAACGGAACTCTTGCGGTCGAGCCGCATGCCGCTGTTTTGTTGGCTGGGCCCGTGGCAAGGCACGCAGTTCTGTCGGAAAATGGGGAACACGTCGCGGCTAAAGTCAACTTTCGCGTGCGTTTGGGCGAGAGCGACTCCCGCACAGATGAAAGAACAGAAAAGCGCTTTCGTCACTTTGGAACTCTGCATACAAACCCCTCGTGTAAAGTGATTGGTCCCCAACCGATGGCCAAAGCAGCGCCAAGGCGTGGCATTCCACAAATTTCGGAATGATCCATTGTAGCGCGATGCTTGCAGCATCATCGTTCCGTGACTTGTACGGTCCGGTATTTCAGAGAGCGGAAGTCGGCGGATCTAAGAACGCCGTATCACACACAAATCGCGAAGCGAACTCCGCCTTGTCCAGAAGTCTCGTTCGGGGAAGTGTGTGGGTCCTGGACAATTACCTACCGATAATGGCTCACATCAGGCTGATGCACTGCGTCGACAGGGAGCACATCAACGAGTCGAGGCGTTTCTCGGGCAAGTGCCTCTCAACCTCCAAAACCGTTTCGGGACAGTTTCGAATAGGCGGCTCTGCGGGGCATTGGATAACATCAAGACACTGGAAGATCAGATCCAGCGTGAGCGGTCATCCCTTTTTGCCGACAAGCCAGCCAAATCAAGTTCCAAAGATCGTTGAGTTGATATGGCTTTCGGATAAAGGCCCAGGATTGCTGGTCGCCGCCGGTAGGCACGGTCGTTTCCTGGCTGTATGCGGTCGTGATAATGACTTTTATGTCGGGCCGAATCCGGCGCAATTCCGCGAAGACCTCCGGGCCGCTCATTCGCGGCAGGGTTACGTCAAGCAAAACCAACGCGATGTCTAGTTCGTTGGCCCGAAAGAGTTCCACTGCGGCGGTACCATCGATGGCCTCGATTACAGAAAGCCCCTTCTTTCGGAGCATCTTTGAAACGGCAAGGCGGAGCGTTTGTTCGTCCTCGACCAGGAGGACGGTTCCGGTAACCATCGCCGCTTCACTGGCGGAAGCCTGTGCCACAATGTCGGGGTTAAGCTGGGCCTGCTGATCAGTGCACGGCAGCAGAACCTCAAAGCGTGTGCCTTGGCCCAAAGAACTCACGACCTTGATTGCTCCGAAATGACTACGTACGATTCCTTGAACAGCGGCGAGCCCTAGGCCGCGGCCAGTGGATTTCGTTGTGAAGAACGGATCAAAGATCCTTGTTTGCACCTCCGACGTCATGCCGCTGCCCGTGTCGGAGACTTCCAGCTTTTGGTAATTGCCTGGGGGCAAGTTCGCCGCGCCCGTTACATGCGCGTCCGGGTCGACCCTCACCCGCGCGGTGGTGACGCGAATCACTCCGGCGCGGTCTCCGATCGCCTCAGATGCGTTAGTAACCAGATTCATCACCACTTGCCGGATCTGTGCCGCGTTGCCGTGAACGACAGGCAGACCCTCGCCAAGCTCGGTCTCTAAGATCGCGTGTTTCGAGATCGAAACCTTGAGGAGCTGGAGTATTTCGTGGACGAGGAGCGAAAGATCGATCGGCTCGAAGGCCGAACTCTCTTCTCCCCCGTAGGTCATCAACTGACGGACGATCTCCCCGCCACGAATCGCCGCAGTCCGCGTGGTCAGCAGCTCTTCTTCCGGGAACGAACCCTCCGCACGATCAGCCAATGCTAATTCCGTGGTAGCAAGGATACCGCCCAGCAGATTGTTGAAATCGTGGGCAATACCCCTAGCGAGTTGGCCCACACTTTCCAGCTTCTGTCTGGCCAGCGCCTCTTCCTGGGCGCGTTTGGCATCTGTGATGTCTATGCAAGTCGCGATGTAACCGGCAAGGACACCATCTGGCTGAAAGCGCGGGACCCCGTTGCACACAACCGATCGGTACTCTCCGTCTGCCCGGCGCAACCGGTACTCGATGTGGCAATTCCGGCGACCTTCAAAGGACGAGGCGTAGCTCGACAAGCATTTGTCCAGGTCATCGGGATGCACGCCCTCGGCCCAACCGTTGCCAAGTTCCTGTTCCATAGTCCGGCCGGCAAAATCAAGCCATACTCTATTGAAGAAAGTGGCCTTCCCGTCCGGACCCGAAGCGACGATCATCACCGGCGCCGTATTGGCCAGGTTCCGGAAACGCTCCTCGCTTTCGCGCAGCGCAATTTCAGCCCGCTTCCGTTGCCTCAGGGAACTGGCCTGCCAAAGCGTCAGGCCCAGCGCGAAGACCAGACTGCCGATGGCCCAGGTCAACCATCGCCATTTTTTCTCCGCCTCTATCTGCTCATAAGAAGCCCATGTATCGTCCAGCCCGAAATAGTTGTACTTTGCAATGAAAACCGCCAGAGTGCCGTTTCGGAACATGTTGTCGATTTCGCCCTGGATCTTGTCCGCAGCCCCCGCTGATTCGAACGTCGACGCTACTCCGGCGTCAAATGTCAGTCCAGGAACAGTGTGGACGCGAAGCGCCAGCGAGGGGCATTCCGGGGGCTTCTCCCGTAGCAGGGTTAGAGCTACGCGCGCTTCGAGAAACCCCGCATCGACCCCTTTACAGACTTGCTTCATGATGTCTTCGATTTCAGAGACCTCCACAATATGCGCTTTAGGAAATTGTTCCCGCGCGAGTCTAACGTGAAGTGGAATATTGAAAACTGCTATGCCGCCCCTGAATTCGCGGTCCGGATTCGGCGCGCCATCGCGGACCAGCAGAACGTCGCTGCTGTGCATCCACGGCCGGGCAAAATGTACGCGCTTTCGACGGTCCGGAAAATCGACCATCAACGGCCAGAGGTCCACCAGCCCTTTTCGAAAAGCTTCGTCGGAACTCGTCCCCGTTTCAACCCATTCCAGCTTGATTCCGGCTCGTTTCGCCGCTTCGTTCACGGTGTCCACAGCCAGACCGGAAAAACCGTTTTCAGTGCGAATCTGGACTGGAGGATTGCTTTCGAACCCGATCCGAAGCGTACGCTGTGGGACAGGCGGCGGACGAGTCGAGAAGCACCAAAGCATGACAACTGCGGCGCTCGCGGCCACGGCGAGGATCAAGCTCGCTCTTTTCCACCTGCGTGAAACTGACAACAGGCTCACAATTCCGTTCTCCAGATCGCGCAGCCGACACGTTCAGCAGAGATTCTTCGAAGAGTATACACCACTCCCAAGTGATTGAATCTTGCTAGGGATCCAGCACGCGAAATGTCTGCCGTAAGGCTTCGTTCAGGCCGACGTCACGTCAACCTGAATAGCTCCCGATTGGTTGGGCCTCGGAAGTTACTTTTTTTCTTCCGGAACTATCTACTTGTGACCCATAGTCGCCATCCCGTACTTGTGTCTCGCGGGCCAGAAATGCTGTTCTGGGATACCTACCGATATGGCCGGTTAACAGTTGCAACACGAGCCACTCGAAAGCCGACATACGGCAGTGTTGCAAGTTTCGGAACAGAACAAGAGTTCGCAGAGAAGACGTCGTTCCTCGGGATCTTAGGCGGCCACTTCGAAGAGTTCGTTGATGAACTGATTCTGACGCCGAACGTCATGCTCGCTCAGCCACCGCACTTGGCCCTTCCGAATTATGTGTATCGCCTCATAACCCTGAATCGTTCGTAGCGCAGCTTGGAATTCGCGAAACCCTTGTTTGGCGTTCACTCGCCGTTTGATCGCGCGATGATCTTGCTCGATGATGTTGTTGAGATACTGGACGGGTCGGTGGCGGCACCGGCTATGGAGCGTCCTTTCCTTCTTTATGTCTGCGACGGCCGAGCCGTAGATCGGCGCCAGATCCGTGTTGATAACGCGGGGTTGAGGATGAGATAAATCGCTCAGCGCGTTGCGAAAGAGCCGTTTGGCGGCATCGGCGTCACGCAATGCGGACAATAGGAAATCGATGGTGGCACCTGCCGAATCGATCGCCCGGTACAGGTAGCACCAACGGCCTTTTACCCGAACGTAGGTTTCATCAACCCGCCACGATTTGTTGGTCGGCTTCATGTGCCGGCGCAGTCGTTGCTCTAATTCGGGGCCGTAACGCTGCACCCATCGCCAGACCGTTGTATGATCGGCTGCCAGGCCGCGTTCCTCCAATAACTCCTCGACATCCCGGAGCGACAGAGAATATCGAAGATACCAGCGGACCGCACAGAGAATGAGCGTCGGTTCTGTTTGCCGCCACTTGAAGATCGTCGGTCGCGTAGCCACTTCACGATTCTTTCACGTTGTCAGCCGGACGCCTACGGAAGTTGCAACACAACCCTTTCGACGGCCACCAACTCACGAATCGTCAAATGGGAAATACTGCGGCTCGTTGCAGAAGGACTAACATCCAAGGAATGTGGCGCGCGTCTGCCCGAAGACGGTTGAACTCCACATTGAACTCTTGCAGAACAAACTTGGCGTCTACGGGCGTGACGGTTTGATTAGCTACGCGATTTGGACCGGCCTCGTTGAGTCACAGCTTCAACCAACTCCGCCCGCGCCTTGTGTCACGCATGAAAGCCGCCACAATTTGAACGTCGTAGAAAACATCCACTAGTCCAGATTGTTGAACTTCACCCATGATGGTGATGAAAGAAACCCACTGAAATCGTCACGAACACGAAAGGTTTCGGTTCCCGCTACTAACGGCAAGAAACGGTTTCGTGGACGCGATACATCATAGGACTACTTTTTTCCTAAATCCTAATTTTAAGTTGGACGCAGAAGCGCGCCCAAATTTCGCTTTGACTCCTGCTGGAAGGGGCACCGCCCGCTCTGAATTGGTACCGGTAGAACTTTTCCGGCGATTCGCCATAAAAAAGTTGATCGCAATCGACGCAACTGTTGTATACTGTCTCGCCGGCAGGCCAAAATGGAAATTCTGGTCAGCACTCATTGAGAAGGGAAAACGACAATGAACTTTGTGCATCGGCGTGGATTAAGTCCCTTAGGAGCCGTCGTGCTCGGATTACTCTTCAGCAACCTGGCACGTACCGATCAAATCTTCGTCACGAACTCGGGGAATGGCACGATAGGCGAATACACTACTTCCGGGGCTCCAGTGAACCCTGCGCTGATCTCGGGGTTAAACGGGGCATCCGGCATCGCGGTATCGGGCTCGGACCTCTTTGTAGCCAATTTCTCCTCTGGCACGATAGGCGAATACACTACGTCGGGGGCCACCGTAAACCCTGCACTAATTTCGGGATTGGGTGGTCCATATGGAATCGCGGTGTCTGGCTCGGATCTTTTTGTCGCAAATTTTAGCGCTGGCACGATAGGCGAATACACTACGTCGGGGGCTCCAATTAACCCCGCATTGATTTCTGGATTGCATGGTCCGTCCGATATTGTCGTATCTGGCACGAATCTGTTCGTCGTCAATAATTCCTTTGCCATCATAGGCGAATACACTACCTCCGGGATTCCAGTGAGCCCGTCGTTGATCACCATTCCCGGTGCTCCCTTTGGTATCGCCTTGTCTGGTTCGAATCTGTTTATCTCGAACGTAGGCACTAACACGGCGGGCGACTTCACCACGTCGGGGGGTATCGTGAATCCCACGCTGATATCGGGATTGGATGTACCACACGGCATTGCAGTGGATGGCTCGGATTTGTTTGTTGTGAACGTAGCCAATGGCGCCATAGGTGAATACACTACCTCGGGGGCTACCGTGAACGCTTCGCTGATCTCGGGGCTGCACGACCCCTTCTTTCTTACAATAGCCGCCCCCACAGTCGCCCCCGTCCCGGAACCCAGCAGCTTCATACTCCTCGGACTCGGTCTATCGGCGCTTGGATTTGGATTCGGTGTACGCAAGATAATCCAACGGCATAACCGAGTGTCTTAAAGCCGGATGATTTAGCGTTTTTTGGGTAAGACCCAGCGTGGAGTGTTCTGACTGATCCCGAACCGATCTGCGTATTCCTCCAGTAGAGCCTTGCAGGTGGCGAGGTGCTTTTTCAACAGTCAGTCTGCTTAGAGATCAAAAACTGCGGGACCCTGGCGACGCGGTTGATGTGCTGGGGAAAGGGATGGCACTCCTCTCAGCTCGGCCATGAGACTCGGGTTCTGCCTTGCTCTGGCTTTGGTTTGGCGCGTGCTGGTTTTTTTGTTTAGCAATGACGTTTTGTTGCAGATCATTTTCGGATCTTGCGGAAAGTGGAATACCCTGGGCGTAGAACATCAGCACTGAACTGGGATAGTACGTGAATTGCCGGAGTACGCTCGACAATATGTCCCACACGTGCCTTTGACGAGACGAGTTGACTTCTCGCCAAACCCTTGCGCTCATCTAAGCTACTCGTCTCGTTGAACTTCACGGTGGCATGAAGTGTGCATAAGGTTACGCACCGAGAGGCTTAAGGTTCAGCTTCGAGAGGGAAGAGATGAAGCGATTATCCGCGATTCTGCTCGCGTTCGTGGTCTCACTTTTGGCGGAGCCACAGAACAGCAAATTGGCGGCCGATCTTCGTGACATCGAGCCGGAGTCCACATTGGATGTCATCGTCCAATACAAGAGCCACTCTGAGCCGATTTCCACAGAGCAGCGGCACCTCAAAATCGAGAGTCACGGGGGCCGCTTGAAAGCGGACTTGAACAGAGTGATTCGTGGTAGCTCTTACCGGCTGCCCGCCCGAGCATTGAAGCAACTGGCCGAAGATCCGGATGTGCTTTACATCAGCCCGGATCGTACTCTGAACGCTACTCTCGACTACAGCACGGCCGCAGTGAACGCCTCCACTGCTTGGCAGTACGGTTTCACCGGCTCTGGGATGGCGGTTGCCGTCATCGACAGTGGGATTAGCAACCACCCGGACTTGAAGAATGGGAGTGGCGCTCTGCGCGTCGTTTACAGCCAGGACTTCATTGGTGGTGGCACTGATGATCACTACGGACATGGCGAGCACGTCGCGGGGATTGTCGCTGGCAATGGTGCCAGCTCGACCGGGTCGATTGACTCTCGCACCTTTGGGGGAATGGCTCCAGCGGCGAATATCGTGAATCTACGCGTTCTCGACCAGCACGGCCGAGGCACAGACAGCGCGGTCATTGCGGCCATTCAAACCGCAATCAACCTAAAGAATCGCTATAACATCCGGGTCATCAATCTGTCGCTCGGTCGGCCCATTTATGAGAGCTATGCTCTCGATCCGCTTTGCCAAGCTGTGGAAGCTGCGTGGAAGGCTGGTATCGTCGTGGTGGTCGCCGCCGGAAACGACGGCCGTAACAACTCTGCTAGCACGAACGGATACGGGACGATCATGGCGCCAGGTAACGATCCATACGTCATCACGGTGGGAGCGATGAAGACCATGGGAACCTATAGCCGGTCCGACGATCTCATCGCCAGTTATAGCTCCAAAGGCCCGACGTTAATCGACCACATCGTGAAACCGGATCTGGTGGCGCCCGGCAATCGCGTCGTCAGCTTGCTGGCCAGTACGGCGACTCTGCCGAGCACCTATCCGAACAATGCGGTTCCGTTGACTTACTACCAAAACACGAGCAGCGGACAGCGGTCCAACATGTACTTCACGTTAAGCGGCACAAGCATGGCTACACCGGTGGTAAGCGGAGCCGCCATTGTGCTGTTACTGCAAAATTCCAGTCTCACTCCAGATCAAGTGAAGGCCCGCTTGATGAAGACTGCCCATAAGGCCTTCCCAGGCTCCAGCGTTGCGGTGGACCCGGTTACCGGTGCCTCATATAGCAGCCAGTACGACATTTTCACGATCGGCGCAGGTTACGTGGATGTCGCAGCTGCTATCAGCAGTCAGGCCCTCGCTCCCAGTTCGTACGGAAGTGCGCTTTCCCCCACAGCATATTACGATTCGCGCTCCGCCAGTGTGTACGTGAAGAACACCGCGACATCCGTCGCCTGGGGCAGTTCATCCACATGGAGTAGCGCTGCGGTGTGGGGAACAACCGTGTTCTTGGGCGGCACCGCCGCCGTGTGGGGAACCGCCGCGGTCTGGGGCACTGCGGCAGTTTGGGGCACAAATACTTTGTCTGGTTTCGCAGCCGTGTGGGGAACCGCGGCCGTGTGGGGAACCTCCACCACAGACGCGACTGAAAGCACACCGATCACGATCACTGGAGAGAATTAGGCGACGCCGGCTTGAGCAGTGTGGACTAGATGGCGGACAGGCAAACACCAACGAGCGTGCGGTTGTACAGTGAAGCGGTGCTTGCTATCGGCACCACGGTTTGGATATACGCTGGTTTGCAACATTCGTTTGGCCACCCAGCGTTATTCTGGGCGTGTCTTGCGATGGCCCTGTTCGCGGCGACCTTGAAAGTTCGGTTGCCGGGAGTCGAGGGAACGTTCTCTTTGGGTTTTGTCGGGTCGTTGGTTGCCGTTCAGCAGCTTGATTTTACCGAAGCAGTCGTAGTCGGAACTCTGGTCGGTGTCATGCAATCTCTTTGGAGGCCGCTTCGGCGTCCTCTGGCGATTCAGGTTACTTTCAATGCCGCCAATGTCGCGAACTCTACCGCCGTGGCATTCGGCGCTTATCGAGGATGGCTGTTGAACACTCCCAATAACAACTCTGCTTGGCTGCTACTTTGGGCTTCTACGCTGTTCTATGCCGTAAACACGGGGACGGTGTCCGGCGTGTTGTGTCTCCTCGAACGGAAACCTCTGGGCCAAATGTTTGAGCACTGGTGCCTGTGGTCATTCTCGTACTATCTCGCTGGAGCACTGTTAACGGTGTTCCTGCAATCAATTGCCGGTTCGCCCCTCGTGCCATTTGCCCTTCTTGTACCAATGTTCATTGTTTACTTTGTCTATCGAGGACATATAAAGTGCCGAAGGGAATTGAACAAATCTGACCAGGTTTTCACTGATCATGAAGGTAGTGCCTCGCTAGAGCAGCGAGACTTGAGCCTTCAAATGGGGCGCTCGAACTAGCTCGCTGCTGGCGAACCTTTCTATGTAGTGGACCCCATTTTTTGGACAAAAAAAGGGCCTTTGCTTAGATGGAGGACGGCATTGAAAATAGAGGAGAGTCAAGCCCAAACCCGTAAGAGTCATCCACCCAGCCTGAAGGCCAAGGTGGCCGTGGAGGCCATCAAGGCGCATAAGACGGCGTGTAGGTAGCCAAAAATCGATCCATTTGTAAAATCAGAAAGTTCCACGACTTTAGAATGTGCGCTTGGATGGAGTCGACGGTGACTGTCGTTCGCCAATAATCCGTCTGCGCCCAATCTTCGAAGGTTCAATGAGATAACGGACTCTTGGTTGTTTGGCAAAGCCCGATTGCAACGAGCTGTTACGAAAAAGAAACGAATGTTACTTGCTCGTAGCAGCCACCGTCGACTTCGTTGACACCATCCAAGCGCACATTCTAAAGTCGTGGAACTTTCTGATTTTACAAATGGATGGATTTTTGGCGACCTACAGGCTGCACCGGTTCACGATCGGTATGATCGACAAAGCCGGCAATTCCTTCATACGCCCTTCTTCTGCGTTCCATTGCTCTGTTGTACAGGTCTTATGCTGGAGCGTCCGCTGTGGTCGTTTTTGTAGGTTGCCAAGATCAGCTCATGAATCAAACATCTCACTGGCCGACCACGATCAAGTGACCTGCGTTTTCGGTATAGATCATGCCATCAGCCCCAATGGCAAGGGGAGTATAGGCCGCGCCCAGCGCCAGTTGGAGGAAAATATTAGCCTTCAGCGTGCCACCTTGTTCGATTGCGTAAAGATTGCCGTCTTCGCTGTTGGCATAGACGACTCCATTCGCATCCACGACCGGCGCGTTAATGCACCATTCAAATCCAACGTTGGGCCACTGGGTGCCCGAGTTATTGGGGACACAGGTGATGGATCCATCGGGGTTGCGCGTACAGGCCTGATTGTTGGTGTTCTGGAATTTCCATTCGACATTCAAGCTGGGATTGAGTTGG
>Ga0070713_100002937_pt1 | contig 11176 bp, 12 predicted proteins | sample LARL82metaG_FD_65465 | JGI IMG/M metagenome (GOLD analysis project Ga0070713, IMG submission 65465) | Corn, switchgrass and miscanthus rhizosphere microbial communities from Kellogg Biological Station, Michigan, USA - LAR L8-2 metaG | ecosystem: Host-associated > Plants > Roots > Rhizosphere ... | reverse complement strand
TCCGCATCAATTCGCTGGTTGAATGTGATCGGAACGGCTGGACTTTCCCGACACGAGTTGTCCTTATACGACATTCAACTATTGCTTGAATCAATGAAAACACTGATGCAGTCTCCGCTTCGTTCGCGGGGTTTGTTGACGTGCGCTGGCATGGGAAGGCGATTTTAGTCGCAAGTGGTCTACTGTGCGTGGCTTGCGGACCAATCTCAAAGCTGCCGCCACTGCCGTCGGTTGAGGTCGAAGCCGAGCGGCGCAAGGAACAGATCGATCAGATCCGTAATTATTTTGCGCAAATCAACCGTCTCGACAATGTCGCCTTCCGCATCCGTGTCGCCAATCGCGATGACTGCAAGAATCGGGTGGCGGCGCAGATTGGGCTGAGCGCGGGCACCGTCGCAAGTTTGCCGCGCAAGTATCGCTCATTCACTCACGAAGCCCTTTCGGTCAGCTGGACACAGGCGACAGTGCTCTCGGTCGCGGAGACTTCGCCCGCCGCTGCCGCCGGCATCAAGCCAGGCGACCATCTGCTGACCTTCAACAATGAGCCGGTCCCCCGCGCGCGCACCGCCCGGTGGATCGACGCAATTGTGCGCGACAATGGGGAGCGGCCAATTCAGGTTCTCGTGCGCCGTGGGGGCGCCGACGAAATTCTCACAGTGGTCCCGATAAAGGCCTGCGCCATTCCGATCAAGCTCAAGACGGATTCGGAGATCAATGCCTTCACAACGGAAGATGAAATCGTTGTTCATTCCAGCATCTTGCGTCTTGCTCGCACCGACGCTCAGCTCGCCCTGGTCATCGGGCACGAGCTCGCACATTCCAACCTGGGGCATCTCGACAAGCAACGGGCCAATGCAATCGTGGGATGGGCCGGCGGCGTCGCAGTTGACGCCGGCATCATGCTCGGCGGCATTTCCACCGGCGGCGCGTTCACCAGGCAATTTACCCGCGCTGGAGCGCGCGCATACAGCGTCGCGTTCGAGCGCGAGGCCGACTATGTTGGGGCTTACTACGCAGCCCGTGCCGGTTACGAGCCCACCGGAGCGGAAGAGTTCTGGCGCGCAATATCGCTGGAAAACCCAGATGACTTGCGCATCGCGACAGATCATCCGGTCACACCAGTCCGGTTCGTCCAAATGCAGAAAGTTACGGCTGAGATCGCCGACAAGCAGCGTCGTGGATTGCCGCTGACTCCGGAATTGAAATCGGTTGAAGGAGACGCCATGCCCGAGACAACCCCAGGCGAAAGCGCCCATTAAATCAAGACCCGTGCGCCGCTAGGCACACTTGCGCGCCTGGCAGAGCTTTTCCAGTTCAGGAAACGGTTTATAGGCGGCGTTGCCGCATTGCTCTTTGGTCGCATCGACCAGTTGATTAAGGTGACCGTCATAGAAATATCCGATGCGATCTTTGCTGCCCGTATATTGCCTGCTCGCATTGCGCGAATCTGAACGCACGCAAACCGTATAACGCCCATCCTTGCCGACCGCCGATACGACTGGATCGCTGATGTAGGCATCGCGGATATTCGTCGGGTCGTCGAGCACGGATGACATGGTCACCAGAATCTCGTCCTTGTAGTTGGACGGGAATACGTTGGCATTTTCCTCGGCCGTTTTGCTGCTGGACGAGCATCCGGCAGCGGCCAGGACAAAAGCCGAAAGCAAACACAGGCTCGTCGCGCGTGTGGCCATCGTTTGCTTCCCTTCAGCGGGCCGCCGTTCAATCGAGCTTGAGCTTGCGCCGCCGCTGGCCAAGCGTACGCAAGCGCAGCGCGTTGAGCTTAATAAAGCCTTCGGCGTCGCGGTGGTCGTAGGCCACGGCACCTTCCTCGAAGGTCACCAGATCCTGGTCGTACAGCGAATACTTGCTTTCGCGGCCGACGACGGTGGCATTGCCTTTATACAGCTTGAGTCTCACGCGGCCGGTAACGAATTCCTGGCTCTTGTCGATCGCAACCTGCAGCATTTCCCGCTCGGGCGCGAACCAGAAGCCGTAATAAACGAGCTCGGCATATTTCGGCATGAGCTCGTCTTTCAAGTGAGCGGCGCCACGATCAAGCGTGATTGACTCGATGCCGCGATGGGCGGCAAGCAATATCGTCCCGCCCGGCGTTTCGTACATGCCGCGTGACTTCATGCCGACGAAGCGGTTCTCGACCAGATCGAGCCGGCCAATACCATTGTCGTGCCCGAGATCGTTGAGTTTTTTCAGCAGTGCCGCCGGCGAGAGCTTCTTGCCGTCGATCGCCACCGCATCACCGCGTTCGAAGTCGACGGTAATGTAGGTCGCCTTGTCGGGCGCTTTCTCCGGATCGATCGTGCGCGAGAACACGTAGTCGGGCACTTCCTGGTTCGGGTCTTCCAGAACTTTGCCTTCCGACGAGGCGTGCAAAAGATTGGCATCGACCGAGAACGGCGCTTCACCGCGTTTGTCCTTGGCAATCGGAATCTGATGCTTTTCGGCAAACTCGATGAGCTTGCTGCGCGAGGTCAGGTCCCATTCTCGCCACGGCGCGATGACAGTCACGTCAGGCTTGAGCGCATAATAAGTAAGCTCGAATCGCACCTGATCGTTGCCTTTGCCAGTGGCGCCATGCGCCACGGCATCGGCGCCGACCTTCTCGGCGATCTCGATCTGCTTCTTGGCGATTAATGGCCGCGCAATCGATGTGCCGAGCAGGTACTGACCTTCGTAGACCGCGTTCGCACGAAACATCGGGAATACGTAGTCGCGCACGAATTCTTCGCGCAAATCTTCGACGAAAATGTTCTCTTTCTTGATACCAAGCAGCAGCGCCTTCTGCCGTGCCGGCTCGAGCTCCTCACCCTGGCCGAGATCGGCAGTAAACGTCACCACCTCGCATCCGTAGGTGGTTTGCAGCCACTTCAGGATGATCGAGGTGTCGAGGCCGCCCGAATAGGCAAGCACGACTTTCTTCACTTTCTTAGCAGACTTGCCGTTGGACATTGGAGGGTCGCCGCATTGAAAAATCGCGGCGGACTATAGGGCCAAAGGCAAACCGCGCAAAGTGCGTCCTGGTCAACACTGCCTCGATTAACGCGGCTTTCGCGGCCCACCGAACAGGCTCACGATAAAATCGTATCCGGGCCGCGCAAATCGCTCGAGTGCGCGCTCGACCTCATCGTCCGACAGTCGTGTCCGCGGCCAACGATAAATCAAGGCATAAGCAAGCCATATGATCAGAAACGTGAACACGCCCGCGAAAATGACGTCTGACGGGAAATGCGCGCCGGCCATCATGCGGATCGCGGCCATGCCGCTGCCAAGCGCAAGCGCCGCGCCATAGGCAACAGCGCGCCATTGCGGCGGTGCCAGAGCCGCCGGCGCGATCGTCCAGAACGCGCCGGCGACGTCGCCAGACACAAATGCGCAGTTGGCGGGGCAATCGCCACGCGGATCCCACCAGGCCACGAAATGTTCGCTGCCGCCGAACTGCGTCACGTCGATCGGCCGCGACCGGCCCCAGTGATCCTTGAGCAGGACATTAACCAGCAGGCCAGGCGCGAGAATCATGGTGGCCATCAGGAAGACGATCGCGCGGCCTGACATCAATAATTTGCGCCGCGGCAGGATCAGCTTGATCACGAGCGAAACCACGGCTGGCGCGATCAGCAACGTGCCGACCCACAGGCCGATGTCGCGCGCCCACATCAATGGTGGAAAAATGCGCAACGCGAACGTGTTGTGCCGGACGTCTTCAAACGAATAAAAGTATCGTTCGATACGCAAATCGAGCTCGGGATAAAGGCCAAAGACCGCGCCAGCGAGAGCGGCGATGGCGAGCGCGATCAGCAATCCGGCGCGGTTCATGCGAGGGTTCGTCTAGCCGACGCGTCGCAAAATTGAAAGGCGATTGGCGTGCGGGTCAGGCTGGCGGCGTGCGCGGATCACGCCAACGGCCGGCATTCCGCCCGGCGATAAGCCAATAGACGATGCCACCGATGATCCCTGCGGCGGCCGCCAGTTGCAGCGAATGGCTCACGGGCACGACGTCAGTGGTGTTGTCCAGCCGCTCCGAGACATCAGAGCCGTAATAGGACGCCAGTCCAACCAGGGCGCCGCCGACGCCGTAGTAAAGAAAGCTGCGCATGCGCGCGGCTTCCGCGACCACGATGACCAGGAGCGCCGGCAACATCGCAACTGCGCCGGCAAAACTGGTGGCGAAGAATGAAACAATGAAGAAGTTCACGCGCTCAAAGGGGTCGGAGTCGACGCCGCTCCAATCCGGAGAAATAATACCCACCGCGAGCGTGACGCCCGCCACCATGATGGCGACCATGAGCGCAATGAAGATGACAATGATCCGGCCGAGGAGAGACATATACGGTGTCCTTCAGATAAAAATTAGCGCCGTCACTCCACCATGACCATGGCACGCAATGCCATGCGCTCGCGTGCCGAGAGCTTTTCGGTCGCGCTCTTGAGCTGGCCGCAAGCCGCCAGAATATCGCGTCCGCGCGGCGTGCGCACTGGCGAGGCGTAGCCGGCGTCGAACACGACCTGCGAGAACTTCTCGATCTGCTCCCAGTCCGAGCACTCGTATTTGCTGCCCGGCCACGGATTGAAGGGGATGAGGTTGATCTTGGCGGGAATGCCCTTGAGCAGCCGTACCAGCGCCTTGGCGTCGTCGATCGAATCGTTCACGCCCTTGAGCATCACATATTCGAAAGTGATGCGCTTGGCGTTCGATGCGCCGGGGTAATTGCGGCAGGCGTCTAGCAATTCAGCGATAGGATATTTGCGGTTGAGCGGCACCAATTCGTTGCGAAGGTCGTCGCGCACCGCGTGCAGCGAGACGGCAAGCATGCAGCCTATCTCGGCGCCGGTGCGTTGAATATTGGGGACCACGCCCGAGGTCGACAGCGTGATCCGCCGTTTGGAAATGCCGATTCCCTCGCCGTCGGCAACGATCAGCAGCGCATCGCGCACGGCCTCAAAATTGTAGAGCGGCTCGCCCATGCCCATCATCACGATATTGGTGATGCAGCGGTCGCCACTTGGCACCACGCCATCGGTCGGACGCGTTCCGCCCGGCCAATCACCCAGGCGGTCGCGCGCGGCCATCACCTGGCCGACAATCTCTCCCGCGGTCAGATTTCTGACGAGGCGCTGGGTGCCGGTATGGCAGAAGGTGCAAGTAAGCGTGCATCCGACCTGGCTGGAAACGCACAGCGTCCCGCGCTCGGTGTCGGGGATGTAGACGCACTCGACCTCGTGCGGCCGCTCTCCCTGCACTTCGCCCGGCAGGCGCAACAGCCATTTGCGCGTGCCGTCGACGGACACCTGCTCGGCTACGACTTCCGGGCGTGTCAGCGTGAAACGCCCGGCCAGAGCAGCGCGCAGTTCTTTCGAAACGCTCGTCATCTCGTCGAACGACGTGAACCCGCGGAAATATATCCAGTGCCAGAGTTGCTGAACGCGCATCTTGCGTTGCGATTCCGGCACGCCGACTTCGCCCAACGCATCGGCCAATTGCGCGCGGGTCAAGCCGATCAGCGACGGCTTCTCCGGCGCTACATAGCGCTCGAGCGGGGTTTTCTCGACGAATGCGGTACTTTGCGAGGTTAAAGTCATTGCAAGCAGCTAGCCGCTGTTATCGCCGGGCTTGTCATTCCAAGTCGGCTATATCCGACTTGGACATTAAAATCTTGCGGAAGTCGCGCAAGCCCGACTTCCGGTGCGATCCCGATTGGAAGCGTACAGTCTATCTATGCGAGATCACCGAGTCCTGCCACTACGTGGCGGCCCGGTGATGGCCCTAACGGGTCACTTGCACTCCTCCGCCACCTTGTCGAGTGCTTGCGCAATGCCCTTGAGCGAAAAGGTGTCGGTGGTCTTGGTGCCACGGGCGGATTCGCTCTTAACCACAAGGTCCGAGCCTTTACGCATGGTTTCCACCATCTGCGCTTCTTCCGCCGCGTTCTTGACCCAGGCGCCGTCAGTCTGGGTGTACATTGAATAAGTGCTCGAACCGATGGCCGCCACAGCGTCATGACCAGGTTTCTGCGGATAGCCGACAATCACCGAAACTTCGTTCCTGACCCTTTCCGCAGGCCGCGTGGACACAAAAGCGTATGATGGATCGCGATTGCGGCCGGCCGGCTCACTCGTCGCCGATGTGGGCTTGGCGAGCGCAAAGCAGACCTTCTTGCCGCCGGGTGTCGCCCGGTAGGCGCCCCATTCGCCGAATTGCCCAAGCAGGACAGCCTGGTCGGTAGGATTGGCGGGTTTCTTCTGCTGCGCCGACGCTAAGTCGATGAATGCGCAGAGACCCACAAGGACAATGGACGTGCGGAATAAAGTGGTGATGTTCATCGGGCCCTACCGGTGACGATAATGACGGTCGCTGAGCCGCCTTCAATCAGAATCGAATGGATATTAGCGCATTAGCCACGAATGTCGGCAATGTGAAGGCGGCATTATCCTCTAAGGGGCTGACGGCCCGCCCTGGCATGCTAGAACCCGCGACACTTTGGCCGTTCGCGCCGCACAATATTCGTACGGAACATCATGAAAGCCTTGCTCTGCACCCATTACGGCACGCCCGATGACCTGACCTTGGCCGACATTCCCGATCCGGTTCCCGGCGAGGGCGAAGCGGTCGTGCGCATCGAAGCCGCCGCGCTGAATTTTTTCGACACGTTGATCATCGCCAACAAATACCAGACCAAGCCGCCCCTCCCATTCTCACCTGCCGCTGAGTTCGCAGGCACGGTCGAGAGTCTTGGCGTAGGTGCCACTCAATTCTCGATCGGTGACCGAGTCATTGCGTGTTCGGGCTATGGCGCCGCGCGCGAGCGCATCGCGATCGCCACCAGCAAACTGATCAAGATTCCGGATGGCCTCGATGCGGATCGCGCCGCCGGCCTCTGCGTCACCTATGGCACGACACTGCACGCGCTGAAGGACCGCGCAAACGTTAAACCTGGCGAAACGCTTGCCGTATTGGGGGCATCCGGCGGCACGGGCCTTGCCGCGATCGAGCTTGGCAAGATCATGGGCGCGCACGTGATTGCCTGCGCGTCGTCGGCGGAGAAAATTTCTTTTGCACGCGACCATGGCGCCGATGACGGCATCAACTACGGCAGCGAAGATCTCAAAGAGGCGCTGCGCCGTGCCACGCAGGGCCGCGGCGTCGACGTAATTTACGATCCGGTCGGCGGCGGCTATGCCGAAGCCGCGTTGCGCTCGATCGCCTGGCGCGGCCGGTTTCTCGTGGTCGGCTTTGCTGCCGGCGAGATTCCAAAGCTGCCGCTCAATCTCGTGCTGCTCAAGGGCTGTGATGTTCTCGGCGTATTCTGGGGCTCATGGATCGAACGCGACCCCGCCGGCCATCGCGCCAATACCGAACAGTTACTGGCGTGGTGCAAGGAAGGAAAATTGTCATCGCATGTGCACGCGGTCTATCCGCTGGCGGATGCGCCGTCCGCGCTCAAAGCCATTGCCGCGAGGCAAGTGATGGGCAAGGTAATCTTGCGGCCGTAAGGTTTACGCGAATTCGGCCAATTTGGCTTTCGCCACCGCGCGATGTTCGGGCCGGATATGGTTGGCCACCAGCTTAATTGCGCTCGCCAGCACGGCGGCATCGTCAGTAAAGCCGAGCACCGGCAGCACGTCGGGTATAGCATCGATCGGCAATACGAAATAAGCGAGTGCGCCGATCAACGACATCTTGACCTGCAAGGGCGTGACCTGGTCGAAAGCGCAATAGTAGGCGGCGAGCAAATCCTCCGCGAAGGGAATCGATGCCGCAAAGCGCCGCATCTTGCGCCAGAAGCGATGGCGAAACGCATCTTCGTCGTTGCCGGCCTGCCAGAATGCGGATTGTGCAAACGTCATGGCCATTCATGTGGTTGGCGATTGAGGCGACCGCAAGGCACACCTTTTCGGGTTATTTCCAGCACTAGGCCGCCGCGATCTTTTCCATTGCCTCGGCTAGCTTCACATCGAGATCCGTCAATCCGCCGGCGTCATGGGTCGCTAGTGTGACCTCGACGGTCTTGTAGACGTTGAACCATTCCGGGTGATGGTCCATTTTTTCCGCGACCAGCGCGGCGCGCGTCATGAAGCCGAAGGCCTGGTTGAAATCCTTGAATACGAATTTTTTTGTGATGGCATCCCGGCCAGCCACGTCCGACCAGCCATTCAGGCGGGTCAGTGCGGATTTGCGGGCTTCTACGGTCAGTTTTTGCGCCATGATGTGACACCTCGTCGAAACGAACGCACCACCCTCGCAAAGGGTTCACGCCGATACTACCTTTTACCGGTCGGTCCCGGCCATACGAGGCACCCATGTCCTGGTCATTGAATATCGGCAAAGTGGCGGGCACCGTTATCCGCATCCACCTCACCTTCCTGTTGTTTCTCGCCTGGATCTTCGCAGCCAGCTACGCCTCGGGCGGCGCCGCGACGGCCTGGGACAGCCTTGTGTTTATGCTGCTTCTGTTTCTTTGCGTGCTGCTGCACGAGTTCGGCCACATCTTCACGGCGCGGGCCTTCGGCGTAACGACACCTTACGTAACACTTTTGCCGATCGGCGGAGTGGCGCAGCTCGAGCGCATTCCCGAAGAACCGTGGGAGGAATTCCTCATTGCCATCGCCGGGCCGCTGGTCAACGTCGTGATCGCGGGGGTGCTGGTCTATGGGTTCGGCGCAAATTTGCAGGCCAGCGCGGCGGCGGCGGTCGACAATCTGAAAATTCCGTTGGTGGACCGGCTGGCGGCAGTGAACCTATTCCTTGCGTTGTTCAACATGATCCCCGCTTTCCCGATGGACGGCGGACGTGTGCTGCGGGCCTTGCTGGCGAGCCGCTTAGGTTATGTGCGCGCCACCGAAATCGCGGCCATGATCGGCCAGTTCGTGGCATTCGCCCTCGGCTTCATCGGCTTGATGGCAAACCCGATCCTGATTTTCATTGCCATTTTCGTTTATCTCGCTGCTTCGTCGGAGGCCCATGTGGTGGCGCTGCGCGCCGCATCACGCGGCGTACCGGTGAGCTACGCCATGATGACGCAGTTTGCCACGCTGTCGCCAGAGGCGCATATCGACGAAGCGGTTCAAACGCTGTTGCAGACGAGCCAAGGTGAATTTCCAGTCGTCGATGGCGCCGGCAAGCCGGTTGGAGTTCTCGGCCGTGCCGATCTCATCCGCACCATCAAGTCACGCGGGCCGGACGTCCGCGTCGCCGATGCCATGGTGGCGGAAATGCCGACCATCAGTCATCGGGCGACGTTGGAACAGGCATTCAAACTGCTGCAGCAGAAATCGGCGCAAGCGGTCGGCGTCACTGATGCTGGCGGCAAGCTGGTTGGATTTGTCACCAGCGAAACCATCGCCGAAATGATGATGTTGCAGGAGGCGTTGCCGGGAGGCGTGCGCTTCGGCCCCTGGAGCCGGCCGGCAGGGGCCTAGATGCAAGTTATCCAACACTGTCATCGATCTGTCATGCAGCCGTCGAGGATTTGTCAGCGGACATGCGCAAACCTCACCGCTTAACCGTCAAGCGGAGACTTCCATGACGATACGCCTTGGCTCGTCCACTCGCCGGCGCTTCCTTGCCACCAGCGCCGCGGCGACCGCATTCACAACGCTCGGCGGCGTTTGCCGCCCGTACATAAGCCGCGCCAACGACCGCCCACTCATCACGCATGGCGTGCAATCCGGAGATGTTTCGGTCGATTCCGGCGTCGTCTGGGCGCGCGCGGACCGGCCTTCCCGCATGCTGGTCGAGGTCGCCACCACCGACAGCTTCAAGGACATCCGCAGCACGACGTACATCGATGCGCTGCCTGAGAGCGACTATACCGCCAAGCTCCTGGTCGAGGGCCTGCCGGCCGCGCAAGATATCTTTTACCGCGTGCGTTTTCAGGACCTCACGTCGCCTACCGTGATCGGCGAACCGCAGGTCGGGCGCTTCCGCACCGCGCCAAGCGACCGGCGTTCGATCAGCTTCGTCTGGTCGGGTGACACGGCCGGACAAGGCTGGGGCATCGATGAATCGCGCGGGGGCATGCGTACTTACGCGACGATGCTGAAGAATCGGCCGGATTTTTTCATACACAACGGCGACAATATTTATGCCGATGGGCCGATTGCGGCCGAGCAGAAGATGCCGAACGGGGAAGTCTGGAAAAACATTGTCACCGAAGACAAATCGAAGGTTGCCGAGACGCTTGATGAATTCCGTGGCGCCTATAAATACAATTTGCTCGACAAAAATCTGCGCTCATTTGCGGCGCAGGTGCCGGTCTTTTCCCAATGGGACGACCATGAGGTCTTCAACAATTGGTGGCCCGGCGAGCCGATGACGCGAAGTGAACTGCTCGCCAAGAAATACGTCGAGAAGAATGATTTGATTCTTGCCGCGCGCGCCAGCCGCGCATTTCACGAATACATGCCGATGCGTGAAACGCAGGCTGAGCCGGGCCGCGTCTACCGGAAAATTTCCTACGGGCCGATGCTCGACGTTTTCATGCTCGACATGCGCTCCTATCGCGGCCCGAATGCCGAAGACAAAGAAGAGGCCTATGGCCCCGCCGCTTATTTTCTCGGGCCCACCCAGCTCGCATGGCTCAAGCGCGAATTGCTGAATTCGCGCGCCACCTGGAAAGTGATTGCGGCCGACATGCCGCTGAGTCTCGTCATCGTCTACGACGGCGCACGCAAATGGGGCATCGAGGGAATGGCGCAAGGCGATGACGGCGCGCCGCGCGGGCGTGAACTTGAGCTTGCCGACTTGCTGTCGTTCATCAAACACGCCGGCGTGCGCAACACAGTGTGGATCACCGCCGACGTTCATTACACTGCCGCGCACTATTACGATCCCAACAAGGCCGCGTTCCAGGATTTCGAGCCGTTTTGGGAATTCGTGAGCGGGCCTATCCACGCCGGCACATTCGGACCTAACCCGCTCGACAAGACGTTTGGGCCACAACTCGTCTACGTGAAGGCGCCCGGCAAGGAGCAGAGCCAGAACCTGCCGCCGAGCGAGGGCCTGCAATTTTTCGGGCACATCGCAATCGACGGGGCGAGCCAGCAGATGACAGTCACGCTCAAGGACGTCGATGATCGGGCACTTTGGGCGAAAACGATCGACCCGCTCTTTGGCTAGCGAGCCCTAAATACCGCCTAAAACAGGCGTCGCCGCGCTACC
>Ga0070713_100002936_pt1 | contig 11178 bp, 7 predicted proteins | sample LARL82metaG_FD_65465 | JGI IMG/M metagenome (GOLD analysis project Ga0070713, IMG submission 65465) | Corn, switchgrass and miscanthus rhizosphere microbial communities from Kellogg Biological Station, Michigan, USA - LAR L8-2 metaG | ecosystem: Host-associated > Plants > Roots > Rhizosphere ... | reverse complement strand
CCAGGATCCGGTCGGCCCGGAACAGGTGCGGCTCGCCCCGGTGGTCCGCCGCCAGGTACCAGACGCCTGCCTTGCTGACCAGGCCGTACGGGTCGAGCGTGTAGGTGCGCACCGAGCCGTCGCGGCCGCGCCGGTAGCGCAGCTTCACCCGGCGGCCGTTGAAGGACGCCTCCTGCAGCACTTCCAGGCACTCTCCCGGCTGGGCGGAACCGCGCCAGCGCACCGGGTCGATGAGGATCCGCCGGCTGGCCAGCTCCGCGCCGGGCCGCTGCTGGTCCGGCAGCGCCGCCACCAGCTTGCGCAGCGCGGAACCGATCGCGTCCCCGAGGCCCAGTCCGAGGCCGGCCCGGGCCGGGCCGGTCAGCATAACCAGCAGCGCCCGGGACTCCTCGGCGGTCAGTCCGGTGACATCGGTCCGGTACCCAGGCACGAGGGCGACTCCGCCGAGCGGGCCGCGGACCGTGTAGACCGGGACGCCCGCCGCCGACAGCGCCTCCACATCGCGCATGATGGTCCGCACCGAGACTTCCAGCCGGCCGGCGAGCTCAGCGGCGGGCAACTGCCCGCGCGTCTGGAGCAGCAGCATGATGGCGATCAGCCGGTCCGATCTCATGTCTCCATGATTCTCCCACGTATATGACAGAGGTTGTCATATACGGCACTGAGGATGGGTCTTGTTCGAAAGCAGGGGAAACGAGAGGACAAGGACATGACCGCAGCCGCCATCACCGCCCAGCAGGTCGCCGAGGGCTATGCCAGCGCCTGGACCAGCGGCGACATCGACACAGCGATGAGCTACGTCGCCGACGACATCGTCTGCGAGGCGCCGGCGGGCGCCATCGAGGGCAAGGCCGCCTACCGCGAGTTCACCGCCACGTTCGTGACCCGCCTGCTGGTCACCGGCCGCGTCACCGCGGTCCTGTCCGGCGAGAACAGCGCCTCGATCCTCTACACCAACGACACCAAGGTCGTGCCGGGCATGCGCGCCATGGACTACGCGACCATCGAGAACGGCAAGATCACCCGGCTGATCACCGTCTTCGACCGCCTGCCCTTCGGGCGCTGACCACAGCCGCACGGTGACCGCCACGAGGCAGGGAAAACGCCCCGTTAGCGCGAGAATTCGCAGCTAGCCGGGGCGTTTTCGCAGGGTGTGGCAGGTGTTGTGTGGCAGGTGTTGTGGTGGCAGGTGTTGGGTTCGAACCAACGCAGGCTGCGCCGACGGTTTTTACAGCTGGGCCGTGATGGCCGTGACGGCCGAAAATTATCGGTACTCAGCGGTAATCAGCCCCCGGTGCGGACTAGGTCGTGCTCGCGGGCGAAGGCTGCCGCCTCGGTGCGGGTAGCCGCCCCGACCTTGGCGAGAATCCGCGATACGTGCACCCCCGCCGTGTTGATGCTGATGAATAGCTCAACGGCGATCTGGCGGTTGGTCATGCCCGCCGCCACCAGGCGGAGCACGTCCAACTCGCGGGCGGTCAGCCCGAAACGTCCGGGCCGCTGCCCGCCGTCCCCGTTTCCGTCACGCTGGCCAAACCCGCCGCCAGGCGCGTGCTCGATGCTCAGCCGGGCGCGCTGCGCCAGCCGCCGAACGGCATCACCCAGCGGATCCGCACCCAGCCGGGCGGCGATCTCGCCGCCGCACCGGAGCGCGGCCTGCGCGGCGTCGCGGTTCCCGTCCGCGGCGTGGCACGCGGCCGCGCTGAGCAGGCACTGAGCCTCTTCGTAGGCCTGTCGCAGCGCGTGCCAGCGGCCGGCCGCGGCCTCCCAGCGCGCGGCCGACGGCCGGCTGTGCGCGGCATGGACCGCCTGGTAGGCGGCGTCCACGGGCGAGGCGGCGGGCAGCGACCCGGCCAGAGCGGCCAGCTTCGGCGGAGCATCTGGTAGCTGAGCGGCCAGCGCGACCAGCGGCCATGCGTCGTGCGGGTGGGCGGTGAGCGCGGCGTCGGAGTCAACCGCGGCCAGGCCATAGGCCAGGGCGACCGCCGCGCCCTCCGGGTCTCCTTCTCCGAGCGCGGTCAGGCACAGGACGGTCAGCAGCTGCAGCCGGTACGAACGCGCCCACTGTCCGTCTCCGAGCAGCTCTCCGGCATGATCCGCGGCCCTGCGGGCGGCGACCAGGTCGCCGCGGGCTGCTGCGATCTTCGCCCGGCAGAGCAGCAGCGCGGCGTAGCTGAGCGGCGGCAGCTGGTCGAGTTCAGCCTCGTCGATCAGCATGAGCGCCTGCGGCCACCGGCTCAGCGCGGTCAGTGCCTGCACCCACTTGACGAGCAGGACCGGCGCCACCTCACTGAACCGGAAGGTGTCGTGCGCGATCCGCATTCCCTGATGGACCGCGGCGATGACCGCCTCGTAGTCACCGGTGGCCAGCAGCACCGCGGATTCCCAGGTCACCACGTCGAGCAGCACCTGAGAATCGGCGCCGGCGGTGGCGGCGGCGCGGGCCCGGTCGAAGTGCGCGACCGCGGTGTCCGGCTCGCCGGCGGCGGTCAGCCCGAGGTAGGCGTGGGCGCGGGCGGCCAGCGCGGTGGCTCCCAGTTGTTCGGCGATCTTCGCCGCCTCCCGGGCGTGGGCCGCGCCTGCGCCCGGGTCACCGCCGAAGACGGCGGATACGGCCAGCCGGGCAATGATCTCCCCGCGTTCCGGCGTGGCCGGCTCCTCCGGCAGCAGCCGGAGTGCCTGCTTCAGATCCTCCCCGGGCCCTTCACCGGTATGGCTTCGCAGCTGTGCGCGGCAGTAATACAGGTGCGCGGCCCGCCCCGGGTCGGCCGCCGGGTCGACGAGGGCCAGGGCCGCTCCGGCGGCCTCGATACCGCGCTCGACCTCACCGCTGGCGGCGCAGGCCTCGGCAATCGCCTCCAGCACGTCGAGCTTGTCTGCGCCGGTCAGCTCCCGGGCGTGCGGCACCGCGTCCCACAGTTCCGCGACCCGCTCCAGCTCCCGCCGCCGTCGCGCCTGGGCGCCCGCGCTGCCGCTGGCCGCCGCCGCCTGCCAGGACGCGGCCAGCGCGCGCGGCCGGTCACCGGCTGCGGCGGCGTGGCGGGCCACCTCCGCGTCCCGGTCGCCTGCGGACAGCCGGCCGGGACTGGCGGCGATGAGATCGGCAAGCCGCGCGTGCCAGCTCGTCCGTTCCGCCGGAAGCAGGCCTTCATAGACCGCCTGACGGATCAGGGCATGCCGGAAGTCGTATCCGGTATCGGTGGCCAGCAGCAGCCCCTGGCCGGTGAGTTCCCGCAGCACGTCGTGCAGCGCGGCGTTCGGAAGCCCGGAGACCTCCGCCAGAAGCTCGTGGTCCACGGACGAGCCGATCACGGCCGCGACCCGGAGCACCGACAGGGACGACGCGGACAGCCCGGCCTGGAAGCCCAGCAGCAGGTCGGTAAGCCCCGCGGGCAGCTGTTCCGGCGACCGGCTGAGCGCCTCGACGAACAGTGGATTGCCGCCGCTGCGGTCGGCCACGCGGGTGATCACGGCGGGCTCCGGTTCCCGGTCAAGCAGCGCGGCCAGCTGCCGGCCGACCTCGTGCCTGGTCAGCGGCCGCGGGGAAACGACCCTGACGTTCCGCTGCCGTCTCAGCTCGGCGATCAGGGGCTGCAGGTGCTCCGCTGGCGCGGGACGGCAGGTGCCGACGAGCAGGATTCCGTCCTGCGCCAGGTTGCCGACGAGGAACGCGAGCAGTTCGCGGCTGGATGTGTCGGCCCAGTGCAGATCCTCGAGCACGAGGATCACCCGCCGGGTGAGCGCGAGCTGCTCCAGAAGGGCCAGGAGCTCGCCGGACAGGCGCATCGGATCGTGAACCGGTGCTTCCGCGCTGGTCCGCATCGCCAGTTCGGGCAGCCACCGGCCTACCGCGGGATCCCTCGGCAGCAGCGCGGCCAGCTCGCCGACGCCTAGCTGGCGCTGCAGGCTGCGCAGGGCGGCGATAAACGGCGCGCAGGGAACCCCGCCCTCGCCCAGTTCCGGGCAGTAGCCGACCAGCACCAGCGCATCGCCGGCGACCCTGCTGGTGAACTCGGCCACCAGCCGTGACTTTCCGATGCCGGCTTCCCCGCTGACCAGCACGGCCCGGATCCGCGGGTCGGCGAGGGCATCCCCGAGCGAGGCCAGTTCGCTGGCCCGCCCGACGAACGTCACGTGGCCCGGAAAGTCCATCACGATGCGATCGTGCCGTATACCGCTAACGTCCGGCAAACGTGTTGGCCGCGCCTGGTATTCAGTGCTCGCTGGTTCAGGGCTCTTTACCGTGCGCACCCTCGGCGGAGGAGGACATAACGAGTCTTCGTGATTCGGCGGCCGGGGTGTTACCGGAAGCATTAGTGACATGACGAACACAGAGATCCGCCCCTTCCGCATCGACGTCCCCCAGGCAAGCCTGGACGACCTCCGCGACCGGCTCGCCCGGACGCGCCTGGCCGACGATCTGCCGGGAACCGGCGGGGAACGCGGCATTCCGGCCGGCCGTCTCAGGGAACTCGTCGCGTACTGGTCGGCCAAATACGACTGGCGCGCAGCGGAAGCCGGCATCAACCGGCACCCGCAGTTCATCACCATGGTCGACGGCCAGGATGTGCACTTCCTGCACGTCCGCTCGACCAGGGCGGCCGCGATGCCGCTGCTGCTGCTGCACGGCTGGCCGGGCACGCCCGCGGACTTCCTGGACATGATCAGCCCGCTGGCCGAGCCCGCGCGGGCCGACGCCCCGGCCTTCCATCTGGTGATCCCGTCCCTGCCCGGCCACGGGTTCTCCGGGCCGGTCACCGAGCAGGGCTGGAACGACGGCCGGATCGCGGCCGCGCTGGCCGAACTGATGGCCCGCCTCGGTTACGACCGCTACGGCGTCCACGGCGGCGACCACGGCGCCTTCATCGGCCCGCGCATCGGGCGCCACGATCCCGAGCATGTCATCGGCGTCCACGCCAACAGCCTGGTCACCTTCCCCACCGGCGATCCCGCCGACATGGCGGCACTCACCGATGCGGAGAAGCGGCGGCTCGGGGCGATGAAGCGGTTCCAGGACGACGGGTCGGCCTACATGCAGATGTACGGCACCCGGCCGAACACCATCGGCCACCTGCTTAACGACTCTCCGGCGGGCCAGCTCGGGTGGATCGCGGAGAAGTACCAGGAATGGGCCGACCAGCCCGTCGACCAGGACAAGATGCTCACCACCGTCAGCTCCTACTGGTTCACCGGCACCGCCCGCAGTGCCGCCAACCTCTACTACGAGCGCTTCCACGACAGCGCCATGTTCGCGCCGAGCCCCAGGGGAACCGTCCCCACCGGCGTCGCGGTGTTCGCCACGGGGGACTACGCCATCCGCCGCTTCGCCGAGAAGACGCACAACGTCACTCACTGGTCGGAATTCCGCAGCGGCGGCCACTTCGCCGCGCTGGAGGTCCCCGACCTGCTGACCGGCGACATCCGCGAATTCTTCGGCACGCTTGCCGGCTGACCGCCGAGCCAGCGCACCTGCCTCTTCGCGGGGCTGCGGCCTCGGTAGACGCCGAACCGTCGGCGTCTACCGAGGCCGCCTCAATCGACGGCATTGGCCTACCGGCGGCGCGCCATCAGGTACGCCAGCGTTCGCTGATCTCCTGCCAGCTAGGCGGAGGACCCGGCAGGTCTTCTCCGCCGGCCGATTGCCGCATGCCGGACAGCACGATGGACAGGTAGCGCTGCCTGAGCTGCGCGGTGCGCTCAGGGTCAGGCAGCTTGACGGCCGCGACGAGCTCGAACACGAGCGAGATGTCATGGACCGACAGCCCTGGCCGCAGCGCGTCCCTGACCCGATCGAAGAACTCCTGCATCAGTTCGTTGGACCGCTCGGCCAGCGCGAACATGTCCGGCGTGGGCGTGAAGGTCCCCGCCAGCGCCAGGGTGATCGAACTGGTGTCGGCGGCTACCAGCCGCTCCATGAAGCTCGTGAAGACGCTCCAGTGATCGCGGGTGTCGGCCAGCGCGGCCTCGGTTTCCACCACGCAGAGCGCCAGGCCGTCCGTGCAGAGCTTGCGGAGAAGTTCCTCCTTGCTGTCGTAGCGGGCGTACAAGGCGCCGATTCCCACTTCGGCGCGCTTGGCCACGGCGCTGATGGGTGCGGCTGGGTCAGCCAGGAAGACCGATCTGGCGGCCTCGAGGATGACCTGGTCGTTGCGGGCCGCCTGCGCCTTGCGGCCGCTCAGGCGCCCGGTCTTGTCGGTACTCACTTGTCCATAGTACTTGAACAAATCATTCAGTTCCGTTATTCTTGAACTGAACGATCCGTTCCGAACTTGGAGGTAGCGGTGTCTTCTTCCGCCCCGACTCCGACCGCCCGCCGCGGGAACTGGCTGGCGTTCGCCGCCGTGCTGGCCGCGGCCGTCATGGACCTGATGGACACCACGATCACGCAGGTCGCCGGGCCGGCGATCCGCGGCGACCTGCACGGCTCGGACGCATTCCTCGAATGGGTCACCGCCGCGTACACCCTGGCCATGGGGGTTGGCCTGCTCACCGGGGGCCGGCTCGGCGACCTGTTCGGCCGCAAGCGGATGGTGCTGATCGGCATCGCCGGCTTCACGGTGGCATCCGCAGCCTGCGCCGCCGCCGCCAACCCGGGAGAGCTGATCGCGGCCCGGGCCATCCAGGGCCTGCTCGCGGCGGCCATGCTGCCGCAGGTCTTCGGCCTGATCGGGGACCTGTTCGAGGCACACGAGATGGGTAAGGCGTTCGCGGTCTACGGCCCGGTCATGGGCCTGTCCGCGGTCCTCGGCCCGATCGCCGCCGGCGGGCTGATCAGTCTCAACCTAGCCGGCCTGGGATGGCGGGCCATCTTCCTGGTAAACGTGCCCGTCGGCATCGCCGCGCTGGCGGCCGGCTCGCGGCTGCTCCCGGCTGCTCCGGCCTCGTCCCGACGGGGAAAGCTCGACTTCTCGGGTGCGCTGCTGGCCGGCATCGCGATGTTCCTGCTGGTCTTCCCGCTGGCCCAGGGACATGACCTCGGCTGGCCCGGGTGGCTGATCGGCCTGCTCGGTGCCGCGGTCCCGGTGCTCGCCGCATTCGCCTGGCAGCAGGTCCGGCGTCAGCGCGCGGGCCGCACCCCGCTGGTGGAGCGAAGCATCTTCCGGCACCGTTCCTACTCCTCCGGAGTGGCGTTCACCGTGGTGTTCGTCGGCACCATGGGCGGCATCACCCTGACCATCAACGTGGTGCTGCAGGTGGGGCTGGGCTTCTCGCCCTGGCACTCGGCGCTGACGTCGGTTCCGTGGGCGGGCGGCGCGTTCATCGGCTCGGCTCTCGGCGGGATGCTGATGGGCAAGCTCGGCCGCCGTGTGCTGCAAATCGGGCTGGCGGCCGAGGCCGCCGGGCTGGCCGCCATCGCCCTGGTCCTGCACCTCACCGGCACCCACGTGGGCACCGTGGACCTGATCACGCCGATGATCGTGGGGGGCGCCGGGATGGGCATGGTCTTCGTCCCGCTCTTCGACATCATCATGGGCCATATCGCCCCGCACGAGACGGGTTCTGCCTCCGGCGTCCTGCAGGCCGTCAACTCCCTCGGCATGACGATCGGGGTGGCCGGAACCGGCGCCATCCTGTTCGGGCTCATCGGCCCGGCCGGCCGGGCCGGGCAGGCGTTTGTCCGCCCCGCCGAGTGGACGTTCCTCATCATCCTCGGGCTGCTCGCCGCCGCCTTCGCGCTCACGTACCAGTTGCCCCGGCGGGCCCGCGAAGCGGGCAGCGAGCCGAGAGAACTTGACGGCGTGCAGGCCGCCGACCCGGCCGTGGGCGCGGCGGCCGCCTGACCAACTCTGGCGGTCGCTCGCGGCGCCGAAGAGCCCCGGCCGACGCCGGGGCTCTTCGCGTTGCCGCCTGTCTTGACGCCTAGCCGGTTGGTCACCAGGACGGGCCGGCTGGGTGAGCCCGGGATGTGGCCAAGCTCGTAGATGCCCAGCCTGGCTGGGCTGGCGAGGTCGTGGTCCGGCCAGACGGACAGGTGGATCCACCCTGCCCGGTTGAACAGCCGGTCGCACAGAACCGCTAGAGCGTGGTCGGCTGCGGTGTCGCCGAAGTGGACCGCCCTGCAGGCTCCCGAGGGGATCGTCACCACCATCCCTCGGCGGCCCGTTCCTTGAGTCGATGGCCGTCCAGGCGCAGGAGGTGCCCCGGTGACCCGCGCCGCCCGGCCAGCGCGGCCACCGGCCGGCCAGGCGAAGCAGCGGCCCGTTCGGGCAAACCCATCACACCGAACGGACCGTTGCTGATCCCGTCAGCGACGGCGGCGACCCCGGAAGCCGGCGGACATCGACGCCGCGCCCCGGCCGGCCGCCGGGGCGGCCACGATGGCCGCGGGCCGGGCGGGGGGCAGCGTGACCAGGGCAACTGGCTCGCCGGCGATCGAGCGCAGCAGCGCTGAGCCGGGAGTGACGGCGGCGGTCAGCGGGACGACCCCGGCCTTCCGCATCAGGGCTCGCACGTCCGCTGCCTGGGCGTGATCCTGGAGGGTGATCACCGTCCCGGCCGCGCCGGCCCGGGCGGTCCGCCCTGACCGGTGCAGGTACGCCTTGTGCTCCGTCGGCGGATCGGCGTGGATAACGAGGTTGATGCCGTCCACGTGGATGCCGCGGGCCGCGACGTCCGTCGCGACGATGACCCGCACCGCGCCCGTGGCGAAAGAGGCGAGGCTACGTTCCCGCGCACCCTGGGCGAGGTCGCCGTGCAGCTCGGCCGCGGGGATGCCGCCCGTGGTCAGCTGGCGGGCGAGGCGGCGGGCGGCGTGCCTGGTCCGGGTGAAGACGAGCGAACGGCCGCTGCCGCCCGCGAGGGCGGTGACCACGCCGACCCGGTCGGCCGGCGCGATGGTCAGCACGTGGTGGGTCATCGCGGCCGGCGCCTCGACCAGGCCGACATCGTGGTGCACCGGGCGATCCATGAACCGCCGGGCCAGGACGTCGACGGCGGCGTCGAGCGTCGCCGAGAACAGCATCCGCTGGCCGTCGGGCGGGGTCATGTCAAGGAGCCGCCGCACGACGGGCAGGAAACCGAGGTCGGCCATGTGGTCCGCCTCGTCGAGCACGCTGATCTCCACGTCGCGAAGGTCGCAATGACCCTGCTCGATGAGGTCGGCCAGCCTGCCGGGGCACGCAACGACGATATCGGCGCGGCCACGGAGCTTGGCCACCTGCGGATTCTGCGGCACCCCGCCGTAGATCGTTGCCACGCTCAGCCCGGCCGATCCGGCCAGCGGCGCGAGCACCGCGTGGACCTGACTGGCGAGTTCCCTAGTGGGCACCAGCACCAGGCCGCGCGGGCGGCAGGCGCTCGTGTAGCCGTCGGCCAGTCGCGCGACCAGCGGGATGGAGAAGCCCAGCGTCTTGCCCGAGCCGGTCTGCCCACGGCCGAGGATGTCCCGGCCAGCTAGGGCATCGGGCAGCGTGGCCGCCTGGATGGGGAACGGCGTGGTGATGCCCGTTGCCGCGAGGGCAGCCACGAGCGGCGCGGGAACGCCCGCCGCGGCGAAGGACGTGGCGGACGGGACGGCGGAAGAGACGGAAGAAACGGTGCGCGGAGTGGCGGGCCTGGCGTGACGGCGACTTCCGCGGGGGGCTGACTGGCGTTCGGTGGACAGAGCGGACAAGAAAGAAAACCTCCGGAGTAGGGTGGCCGCGTTTTGGCAGGCCACCACTTCCGTGGAAACCAGCTCGCTCATTAGCAGCGTACGACCGGCGCGCCGCGTACGGCTGCGCCTGCTTGTGATTAGCCGCGCCGGGCTACCGTCAACGTAACCTGGCACTTCCGGCGTTCGGCTAGCGCAGTGCTAGCCGCGGCCCGGCAGGGAACAGCCGGCGAAGACGGCCAGCGGTGGCCGCGACGGCGGGCGAGTAGGTGAGCGGCTCCCGGCTGAGAACCGACAGCAGGGACCGGGCGGCCTGGATCAGCGCCGCCTGGCTGGTGCCCGCGTCGGCCCGCGCCAGTGCGCGCAAGGCCGGGGAGAACCGGCGGCGCGGGTCCGCGTCACGCCAGGCGTCGGCGCTGGCGAGGATAGCGGCGACGGCCGCGTGCAGCTCGCCGCTGTCAGTGCCCGGGGCAGCCTGCGCCTGGGCGGGCACGTTCGCGGTGACAACCGCAGGGCCGGTCCCGGGCAGGGTGGTGCGAATGCCCGGCCTCCGGCCGGCTATCGCGGCCTGGACCGTGGGATAGGTCCCGAGATGCCGGCTGAGCCCGGTGGCGGCCAGCACCCTGGCCACCTCCGGCCGCAGCGCCGCCAGGTGCAGCGTGGCGCCGAGCAGGACGGCCCGGCGCCGCGTGTTCACCAGGACCTCAAGGCCGCTGGCGTCCGCGTAGCGAACCGCGGACATGTCGATGACGAGCCGGCTGGCGCCGAGATGGAGCAGCCCAAGCAGGCGTTCCCGCACCGCGGGCACGGCGGCGATGTCCAGGTCACCGCCGAGGGCGGCGACGACGGCGCGCTCGGGGCCGGCCGTCACGGTCGGTATGACGGGGCCGATGTCCTTGGTCCCGGGATGAGTCACAGTGCTTTCCGATCGGATGGTTCTCGGATCCGGACAAGACGTTTCCGGATCGCGCCAGGTCAGTCAGCTGTGATGTGCCATCGTGTGCGTCGTACCGGCGGCGTCTCGTTGACCCGCCGAGCGCGTGAACCCGGCGGAAGTCGGAAAGCGACTGTCGACCGGTGACTGACGTTCAGCATGATCAGCATACGTCGGCAGGAGAAAACTAGCAATTCTTTTCCAGAATCCGTCGACGTTACTACGCAAGCGCCTGGGTTAGACTGGGGACGAAACGTGGACAATCGCCGTCCCAGTCCCTGGCGGCTCCTGATCAGCACGGCCACGCTCGACCGCGAGGAGCCCCATGACGCCTGCCCCTGCCAGCCCGCGCGGCAGTGACTACGCCGCCCTGTCCAAGCAGGTGAGGCAGGCAGGCCTGCTGGACCGCCGGCTGCGCTATTACGCCTGGAAGATCACGCTCACCGCGGCGGCACTCGCGCTCGGCTGGGCCGCCTTCGCCGTCATCGGCAATTCATGGTGGCAGCTGGCTGACGCGGTGTTCCTGGCCGCCGTCTTCGCCCAGTTCGGTTTCCTCGGCCACGATGCCGGGCACAGCCAGGTCTTCCGCACCCGGCGGGCCAACGGCGTCCTCGGCCTGGCGTGCGGCAACCTCGGCGCCGGGATCAGCTAC
>Ga0070713_100002933_pt1 | contig 11180 bp, 5 predicted proteins | sample LARL82metaG_FD_65465 | JGI IMG/M metagenome (GOLD analysis project Ga0070713, IMG submission 65465) | Corn, switchgrass and miscanthus rhizosphere microbial communities from Kellogg Biological Station, Michigan, USA - LAR L8-2 metaG | ecosystem: Host-associated > Plants > Roots > Rhizosphere ... | reverse complement strand
GCGGCGCGTTGTCGCCGTTGTAGACGCAGCCGGTAATCAGCGGGTGGTCGGGATCGCCGTCGAGGAAATCCACGATCACCTCCATGCCGATGCGAGGCAGGAAGAACGTGCCCCAGCTCCGCCCTGCCCACGCTTGCGCCACGCGCACCCAGCATGAGCTCTTGTCGTCGCCCTTGCCCAGGCGATCCCAGAAAAACTGCACCTTCACCCGGCCGTGCTTGTCGGTGTAGATCTCCTCGCCGGCCGGGCCGGTGACGATCGCCGTCTGCGGGCCGCGCATGCGTGGCCTGCGGGTGGTGCGCGGCGGCCGGTATGGCAGCGCCAGCGGCATCACGGTGAAATCGTTGCGGTAGTAGCTGGCGTCGCTGTCGTCGTCGAAGTTGTTTTCGCCGCGGTGATGCGAACGCACGGTGCGCCAGGCCGGTTCCAGCATCTCGCTGGGTGCATCGTCGAGCTGGAACGCCACGCCGGGACGGATCTCCAGCAAGGTGCTGGCGCCGTCCAGCACTTCGTGGGCGGCTTCCTCGATCTCCATCGCCAGCTTGGCGCGATCGTCGCCGGCATGGCGTTCGAGATAGCCGCCGGGATAGCGAAAGCTCTGGAAGGATTTCTGCGCACCCACCGTCAGCATGGTGTCCACGCCGGCTTCAAGGTTCTGCGTCGGCTTGGTGAAATCGAAATCGCGCATCAGCACGCGCCCGGTGCGCATGCGCTGGCGGCGCGCCAGCGCGAACACCACCGACTCGTCCTGCTCGGCCCAGTTGGCGGCAAAGCGCAGAGCTTTTACGTGGCCCTTGTAGTCTTTCTCCTGGCGATCGGAAATCACCAGCACGTCCTCCGGCTCGTCCGGATCGTGCCTGAAGAAATACTGGATGCCGGCGTCCTCCAGCAGCCGTGCGATGAAGTCGAAGCTGCTCTCGCCATATTGCACGCAGTAATCGATCGCTTCGTAAGTACCGGACAGATCGGTCTCGTGCTTGCCCAGTTGCAGCTCGCCAAGAATCGTGTCGACGATGTCGGGAATGCTCTGGTTCTGGAAGATGCGGCAGTCCTCGACCAGCCTGAGCTGCCAGAACCAAGGCACGATCACCGCCTCGTAGGCGGTCAGCTCCTGCGTGTCGCCCACATCCGCACACCACTTCGATCCAGTGCGCCCGAAGCTGGCGACGATGCCGCTCCAGCATTTGCCGTCGTCGTCGTCGTCGCCGTCATTGGCCCACAGCGTGATGCGCTTGCCGACCAGATCGCCGGCGTCGATCGCATTGTCTTCGGACAACATCGACAACCGGAACTCGAACGGCTGCGACAGCGCCTCCTCGCCATCGAAGCGATGCAAGAGCAGTGCGTCTTCGCTCAGCGGCGTCGTGAGATGGAACGGGCGCTTCTTGGTCGAGTACGGCATGGCGGCGCGCGACGGGACAATGCGCCTATCCTGCGGATTCGCCGCCGCCACGACCATTCGCGGGATGGGGTAGGCCGAGTGGCCGACCCACTGCAGCTATGCAATATCGGGCAAGCGAGCCTTCCGCCGGTTATCGACCGGATTCGAAGGGACATCACTTGTCACGCCCATCGGACCTGTGGCTCTGCGCGTGCGGCCCTGATGTGAGGCCGCGAGATAGTGGCCTTCCATGCAAACCTCCTTGACCGGGCACGCCGCTTTGCGGAACGATCCGGTGCCATCCCCCGAAGTGGGGGCCATGGCGAGCCAGCTTTCGCTGGAAGTACATTCCCGTGATTCGGTCCCGAGCTCCCTTCTCGGTTTCGGCGCAACCACTCTCGGGTAGTCCCATGTATCCAGGTAGGACCTTACATGACCATCGAAACTGAAGACGATGTCGTCGCACTCAAACGCATAGGCAAGATCGTTTCGTTCGTGTTACAGGAAATGCTCGATGCTGCCGAACCCGGCATGACGACGCGCGAGCTGGATTCACTGGGTGAGCGATTGCTTGAAAGACACGGCGCACGATCGGCGCCGAAACTCACCTATGACTTCCCGGGCTCGACCTGCATCAGCATCAACGAGGAGGCCGCACACGGCATCCCGGGCGATCGAGTGATTCGACCTGGCGACGTATTGAACGTCGATGTTTCTGCTGAGTTGGGAGGCTACTTCGCCGATACCGGAGGAACGAAAATCGTACCCCCGACCAATCCACAGAAGACGCGCTTGTGCCATGCCACCCGCACGGCGCTCGAGCAAGCCATGAAGCAGGCCCGTGCCGGCCAGCCCATCAATGGCATCGGTGCCGCAATCCAGCGAACGGCGAAGACATACGGCTTCAAGATCATCGAAAACCTGGGTAGCCACGGGGTTGGCCGTGCACTTCATGAGGCACCCGAACACATTCCCGGGTACTTTGATCCGACGGACAGGCGCATCTTGAGGGATGGCATGGTGATCACCATCGAGCCCTTCCTCTCAACAAGGAGCCGCGTGGTGACCGAGACATCCGACGGATGGACCTTGGTTGGAGCGCATGGCAACTTGTCCGCGCAATACGAGCACACGATGATCATTACCAAGGGCGAACCCATAGTCGTCACGCGACATTGAGTGATCGTCGATGAAAGCGAACCCTTCTATCAAACATTAGCCAGCATGGTTACGGATCGATGAAGTGCCTTGTCGTTATCGCGCATCCAATCAGCGATAGCCTGTGCCACTCGATGGCTCAGTCAGCTATCGCGGCATTAGTCGCAAACGGCCATGAGGTGCAAGTCGAAGATCTTTACCGGTCCGGCTTCTCGCCACTCCTCACCGTCGGTGAGCGCGAAAGCTATTACGGACCTCTGTTCGATTCCACTGATGTTCGGGAACAGCTCAGTCGTTTGCTTTCCGCCGAGGCGCTGGTTCTTGTTTTTCCCACTTGGTGGTTTGGCTTCCCCGCCATATTGAAAGGTTGGTTCGACCGGGCGTGGGCTCCTGGTGTCGCTTACGATCACGCAACTGAACTCGGCCCGATCAGGCCAAGGCTCCGCCATCTCAAAAGAGCATTGGCTGTTACTTCTCTTGGGTCGCCCTGGTGGGTTGATCGCCTGGTTCTTTGGCAGCCCGTGAAGCGGGTTCTGAAGGCAGCTCTTTTGGGCACCTGTGCGCCTGCTTGCCGGTTCGAGATGTTGTCGCTCTACCAGGCCGAACGCCTCACGCAACCTCAGGTGCGACAGTTCTGCTCGCGCATTGAACATGCGCTTTCAAGATGGTCGTGATCGTCGGTATTTGCAGCCAACATTCCGGCTTTCGCAAGCCGGCCAATTAGCATCCGGGCGGACGGGCGCCCAGGCTCGGACCACCAGTCCGCGCCCGAGCCCTTGCCCGCCAGGCCCCGTTCACGTCAACGCATATGCGAACCGTCCGTCCTCGCCCACGCTGGCCTTGATTTCCTGCACCGGCTCGCTGCGGCTCATGCGCTCGAGTACTTCGCCGGCGACTTCGGGAAGCAAGCTGCCACTCAAGATGTTGTCGATGTTGCGGGCGCCGGAGTCGACCTCGGTGCAGCGCGCGGCGATGGTGTCGACCAGATGGTCGTCGTAGCTGAAGCAGGCGCCGTGGTTGGCGGCGATGCGCTTGACGATCTTGTTGAGTTTCAGCCGCACGATTTTCTTCATGTTCACGTCGCGCAGCGGGTAGAACGGGATCACCGTGGTGCGGCCGATGAAGGCGGGCTTGAAGTGATCCTGCAGTTCGGGGCGCAGGATATCGCCGAGTGCCTCGACCGTGGGCACCTCGCCGTCGCCGGCGCAGGCTCGCATGATCAGGTCGGTGCCCGCGTTGGAAGTGAGGATGATGATGGTGTTCTTGAAATCGATCTCGCGGCCTTCGCCGTCTTCCATCACGCCTTTGTCGAACACCTGGAAAAATAGTTCCAGCACGTCCGGATGGGCTTTTTCGATTTCGTCCAGCAGCACGACGGAGTAGGGCCGGCGCCGCACGGCTTCGGTCAGCACGCCGCCTTCGCCGTAGCCGACGTAGCCGGGCGGTGAGCCTTTGAGGCTGGAGACGGTGTGTGCCTCCTGGTACTCGCTCATGTTGATGGTGATCATGTTGCGTTCGCCGCCATACAGGATATCGGCCAGCGCGATCGCGGTCTCGGTCTTGCCCACGCCGGAGGTGCCGACCAGCAGGAACACACCTTTGGGCTTGTTCGGGTCTTCCAGGTTCGCCCGCGAGGTGCGCACGCGCTGGGCGATCGCGTCCAGCGCGTGGCTCTGGCCGATCACCCGTTCCTCCAGCTGCTCGCGCAGCTTGAGCACGTTCTGGATTTCGTCCGCGACCATCTTGCCGAGCGGAATGCCTGTCCACGCAGCGATGATCTGCGCGGCGGTATTCGCATCGACCAGCGCATTGACCATCGGTGCCTGACCTTGCAGCGATTTCAGGTTGGCGCGCAGTGTGTTGAGTTCACTGACCAGGCCGGCGCGCTCGGGCGCGTCGGCGGCGAGCGCTTCCACCTCGTCGAGCTTGGCGTGGATCTGGCCGACCAGTTCGAGCTCCTGTTTCCAGCGCGTTTCCAGAGCTTCCAGCGAGGTTTTCAGCTCGGTGGTTTCGGCGTCGATCTCAGCCAGGCGTTTCGCGTGGTCGCTGCCGCCGGAGGCTTCCTTCGCCAGTTGTTCGCGCTCGGTGGCGAGGATTTCCAGTCGCTTGCGGCTGTCCTCGACCGATGCGGGGATCGAGTTGAGGCCGATGCCGATGCGTGCGCACGCGGTATCGAGCACGCTGACCGCCTTGTCCGGTAGTTGGCGACCGACGATGTAGCGCGCGGAGAGTTTCACCGCTTCGGTCACCGCTTCGTCCAGCACGCGCACCTGGTGGTGCTTCGCCATCGCCTTGGCCACCCCGCGCAACATGCTTACCGCGCGCGCTTCGTCGGGTTCGTCCACTTTCACGACCTGGAAGCGGCGGGTGAGGGCGGCATCCTTCTCGAAGTATTTCTTGTATTCGCCCCAGGTGGTGGCGGCGATGGTGCGCAGCTCGCCGCGCGCCAGCGCCGGCTTGAGCAGGTTGGCCGCGTCGTTCTGGCCGGCCGCGCCACCGGCGCCGATCAAGGTGTGAGCTTCGTCGATGAACATGATGATCGGCTTGGCGCTTGCCTTCACTTCGTCGATCACGCCTTTCAGTCGTGCCTCGAATTCGCCTTTCACGCTGGCACCGGCTTGCAGCATGCCGAGGTCTAGCGAGAGCAGTTCCACGTTCTTCAGTATCGGCGGTACGTCGCCGGCGGCGATGCGCGCGGCGAGGCCTTCGACCACCGCGGTCTTGCCGACGCCGGGCTCGCCGGTGAGGATAGGGCTGTTCTGCCGGCGGCGGGTGAGGATGTCCACCATCTGGCGGATTTCCTCGTCGCGGCCGAGCACGGTGTCGAGTTTGCCTTCGCGCGCGCGCAGGGTGAGATTGCTGCAGAACTTGTCCAGGTTGGGCGTGGCGCTGGGCTTGCCGCTGCCATCGCCAACACCTGTCGCTGCGGCCATCGGACTGCCGTCGCCTTCGCCGAAGCTGCGTGCTTCGCGTGCTTCCACCGAGGACTCGACCAGCGCGTGGAAGTTCTTCTGCAGCGTCTCGACATTGATGTCCGCCAACGACTTGGCCGGCACCAGCCGACGCAGCTCAGGCACCGCGACCAGCGCCACCAGCAGGTGGCCGCTGCGGATGCGCGTTTCGCCGAATTCGATCGAGGCGTAAGTCCACGCCTGCTCCAGCAGCTCCGGGATATGGCCGGACAGCGCCGGGGTCCGTGTATTGCCGGTCTTGAAACCGACCAGGATCTGGCCGAGCTCCTTTTCCAGCCGCTCGGGAGCGACGTCGAACTGGCGAAGAATGCGGCGGATGTCGCTGTTGTCCACTTCGAGCAGCTTCAGCAGCAGGTGCTCGATCTCCACGTCGTAATGCGTGCGCGATAGGCACAGCCCGGCGGCGCCTTCCATCGCGCCGCGGCAGGTGGTGTTGAGTCGCGCTACGAGTGCGCGCAGATTGATGGCCATGACTGCTCTCCTGAAGTTGTTTCCTTCTCCCCTTCGAGGAGAAAGTGCCCCCCGGCTTAGGTAAAGGCCGGGGCAGATGAGGGGCTGGGCGGAGCGCGTTGATGAAGTTACGCGCAAGCCCCATCCCCTCACCCCAGCCCTCTCCCCCAGAGGGGAGAGGGGGTTTTTGAATCACGTCAAACCGGTAAATACGAAGCGGCATTCGTCGGCGGGGCGTTCGCTGCGTCGCCCTGCCAGCCAGCTGTTCCAGCCCAGTCGCGCCGGCCGCGTACCACCCATGCGCGCGCGCGGCACGGCCTCGGCCCGCAGCACCAGCTGGATGTCCAGATCGAGCGCCAGTCCGGTGAGAAAGCGCAACAGCTCCACCACCGAGGCCAGCAGCTCATGTTGCGGCAGCAATGCCTCGAAGCCGCGCAAGCGCAGCGGGCCGATGCGTACACGTACCGTGGTCTGCCGGTCCCAGAACTGCGTGCCCAGCACGCAGCCGTCGCCGAAACGCTGATTGCTACGGCCCAGCCGAGTGCGGTCGCGCAAGGGAATGCGTTGCCAGGTACCGTGACTGCCGATCACTTCCACCGGCGCATCGACCACGTCGCCGATCACCTGCGCAAGCGCACCGACACCATGCGGATGCTGCGCGACCAGGCCGCTGTAATAGCCGAGCGCAGCGGCCGGCAGGGTCGGCTTTGCGGCGTGGCGCGAGCGCGGTTCGACCAACGCATGCAGTGCCGGAGTGCCGAGTCCGATCAGGTCGTAGACGTGCCGCAGCACGCTGCCCGCGCCGCGGTCGCCGGCCAGCTCGCCGCCGAGTTCGCAGCGATGCTTGGCCCAGGCACGCCAGAACAGGCTCAGCAGACGATGGTTGAACATGTCCATGAAGTCGCGCGCGGCCGGATCGCGCGCTTTCAGCTGGGTCATCAACCATTCGGTGTAATGCCTCGGCAGCACGCCGGAAGGTCCGGTCAGGCCGAGAAAATTCACGCTCATCGTGAAGTGCGGTGCGGCGCTGTCGTCCTGCGTGTCGCGTTGCAATGCATGCAGTTCGCAAGGCGGAAAGTTCAGCGACGGCGGTACCGTGAAACGCAGCGCATCGCGCGGCGATGCACCGCCGGCGGGTGCGGGCATGCCGTGCGCGCGATACAGCAGGCGCACGGCCTGGAAGAAACCGTAGCGTTCCGGCTCGGCCAGCAATCCGTCCAGCGGTGCGCGCGGCAGCAGCCCGGGCACGGTAAGCGCGCCGGCCAGCAGCGGCAGCGGCGATGCCGGCAGCGGCGATTTGTCGCCGGGCAAGCTGCCGATGGGCTGGTCCATCGTGGTCATGGCATCAGACCAGCGCCTGCGCGCCGGCACGCGCCCCGAATGTGGCCAGCGGCTCCTCGCGCTGCACGCTGCGTGCGGTGAGCCGGGTGTAGGAGTTGGCCGTGCAGTACAGGCCGAAAAAAAGATCGAGCACGCGCGCCAGCAGATAGGCTCCCGAACCCACGTACTGTTCTTCGTCGAAGGTCAGCTCGATGTCGGTGCCGCGCACGAACGATTGCCGCGGTGCCTTGCCGATGCGGCTCAGCGATGGCTGGCTGCTGACCGTGACGATGCCAGCGATCTGCTTGCGCAGCGTGGCGGAGTCCGCGAAGTTGTACAGACTGAGGATTTCCAGCAGTGCATCGCGGCCGCCTTCGACGATCGACAAATGGTTGAGCGACAGATGCGAGATCAGCCGCCACTGGTTGGCCATGCGCATCGGTGCGCGCCAGGTCGGCGTGGGTTTCTTCAGCAGCCGGGCGCGGGCGATGACACCGCCGTCCTCCACTTGCAAGGTGCTTTCCTCGCCGCCGAACGGCAGCAGCGCGGGCAGATCGCGGTTGGTGCAGGTGAGTGAAATCGATAGCGTCTCGACCGCCGGCACACGCGGATCCATCTGCCGGTCGACCAACGCGATCGCCATTTCGGTGCCGTCGTCGTTGGGGCGCGCCGAAGGCAGCCGTTGCGCGTACCAGTAGCAGCCGCTGTCGTCGCCGCCGAGACCGTGGCGGGTCGAGAAGAACGGCAGGAACTCGGTGCCGACGCTGGACTCGCCGCTGCGCATGAGGCGCTGCACGCGATCGATCGAATACACCTCCAGCCCCAGTGGCCGGCGCACGTCCGGGATGACCGGGTACTGGCTCACCTGCTGGGTGACTCGGACCGGCTCGGCCTGCTGGGTGAACAGGTTCACGATCGGCGTGCAATGCAGGCGGAAGGTGTCACGCCCCACCGTTTGTTCCATTCGCGCCGTGCGTTCCGGACGTCCAAACGAGCGCAGTGCGATGCGCAATTCCACGGCCGTGCCGAAGCGCTTCAGGTCGAGGCCAGTGATGTCGATGAACAGAAACTTCTCCGGCAGCGTGAAGTACTCCTGCAGCAGCCGGTAACCGAGGAAGCTGCGCGGATCGTAGTCGAGCAGGCCCTCGTCGATGCCGAAACCCACGGGCTGGATGCATCCTTCCGGCAGGCGTTGCGGCGGCACCACCGGCGCGCCCTCGGGCGCCACCGCGGTCACCGATTCCACGCTGTTGAGTAGCAGCTCGTGCAGCGCATGCACCAACGGGCTTTCACCGTCCAGGTAGAAGCGCAGCTGGTGCGGATCCAGCGCGGCGAAAGTCGTCTTGCCGACCACTTCCAGCCGGATCCGTATGCTGGCTGCCACGTCGGCGCTGCGCACGGCGAATGCCGAGCGTTCCACCGATTCGAACGCAGCCTCGGTCACGTTCAGCGGCCACACCTGCACCGGATAGGCGGTGCGATAACGTACCGGCATGCCCTGGATCGCCCGTGTCAGCAAGGGAGTGCCGCGCGGCACCGTCTGCATCGCGGTCAGCTCGGCACCCGCCGTCGGCGCCAGTTGTGCGATCGACATCGATGGCACCGGCCGCAGGTAATGCGGGTACAGCACCGACAGCAGCGCTTCGGTGATCTGCGGAAAATCGTCGTCCAGTTTCTTGTGGATGCGCGAGGCGATGAACGCGAAGGATTCGATCAGCCGTTCCACATGCGGGTCTTCGCAGACGTCGCCTTCCAGCGACAGTCGCGAGGCGATCTTGGGGTAGCGCGCAGCGAACTCCTTCGACAGCGAGCGCAGGCTGGTCAGCTCGTTTTCGTAATAAGGCAGCAATTCGTCGAGCATGGCCGGTAACGGTGGGCGCGGCCGATGCCGCGATTTCCAGAGTCTCGACCAGAGCGGCGGCGCGCTCTATTCCCCGAAGGGTGTAGAACCTATGGCGTCCCTCAGGGCGAGATGCCTTGCGCTCCCAGGGCCAGATCGAAACGCATGCCGGTCGGCGGCCGGGCGAGGGCGAAGGCGCTGTCCCAGTTGGCCTGCTGCACCGAATTCAGGCTGTGATTCGTTTGTTGGTCGTAGAGTCCGTCGCCGCGGACCGAACTCTCCATCGCATCGATGCGACGCGACGCTTCGGTCTGCAGTGCGCTCGCGAAATTCCTCACGGCGTTTTCCGTGGCCATCACGCTGGGCGGGCTGAGCAGGTCGTTGAACAGGTCGCTCATCGTCAACGCCACGATGTCATAGTGGCCTTGCTCGTGTGCCAGCAACGCCGGTGTCTGCGCACTTGCCACCGACCACATCCGGTGACGGTTCAACGTCACGCTGATCTGCAGGTTGCTCACCACGAAACCTAGGTCGTTGCTTGCGTTTGGCACGCGCATGCCGATCGCCGCAAAAGCTTGCGTGATGCCGAAATTGATGCTGAATGAGGCGGAGGTGAAAGCGGCCTGATTGGCCGGCCGATTCGGGGGAGCTTGCCCGATGAAATCTGACCAGTTCAGTCGCAGGTTCAGGCCGGTGATGTTGTTGGGCATGGATGTATTCCCTGTTTATAAAGTGGATGGGAAACCAGGTCAGTTTTCGACGCAGCTTTCGTCGTCCGGAATGACGCAATCGGGCGCGGCGGCACTGCTGCCGAGTCCGCGCGTGCGCACTTTCGGATTGAGCGCGCCGAGCGTGAGCCCCTTAGGCAGCAGCAACCACATGCGGCCGTTGGCGTTCATCGAAGCGGCCATGCTGCCGGCATCGTCACCGAAGCCCCAGAAGAAATCGCCGCGCACGCTGCCGCGGATCGCGCCGCCGGTGTCTTGCGCGAACATCAGCCGATCGATGCTGCCGGCGCCGCCGGGTGCAGCGGTGGTGACGAATACCGGCGCGCCCAGCGGCGTGGTGCGCGGATCGACGGCCAGCGAACGACCGGCCGTGAGCGGCACACCGAGAGCGCCTAGCGGACCTTGTGGGCCATCCGGAATCACCCGGAAGAAGACGTAGCTCGGATCGCCGATACCGCTGAGTGCGCCGCCCGAGGTGCTGCCGCTGCTGGCAGTGATGTTCTTGGCCACGCCCTTGCGGTGCGGATCTACAGCCATTCGGGCGGCATCGCTGCCGCTGACATGGGTTTGCGCATTGCTGCTGAAGGAGCCGGCGGCCGTGGGCGGCGGCGCCTTGCCGAGTAGCTGCGCGATCATGGCCTGCACCTGCGGATCGTGAGCCTTCGGCGCAGCCGCTGACGCGGCCGCCGGCATGGGTTGGACCGCGGCGGCGGATGCGCTGCCGGTCGCTGCTGCATTGCCGTGCCGCAGCTGCGCGATGATCGCCTGTACGTCGCTGTTGTGTGGTGTCGTGCTGGTGTGGCTGGCCGGTGTTGCGGCGCGCGGCGATGCTGCCGGCGCCGGATCGGCTGCGGGACCGCTGCCACTGCCATGCCGCAGCTGAGCGATGATCGAGGCGACATCGTCGGTCGGCGCGTTGGCCGCCTCGCCTGCGGCACTGGCCGAGCCCAGGCGCAGGCCGCGCGTCTTGATCGCACTGCTGGCCAAGGCGGTGTCGCTGGACGAAGCGTTCGGCAGGAATGGCTGGCCGTTCTGCTCGGCATAGGCCACGCGAACCAGTCGGCCATCCTCCAGCTTGATCTTGCCCGAGCCTTGCACCTGCATCGAATACAGCACATAGGCGTCCTGCACCCATGCCAGAACCGGTGCGTCGATGCCTTGCGACTCGATCTGCTGGCGGTTGAAATAGGGCACGATCCGGCCGCCGTCCAGCCGCACGCGATAACGCTTGTCGGCCAGGTCGGGCAGGTCGTTGTCCAGCGCCAGCTCGTATTCGCGCGCGTCGGCGGTGCCGGGTGCGGCGGCCAGCAAGCGGTTGTCTTCGATGCGGA
>Ga0070713_100002932_pt1 | contig 11181 bp, 9 predicted proteins | sample LARL82metaG_FD_65465 | JGI IMG/M metagenome (GOLD analysis project Ga0070713, IMG submission 65465) | Corn, switchgrass and miscanthus rhizosphere microbial communities from Kellogg Biological Station, Michigan, USA - LAR L8-2 metaG | ecosystem: Host-associated > Plants > Roots > Rhizosphere ... | reverse complement strand
TGTGCCGCCGCGAGGTGTTCGAAGCTGCACTGCGCAGGATGTCCGGACAGGGGTTCAAGGTTCTCCTCGATCTGCTCGCCTCGTCGCCCGAACCTCCGAGGGTGCGAGAACTTCCCTACAGCTTTCGCGAGCGGCAGCACGGCGAAAGCAAGCTCGATACGATGATCGCGTGGGAATACGGAATGCTGCTCGCTGATAAACTGGTCGGCCGCTTCGTTCCCGTGCGCTTCGCGCTGTTTGGTGTGATTGGCGGGTTGGGCCTCCTCGTGCATCTCGTCGTGCTGTGGATTGCTCTGAACTCAATGGGCGTAGGGTTCAGCGCCGCGCAGGCCATTGCCACGCTAGTAGCGATGACCTCGAATTTCGTATTGAACAATCAGTTCACCTACCGCGACCAGCGCCTCCGCGGGCCCGGCCTGCTGCGCGGCCTCGTCATTTTCTATATGATCTGCGGGGTCGGCGCGGTCGCGAATGTCGGTGTCGCCTCTTATGCGTTCACCTCGCATCATGCCTGGTGGCTGGCTGGCGCCGCTGGAGCTGTTGTCGGCTCGGTTTGGAATTTTGCGATGTCCTCCGTCTTCACCTGGCGCCGCCGCTAAGGCGCCGCCAGCGTAGGAGACGCGACCGACCTTATATAACGCCGGTCTCTATCAGCTCCGCGATCTCGCTGGGAGAAAGGCCGAGCCAGCCGCCGTAGATCTCGGCGTTGTGCTGGCCGATGATCGGGCTCGGGCCGGCTTCGACCCTGTCGGTGCCGTGCAGGCGTAAAGGCGTCGTCGGCACGACGATCTCGCCCAATTCGGGATGGTCGATGCGCTCGAGCATGCCGCGCATGTGCATGTGCGGGTCGTTCATGACCTCTGGCGCGGTCCGCACTGGCGCGCACGGGATGCGGTATTCCTTGGTGCGCGCGAATACCTCCATCTTGCCGAGGGTGCGGGTCCAGGCTTCGACCAGCGCGTCGGTCTCGTCCATATGGGCGACCCGCCCCGCGTTCGTCGCAAAGCGCGGATCATCTGCGAGGTCCTCGCGGCCCATCGCCTTCAGCAAATTCTGCCAATGCGCCTCGGTGACGATATGGATCGCGACATGCCCGTCGGCGGTCGTAAAGACATTGTAGGGCGCGCTGTTGAGCCCCGGTTGCCGGTTGCCGGTGCGGGGTGGGATCTCGCCGGTCCGGTAGTAAAAGTCATAGCTCGCCGCCAGGGTCGGGTAGACCGCTTCCTGCATCGCCACCTCGACGAGCCGGCCGCTCCCGCTCCGGTCGCGGTCGTAGAGCGCGGTCATGATGCCGGCGTAAAGATGAATGCCGCCCATGAAATCGACGAGGGTTGGGCCGGCTTTGACCGGCGGTCCGTCGGGGAAGCCGGTCACGCTCATGATGCCCGAAGCCGCCTGGATCGTCATGTCCATAGCCAGATTGTCGCGATCCGGCCCGCTGATCCCGAAACCGGTGCCCGTAGCGTAAATCAGGCGCGGGTTGATCTCATGCAGCCGGCTCCAGCCGACGCCGAGATCGTCCATTGTGCCCGGCGAGAAATTTTCCAGCAGCACATCGGCGCGCTCGACCATGCGAAAAAGCAGCTCGCGGCCGCGCCTCTGTTTCAGGTTCAGCGTGATTGCGTGCTTGTTCTGGTTCAGCATTGCGAAGGGCAGGGTCGCGCTCTTGCCGGGCTCGGCGCGCCGGCGTCCGGGCTCGCCGCGCGGCGGCTCGACCTTGATCACGAATGCGCCCGCCTTGGCCAGTAAGAGGCTGGCATAGGGTCCCTGAAAGATCTGGCCGAAATCGATGACCGTGACGTCCGATAAAGGCATGTTCGCTCGCGCTTCGTCCATCGGCTCTTTTCCGCCTCTTTATTGGAAATTTCGGTCGCACATGCTGCCTGTGCGAGTCATGCTAATGTGCCGCGCTCGCACGGAGGACAGAAAATGAAATACGACGTGATCTCGGCCGATTGCCACATAGATCTGATCTGGCTGCCGCCCGATCTGTTCACCGCCAATGCCTCGGCAGCGCTGAAGGACCGCATGCCCTATGTAACCGATGGGGAGCGGGGCAAGGAGTGGGTCACCAAAAGCGGCGCCTCGTTCGGGCTGATGAACGGCATGGGCTCGGCCGGCCGCCTCTACGAGCCGGGCAAGATCCACCGCTCGGACCGGATGGCGTCGGAGGGGATCTATGACGACGGCAAGAAGGGCATCCGCCGCATGACGGATCCCGAATTGCGGATCAAAGACCAGGACCGCGACGGTATCCAGGCCGAGGTGCTGTACGGCATTCTCGGCGCCACCAGCCGGATCAACGACGACGAAGCCGCCGGCGAGATGCTCAGCATCTACAACGAATGGCTCGCCGCCTTTTGCAACACCCATCCCGATCGCTTTGCCGGGCTCGCCTGCATCCCGAACCACGACATCGACGCAGCGGTCGGCGAGATCGAGCGGGTGGCGCGGCGGGGCGGCGTGCGCGGGCTCGAAATCTCGCGCCGGGGCGACATGACGCCGTTATGGGACCCATGGTGGAACCGGATGTGGGATGCCGTCGCGGGGAGCGGGCTGCCGGTGCATTTCCACACGATCGGCAGCGGCGTGCGGCGCGATTTTACCAAGCTCGCGCCAAAGGTGGCGCTCGCCGCCCGTGCCGCCGGCATCACCAGCTTCCAGATGTATATGTCGGAGGTGCTGCTGTCGGTGATCTTCGCCGGCGTCCTCGAACACCGCCCCGGCATCAAGCTCGTCATCGGCGAGGCCGGTACCGGCTGGATCCCCTATATCCTGCAGCGCATGGACGCCGAGTGGGAGGACCAGTTCAAGGAGCTCGACCTGAAGATGAGGCCCAGCGAATACTGGCGCCGCCAGTGCTACGCCACCTACCAGAGCGACCCGATCGGCGTGAAACTCATCGACGAGCTCGGCGAGGACAACATCATGTGGGGCTCGGATTTCCCGCACCCCGACGGTGTGTGGCCCGACTCGCAGGAATACATCCAGCGCGAGCTCGGCCATCTGCCCGCCGCCACCCGCAAGAAGATCGTCTGCGACAACGCCGCCAAACTCTACCGTTTTGTGAACTGAGCGCGTCGGGCCGGGGTTGCGGTGATCTGCGGATCGGGTGAGAAGCTGGTCGGCTAAGAATATCTCGGCGGTATCAAACCGCACCTCGACGCCACGCGGCCTCGCATCGCCCGTGACCGCGTCAAAGGTTCAGCCTCTCTCCGGTCGCCATTTTCTCTTCTGAGGCCATTGCCCCGGTGCTGCGCCGGGTCTAGCTTTCATGGAACACAAGCCTTCCTGCCTGGAGGAAGAAATGAGCGAGCGTGCTTATGTCCGCGAAGTCGGGCTCCGCGACGGACTGCAGAGTATCGCCGAAATCATGCCGACCGAGCAGAAGCTCGCTTGGCTCGATGCCGAATACGGCGCTGGGGTGCACGAGATCGAGGTCAGCTCGTTTGTCCCGCCGAAGCTGCTGCCGCAGCTTGCCGACGCAGAGGCGGTCGTGCGCCATGCGCTGTCATTGCCCGGCCTCACCGTCTCGGCGCTGATCCCGAACCTCAAGGGAGCCGAGCGCGGCTTGGCTCTGGGTGTACATGAGATGAATTTCGTGCTCTCGGTCAGCGAGGGGCACAACCGCTCGAATGTCCGCCGCAGCACCGCCGAGTCGGTCGAGGATTTTCGCCGCGTCGTGGCGTTGTGCCGGACTGCGCCGGAAGATCGGCGCCCGCGGGTCGCCTGCGGCCTCGCCACCGCCTTTGGCTGCACGATCGAGGGCGCGGTCGCCGAGGACCGGGTGCGCCGCATCGCAGTCGAGGTCGCCGAGGCCGGCGCCGACGCAATCATCCTCGCCGACACTGTCGGTTACGGCCAGCCGGCGGCGGTCGAGCGGCTCTTTCGCCGGGTCATGGCCGACGTGGCGCCATTGCCGGTCTCCGGCCATTTCCACGACACCCGCGGGCTCGGTCTCGCCAATGTGCTGGCCGCCCTCAACGCCGGCGCGCGCGCCTTCGACGCCTCGTTGGGCGGGCTCGGCGGTTGTCCCTATGCCCCGGGTGCGACCGGCAATATCGTAACCGAGGATCTCGCCTTCATGCTCGAAGCGATGGGTTTCGAGACTGGGATCGATCTCGACCGGCTGATCGCCGTCCGTCAGCTCGTCCACGAAGCGTTGCCGAACGTCGTCCAGCACGGCGCGATCGCCAAGGCCGGGTTGCCCAAGAATTTCCACGCAGCGTCGGTGGCGGAGGCGGCGGAGTAGGACTGTCCTGTTCATCGCAGCACCAACCGAAGTGAGGCCGGGCATGAGCACAAACGAAGACTTTGCGCATCCTGAGTTCCTGGTCGAGACCGAGGCGCTGGAACGCCAAATTAGCGACCCCGGGCTGCGAATTCTCGACTGCACGACCCATCTCATCCCCGACCCGAAAATCACCTACCAGGTCGCGCCGGGCCGGGCGGATTTTGAAAAGGGGCACATTCCCGGCGCGCAGTTCGTCGATGTGCAAGGCGATCTTTCGGACAAGACCCATCGCCTCCGCTTCATGCTGCCCTCGAGCGAGGCCTTCACCGCGGCGATGAGCCGCTTTGGAGTCGGCGAGGGGACGCGCGTCGTGCTCTACAGCACTGCCAATCCGTGGTGGGCGACGCGCGTGTGGTGGATGTTGCGTGTCTTCGGTTTCGATGACGCAGCAGTGCTGAACGGCGGCTGGCAGAAATGGAGCCGCGAGGGCAGGCCGGTCGAGACGGGTCCCGCAAAACCCCGCCCGCCGGGAAAATTTGTGGCTCGCGAGCAACGTCCCCTGATGGTTGGCAAGGAGGAGGTTCTACAGGCGATCGGGAATCCTGCCGCCTGCACGATAAACGCGTTGCTGCCCGAACAGCACGCCGGCACCGGCGGCAATACCTATGGGCGACCCGGACGGATTAAGGGCAGCGTCAACCTGCCGGCGGCGCATCTGATCGACCCCAACACCAATGAATTTCTGCCGCCAGCCGAGCTGCGCAAGCGCTTCGCGGCGATCGGGGCACTCGACAAGCAGGTGATCACCTATTGCGGCGGCGGCATTGCAGCGAGCGCCGATGCGTTGGCGCTGGTCATGCTCGGCCATCCCGAGGTCAGGCTCTACGACGCCTCTATGAGCGAATGGGCGACCGACCCCAGCCTGCCGATGGAAACCGGCTGATGAACTATACGATAGCTCCGCTTTCCGAGCATACCGGGGCGGAAATCCGCGGGATCGATCTGACGGAGCCGATTGACGATCTTGTCCAGGTCCGGCTCAATCGTGCGTTTGTTGACCATTCGGTGTTGGTGTTTCGTGACCAGCATCTGACGCCCGATCGGCTGATCGAGGTGGTCGGCCTGTTTGGCGAAATCTTTGCGCAGCACAATTCGCGCTTCGCGCTGCCCGAGTGTCCACTCGTTCACTACATTTCGAACCAGGACTTCTATCCCGACGGCAGGCGCTACATTCCGGGCGAGGGCTATCACACAGATCACTCGAATGCGGCCTGTCCGCCAAAAGCAACTGTTCTGCATGCAGTTAGCCTGCCCGACCGCGGCGGCGACACGCAGTACGTCAATATGCACCTCGCCTATGACGAACTGCCGCAAGAAACCCAACGCCGCCTCGATGGGCTAAGGGCGATCCATGTCTACCAGAGCCGCCACAGTGCGCGGAAGCTGATGGAGCTGAGCTCGGATAGCCGCAGCCGTGCCCCCGAAGCGGTCGCTCATCCGATTGTACGCACCCATCCGGAGAGCGGCCGCAAGGCGATCTACATTAATCCGATCCGCACCGAAGGCATCGTCGGCATGCCGGAAGCTGAGGCCTTGACTTTGCTCGCTGACCTCCTGGAGCACGCGACGCAGCCGCAATACCAGTACCGTCACCAGTGGCGGCCGGGCGATTTCGTCATGTGGGACAACCGCTCGTTGCTCCACAAGGCCAATGGCGATTACGATATGAGCCAGCGGCGATACCTCTACCGCATCATGCTGCAGGGCGACATGCCGGTCTGAGGAGAACCCGTGTGGCCGTCGAGGAAACCGAGCCCACCCTGACGCTGACCGATGCACCCGACGAACGGGCGCAGGCGGCGATCAGCGAAGGGCTTTCGGATTATAATCTGGGGCAGGCTGGGTATCGCGATGCGCGCCCGCTCGCCGTTTTGGTCTCCGATCCCGATACTAAGGAAGTGATCGGCGGCCTACTGGGCCGAACATCAATGGGCCTCCTGTTCATCGACCTGTTCTTCCTCCCCGAGAGCCTGCGCCGCCATGGCATCGGCAGCCGGGTCATCCGCACGGCGGAAGACGAAGCACTACGGCGAGGGTGCGGCAAAGCCATCCTGTTTACCGTCACATTTCAGGCGCCTGGGTTTTACGAGCGGCAAGGATATCAGGCGCTCGGTCGCATCGAATGCGATCCGCCTGGGCACACCCGGATCTGCATGACTAAAAAGCTCGGTACCGCGGTCTAGCCCGTTAAACATTGATTAACCAATTTTAGCTAAATTGCAGGGTAGCAAGGCAGCCTCTGTCCGGAGTATCGGGGGAGGCCACCCTTCCGGGCAGCGCCCGGGGTTGCGGAGATAGGGCCAATGATCACCCACGGAGTAAGCCCAGCGCTCGGCCAGCCATTAGCCGGCAAGAGCCGACCTGCCTGGCTGCGCATACCGCACATCAATTTGACAGTTCGGCTCATTATCCTCGTATTGATCGCAATTTGCCCCGCGATCGTCATTCAGGCCTACAACGAATATGAACTGCGCAAGGCGCGCGAAGCGGACATACGCGAACAAGTCGTGCAGATCACAAAGCAGTTCGGCGAAGAGATCGGGGAACTGCGCGAAGGAGCTCGCCAGTTACTGCTCGCATTGGCTCAGCTCACCCCGGTGAAGCTGCGGGAGAGTGAAGCCTGTAACGCGCTGTTCGGGACATTGGCCTCGCAATACGCGAATTACGGCGTGTTGGCAGCGGCAGACACCGACGGCCGGATCTTTTGCTCGAGCAGCGGGCTCGCCTATTCCTCGGTGGCGGACCAGCCTTTCTTTAAACGCGCAATGGCGCAAGACGGGCTCGCTGTCGGCAATTATTGGGAGGATCCGGCAACCGGCCAACGCATGATCCACTTCGCGCTAAAATTCGGCGGTGGCGCCGGACTTCCAGCAGGGGTTGTGTTTGCGGGGCTCGATCTGCGCTGGCTTTCCGAGCACCTCAAGGAAAGGGGATTATCGCCGACATCCTCGATTCTGATTGCCGACCGCGAGGGCAACATCATCGCGCGACTGCCGAACCCCGAGGCTCTGGTCGGCAAGAATATGAGAAAAGGCCATGCAGAGCACATGGACGGCAACACCACGGGATGGGAGGAGGGGGTCGGCGTCGATGGCGCCACGCGAATATTCGGCTATGTCCCGCCGGCGCTGCCGCCGCGGGATTTCTTTCTCAGTGCGGGGCAGTCGAAGGCGGAAGCCTTCGCGGCAATCGACAGCGCAACGGCCCGCGGCGTCGCGCTGATCGTATTCGGTCTTCTTGCGGCGACCTTTGCCGCGGTTCTCGGCGGCCGCAGGTTCCTGCAGGAACCGATAAGCGGCCTCGTGACTTTCGCAACGGAGTGGCGCAACGGCAACTATGACGCGCGGGTAAAAGTATGCCACCCTGCATCGGAAATCGGCCATTTGGGAGCAACTTTCAATGCCATGGCCGACGCCCTTGCGGCCCGCTACGCCGCACAAAAGCGGGCAGAGGCCGAGTTGCGCGTGCTGAACGCGACCCTAGAGACTCGCGTTGAGGAGAGAACCGTTGAGCTGGCCAATGCCAACCGCGCCAAGTCGATGTTCCTCGCCAATATGAGCCATGAGCTGCGCACCCCCCTCAATGCTATCATCGGCTTTGGCGAGATGATGCATCGCGAGATTATGGGACCGCTTGGTATCCCGGCCTATAAGGAATACGCGCAGCACATCCACGAGAGCGGCATGCATCTGCTTTCCTTGGTCGAGGAAATGCTCGACCTCGCCAAGGTCGAGGCGGGAAAGCTGCAGATAGAGTGCGTACCGACCGATCCCGGTACACTTTTTGCCGAAAGCCTGATGATGTTGCGGTCGACCGCAGAAGCCGCAAAGGTCGACATCATCGTCGAGGGCAACCCGGCGCATTGGCCGGTGCTCGAAGGGGACCCGGTCAAATTGAAACAAGTGTTCGTCAATCTGATCGGTAACGCCGTAAAATTCACGCCAGCCGGGGGACGCGTCACTATATCGAGCGAAACCGACGAGGCTGCGCTGCGGATTTGCGTCCAAGACACCGGGATAGGCATCCGCGCCGAGGACATCCCACTTGTAGTCCAACCATTTTACCGCGTGAATTCGGTGCTCGACGCCAAGCATCAGGGCGCCGGTCTCGGGCTGCCTTTCGCGAAATCGGTCGTCGAGCTGCACGGCGGCACGCTGACCATCGAAAGCAAGCTCGGATCCGGGACGACGGTTTCTGTCAGCTTGCCCCTAGCCCGAAGGGCTGATGCGGTGGCATGATTTTGGCGGCGCGACCTTGATGGCCACCCTGGTTAACGATCCATCCGATAATGGCGACGGCCGCTGCTATAAGCAAATCGATATCGAATCCACCCAGCGCGACGGCTTGCCCGCCGATCAGCGAACCCAGCGAAATTCCCAGAAAAAGTGCGCTGTTGTTCCAGGCAAGGATCGCAGCTCTGCAATTGGGGAACTGGTTTGCTAGTCTGAGCTGCTGAGCCGGGAAGAACAGCTGCGCCGCCAGCGAGGCAAGCCCGAAGGCGCAGTGGACGAGGATTTGGAATTTGAGGGCGATCAGCAGCATAAGAAGGCTCGAACAGAGTCCCGAGAGAGCGATCGAGACCGTCAGCTTTGCCCCGAGCCGGTCCGCGATCCGCCCGCCCATCAGAGTGCCGGCGATTGCTCCGCACCCGTAGAACACGATTACCTGAGCAATCTCTTGGGTCGAATAGCCCCGTGCGCTGAGCCCTTCACCGAGATAGGTGTACATGGCGTACAGCGCCGTGCTCCAAAGTACCGTCGGGGCGAGACGCGCGGCTACGGCTGCGGCCGTCAATCGACCGGTCGGCGCGGCATGGCTCTCGGCGATCCGGCGGCCGCGCCAAACGCGGCCGCTCGCCCATACGAGCAGCATGGCGAACGTGCCGATCGCGGCGAAGACGATCGGCCAGCCGAACAACTCGGCGGTCACCAGGCCGATCGGTGCGCCGAGCGAAAGAGACATCAAGAGGCCCGATACGACGATGGCCAGCCAGGTGGCCCGCCGCTCCGATGGAGCGTTGCCGCCCGCGAGGGCATAGACGGACGGGGACACTCCGGCGGCCGCGGCCCCTGCAAGAAGTCTCGCTGCGAGCAACCAAGTGAAGTCGCTGGCGACAGCCGTCAGCAGATTAGCTGCTCCAAAGGCATACAGGCAGCAAGTCAGAACCCGCTCGCGTCCGACCCGATCGGCGATATGACCGAGAACAGGCGCGCTCAGCATATAGGTGACTGCGAATGTGGTTACGCAGAAGCCGGCCGCGGCGGACGGCACTGCGTAATCGGCCGCTATCAGCGGCAGCAGCGGCGAAACCACGAACAGGTCGCTGCCGACCACAAACATCGTAAGCCAAGCGACCGCCAAATAGTTGAACGCGCCGATTGTGAAGGGGGTTTTTCGATTGGCCGCTTCCATTAGCACTCGCGCTGCTAGAAACAGCGAATGCTACAAACCCGATGATAAACGTGCCGTTAATTCGGCCAGCGAGTTTTTAAGTTTCGGTGATTTAACCTTAAATTTACACGCTGAGAATAGCGTCCGAGATCAGTGCCGGGGTTGAGCTCGGCTGCCGCTAGTCGCCCTAACCTGCTATGACAGAGGAAGTTGCAGTGAGAGACGATGACCCACCGACCCGCCGGACGTCGGTAGAAGCTGAGCCGACCCTCACTGCGATCGAGGATCTGCCAAACAGTTTAGCCGCCATGCTCGAGGAACACCGCCCGTCACGCATGCCGTTTTTTCAACGGCTGGCCAGTCTGCCTCGCGCGACCGCGAGCGACCCCACGCTTCTGGGCAAAATCCATCTGGTCTATCAGTCCACCATGCACGCGACCCGTGCGTCGGTTTATTATCTGCCGCACCTCGACAGTCCGGCGTTGCGCAAACGCAAGCTCAGGATATTCGTCGACGATGACGGGCTCGCCGATGGTGATACGCATCACTATCAACTGACCCGGGCGTTTCTCAGTATCGGCGCAAAATGCTACCTGGACGACGAGGAATTCGGGGAGCCGGGCGAACTCTGCCATTATCTCGAAGCAGAAACGGCCGACTTTGTTCGCTTGGCCCCCAAGCTCTACTCGAGATCACTGGGCGCGTGGTGTGTAGTCGAAATGCTCTCGGTCGATTGGATGCGGGCGCTGGCCGATGGCCTGTCTGTCCACTTCCCGCATTTCAAGCACGAAGGGTATTTCGAAGAGTGCTTCTCGCAGCAGGTTGAGGAACGTCATGCGGCCGAAGCTCTGGAAGTGACGCAACTTGTTCTGAGGGCACGTCCGGAATTGCTTCACGAAACCCTGCGCGACGCCAAAATCACTGCCGAGGCGCTTGACGGAGTGTGGACCCATTTGGACAGGATCGTCAGGACTGCCCAGGCGAAAATGGCGCCGGACGTCAGTACTGGACTCCAACGCCAGCGCCGCGCCTGCTAGTGATCAGAACCATTCAGATAACACTCTATCAGCCGGGAAGATCTTCGACGTACATCTGGCCTCCAGGAGCTGCGGCGGTTCCTTCTCGACTTCCCGGCGAAGCCGGGGCATAGGCATCGGCCTTCGCCGGTGTGACATCTTTGCGATTTGTCAGCGGTGGTCCCCTGGCGGCCCGTTCCGCAAGCCGCGACGTCTCGATAGATCCGGTACTACAGCCGGGAAATCACCTGCTCCTGAAACCGGCGCATTTCAGCGATCGACTCATCGGGGTCGGCGCGCTCGAAATCGATATCGATGGCGCAGACCCCGAGATCGCGCAGCGCCTGCAAATCGGCGATGATGTCCGCAGTGCTGCCCGAGAATAACCGCCGCTCACCGTCGGAAGCCTTTGACGGCACTGCTTCTCCGTACCGTTTGACGCGGTAAGTGAGAGCGACGCTCGCCGGCTCCCTTCCGGCT
>Ga0070713_100002931_pt1 | contig 11181 bp, 5 predicted proteins | sample LARL82metaG_FD_65465 | JGI IMG/M metagenome (GOLD analysis project Ga0070713, IMG submission 65465) | Corn, switchgrass and miscanthus rhizosphere microbial communities from Kellogg Biological Station, Michigan, USA - LAR L8-2 metaG | ecosystem: Host-associated > Plants > Roots > Rhizosphere ... | reverse complement strand
CAACACGCGCTCGCGCTCCGCCCCGGAGTGCTACTCGCCGATCGCTTTCGCCTCGTCCGCCTCATCCGCGGCACGAGCTCTTTCGCATTCAGTTATCAGGCCGACGACCTGACCACTGGCGACACGGTCATCATTAAAGAGTTCTTCCCGCGCAGCCTCGTTTCGCGCGGTGCCGACGGGTCGGCCGTCAAGCCGCACTCGCCCGAATGCGAACGTGATTTCCTCCGAGCGCTGCATCGCTTTGCGCTCGAAGGTGCCGTGCTCGCCGAAAGCAGTCATCCCAATCTCGTCCGCGTGCGTGCGGTCGTCGACGCTAACGGAACGGTGTATCTGGTGATGGACCGCTACGAGGCGCAGCCGCTGGCGGAATACCTTCGCGGCGCTGGTGGACGCATTGCTTCCGGGGACGCTGGTCGTCTCGCGCATCAATTGCTCGCCGCGCTGCAGGTTCTTCACTCCGAGAGCATCATCCACCGCGATCTGTCGCCGCGCTCGGTGCACGTCGGAACGGACGGGGCGGCGATCCTGCTCGAGTTCAGTGCACGCCGGCACCTCCCCCTGCACGCGAGCGACCTCGCTCCCGGCTTCGCCGCGTTCGAGCAATATGGAATGCGAGAGATTGGCCCGTGGACCGACGTGTACGCCGTGTCGGCGCTGCTGTACTACATGTTGACCGGTGACGCCCCGCCATCCGCGCTCGAACGCGCCGCGGGTGAGTCCGTTCCGTCGCCCATCGCGTCTGTACCTGGCGTCATCCCGGGACTTGCGCGACTCGCGGTGAAGGGAATGGCGCTGCTGCCGCAGCAGCGGCCGCACGCCGTTTCCGAGCTTCGCCGACAGCTCGATAGTGCACTCGTGGAAGCGAATGCCACGCAGGCGCGTAACATATCGAACGCGCTGGCAGCAGAATTGGCCGCTGATTCCGCTTCCGGTGTAAATGACGGCCTCGGCGACGACGAGCGAACCTCGCCACTTCGCCTGGCTGCGGGTGGCATCGTCGTGCCGGGCGTGGAGCGAAGCGCTTGGCTGTTGCGGAAGCTCGGTAGCGTTGCCTCCCGCCTGCGGCGGACTGTGGCGCCTAACGCGATTCCGGATCCGGAGCCCTTCGAGGAGCCTGAGCCCGAACTGCGCTACGCGCCGCCTCCGTCCGCGCCACAACCGTCCGCGCCAACAAAGGCCGCGCCACCACAGGCCTCGGCCCCGGCGCGCCAACCGCAGCCAGCACCGACGCCAATTCGTCAGGCAGAGCCAGTGGCGAAGCCACTGCGCCAGGCGGAGCCGCTGGTGCGAACCGCGCCAGCCCAGACCATCGAGCGCCCTTCGCCGATCGCCCCGTCACCAACGTTCGCGCCCGTTGCTGTTCCGGAACGCGCTACGCCGATCGCCGCTAAAGAGCCGTCGCGCCAGTTCGATCTCGTCACGGAGCTCGCGCTTGCGAGCGACGAGATGCAGACGAAGTCGGAGCGCGACAACACAAGGCGTCGCTACAGTCTCGCCGCGGCAGCTGCACTGGTGCTCGTGGTTGGGGGTGCCCTGGTTCTTCTCGCGCGCAACAGCGGCGCGAGCAGCGTCAAGCCGCTCGACGGCCAGTCCGCGACAACACCGGCCGCTTCGGCGAATTCGGCCAGTGTGCCCGCGTCCACCGATCCACACGTCACCGTCGATGGTGGCGCGGTGCTGCAGAGCGGTGCGCATGTCGGCCCGTCAGCGGCCCGCGAACAAGGCGATGCGCCGGAGCAGAATCTCAGGCGGCTCGCCCCCCCCAGCGCGCCATCGTCCCATGCGGCCGCGCCGGTAGTGACTCGCGATCCAGTGGTGCCGGCAACCAAGACGCCTAACGTGAAAATTGCCGTCATGGGCACGACGACGGATCTCCGGCTGATGCCGCCGGAGCTTCTCGTGGATCCGCGGACGCGCCTAACGACTGGCGAAGATCAGATCGAACAGGGCGAGTATGCTACAGCGCGGCACACCTTCCGCTCCGCGATGCTGCAGCTGGACAGCGTCGCCGCGCGCTATCCCGAGTCGCAAGCCGTGAAGACTCTCAAGCACGATCTCGAGCAGGCCGACGCGCGTGCCGTGCAGGCCTGCGGTGCCGAGAACGAGATGCGGAAGCGTCGCGGCGAGCAAGTGAGGGCTTGTCAATGATGGCAACAGCGGCGTCATCGCAAGTGGCGCGGTCGTGTCGCGCCATGCTCGGCGTGACAGCCCTCCTTCTCGCCGCCACGCCGCCTGTCCTCTCGGCGCAGACGAAAGCGCTCTCGCTCGCCGAAGTGATCGATCTCCGGCAGCACGGTGTCTCGTCGCACCAGATCGCCCGAAGCGCTCGCGAGTACTGCATCGCGTTCTCGATGGATGACAGCACGCGCCGCCAGCTTTCGCTGGCCGGTGCGGATACATTGCTCGTCGGCGAATTGAGCAACGTCTGCTCGACAGTTCGGCCACCGGAGAAGCCCGCGCCGCCACCCCTCATCAATGACGCTTTTGCCGAGTCCAACACCTCGCAGGGCTTCACGTGGTCGAATCCCCGGTGCAAGGCGAGCTTCGAGATGGAAGGCGTTCGCTTCGAGAACACGAGTAACGACGCGCTGTGTATGGTGCGCTACCCGTCTCAGGATTTGCCGTCAGACGTGCGGCTCGACGTCGACGTCGGACAGCTCGGTGCAACACCGCGTGGTGTCGTATACCTCGGCTTCGGCCGACAGGAGCGATCCGCCAGCTACTACTCGGTGAGCATGAGCGCTGACCGCCACGTCGAGCTCTGCTGGTACGTGGATCGTGTCTGCAACTCGCTACTCAGTCTGGCGGGAGTCACGGCCATCTCTACGGACGCGAACGCGGTGAATAAGCTGTCGGTGGAGTTGCACGGCCAGGACATCGCGGTGCTCGTCAATGACAAGCAAGTTGGCCAATACTCCGCCGATGGTTCACTTGCCGGCAAGCTCCTCGTTGGCGTCGGTCCGCAAACGAGCCTTCTCCTCGTCAGGCTGCGCGCGACTCATAGCCGCTAAGCGTTAGGCTACATCCGTCGCAGGACGATCAAAACGAGAGCAGCTGCGGCAGCGTCTGCGTGCGGGGCATCGCGACTTCCACCGAGACTCGCGATGTCTCGCAACCACTCGGCATCGCTCACCGGCGCGTTCGCGAGTTCCACGAGGGCTCGCTCGCCGGCGATGCCGAGCGGCACTCGCAAGGTGCGACGGGCGCGGGACGCGAGCGCTGCCAGCCGTATATGCTCGTGCCGCGGCGCGGCGGAGAGCAGAGCGGCGATCCGCCTCGTGATGCGCCCTCTCGAGCGCGCACCCGCGGCGCTCCCGAGATTAAGCCGTTGACGCGATTCCCAGCGCTCACACCACCTTTGCGCGGCCGCCATCGCCCTGCTCTGCTCATCCCGCGATAAGGCTACGGCAGCACCGCCGCAGCCACGAATCACCGAGGCGACTACCGACGGTTCCAGTGAGGGTTCGCTACCTGCCATCGCGAGCAGAACGAGCTCTCCGCGGAGCGATACCAGCGCGAGCCAGCCCTCAGAAGCTGCCGCCACGCCGGCGACGAGCGGCGTTGCGATTTCGTTCGCTCTCGCGAGATGCGGGTCATGCCATTCCTCGATTGCCCTCAGAACATCACTGGTCAATTCCGGTGGGGCGCCGTAAGGCGGCGTTACCGAGCCGGCGACGAGCGAGCCGTCGAGCCCGACGATGTCAGAAGCGATGCGCAGCTTCGCGCGCAGCCGCGCCTCCACTCGGAGCAGTCGCTCCGAGCTCGCCGGCGCCGCGAAAGAATACACGAAGACGCTCCCGTGCGTCGATCCCAGACGTCGTACGCGCCCTACGCGTTGCTCGAGACGCGCCGGATTCCACGGCAAATCGAGATGAACCACTACCGAAGCCTTCTGGAGGTCGAGCCCTTCGCTGAGGACGTCGGTGGTGACGAGCATGGTTATGCGGTCGCGAACCGATGTTACGGCGTCGCTTCCTGGCGCGAATTGCGCGAGTACTTCGCGCCGGCTGATTCGTCCCCCGGCGATACGACCTCCGTGAGCCGTCAGTTCAGCAACGCCTGCGCGACGCCTCATCAGCAGATGCGACAACTCACGTACCGTCTCGGCATACTGGCTGAACGCGATCACACGGCTGCCTGGATGATCCGCGGCGATCCCACTCAGCAAATCGGCCCGGTCCTCATCCGGATTCGGCAGCGCCCGCAACCGCTTCAAGAGGCTATGGAGGCCGTCCGCGTGGCGGCGAACGGCGAGCAACATGGATTCGAGCTGGTCCGATTGCGGCGACCTGCCTAACGCGCCGAACATCTCCGGCATGGCGAGCTGCATCGCGTCGCCGCCGTAACTCCAGGCTAGCAGTTCGTCGCGCGTTGGCCACCGACCGGCTTCCAGTGACATGAGGAGTGCCGTTGCCTTGGTAAAACGTCGGCGTAGCGCGCCAACAAGAGCGGCGCGACTCGATGCCCATTGCCGAAGGAGAGAGTATGTGAGCAGCGCTCCAGCCTCCCCCTCGTCGGAGCCGGGCATGGGCGGGGGAAGGGCGAGTAGCTCGTCGAGCAGGTCCTCGTTCTTCGGAATCTCAAGGCGATGTGGTCCACTCACGTGTGGAAGCATGAGTGCCGTGTCGCCCACGCGGCGTCGCACGACGTAACGCGCGAGCTCCGTGTCGGAAGCGGTGAGCGCGGCGTCGCCGAGAAAAAGAGCAAGCTGGGCGACGAGATCTTCGCGCCGATTCTGGACGGGCGTGGCGCTCAGAAGAAGCACTCGTGCACCGTCGCAGAGCGACGCCGCGACGCCGTAACGTCTGGTGTGCGGATTCCGAAAGTGATGCGCCTCGTCGATCACGATCAGCTCGTACTGCCCACCGGTTGGTAGCCGGCCGCGGCTGAGCATCTCCATCGAGCTCAGAATGGGAGCGGTGTCCGTGCGCTCGGCGGCATCACGCCATGCTTCGACCAGGGAGGCCGGAGCGATAATGAGCGTTCGATCGAATTTCGCCGCGATCGCCAGAGCGACGAACGTCTTTCCCAGACCCGTTGCGTCGGCGAGCATGGCTCCCTTAGCCACCCTCAGAAGCGCCGTCAGACGGACAACGGCGCGCTGTTGGTGCGGATACAGCCTGACATCGCCAATGCTCAGCGGTGACCCGTCTACCCCGAGGAGCGCACGAGCAATGCGAGCACGCGCCGCTTCGAGCAGGTCGGCCTCGTTATGCGGCCCGCGGTGCGACGCCGTCATCCGCTGAACCACGTGAGAAGCGGCGCGACGTCGTCATGATCCAGGCGGTACACGGCGAGAGCCTCCATGAGTAGAGTCTCGCGCAGCTCCGCCGCCGCGAGATCCCCACGAATCGCGGCAGCGGCAAGTGGGGCGAGCGTTTCGCGGGCGCGCTGCCAATCGCGCGGCAGCGGGAGCAGCGACATTGTCCAGCCCAGGAAACGGCGATATCCGCCGCGTGCTGGTTCGGCGAGTGCCGCCAACCAGGCTTCGGCGATTGGAGAATTGAGGAGCGCGGCGAGCGCGCGAGCATCAACGGTGTCGCGACAGATTGCGACGTAGCAGCTGTTGAGTGGTACGAGTGGATCGCCGGCATCGAGCACGGCAGCGCGCGGCGACCGGCCAAGATCTGCCCAGACGACGCGCGGTCGATCGCAGCGGGCGGCCTCGACCCGGAAGATCGACCACCATCGGCCGCTTCTGCCGTCGGCGCGCGCCGTGAGCTGGCGACGCCACGGCGTGAGCCAGCGCGCCGTGTGCTGCGGCAGACGATCGAGGGCCGCGCCGCTCGGGCCGTGCGTCCACACGATGTAGTCGTTAGGCCGCTGGATATGCCAGGCATCGAGCCCTTCGCCCCGGAGCACGGGTCGGAGGAGCTCGTCCTCGACGATGCCACAGCGACCGTTCGCCGCGACCACCGTCGTTCCTGTCGCGTTGCCGCTGCCGCCCGGCCTAACGACGAACGCCAGGTTGAAGCCCGTTTTCACGCCGAGATGAGGACGGCCGACGACGCTTTCGGCGAGCGGCACGCCCGCGCCGCGGAGTCGATCGAAGGCGTGTCGAACCTCGGCCGGGACCACCAACCAGGGGCTGCCAGGTGAGTCGTCGAATGGAAGGCTCCGACGGGGGAGTCGCCAACGGAGCGGCCCGCAACCTCGGTGATGGGATGCGGCGACGATCTCACCTGGGACATCGTCGCTCACGCCACTCCAGCGCTCGGCGACAATCAACGACGGATAGACGGCCGCATCGAACGCCGTTGGCGCTTCAGCCAGATCCTCGATCTCGACGATGCGAGTCTCCTCACCGAGGAGCCGCCTGACGCCGCCACCCGCGAGCGACTGCCAGAGCTTCATCGGCAGGAGCAGCGAAAGCACCGCGCCTGGCTTCAGCAATCGGACGCCACGCTCGACAAACAGCGCGGCAAGATCTACCTGTGCGGCGAATCCCGCGCCTGCACGCGCGCGCTCGGCGCCAGCGTCCCACGCGCCCGCACGAAAGACCCGGTACCGTTCTCGCAACCTTTCGCGCTCGATAGCCGGAATGCGGTGCAGACGCACCCACGGCGGGTTCCCGAGCACAATGTCGAAACCGCCGCGTGCTGCCACGTCGGCGAAGTGCACCACGAAGGAGAATGGCAGCGCTCCGCCATTCTGGAGCCGTCGGCGCTCCGCTCGGAGCGACGCGGCACGTCCGCGCAGCGTCGTGGCCTGGTGGCGAGCTTCCGCGGCCGGCACGGTGCGATCGCCAAAGAGGTCTCGAGAGCGCAGGGCCGTCAGCAGGTCTTTGCGCTGCGCCGCAATCGCCGCCAGCTCGCCCTCGACGGCGCCAATGGCGATACGCCGCTCCTCGCGGTCGAGGAGCCTAACGAGAACGTCTTTTCGCCGCCCTGTCGCGCGGGCGTAGCGCTGGCGCAGTGTGCCGAGGCTCTGTCGTTGTCGGCTACCTGTGCCTTCTCCCCATGCCTCGGCGGCAAGTGAATCGCCGACGCGCACGTTACGGTCGAGATTCGGCAGCGGTTTGACATCGAGTGGATCGTCCACCTCCGAGTCGATGACCACGGACAGCCAGAGTCGCAGCTGGCAGAGCCACACCGCCGTGGGATTTCTGTCCACCCCGAAGATCGAATGCGTGAGGACGTCGCGACGAACTTCCGCGACGCCGCGCCTGTCGCCAGCGGCTCGGCGCATCTCGGCGACGCGCTCGAGCGCATAGACCAGGAATGCACCGGAGCCGCAGGCGGGATCGAGAATCGTCAACTCACCGAGTCGCCCCTGAAGTGAGCGGCGGGCCAGTTCGGTGGACTCGGCAAGACTCGCGACGTAGCATGTGGAGGGTGAGGTTGCTGCAACCCGCTCCAGCGCCGCCTCCGTCACTCGCGACACGAGGAGGTGCGGCGTGTAGAACGCGCCGCTCCCCTTGCGATCACGACTCCCCATCAGGGACTCGAAGGCCTTGCCGAGCATCTCGGGATCGATGGCGAGCTCCGCCCACTCGGTACTCTCTTCGCGCGCGGTGAAGCGGTAGCGGCCGAACAGCTCACCGAAGAGCTTTCCCAGCTCGTCGTCGGGAAAGAACACATCTCGAAGCCTTCGCTCGTTAGGTAAGCGCGCGAAGAGGCCCCCATTCAGAAATGGAATACGTCCCAATCCACGAGCTGCGGGCGCGCGGCGTGCGTGCCGCGTGTTCAGTGTTCCGAAAAAGAGCGGCTGGAGCACACGGCGATGAAAGCCGCCGCCGGAGCCCATGCAGCGGTCGAACGAGCGGCCCAGAAACGCCCGATCTCCGTCGAGCCACCCCTTGGCCTCCAGAAAGCACAGGAAGAGCAGGCGCGAGGTGTACAGCAGCGCGAGCTCGCGCCGATCGTCAGCGGTACCGCGCGCGAGGCTGCCACCAAGAGCCTCGACGCGGCCTTCGAGGGCTCGATAGAAGCGGCGAGTGAGCGCTTCACGTCCCAGTATTTCCGTCCAGCGTGTATGCGTGAGGACGTCGGCGTCCGGCCGCGGATCGGTGGCCGCGATGAGTGTCGCCAGCGTCTCAGCGTCGCTGTCGACTACGCGTGTGCGGTCGACCACGAGAGCGGCGACGCGGGGTGGACGCCGATCGCTCTGCCATGCCGCCACTGCCACAGAGGACGTCGCGTGCTGGGTGACAAGAATGATCCACAGAACGTGCGGTGTTCGAGAGGCGAGGTGCGCCGCCGTCCGCGTCAGAACTTCTCGGAGCGGAGTGTTGGTGCCGATGTCAATGAGGAGTGCGCGAAGAGCGCCCGCGCCCTCCGCCACCCGAGCATCGCAGCCGGTTTCCAGTCCCAGTTCGCTCGTGAGCACGTTGTCGAGACGGCTGATGACGCCGTCACAGCGGAGGGCCGACGCGATCGCGGAGAGCGCGTCGAGCGAGCCGGCATTGGCGAGCAGCTGCGCCGCAGCGTGGAGCGTACGCACGCCGCCACCATGGCAGCATGGACGGAGCGAAGCGTGATCTTGCTGTTGCCAACCGCGGCGGAATCACGCCTAACGCGCGATGTACTCTCTTCCCTTCCAGCCGACGCTTCTTCCCCGAAAAATCGCGCGCACGATGATGTACAGCACCATCGCGGCGCCGAGAGGATAGAGCAGAGCATACCAGGGCGATTGCTCGAATCCGCGGTAGATGACGGCCCAGTACACCAGATTCAGCGCGGCGCAAATCGAGGCCCAGACCAGCCAGCTGGATCCGAGCGCACCAGCAAGCGCGAGCGGAAGCGCCAAAACCGGAAGGAAGGTGAGAAGGGGCACCAGAGGCAAGACGAACGGAAACAACAGCCGTCCGATCCTACCCCCGGGCATTGCGTAAATGCCGCCAGCGTAGACGTTCTTTCCCCAGCCCGCGATCAGCTCCGCGAGTGACGCATACATGTGCGTCGAGAGCTGCGCGTCCGCCCGCACCAGCCTGACGCGGAGCCCGGCTCGGTGGAACCGTTGCGCCAGCGCGAGATCCTCCGCTACGAGATCGCGTACAGCTTCGTGGCCGCCGACCTCCTCGTACGCGGCGCGCCGCATGAGCAAATATTGACCGTTGGCGATGACGTCTTCCGCGCGTCGCGCCCGACTCACGCTTTCGGTTCCCCCATAGCGGGCGAGCAGCATCCAGAAGACCTGCGGCTGGAGCAACCGCTCCCAGAAGCTTCGCATCTCCTGTCTACCAACCACGGAGACGAGATCCGCGGCATCCCCCTGCAGCACATTCACGGTTCGGGTCAGCAGGTCCGCGCCGTGCTCGGTGTCGGCGTCAGTGAACAGCAAAAGCTGTCCGCGTGCGTCGGCGACGCCGGTCGCACACGCCCATTGCTTACCGAACCAGCCGTTAGGCAAGGTGGGACTGTCGAGGACCCGAAGTCGCTGGTCGCCGTCGCCGGTGGCCCGGGCGAGCCTCGCCGTGTCGTCCGACGAATGATCGTCGACGACGATGACCTCGATGGCGGGATAGTGCGTATCCAGCAATGACCGCACGCAACGCGCGATGTTTCGTGCTTCGTTGCGAGCGGGGACGATGACCGACACGAGTATCGGCCGAGTGGGAGGCGCCGCGGTCACGTCGTCCAGAGATCTCGATCTGGCGACGCGGAGCATCGCGAGCGGGGGAAGCAGCACCCACGGCGCAGTCGCGGCCAGCGCCCAGGTGACGGACATCAATGCCGGCGCTCCGCGATCACTGCCGCCGCCATCTGACCAGTCACATTGGCGGTCGTGCGAAACGCATCGGGGATCGTGTCGATGCCGAGCAGCACGCCAATTCCCTCGGCCGGCAGGCCGACGCTCGCAAGCACGGGCACCATGGCGATGATCGAACCCCCGGGAATGCCGGGAATACTGAAACTGGTGAGAATCGCCGTCGCGGCGACGGTGAGGATTTGTGCGCTCGTTAGGTAGCCACCATACAGGCGCGCGACGAACGCGGCGCCCACGGTGAGCCCCATCGCCGCGCCAACACGGAAGAGCGCCGATGCGAGCGGAAGAAGAAAACCACTCGACTCCGGCGTCATGCCGAGCCGACGCTCTGCACCCTCGATGAGCGCGGGCAGCGCGGCGAGCGACGTTCGCGAGGAGAACGCCACCGCTTGCGCTGGAAACACTGCTCGAGCGAAGGATTCGAGCGAGACGCGTCCGAGAAGCGCCGCCGCCGGGTAGACGACCAGCAACACGAAGAGTGTAGTCGACAGGGCGACGAGCACGACGTAGGACGCGAGGGCGCCGATGGCGACTGCACCGAGCCGGGCGACGAGTGGCAATGTGAGGGCAAAGACGCCTAACGGCGCAAGCACGAGTATCCAGCGCACGATACGCAACATCGCCTGAGCGACGCCGCCAAAGAATTGCACCACCACCTCGCGCTGTTCACCGGTCACCGACAGGAGCGCGAGACCGAAGACGACAGCAAATACGATGAGGGGAAGCATTGCTCCGTCCACGGCCGCCCGCACCGGGTTTGCCGGCACGAGGTCCGTGATCCACTGGGTTAAAGTCGGCGCGCGCCGCGCGGCGTCGGGCGCGGCACTCGCCAGAGCGATCCTCGCGCGTGCGCGCAGCGTCGCCACGGCGCTCGCATCAATGGCAATGCGCGAGAAGACTATCGGCGCAACGACGGCCCCCGCAATCGCCGAGAGACAGAGGAAGCCAATCGCCACTATCAACGCTCGCGTGCCCATACGTGCGGCGCGGCTCGCGTCGGCGCCCGCGATGCCGACAATCACCAGGGAGATGACCAGCGGGATGACGGTCATCCGGATGGCGTTGACGAACAACGTTCCGAATGGCTCCACGTAGACGAGCACGCGCTCGATCGTCATTCTGCTGGCGCGACTCAACACGAGGCCAAGGAGTACTCCGGCGCAAAGCGCGATGAGTACGCTCGTGCTGAGTGATGGTCGTCGCACGCGCCAAAGCTACGTTCCTGCGACAAGCATCACTAGACGATGTGACACGCCTGCCGCACCACGAAAAAGAGGGCGCCTGCAGCAGGCGCCCTCTTTTTGCCAACAGCTCGTAGTTAGTGCGAGCCGCTCGAGCCAGACGATCCGCTCGAGCCGCTGGATCCGCGTGATCCACCGCTCGAACCCGACGAACCGCCGAAATTTCCGGACGAGCCGGACGAGCCGGACGAGCCGGACGAGCCGGACGAGCCGGACGAGCCGGACGAGCCGG
>Ga0070713_100002929_pt1 | contig 11186 bp, 10 predicted proteins | sample LARL82metaG_FD_65465 | JGI IMG/M metagenome (GOLD analysis project Ga0070713, IMG submission 65465) | Corn, switchgrass and miscanthus rhizosphere microbial communities from Kellogg Biological Station, Michigan, USA - LAR L8-2 metaG | ecosystem: Host-associated > Plants > Roots > Rhizosphere ... | reverse complement strand
CGTACGCGCGAGCGGGCGGTGGCGGAACGCCGCCGCTTCACTGTTGCGTGCTCGGGAGCACGGACCCCGTCCTACCTCGCCACACGCACCGGAATACTCGGAAGAACCGCGCAACAAGCGATGAGACATTTCAAAGAAGAGCGTGCAAATTGCACCAAATAGATGTTGCGTCCGCACAACATCTAACTAACCTGCAGCGCCGCCATGCTGCACCGCCGCAAACGTTGTCCGCATGTGCAGCGCCGCCATGCTGCACCGCCGCAAACGTTGTCCGCACGTGCAGCGCCGCCGTGACGCACCGCCGCACGACCTGTCCGCACGTGCAACGCGGTCGTGCTGCAACGGCGCATGTCTTGTCCGCACGTGCAGCGCGGTCGTGCTGCAACGTCGCACGCCTTGTCCGCACGTGCAGCGCGGTCGTGCTGCACCGTCGCACACCTTGTCTGCATGGGCAGCGCTGTCGTGCTGCAATGTCGCACGCCTTGTCCGCACGTGCAGCGCGGTCGTGCTGCAACGTCGCACGTCCTGTCCGCACGTGCGGCACTGCCGTGATGCACCACCGCACGCCAGCGCTCTCATGTGGCCGCGCGGTTACATCTCGGTGCGTCGCCTTGACTTGTCTGTAGCGGTCTATACTATGCGGTCCAGAGTCGGGGATTGCAGATCTCCGGCTTTGGCGGCTGTCGGCGGTACGGACGTGCTGGATAGCACATCAGATCCGTGCCGGTGCGGGAGTTGAGCTTGCTCCTCCTGCCGCGGGCTCTCGAGGTGTGGTTACGCCTCGAGGAAACATCAACCGGAAGAATCGGCGTGTCCGCCGGGACTTCCAGCCGGTGGCCGCCTCGCACTTGTCGACGAGTCGTGACGTCACCTCCGGCCTGACTGCTCGCAGAAGGAGGAATGTCATGAGTGACCCCGCCACGAACACCCCCGGTCCATCGAGCTCCGACCCGGTCCGGCTGACCCCGGAAGCGGTCATCGCGCAGCTCCGTACACTTCAGTTGCAGATCGAAAACGCAACGCCGATGTCAAAGGATCAGCGCAAGCTGCTCAAACATCGTCTCCGGAACCATCAGGCGTCGGTCGTCGAGGCATCGATCAACGTCCTCGGCGTGCTCGACAACCTGTCGCAGGCCATCGGACAGCCGCTCGACGACGTCCGCCGATTGCAGGACGAATCGCTCCGCTGGGCGGCCGTGGCCGACGAGGCTCGCGCCTTCCTGAACGGTATCGAGGGAGGAAACCTCATTCGCCGCCATCAACTCACGCTCATCGCCACGCAGACGTACGCCATTGGGACCCAGCTCGCCAAGGATCCATCCAAAGCCGTGCTCCTGCCGCACGTCGAGGAAGTGAAACGGCTGAAAGCCGGCTTGCGCCGCAAGAAGACGACGCAAGCCCCTCAAACGCCGCCGGCACCCGTACAGACGCAGTGAGCGCCGGACAGCGGACGGCGGCAACCCCGCCGTCCCGCTGCTGTCCGCTGTCCGGCCGTCTGGTTCATGGGAGGCGGCGAGGACGCCGCCTCGCCGGCCGCCGGGACGGCGGCGCTCCAATGGATCGCGGCGCGGAGGTCGGGCCGCGCGACGTCGACGTCGAGCCGGAAGTAGTTGTATGCGGCGCCGACGCCGAGCCAGCGCAGCGCGCGATATTCGAGGCGCGCGCCGCCGGTGAGTGCGCGGCCGGTGTAGCCGCTGATCGTGACGCGCGGCAGCGTCGAGACCGCGGCGTCGGCAAGGAGGCGGTCGCTCAGCGCGACGCGGCCCTGCACGCCGGCGAGCGCGACGGGCACGTCCGTCTTCGCGCTCTGATTCGCCGTGACGGTGAGATCGGCACGCTGCGCGATGACGCTGGCGTCGAGCGACAACCCCGCCGCGCCGAGGGTGATGCCGAAGCCGTCACGCGCGCCGCGCCGCGCCCAGTACGTGTACGTCGCGCTCCAGTATTTGAGGTCGAAGCCGGTGGTCACGAGCGCGTCGACCGGGTAGACGCTGTTGCGAAAGGTGAAGTCGCGCTGGATCTGCTGGAAGCCGCTGCGTGACGACGCGAAGTACGAGCCGGCCAGCTCGTGGCGCGCGAGCGGGTGCCACTCGAGCGCGAAGCGCTGCAAGCTTCCGGAGGACGCCAGGCCGAGGTCGCGCTCGAACAAGGGGACAGGGAACAGGGGGCGGGGCGCAGGTGGTGTCCTCGCGGCGGCACGAGCACCCGTGCTGACGGCCCATGCCGAGGCCTTTGCGACGCAATCACCTGCGCCCCGCGCCCTGCGCCCTGCCCCCTCGAATCATCATCGCCCCGCCCGCGCTCGCCGCGGCGATCGCCGCGGCCGCGAGCATGTCGACGCGGAACGCGTGCACGAACGCGGCGTCGACCGCGGCGGTCACGCGCTGCCGCGTCGCGGCGTCGAGCGTGCGCGGCGGCTCCGCGGCGGCGAGCTTGAGGCTCTGTTGCTTCATCGCGCGGCGCACGCCGTCGCCGGCGAACGCGAGGCGGCGGTCGAGGTCGAGCGCGAAGATCGTCACCGCCACCGCGCCGAAGACCGCGATCGCCAGCAGGCCGGCCACGCGCGACACCGTGTTGTTGATCCCCGAGGCCGCGCCGGCGTGGCGCTCGTCGTCGATCGACGTCATCACCGTCGTCGTCAGCGGCGCGACCGTGATCGCCATCCCGATGCCGAGCGTGGCGATGCCGGGAAAGAACGTCGTCCAGTACGAGCCGCCGATGCCCGGCATCGCCATCAGCGCGAAGCCGGCGGCGGCGACGAGCGGGCCGACGATGAGCGGCAGGCGCGGCCCGATGCGGTCGGCCAGCGCGCCGGTCCAGCGCGACAGCAGCGACATCGTCACGACGAACGGCAGGAACGCCGCCCCCGCCTTCGCCGGCGAGTCGTGCTGCACTTGAATGAGATCGAACGGCAGGAGGAAGAGCGCGCCGGACAGCGCGGCGTAGAGGAGCAGCGTGAGGACGTTCGCGCCGGTGAAGCTGCGCGAGCGGAAGAGCGACAGCGGGACGATGGGATCGTGCACGCGGAGCTCGACGACGAGGAAGACGACGAACGCGGCGACGCCGAGCACCGCGGCGCCGATGACGACGGCGTCGCGCCAGCCGCGCCCCGGCCCTTCGATCAGCGCGAAGGTCACGGCGCCGAGGGACAGCGTGATCAGCGCCGTGCCGGCCCAGTCGATCGCGCCGCTCAGCGCCGGCGGGAAGCGCGGCACGGCGCGCCAGACGATCAGCAGCGTCGCCGCCGCGATCGGAACGTTGATGAAGAAGACGGCGCGCCACGAGAACGACTGCACGAGCCAGCCGCCGAGGAGCGGGCCGGCAATCACGGCCAGCGCCGTCATCGCCGACCACGTGCCGATGGCGCGGCCGCGGCGCGCGCGCGGAAACGCGGCGGTGATGATGGCCAGGCTGCCGGGCACGAGCAGCGCCGCGCCGACGCCCTGCACGGCGCGCGCGGCGATGAGCTGCGCGGCGTTCGGCGCGGCGCCGCACCAGATCGACGCGCCGGCGAAGAGGGCCACGCCGAGGGCGAAGATGCGCACGCGGCCGAAGCGGTCGCCGAGCGCGCCGCCGGCGAGCATGAGCGACGAGAGCACGAGCAGATAGGCGTCGACGATCCACTGCGTGGCGCTGACGTCGGCGCCGAGCGAGGTCTGCAAGACCGGCAGCGCGACGTTCACCGCGCTGCCGTCGATGAAGGCCATGGCCGAGCCGAGGATCGTGGCGGCCAGCACCCAGCGCGGCGATTTCGGGAATGAGGTTCCCATTCGATTTGCTATCATCGCCGCGTTCCCATGACTCCGGTAAAAAGACTCTTCACCGCTCTCGCCGTTCTCACCGTCCTTACCGCCGCGCCCGGCGCGCGCGCCGCCGAACAGAACGACCGCCTCGTGAAGTCGCTCGTACGCCAGGCGCCCGGCCTGCGCACGGAGGTGCTGCAGATGGCGCTGCGCGCCGCGCAGACCGCGGCCGAGCAGGGTCTCGTCAAGCGGCGCGACCTCCTCACCGTGATCGACTACTCGCTTCCGTCGACGCAGCCGCGCCTCTTCGTCTTCGACCTCGTCGCGCGCAAGCTGCTGTTCCGCGAGCTCGTCGCGCACGGCAGGAACAGCGGCGACAACGTGCCGAGCTTTTTCTCGAACTCCTCCGGCAGTCTGGCCTCGTGCCTCGGCCTCTTCGTCACGGCCGACCCGTACATCGGCGGCAACGGCTACTCGCTCCGCCTCAAGGGGCTCGAGGAAGGGATCAACGACATGGCCTGGAGCCGCGCCATCGTGATGCACGGTGCCTCCTACGTCAGCGACGAAGCGATCAAGATCCTCGGCCGCCTCGGACGCAGCTGGGGATGCCCGGCGGTGCGCCCGGAGATCGCGCACAAGATCATCGACACGCTGCGCGGCGGCACCGCGGTCTTCGCCTACTACCCCGAGAAGACGTGGCTGGCGACGTCGGCGTTCGTGCGCGGCACGGCGTCGAGTCAGCGCGCCGCACGCTGAACGGCGTTGCCGACGACGGTCTCGATGGCGTCGACGTATTCGCTCCACGTCCAGTTGTCGTTGCGCGACACCGGTGAGAAGCCGGGATTCGCGTTCGCTTCGATGAAGTAGAGCGCGCCGTCCGGCGACAACCGGAAATCGAAGCGCGCGTAGTCGCGCAACTGCAGGACGGACCAGAGCCGGCGCACGCTTCCCTCGAGCTCGCGCCGCGTCGTCGCGTCGAGCTTCGCCGAGCCGGTGACGACGCCCCACTTCCTCCGGTACGCGAGGTCGTGCTTGACGTAGTAAGTCGCCATCGAGCGCGCGCCGTCCGCGCGCACGCGGAGCTGCTGCGGCGCGCGGAGCTTCAGCGTGCGGCCCTCGATCGCGGTGACGTAGACGTCGACGCCGCCGACGAACTGCTCGACGATGGCGGCGTCGCGGAAGCGGCGGTGGACGACGCCGATCTGCCGCTCGAGCGCGCGCCGCGTGCGGACGAACGACCTCGCGCTGATGCCCTCGGACGAGTCGCGCGACGCCGGCTTCACGACGAGCGGAAACGGCGGCAGCTCGCGCGGCGCATCGATGCCGAGCGGCGCGAGCGCGAAGGCCGGCACGCGCACGCCGGCCATCGCCGCGAGGCTCTTGCTGAAGGCCTTGTCGCGGCAGCGCAGCAGCGTCGACGGCGTCGCGCCGGTGTACGGGAGGCGCAGGACTTCCAGCAGCGCGGGGACGTGGATGTCGGACGCGCGGCGGCCGAACAGGTGCTCGGTGGCGTTGAAGACGACGTCGGGCGCGGCGCGGCCGAGGTCGCGGATGAGCTGCCGGCCGGAGAGGCAGGCGATGATGGCGACGTCGTGGCGCAGCTCGCACAACGCCTTGGCGATGTAGTGCTCCATCGGCGCGTGGCGCAGCGCCGCGCGCGAGGTCAGCGACGGATCGCCGTCGACGCGCTGCTCCCGATCGACGAGCAGCGCGACCTTCATGGCAGCGGCGGCGGCACCCGCTTCTTCGTGGCCTGCTCGAACGCGTAACCGAGGCGGAGCAGCGTCGGCTCACTGCAGGCCATGCCGGTGAAGCTGACCCCGAACGGCTGCGGCTTCGCCTTGAAGCTCTCCGGGAACGCCGGCGTCGGCGCGTTCGGCACCATCGCCCACGGCACGATCACCGTCGGATAGCCGGGACGCGCGGCGATGTTCGCGCCGATCGGGCCGGGAAAGAGCAGCGCGTCGAGGTTGTGCGCCTTCATGGCCTCGTCGATGCCGTGCGTCCCGGCGAGGTAGATGTCGCGGGCGCGGTCGGCGTCGTAGCGGGCGCGGAAGGCGTCGAGGTCCATGGCGTCGCTGATGTCGAGCAGCGACTGGCCATACTTGATCGCCCCCATCTTCTCGTGCTTGCGATTCCACTCGCGCAAATCCTGCAGCGACTTGACCGGCGCGGCGTCGCCGAGGGACTTGAGCCAGGCATTGAAGTCGCGCTCCATGCCGTAGGCGAGGTCGACCGAGCACTTCTTTCCCTTCACGTCGTCCATGTCGGTGCAGACGCCGAAGAGCCAGAGGTTCTTGGTTGGATCTTTGTCGACGACGCTGGGGATGTCGGCCGGATCGACGATGACGGCGCCCTGCTCCTTGAGCACGGCGATGGCGTCGTTCATCGCCTTGAGCTGCTCGGGATTGAGCCCGCCGCGCGGCTTCTCGGAACCGGGGATCGCCACCTTGTCGTAGTAGCCGGCGCGCGGGATGCCGATGCGCGCGCCCTCGAGTCCGTCCTTTTTCAGGAACTGCGTGTAGTCGCGGAGCGGTGTACACGTTTTCGTGGCCGGGTCGTGCGGGTCGGGGTTGTTCGCCTCGAGCACGCCGAGGAGGATGGCGGCGTCGGTGACGCTGCGGGCCATCGGGCCGGGCGTGTCCTGGTCGGCGGTGATGGGGATGACGCCGTAGCGGCTGACGCGGCCGACGGTCGGCTTGACCGCGGCGAGCATGTTCTGGTTCGACGGGCTGAGGATCGAGCCCGAGGTCTCGGTGCCGACGTTGGCGGCCCAGAAGCTCATGGCCGTGCCGGCGCCGGAGCTCGAACCGCCGGTGCTGAGCGCGGGGCGCCCGTCGGCCGTGGCCTCGCGCGGGTCGCGGCGCGGGTCGTACGGATTGAAGCCGTAGCCGTTCAGGGCGTTGTAGTTCGTCGGCATCGGTACCGGGCTGCCGGCGACCCAGTTGGCGAGCTCGGTCATCTGGGTCTTGGCGATGATGATCGCGCCGGCGTCGCGCAAGTTCTTCGTGATCGTGGCCTCGTACGGCGGCACGAGCTCGGCGAAGGCGAGCGCGCCGCCGGTGGTCGGCATGTCGGTGGTGTGGATGTTGTCCTTGAGCGCGATGGGGATGCCGTGCAGCGGCCCGCGGACTTTGCCGGCCGCGCGCTCGCGGTCGCGCTCGTCCGCCTCCTTCAGCGCATTCGGATTGACGGTGATGGCCGCGTGGAGCTTGTCCTCGTACGTGGCGATGCGCTCGAGCGATTGCGCGACGAGGTCGTGCGAGGTGACGCGCCCCTCGCGCAACGCGGCCTGCATCTCGGGGATGGTGGCCTCGACGACGCTGAACGGTTTCGCCTCGGGCTTCTTCGCCGCGAGCGCGAGGAGGGTGAGCAGAAGGAGGGGAAGTCGCTTCATGGCGCGCGATTTTATGGGAATGCGAGGGCCGAGGTATCCTCGGGATATGGACAGTGAAGTCGTGGAAGTGCTCAAGGAGATTCGGGACGAGATAAAAGGGACGAATGCGCGTCTGGACCACACGAATGCGCGCCTGGACGTGACGAACATGCGGCTGGAGTCGCTGGAAGAGCGGGTGGAACGGGGCTTCGAAGTCACCAATGCGCGTTTCTTGCTCGTGGAAGCGGCTCTACAGCACGTGGAGGAGAGCGTGACGAAGGGCTTCAAGCGCGTGGGGCAAAGCATCGGCGAAATCCGCGCCGACGTTGACGGCGCGAAGAAGCGCATCACTGTTCTCGAAAAACGCCAACGCTGATCCGCAACCTTCCACCCCTCCCCCCGTACCTCGCCCATGCAGCGATTCTTTCGCACCCGCCTCGGCGCGTTCGTCCTCTTCCTCCTGGTCGTCGTGATCTCGCAGCTGGCGGAGTGGGGCCTCGGCACGCTCGCGTTGCGGATGCGCCTCATCGACGTCAGCGACCGCACGTGGCGGCCGTCGCTCTTCATCGCCTTCGAAGGCGTCTCCGCGCTCGCGGTGCTCATCGCGAGCCTCGCCATCGTCGCCATCGCGCGGCGCTCCATGCGCGAGCTCGGGTATGCGGGGAATGACGCGGGCAAGCTGATCGTCGCCGGCAGCGCCATCGGCGCGGCGGCGCCGATGCTCCTCATCGCCGCGATCGCGGCGCTCGGCGGCTTCACCTTCGGCACGTTTGCCATGCACGGTGCGCAACTCGCCGCGTATGCGCTGGCGTGGCTCGTGGCGATGTTCGGCATCGGCATCGCCGAGGAGATGACGTTTCGCGGGCCGGCCTTCCTCCTCCTCGGCGAAGCCATCGGCCTCTGGCCCGCCGCCTTCGTCACGTCGCTGATCTTCGCGTCGCTCCACTACTTCGGCAAGCCGGGCGAGAACCTCGCGGACGCGCTCAGCGTCGGCCTCCTCGGCCTGTTCATGGCCGCCACCGTCATCCGCACCGGCAGCATTTGGTTCGCCGTCGGCTTTCACGCGCTGTTCGACTACGTCGCGCTCTACGTCCTCGGCGCGCCGAACAGCGGCAACAACGCCGGCCAGCCGCTCCCGACACGCCTCCTCACCGGCGGCTACCACGGCCCGGCGTGGCTCACCGGCGGGAAGCTCGGCATCGAGGCGAGCTGGCTGGTCTTCCCGATCGTTGGACTCCTATTCGTGTCATTTTTCCTTCCCCGCCGCGATAGAATCCGCCAAACCTAAATCGGGCAATTTGGAGGAGACGATGCGGAAGATCCTTACCCTGGGATGCGCGTTCGCTTTGTGTGCGAGCGCTTTGTTCGCGGACGACACGAAGAAGGCCGCGGACGACATGCAGAAAGCGCAGATGGAGGCGTGGATGAAGGCGTCCACGCCCGGCGATGCGCACAAGAAGCTCGACCACATGGTCGGGACGTGGGACGTGACGGTGAAGTCGTGGATGGCGCCGGGCGCGCCGCCGATGGAATCGACCGGCACCGCGGAAAACACCTGGGTCCTCGGCAAGCGCTGGGTCCAGGAGTCGTTCCACGGCAGCTTCATGGGCATGCCGTTCGAGGGCATCGGCTACACCGGCTACGACAACGTCAAGCAGCAGTACGTCGGCACGTGGATGGACAACATGTCGACGGCCGTGATGATGTCGAGCGGCAAGAGCGGCAGCGGCAACACCTACGAGTTCACGTCGTCGATGGACGATCCGATGACCGGAAAGCCGTCGCCGGTGAACGAGAAGGTGACGTTCACCGACGCCGACCATCACTCGTTGGAGATGTGGGGCGCCGGGCCGGACGGAAAGATGTTCAAGATGATGGAGATCGCGTACTCGCGGAAGAAGTAGGGCTCGAAGGAGGACAGGCACGAGTGCCTGTCCTCCACAGAATTACATCGAGCCTTTGAACACCGCGAAGACCGCGCCCTGCGGATCGGCGAGCACGGCGAAGCGGCCGACGTTCGGGATGTCCATCGGCGGGACGTACGTGGCGGCGCCGCCGGCGCTCGCCTTCTGCACGGCGGCGTCGACGTCGTCGACCCAGAAGTAGGTGAGCCAATTCGCCGGCACTTGCGGCGGGACCTGCGGCTGCATCGTCATCATGCCGCCGATGCCCTGGCCGCCGGCGTGGATCTCGAGGTACTCCGGGCTCTCCTTCGCCGTCCAGCCGAAGAGCTGCGTGTAGAAGTCGCGGGCGCGGTCGCGCTGGCGCGTCTGCAATTCGGTCCACGTCAGCGCGCCGGGCTCGTTCTTCACCCCGACGCCCGTGTGTTTCTTCGGCTCCCACACCGCGAAGTGGGCGCCTTCGGGATCCTTGATCACGCACATGCGCCCGATGTCGAAGACGTCGAACGCGTCGGAGGTCGGCGTGCCGCCGAGGCTCTTCGCCTTGGCCACGCTCTCGTCGGCGCTGGCGACGCAGACGTACGACAGCCACGCCGGCGGCACCTCTTTGTTCTGGTACATCGCGCCGGCCTGGCGCCCGCCGATCTCCGCGATGATGTAGGGCGGCTGCCCCTCCCCCATCGGCATTTCATTGGGCGTCCATCCGAACAGGTCGCAGTAGAAGCGTTTCGCCGCCTCGCCGTCGCTCGTGTGGAGCTCGATCCAGCAGAACGTCCCGGGCTCGTGTTTGTCCATCTTGGTCATCGCTTTCCTCCTAATTTCATTCCCGTGGCTTTCTCGAGGTTGGTGGGATCGTCGAGCAGGATCCACTCCAGCACCGCCACCGGCAGCGAGCCGTGGGCGATGAGGTCGTCGTGGAACTGCCCGAGGCGGAAGCTCGCACCCTCGCGGTCGCGGTACTTGCCGAGGAGATTCATGATCTGCCACTTGCCGGTGATGTAGCTGATCTTCTGCGTCGGGCTCGTCGCCGAGCCGGCCGCCTCCCCTTCCGCGGCCTCGCGATCGAGTCCGCCGCCGTCCATGAAGTATTTCACCGCTTGTTCGAAGGACCAGCGGCCGGTGTGTAAATTTACGTCGACGCCGATGCGCGCGGCGCGGTAGCGCGAGAGGCGGAGGACCTGGCCGTAGGCGGCGGAGTCGGGCGGATAGAGCCCTTCACGCGTCAACATCTCCTCGGTGTAGAGCGCCCAACCCTCGACGAAGACGCTGTCGTCGTGATGGCGGCGGATCTCGTCGCGCAGATGGTTGCCGATGGAGATCTGCAGGAAGTGGCCGGGGATGCCTTCGTGTCCGAGGATCGGGCGCGGGTCCTCGATCGCGGCGCGGATGTAGAAGTTCTTGCTCGACGGGTTGTAGGTCGGGATGAAGTAGAAGCCGCTGTCGTCCTTGTCGTAGAGGCCCGGCGGATTCATGAAACCGCCGGGGCTGGTCGGCTTGAATGCGTCGGGAAGCTGGCGGATGAGGAACGGGCCGAGGTACGGCGGCAGCGTGATCAGATGATGCGACTTCAGGAAGTCGATCATCTCCGCCTCGCGGCTCTGGTATTGCGCGAGGAACGACTGCTGGTCGGGCGGGATGTGCGCAGCGCGCCGCGGGTTGGGATCGGCGAGCGACGGATCGGGCAGGAGCGCCTCGAGGGCGCGGTAGCGTCCGAGCTCGATCTCGCCGAGGTGCGCGACCTGCGCGGCGTTCATCGGCAGAAGATGGATGTGCCGCAGCATGTAGTTGTAGTCGGCCTCGCCCATCGGCTTCCACGCCGGCATCGTGTCGAGGCGCTTCTCGAGGTCATCGGCGTAGCCGTGCAGCGCCTTCAGCGCACCGTCCTTCGCTTTGACGAGCGCGTCGCGCTCGGCGGGCGCGAGGTCCTTCGCCAGCGTCATCAGGCTGTCGTTGTAGAGCGGATCGATGGCGCGCGCGGAGTCGATGGCGAACTGCGCGTAGAGCCGCACCGGATGCTGCACGTTCTCCTTCGCCTGCGCGATGAGATGCGGCACTTTCTGCAGGCGCTTCGTTGCCGCGAGGGCGCGGTTGCGCGGCGTGTCGTAGTCCTTCTTGAGCAGAGAGAAGATCGCGTTCGAGGCCTCGTCGGTGTAGACCGTCGGGTTG
>Ga0070713_100002928_pt1 | contig 11187 bp, 11 predicted proteins | sample LARL82metaG_FD_65465 | JGI IMG/M metagenome (GOLD analysis project Ga0070713, IMG submission 65465) | Corn, switchgrass and miscanthus rhizosphere microbial communities from Kellogg Biological Station, Michigan, USA - LAR L8-2 metaG | ecosystem: Host-associated > Plants > Roots > Rhizosphere ... | reverse complement strand
TTTCAACGCCGCTCTTGGATCTTACAGCCTGGAAGCGCTGGCAAGCATCAAAAGAAAATGTGACGGGAACACGCGCCCAGGAACAAAGCGTTCGAGAGGATACTACTCAATTGGTGGTTTCCCAGTATCTGGGCAGCCTGCGAGCGGCCGCGGATGTCACAGCAGCTCGATCGCGGGTCGATCTAGCGAAGGCGCTCTTGGATCAGGCCGCCGATCTTCAGAAGAACGGTGCGGGAATCAAAATCGACACGCTCCGTTCCAAAGTTCAATATCAAAACGAAACCCAGCGGCTGATTAACGCTCAGACACAGCTCAAGACCTCGTTGTATGCACTGGCTCGACTGTTGAATATCGACCCGCATCAGAACCTTGAGTTGTCGGACCAGTCCGAGTTCTATCAAACGCCCGAATACTCGGCGGATGACACTATTGAGCGCGCATACGTCGAGCGGCCGGAGATGAAGGCGCTGGCATCGCAGGTTCGTTCGCAGCAATTGCAAAAGCAAAGCGCGCGCGATCAAAGGCTTCCGCGATTGAGCCTGCTTGGATCCTGGGGTCAGGAAGGCATCACGCCGACTTCGGTGATTCCCTCCTACAACTATGAGGCGAGTTTTGAAATTCCGCTCTTCACCGGCGGCCGCATCAAAGCGCAGACCGCGATCGCTGACATTGAAGTAAAGAAACTGGCGCGGCAGGAGGAAGAAATACGAAACCGAATCGCGCTGGAAGTTAAGACCGCCGTGGAACAGCTCGAATCCGCCAAGAGCGAAGTGCAAGTTGCGAATCTCGGTGTCGATCTTGCGCAGCAAGAGGTCACGCAGGCCCGCGATCGTTTTCAAGCCGGAGTAGCGAACAACATCGAAGTCGTCACCGCGCAGGATGAGTTGAGCCGCGCCAGCGACAACCAGATCGCGGCCTTGTATCGCTACAACCAAGCTCGTGCCGACCTGGCTCACGCCACTGGACAGATGGAATCTTTGTATGCCAAATGAGGATGAAGGAAATGGAACGGGACGCAGTCGATTACGATATTGAACGGGAATTGCAACCGCCTTCGCGGCCGCAGCAACGCAGCGAGCCGGCGCGCCCCGTGCCGCCGATACGGAAGCGCTCCAAGCGAAACCTGATAATCGCCGGTGCCCTGCTGCTGCTCGTGGGGGCTGGGCTGTATCTGTGGATTTCATCCTGGAACCGCGTCTCAACGGACGATGCGCAAGTGGACGGTCATATCATTCCGGTGTCTTCGAAGATTTACGGCAACGTAGTCGAGGTGTTGGTGAATGACAACCAGGCCGTGAAGCAAGGCCAGGTATTGGTTCGCCTTGATCCGCGGGATTATCAGGCCAAGGTGAACCAGGCGAGCGCGGCGGTTGGAGTGGCGCAGAGTCAGGCTCGGGGCGCCAGCGTGGGCGTGCCGCTCACCAGGGAGACCACGCTCAGCGGCACTTCCAGCGCCGAAGAGCAGGTCAAGGCGGCACAAGCGGATTACGATGAGGCGAAGGCAGAATACGAGCGAGCGGCCAACTCCGATATTGCGTTTGCGCGCTCGAATATCGATTCGGCGCAAGCTACCTACGATCGCGCGCGAGCCGACTTGAACCGTATGCGGCCGCTGGCGGATAAAGAGGAAATCTCGCGCCAACAGTTCGATTCCTACGTTGCGGCCGCCCGGGTGGCGGAAAGTGAGTTAAAAGCGGCGAAGGATAAGCTCGCGGCGGCGAATCAGGAGGCCGAAACGAAGCGGGCGGGCATGTTGGCATCGCAGGCCCGCATTGGGCAAGCCCGCGCCGGCGTAACCCAGGCCCAGGCGGCCCAGAAGCAAGTTGACGTCCGGGTAGCCGACGTCGCCTCGGCATCCGCCAATATAGAGCAGGCTCGCGCCAATCTCCAGGCGGCGGAACTAAACCTGAGCTATACGACGATCGTCGCGCCGGCAGATGGTGTAGTGACGAAAAAATCGGTGGAAGTCGGGCAAGTGCTGCAGCCGGGGCAGGGCCTGCTGATGCTGGTGCCGCTCAACGATGTGTGGGTCACGGCCAACTTCAAAGAGACGCAGCTTCGCGATGTGCGTTCGAGTCAAAAGGCCGAGGTGAAGGTAGATCTCACGGGCAAGACCTATGCCGGCCGCGTCGATTCGATCGCCAGCGCTACCGGAGGGAAGATCAGCCTGCTGCCTCCCGAAAACGCGACTGGAAATTACGTGAAAGTAGTGCAGAGAATTCCGGTCAAGATCGTGCTCGATCCGATTCCTGGCGGCAATTCGATCCTGCGCCCTGGAATGAACGTCGAGGCTACGATCCTCACCAAGTAATCGCCGATGGCGCAAGAACCAACGCTCGCTGAAAAGGCCGACGTCAATCCATGGGTGATCGCCGGCACGGTAATGCTAGCTACCTTCATGGAGGTGCTGGATACCAGCGTGGCCAACGTGGCGTTGCCCCACATCGCCGGAAATCTTTCATCCTCGATCGACGAGACGACCTGGGTGCTGACCGGCTACCTGGTGGCCAACGCAGTGGTGCTGCCGTTGAGCGGATGGTTCTCCACTCTGTTCGGGCGAAAGCGCTTTTACATGTCCTGCGTGTTTCTGTTCACGATCAGCTCGGCTTTGTGTGGTCTCGCGCCCAGCCTCCCAGTTTTGATCATATGCCGCGTGATCCAAGGACTCGGCGGCGGCGCACTGCAACCGGTGTCGCAGGCCATTCTACGGGAAACCTTCCCGCGAGAGAAGCAGGGCATGGCCATGGCCGTATACGGCATGGGCGTCGTTTTTGCGCCAGTTCTGGGACCGACCTTGGGTGGATGGATTACCGACAACTTCACTTGGCGTTGGATATTTCTAATCAACATCCCGGTGGGTATTTGCTCGCTGCTGTTGACTTCGCTGCTGATCTTCGATCCTCCTTACCTGGTCCGCAAGACTCTCGCGCAAGGTCTTAGGATCGACTACATCGGGTTGGGACTGCTGGCCACCGGGCTGGGCGCCCTCGAAATCGCACTGGATGAGGGTCAGCGCAAGGATTGGTTCTCGTCCTCGGGAATCGTGGCGGCGGCCGTGATCGGTATCGTGGCTTTGGTCTCAGTCGTGTTTTGGGAGCTTCGCCAAAAGGATCCGGTGGTGGATTTTCGGTTGTTGAAGGACCGAAACTTTGCCATCTCGACACTTACCATGTTTATCCTTGGCTTCGTGCTCTACGGGAGTACGATGGCACTGCCGCTCTTTCTGCAGGAACTCCTCGGGTACACAGCGATGCAGAGCGGCATGGCCCTCTCCCCGGGCGGGCTCGCCATTATGGTGATGATGCCGATAGTAGGGTTCCTGTTAGCTAAGATCGAGGCCCGATGGTTGGTGATCTTCGGATTGCTCATCTCCTCTTACGGGCTTTACCAGATGACAAGCTTCGATCTGAATATCGACTTCAAACACGCAGTCAGCGCTCGTATCGTGCAGAGCCTGGGTCTGGCTTTCCTGTTCGTGCCCATCAACACCATGGCCTTCTATTTCATCGCCAAGGAGAAAACCAGCTACGCCACCGGACTCATCAACCTGGCCCGCAATTTTGGAGGCAGCTCAGGTATCGCGCTCTCAACCACCCTCATTGCGCGCCGGCAGCAATTTCACCAAGCCAGGCTGGTCGAGAATTTGACACCGCTCAATAGCGCTTACCAATCGACGCTCGAAGGAGCGAAGCAAATGTTCATGGGCCGGGGGGCGGATGCCTTCCACGCCGCCGCGCAGGCGCAGCAATTAGTCTACGGAATGGTGCAGCGCCAGGCCATGCTGCTTTCATTTCTCGAAGATTTTCGTTTCCTGGCACTGACTTTCCTGGCTGTTATTCCACTGATGTTCCTGATGAAAAGGATTCGTCCCCGCAAGACCGAGGTAGTGGTTGAGTAAGCGCGCTTCTTATTTGATCTTTTCGTCTTTTTCCACTTTGCCGTCGCGAATGTGGATCACGCGGTGAGCGCGCATTGCGATGTCCAGTTCGTGTGTGACCAGCACGATCGTATTGCCTTGCTGATACAGCCGCTCGAACAGACCCATGATCTCGTTGCCGGTGACGGTGTCCAGCGCGCCGGTCGGCTCGTCAGCCAACAGGATCGATGGGTTATTCACCAGCGCCCGGGCCACAGCGACGCGCTGTCTTTGACCGCCCGACAGCTCGTTCGGTTTGTGATGCATGCGGGGCTCGAGATCCACAGCGCGTAATGCAGCCTTGGCCTTCTCGATCCTCGCTTGCGCCGGTATCCCAGCGTAGATCAGAGGCAACTCCACGTTGTGCAATGCCGTGGCGCGGGCCAGCAGGTTGAAGGTTTGGAAAACGAATCCTATCTCTTTGTTACGGATGCGCGCGAGCTCATCGTCCTGCATGTCGCTGGCTAATTTGCCGTTCAAATAATAGAGACCCTTGGTGGGGGTATCCAGGCAGCCGATCAGGTTCATCAGCGTGGATTTTCCCGAGCCCGACGGCCCCATGATCGCGACATACTCGCCGCGATGGATCTCAATGTCCACACCCGACACGGCATGGATCTCCTGGTCGCCCATCACGTACGTCTTCCACAGATCGTACGTGCGGATGACGATCCCGTCCCGCTTTAAACTCTCGCCGCGATCGACGAGTTCCTGTGTCGCTGTGGCCATGCCGGGAAACTAACTCTCCGTTTTCACCGGTGGCGGCGTGTTGTCGACTTTGACCTTCGCGGAATTCCGCAGCGTCCGGATGACCTTGTAGCTCCCCGTGACGATCTGGTCATCCTCTTTCAGCCCGCCCAAAACTTCAATATCCGTCGCTCCGGTGATGCCGGTCATCACCTTCTGAAACTCCGCCTTCCCATTACGAACCAGGAATACACCTTGCAGCTCTTCTTTCTTGGCCTTCTCCGCCACGGGATCGACTTTGGGGGCCGCCTGAACGTTTTTGTTCTTGTCGATCGGGTCCAAGTCGCCGCGCTGGCGGACAGTCAACGCCTGGATAGGGATGGTAAGCGTGTGTGGGCGCGTAGCGGTCGTAATCTTTCCCGTGCAGGAGAGACCCGGTCGAATTGAATCCGGAGGATTGTCGATCGCGATCACAACCTTGAAGTCCTTGGCTTCCTGGTTGGACGTAGTGCTCTGCGATGCCGCCAATCCTGTGGAGCGAAGGATGGCAGTGTCGCCGATCTCTATCACGTGACCTTTGAAGGTCTGATTCGGAATCGCGTCGATGGTGACTTCGGCCTGCTGGCCGGTTTGGACGTTTACGATGTCGGTTTCATCCACTTTCACTTCGGCCGTGATCAGGGACATATCGGCTACAGTCATGATGGTGCTGGCCGCGGAGTTCTGTACGCCGGGGACTACCGTCTCGCCCATGCGCACCGGAAGATTGGTGATGACTCCATCGATGGGCGAGGTGACGAAATACTTTTCCAAAACATCTGAGTAACGCGTCAAATTCGCGCGCAATTGCGCGATGCGCTTGTTTGCTGAGTCCAACTGTTGGCGCGATTGTGATTGCTGAGACTTAGCCTGGGCGATCCGGGCTTGCGCTTCGCCCATCGCCGCTACTGCGGTATCGTACTCAGCTTTTTTCTGATCGTAATCCTGTTTGGCCAGGAGTTTTGAGTTATAGAGCTCGGTGGCCCGATCGAGGTTCGACTTGGTGCGGTCCAGTTCCGCCCGGTTCCGCTCCAAGGTCGCCTGGGCGGTCCGAACGGCATCCTCCATCGATTTCATGCCGGCCTCCGCGGCAGCGGAATCGGCCAGGGCCGTGTCGATGCCGGCCTTTTGCGCGACCACATCCGCATTGGCCTGCACCGATTCGAGCTTCGCGACCACCTGCCCCTTGCGGACATGATCGCCTTCCTTCACTAGGATCTCAGTGATCGGCGCGGGACCGAACGTGTTCGCTCCCAAATTAATGTAATTTTTGGGTTTAACTTCACCAGAGGCGGTGACGACGGACGTCAGATCCTGTCGCAAAACCCGTCCGGTCTGCACGGCTACAATCCCGCGCTGGTTGTACTTGATACTCGCGAACACACCGCCTGCGGCGAGTGCGATCAGGCCGATTGTCAGTAAAACCTTCCACTTGGTCTTCACTCAGGATAATTCCCCTGTTGGGTTTAGACGTACAAACGGGGCTGTTTGTTCGATAAATCCATCGTAACACGGGCTACCCCAGCGCCTGTACTGTACCGTCAGCGCGAATGCATGCATCGGCCCCGGTTCTTAGCCTTCGAAACTGCTGTTCATCCAGCGCTACCAGTGGAATCGAGCGGCCGTACAACTCATGCGCGACCACGGATGCCAGTGCCAGGAACGAGTCCACGCCGATGGTCAAAATAGCAGCCGGTGCCGTTCCGGCCCGAACTGCTTCCAGGAGCACCGCGGTAGTAGTGCTTGACCCGATCGTCCCCGGCAGCGCCAGAACGCGACCTTTGGCGATGGAGCCCGAAAGGGGATGCCTACGGTCGATGATTTCGCCGGTCTGCGAATCGTAGCCGCCCCAGAAACTGAGCGGCTCCGCGCTGACCAGTAACTGGCCGGTTCCCTCGCCTGAGACGACTGCCAGCCCTTGAATTAGCTCCATAACGATTCGTCGCGTACAACGCGGCCCTCGATCGCCGATTGAACGCAGTCCGCCATACTCCCGAACACCACCTGAGTGGCCAGGAGCCCGGGCGCGTAGTAGGCATACTTGGCCGAATTGGTCATCAAAACCTTGACGGATTTAGGGAGCATTGGCGTCGCCAAGATGCAGGTGTCCACCGTGAGCCGCGCGCCGAACGACTCCACCGGTGCGAGCGCCCCCTGGTCGCAAGCTTGGGCGCTCATGATCCGGCTGGTTGTCACCAGGAACTGTACGTCCGGATGCCGTCGCTTTCCGTCCACTAAAGGCGCGAGCTGTTGGAACTCGGCGAGTGAAAAATGGGGACTTCCGAGCACCACCATGTCGAGTTTCGTGCCTGCGGTCGTAGTCAGACCACGTCGTATCTCGCGCAGTTGGTCGAGAGTAACCGTGTGCTCCTCGGGGATCGGGCTTCCCTGAAATGCTGCTTCGAGACTGGGAGCCTCCGGCGTGATTCCCACGATATGAAACAGTGCCACCGCGCCCGATGAAGCCGTCGCTGCGCCAAATGCTTTCAGTTGATCTTCTGCGGGCGTGGCCGTAAGTCCCGAAATGACCGGGATTCGATGGCCCGCCAAGCGGCCCACCAGGATGCCCAGCACCGGATAGAAGGAATCATCCTGCTGTAGGCGGTCGGGGATCTGGTCGAGGCGAATCAGTAGTTGGCCGGCCCGGTTCTCGGTTAAGTGGAGACCGATGGCGGGGACCCGACCGGTGATGGCGGCACAGATGTCGAGCAGATCCGGATAGCGCTCCGTGCGCGCGCCGATGACCGAGTTGGCGAACACTATGGCGTTCGATTCACCCCACGCGATCTGCTGTCCGAACTTCGGCGCCATCGATGTTTGATATGGAGCGCAGGTCCACATAGGAACGCAGCCCATGCTTTGGTAGGCGCGCATCTGGCGCTGCGCTTTACCGGCCCAATCTTCCGGCACCGGCCATTCGCGCCAATGGCATTCGTCGAGCCCGCTGACATTGAGCGACGTCGGGACCGCGACCTTCGCGCCCCATCCAGCCAGCCGTTCGGCGAACTCCAGCCCAGCCTCGCCCATGTAGATTGTGCTGTCGATGTGCGCCTGTGAAATATCGAGCAACTCGCGGGCGCCCTGAATTTCCGCCATACGCGTGAGGATCGACATAGCCATGCGCGCGGCCGGACCACGGTCGCCGGCCAACAGCGCACGATCGTATTCAGACAGAGTCATCTCGAACCGATCTTACCGCCGATTAGTTAACCTCAAGTTGATGCCCTTCGATGGCCTGCGGGTCCTGTCCTTTGAAAGCCGGCGTGCGACCGAGATCGCCGAGCTGATTCGGCGCCAGGGTGGCGACGCGTTCGTCGCTCCTTCCATGCGTGAGACGCCTATCGAAAATAACCCGGACGCTTTCGCCTTTGCCGAACTGCTCTTTCGCGGGGAGTTCGACATGATGATCTTTCTGACGGGCGTCGGGACCCGCGCGCTCGACAAAGTCCTGGCATCGCACTACCCGCCCGAAACGTTCGCCGAAGCTCTGCGCAAGATCACGATCGTGGCCCGAGGGCCGAAGCCAGTCGCGGCACTGCGCGAACTACAGGTGCCGGTTACGGTGATGGTCCCCGAGCCAAACACCTGGCGCGAAGTATTGGCCGCCATCGCGAACCGGCCGGAGCGTCGCATCGCTGTGCAGGAGTACGGCAAATCCAATCCGGAACTGCTCGAAGGATTGCGGGCCCGTGACGCCGATGTCACACCGGTTCGCGTCTACCAATGGGATCTGCCGGAAGACATTCGTCCTCTGCGGGAAGCGATTCGCCGGATTGTCGAAGGCCAGGCCGATGTCGCGCTCTTTACGACGTCCATCCAACTGACGCACCTGTTTCGCGTGGCCGCGAAAGCGCGCATCGAACAAGCGATGGCCGCCGCTCTGCGCCGCATGGTGATCGCCTCCATCGGCCCGACCACATCGGAAGCACTGGAGGAGTTTGGCCTCACACCTGACGTTGTTCCCACCCATCCCAAGATGGGTTTGCTGGTGAAGGAGACTGCCGAGCAAGCAGCCGCGATTCTGGAACGGAAACGTGCGGCCCATGCCGAAAGATAATCTGGTCCGTGAATTCGGGAAATACTACACGCTAGCGTTCCTGCTTCCGGTGTCCATCCTGGTCGGCTTCCTCATTGGTTACGGACTAGACAAGCTGTTCGGAACCGGCTTCTTGAAGATAATCTTCCTCTTCCTCGGCGTCGCGGCTGGCATCATTGAGGTGATTCGCGAATTGAGTAAGGACGATGCCGCCGGCTGACCAGGCCTTCTACGACCGTTTCATCCGTCGAGTTTCGTGGATCATTCTAGCCTTGGGCTTCACCGGATCGGTAGCGTTTGCTTTGGCCAAGGGAGTCCGAATCGGGCTGGCGTTCCTGATCGGCGCAGTCGTCTCCTACGCGAGTTTTTGGGGCTGGAGGCAAGTAGTCGATGCAGTTACGCCGGCTCCACGAAAGCGATCATCGTTTCCGTTCGTCCTTCGCATACTTCTGCTCTTCATTCTGGCCTACGCTATAATCAGATATCTAGGATTAAACGTCGCTGCTGCGGCGTCGGGTCTTTTGGTTTCCGCGGCGGCAGTACTCCTCGAACTCGTCTTTGAATTAATCTATGCCAGAACATGAAGTAGATCTGTGGACCACTAAGTTGTTCAACCAGTTTTTGGCCGGTCCGCTCGATTCACTCCTCAACGCGATCGGCCGCCCACCCGAGAATCCTGCGCGTCCTTGGGAGAACTGGATCACCATGGAGATCCTGGTGGTGGTCATCATCATGGTGCTGTTCGCGCTGCTGCGCTCGCGGCTTTCGGCCGACAAACCAGGCCGCCTGCAACTGACCTTCGAAGCAATTTACGGCTTCATCTCGGGTCAAGCCCACGATGCGGTAGAACACGGCGCGAACAAATACGTTTCGTTCATGGGCACACTCTTCATCTTCGTTCTGTTCATGAATCTGATCGGCGTTATTCCAGGCTTTGAATCGCCGACCATGACGCCTGCGGTCCCCGCGGGTCTTGCCATTGCAGTCTTTTTCTACTACCACTCGATGGGCGTTAAGGAGCAAGGCGCCGGCCGATACCTCGCGCATTTCGCCGGTCCTATGCCTTGGCTAGCGCCGTTGATGATCCCCATCGAATTCATCAGTCACCTGGCGCGGCCGCTTTCACTCACAATTCGACTTTACGCGAATATGTTTGCCGGCGAGATGGTAACAGTCACTTTTCTCTCACTTACGTACCTGGTGTTGCCGGCCGTGTTCATGGGCCTGCACGTATTCGTCGCATTCTTACAAGCGTTTATTTTTATGCTGCTCACGGTCATCTATGTGAGTGGAGCAGTCGCGCACGAACATTAATGGCTTTATCCGTTCCGAGCGTGAGCCCGCCGTCCCCCAGGGCGGATTGGGAACCACCTCCTCGCGAACAAATCTATACAAGGAGAACAGTCACATGACACGCAAACTGATTTTCCTGGCGGTGGCGTTCCTGCTGCTGGCCAGTCCAATTTTCGCTCAAACTCCCGGCGGGACCGCCGACCTGCATCTTCCTTTCGCTTACCTCGCGATGGGCATAGCCTCCGGCCTCTGTGGGCTGGGACAAGGAAAGGCCGTCGCCTCGGCCGCCGAAGCCATGGCGCGCAATCCCGGCGCTCAAGCGGGCATCCGATTCGCTCTAATTCTCGGATTGGTGCTGATCGAATCACTGGCGCTCTACACGCTGGTCATCACCTACGTCGCAAAGTAATTTTCCTAGGGGCAGCTTCGCGGCTGCCCCGAATCTCCCATGAAGCTGCAAGGAATCTTCCCCCCCATCGCCACACCCTTCAATCACGAAGGCGAAATCTGGAAAATCAAAGTCCAGCACAACATTGAGAAATGGAATCTCACCGGACTCGCTGGTTATGTCGTCTGTGGATCGACCGGCGAAAGCGTCATGCTGACTACCGAAGAAAAGCTCCAGCTGTGGGAGTGGGTGGCTCAATACGCCGCGCCTGAGAAGTTGTTGATCGCCGGGAGTGGCGTGGAGAGCGTGCGCGAGACTGTCGATCTCACAAATCGCGCGGCCGAAATCGGCTACAAAGTCGCTATGGTGCGCACGCCGCATTACTACAAGAACCTGATCAACAACGCCGGCGCTCAGATGCTCTACTTCCGCGCCATAGCCGATCAGGTGAAGATTCCGATCTTCATCTACAATTGGCCGCAGATCACGGGTGTAGATATTCCGGCCGAGGCGGTGGCCGAGCTATCGCATCACCCCAATATCATCGCCATCAAGGAAAGCTCCGGAAATCTCGAAAAGGTGATGCGCATGATTCGCGAAGTAAAGCCGGGCTTTCAGGTCCTGACTGGTTCGGCGCCGACGCTTGCGCCATCTTTCACCGTCGGATGTTCCGGCGCAGTGCTCGCTTTCGCCAACGCCGCCCCGTATGCGACGGTTTCGATCTGGGAAGCGCATCGGACACGTGAGCCGGAGGCGGCGCTCGATTGGCAGAACCGGATCAGTCACGCGGCTTCGCTTGTGACCACCAAGTATGGCGTACCAGGCTTG
>Ga0070713_100002927_pt1 | contig 11193 bp, 6 predicted proteins | sample LARL82metaG_FD_65465 | JGI IMG/M metagenome (GOLD analysis project Ga0070713, IMG submission 65465) | Corn, switchgrass and miscanthus rhizosphere microbial communities from Kellogg Biological Station, Michigan, USA - LAR L8-2 metaG | ecosystem: Host-associated > Plants > Roots > Rhizosphere ... | reverse complement strand
GGAAGATTGCAGGAAAGGTCTGTCTTTAGCGATGCCCAAGGAAAAGATTCATCCCAACTATGCTGCGGTGCGCGTGATGTGCGCCTGCGGAAACAACTTTGAGACCCGTTCGACCCACAAGGGCGACATTCACGTGGAAATCTGCTCGAACTGCCACCCGTTTTTCACCGGCAAACAGCGTCTGGTGGATACGGCGGGGCGCGTGGAGCGGTTCCGCCGCAAATACGCCAAGGCTGCCGAGACGTCTCCGGCCAAGTAAAGCCGAAGCGACGGCTGAGCGATCGGGCCTCCGCCACGGCGGAGGCCCACGTATGTTTGAGAGCAGTTGGCGGTTCAGAGTTCTAAGTTCGCAGTTGTTTAGAGCTTTGGAGCTGCGAACCACGAACTCAGAGCTTTGAACTGAGCTTTGCATTTATGGCTGGCAAGGGATTCACGGTAAAGAAGGACTGGGACAATCCCAGGGAGCATGCGATGCCCGAAGGGATTCGCGTGCCTGCCGAGATGCGGATTGGGCCGGTGGTGGTGGCGCCGGCGACGGTGCTGGCGCCGATGGCCGGAGTCACAGACACCGTGTTTCGGCGGTTTATCCGGCATGCCAGTGTGTTTAGCAGAGATCAGGGATCAGAGAGCAGAGAGCAAAATTCCGAAATTGCCGCTGTCGAGGAATCCGTCACGAATCGGCAGTCGGGGTGCGGGTTGCTGATGACGGAGTTTACTTCGGCGGACGGGCTTTCGCGAATGCGGGAGTCGAAGCGGCGGCGCTACCTGACGTTCTACGACGATGAACATCCGATCGGGGCGCAGTTATTTGGCTCAAACGCAGAGACCCTGGCGGAAGCCGCGAGGATCGTCGAGGACACGGGATTTGACACGGTCGATCTGAATCTTGGCTGCCCGGCGAAGCGGGTAGTCGGGTGCAATGGCGGATCCGGCTTGCTGCGGGATCTACCCAGGATCGGAGAGATCTTTCGCACGGTTCGGCGCTCGGTGACGATTCCATTCACTGTGAAGTTCCGCATGGGGTGGAACGATGCGGCAATTGTGTGTGTGGAATTGGCGCGGATGGCGGAGGCTGAGGGGTTGAATGCCGTGGCACTGCATGCGCGAACACGCGAGCAGGGATATAGCGGGCAGGCGCGTTGGGAGTGGATTGCAGCGATCAAGCAGGCGGTGGGGATTCCCGTTGTCGGCAACGGAGATATCCGCACGCCTGAGGATGCCGCGGCCATGGTGGCGCAGACAGGGTGCGACGCAGTTATGATCGGGCGGGCGGCTGCGGCAAATCCATGGATCTTCAGGCAGATTGCGCAATATACGGCCACGGGCCGCTACGTCCGGCCAACGTTTGCCGACCGGCACCACATGATTCGTGCTTACTTTGAAATGCTGCTAGCCGAGGCGGAGGCTACGAAAGACTTGCCGCGCGACGCCCGCCTGGGCGAGACAGCGGGCAAGATGAAGCAGTTTGCCACCTGGTTCACGCACGGTGTGACCGGTGGGGGCCGCCTGCGCAGAGCGATCTACCAGGCAAAGACCGGAATGGAAGTTCTGGAGCAGGTGAACGCCTTTTTCTCCGCCCCGCCAGCGATCGCGGACGTTACCGAAGACACAGGTTCGGGAGCGTTTCCCGAGTCCGCGATGGTGTGCGATTGATGACATCACGGGCAGAATCATCCTGTTAGACAACATGAATGAATTCGATTCTGTCTGCGCACCCTGGTAACGTGCTGAAGTTACCTCTGCACCTTTGTCTTACAACAACTTAGACCAAAGTGGCATGGTCCCAGAAGCGGCACAAGGCTATATTTGGGTTACCGACGAGCCGAAGTTCGGAAGTCGGAATTTGAAGTTTGGCCTTCTGGTTGTTTCCTTGTGGTTCTTCGCCTAAAGAATTTCCCCTTTTCGCCCATTCCAAGCGCCGAGAAAGACCGACCTTGATGAATTGGAGATCCAAATCGAGCAGTTTGCTGTGGCGCGCGACGGTCGCGGTCGTGGCGCTCGGCTGGATCTGTGCGCAGTCGTCGGCTCAGAGGTACAGTTTTCGGGAATATATCCAGGGTCTTGGAAATCCCAACATTACCTCCATTCAACAGGACCGGGTTGGCTACCTCTGGATGGGAACCCAGAACGGACTTTACCGCTATGACGGGAGCCAGTTTCAGCGCTACGGCGCAGCCGAGGGAATTCCCGACCGCATCATTGACAACGTGTTTATCGGGCTTGATGGCACTCTCTGGGTGGGAACGTCGGCGGGAGTTTACTTTGAGCGCAAGGACGGAAAATTCTCTTCGGTCCAGCTTCCCTATGCCTTAAATGAATTCACCCATCCAACGGGTACGACGTTTACGTCAAACAGGCCCGACGAGGTTGTAACGGCCTCGAGCAGCCACGGCGTGCTGTTGAGACGGCGGGGAGCCGACAATTGGGATGCCGTATCCCTGGATCTGAAGAGTGCATTTGTATGGAGCGTGCTCTACGGACCCGATGGTTCGCTGTGGTATGGGTGCGAGAAAGATCTTTGCCGCTTGAATGGTGGCCAAACCACACAAATGCGCGCAACGCTCGGGCTGCCGGAAGAGCAATGGTTGACGATGATGGTGGCGCGCAACGGGCACATCTGGCTGCGCAGCAATCTGCATGTTGTGGAGATGCTGCCCGATGGCAGCCGCGCATTCGTGCGCGATCTGCCGGGACAGCAAACGTCAGAGGCATATCCGACGCTTGCAGAAGACGGGCAGGGACGCATTCTGACCGCGAATGGATCTCAACTTGCGCTTTGGGAGAAGGATCACTGGCGGCTTGTCACAAACCACAACGGCTTGTCGCCGTTTGAAGTGCAGTATCTGTTTGTGGATCGCGAGGGTTCGATCTGGATGGGTGTCGTGGGCCACGGGCTTCTGCGCTGGGTGGGCGAAGACCGTTGGGAGGGATACACGCAGTCTGATGGATTGAGTGACAACCTGGTGTGGGCGATTGAACGCGATCACCAGGGGAGGCTATGGGTCGGGACGGAATCAGGATTGGATTGGATTCCTGCGGGAGGCAATGCTCCCAAAGTGTGGAGTTCTCCGGGTGTGCATGTGGCGCGCGCTGGATCGCTTGAGGTGACCGTGGATGGGGCGATCTGGATGGGCAGCATGGCAGGCAGTCTGACCAGGATTGACTCGAAGACCCTTGCGGGGAAACAAGAGACGATGCCGGCGGTGTACCGCCTCCTCGCGGATGGGCCGCATCGCTTGTGGATCGCGACCGTCAGCGGGATGTTCCAGGTTGATCCGAGCGCAGTTGACCGTACGCCGCATCCGGTGATCGACCCGGTGTTTCCGAAGGCGGCGCTGCGCTTTACAGACATGAGTCTCGATCAGTCGGGGAACCTCTGGGCGGCCTCGGACCAGGGATTGTTCAAGCACGATTCCAAAGGCTGGCACGCGATTGACGCGGGCACGTCGGGAGCCAGGCCTGATCTGATTGCGGTCGACTGGAATGGGGATATCTGGGCGGCGGGTCCTTCGCAGGACCTGATGCGGCTGCACGTGATCGGAAACAAGGTGGTGGAGTCGGAGCATATCGGGCATCCGCCGCTGATGTCGGAAGAGATTGTGTCGCTGATGGTGGATCATCGGGGCTGGTTGTGGGTTGGGGAAGACGCCGGTGTCACTGTGTACGACGGACATCGCTGGCGGAGCTTCACCCAGGACGATGGACTGATCTGGAACGACACGGACAGCTTCGCAATGACCGAAGACCGGGACGGAAGCATGTGGATCGGCACCTCGGGCGGTCTTAGCCACCTGATTGGCGCCAGCGATGCGCTGGCGGGATCTCCGCCGCCTCCCGCTATTTCGCAAGTGATGCTGGGAACTGTGCCGGTCGCGGACGGCGGTTCTGTGAAGTGGAGTTCGAACCAGCTCGCGATTTCGATGGCTCTGCTTTCGTTCAAGGACACGCAGGATATCGGGATTCGATACAGGTTGATCGGTGAGCAGGACTCCGGCTGGGAAGTGACGCGGGAGATGACGGTGCACTATCGCCATTTGGAGCCGGGCAATTACCGCTTCGAAGTGCAGGCCATGAATGCGGCCGGCAGCGCGGTTTCGCCGGTAGCGTCGTTCGCCTTCACGATCACACCTCTGTGGTGGCAGGACAAGTACATCAAGTGGGAACTGGGCATCATGGTGCTCATTCTGGCGGTGTACACGTGGCGACGGCGCGTGGGCCAACTGATGCGGCAGAAGGCACAGCTGGAACAAGCCGTGAAGGGACGCACGCAAGATCTGGAGCGCGAGAAGACCGAGTTGGTGCGGACGAAGGAGCAGATGCGGCATTTTGCGGAGCACGACGGGCTGACCGGCCTGTGGAATCATCGCATCATCGTGGAACGGCTACGGGGGGAAGTGGATCGCTCACTGCGCGACGGATCGCCGCTGAGCATCATCCTGGTCGACTTGGATTATTTCAAGCGGGTCAACGATGCGATGGGCCACGTGGCTGGCGACTTTACGCTGCGCGAGACGGGTGCGATCTTCCAGCGCGCGGTGCGTAGTTATGACTGGGTGGGCCGCTACGGCGGCGAGGAATTCCTGCTGATTCTGCCGGGATCGGACTTTGAAGCGGCGCGTGCCAGGGCGGAACACATGCGCGCCACGGTGGAAGCGACACGGCTTGGCGAAGGCGACAAAACCTTTTCGGTGACGGCGAGCTTCGGCGTTGCGGCCGGCTATCCGACGAATTACGAAGAGATGATCCAGCTTGCGGATGCGGCTCTTTATCGCGCCAAGAACGCCGGACGCAACTGCGTGATGGCAACGGAGATCAAGTCGACGGTGGTTTCTATTTCTGCCGCAGGATAGGGCAAATCATCCGAGGGGCAGATGAATAATGGCCCGTGCCCCAGGTCCATCCTCACGATTCACAAGCCGGATTTCGCCGCCATGAGCGCGGGCGATCTGCTGTGCGAGCGCGAGACCCACACCACTGCCTTTGGGCTTGGTGGTATAGAAGGGGACAAAAAGGTTCTCGGTGTTGGCGATGCCGAGGCCGCTGTCTTCGATGCCGACTACGAGATCCGATTCAGCGATGCGCCATCCTATGCGAACCGGCTTGGCGCCATTGGACAGCGAGGCATCGACGGCATTGGTGAGTAGATTGATGAACATCTGTTCGAGCTGATCGGGATCGGCGTTGAGCAGGACGGGTGGACCAGGATCGAGGAGAACCGGCACGCGCTGCTCGAGGAGTGCAACCCGCTCGAGCAGGGGTCCTGTCTGCACAGCCTTGAAATGCGGAGGGGGCAGCTGCGCAAGAATGCGATAAGACTGCACGAAGCGATGCAGAGCGTCGGCGCGGCTCTCAATGACGCTGAGTCCGCGACGGAAATCGCGAATCGTAGTGTCGTCTCCGCCAATGTTCTCGGCACGGGCCAGGAGGCTTCCGGCAATCGACTTGATGGGTGCGAGCGAGTTGGACAGCTCATGGCCGAGAACGCGGATCAGGCGTTTCCATGCGATCTGTTCCTCTTCCTGCAAGGGCTGGCTGACATCGGCAAGCAACAGGAGGGTATGCGGAGCGCCGTCCTGGCGGAAGAGCGCCTTGCGGAGAAGCCAGCGGGAGGGCTTGGTACCGAAGGAGTGAATGGTCTGGTCAGCGGAGGCGAGGAGATTGTCGAGTGCGAGTTCTCGCGCGCTGTGTCCGAAGCACCGCGCCAGAGGACGGCCGAGGAGTTGCGCGCCGGCATTATTCACCAATTGGAGAAGGTCTTCGCGATCGAAGGCGAAGAGCGGCGCGTGCATGACTTCGAGAATGCGCGCAAGCAGGGCGGTAGCTTCGAGTGAGCGAACGCGCTGCTTTTGCAGAAGATCTGCGAGGGCGTTGATCTCACCGGCCAATTCCCCGAGAGAGTCTCGGGAAGCTGCGCCCCGGGCACGAAAGGAGTAGTCGCCCTCACGCAGAGACGACACGACGTTGGAGAGCGTCTGGAGCGGGCGCATGAGGCCTTCGATGAGCGTGGCCGCAATGAGCAGGAGATAGATGAAGAGGCAAAGCAGAAGCAGCAGAGTAGGAGCAGTGGTTACATGTTGCTGCCAAAGCAGGATGCCGGCGAAGAGAAAAGTCGGCAATGCAAGCAGAAAACAAAAGAGCCACGCCCGGCGAAGGGCCGAGGGCTTGCGCTTCCGCACGTGCCTTTCATAAGCCATATTTTTCGATACGGCGATAGAGCGCTGCCCGACTGAGACCGAGCGCCTCAGAAGCTTGCGAGATATTGCCGTCGCAACGGCGGAGGACTTTGCGAATGAGCAAAGCCTCAACCTCATCGATACTCATGTTCTCAAAGTTGGTTGCCGATGATTTTGCCGAAGCAATGGCGAGATTGGCGGGCTCGATCTCTTCCCCTCGACACAGCAGCACGGCGCGCTCCACAGTGTGTTCGAGTTCGCGCACGTTGCCGGGCCATTGGTATTGCATCATCTGTTGCATGGCTGCAGGTGAGAATCCCATGACCTGCTTGCGATAACGCGACCGGTTGCGATTGAGGAAATGCACGGCAAGCAGCGGAATGTCTTCGCGGCGGTCGCGCAGGGCGGGGATGTGGATCTCGACCGTGTTGATGCGGAAGAGCAGGTCTTCGCGGAAATTTCCCGCCTTGGCTTCTTCAGGGAGGTTGGCGTTGGTTGCGGACAATACGCGCACATCGACGCGCCGTGTTTGCGAGGAGCCGACCCGCTCGAGCTCGCCGGTTTCGAGAACGCGGAGCAGCTTGGCCTGCTGGCGGAGAGGGACGTTTGCGATCTCGTCGAGGAAGAGGGTGCCGCCGTTGGCCAGTTCGAAACGTCCGACACGGTCGGAACGCGCATCGGTAAATGCGCCCTTGACATGGCCGAAGATCTCGCTTTCGAAGGTACCTTCCGGCAGGCCGCCGGCATTGACGGCAACGAGCGGCATGCGCGAGCGCGGCGAGGCTGCATGCAGAAGCTTGGAAACGATCTCCTTGCCGGTGCCGTGTTCACCGGTGATGAGGACATTAGCGTCGGAAGGTCCCACCTGGCCGATGAGTTCGAGCACGGGCTGCATGGAGGGCGCCGCGGCCACAAAGTCGGGCATGCCTTCGGCGCGAAGCAGCCGGTTTTCCAGCTCGAGCTGGCGCGCTCGCCGCAGCGCCTGGTGCAGTTCGGCGTGGACGCGGATCAGGGAGATGAGGCGCTCGTTTTCCCAGGGTTTCTGGATAAAATCGCGGGCACCGCGTTTGATGCTTTCGACGGCGAGATCGATATTGCCCCAGGCCGTCATCACGATGACCGGCATGCGCGGATCGATCTCCTGCAGACGAGCGAGCAGGTCAAGGCCTTCCTTGCCGGAGGTGGTGTCGCGCGTGTAGTTGAGGTCGATGAGCAGGACATCGTAATCCGCCTGGCCGAGAGCCTCGAGAAGCAACTGCGGCGAGCGAGCGCAATCCACCTGAATGCCCTGCGGCTCCAGCAGCAGCTCCACGGCTTCGAGGATGTGCGGTTGATCGTCGGCGACTAAAACCCGAATTCGTTCATTCTTTCTAGGGTCTGCCATTTTAGTGGTTGTCCGCTTCTACCACGCCGGTTTTTGCGTCATCGATCGAGATTCCGTATTCGTCAAGCACTGACCCGGTTGAATACTTCAAGGTTATGCGTGCCTTTTCGTATGCTGTCTGTGCCGTTACAAGTGCCGACTCGGCCACGGCCAGATCGTGCTCGGATGAGAGCGTCTGCTGGTTAGAACCTGCGCCAAGCTTTTGCTCTTTTTGCATGATATCGAGAGTGCGTTGAGCGAGGTCGCGCGCGTGCCTGGCGGCATCCACGCGGCTGGCGCCCTGCTCCAGCGCGTAGCGTGCGTTGCGCACTTCAATCACGATGTTTTTCTTCAACTCTTCAGCGTACACCTGCGATTGGCGGTACTCGAGTTCAGTGCGGTACTGGTCGGCCTTGGCGACGCGATTGCGCAGGGGCATCTGGAGTTGTAAACCAACCTGGTACTCGGGCGACGAATTGTTCAATGCATTTTCGAGAGTTCCACCGAAGCCGCCGGGAGCGGTGTTGCTTCCGGCGAATGCCGGGTTCGGTACTCCTCCGAACGCCGTTCCGGAGTAAAAGCCATACATGCTGAGTTGCGGCAGCAGGGCGTTGCGGGCGGTTTTGCGGCTCAGTTCGCGGTTGCTGAGGTCGAGGGCGGATTCCTGTAATTCAGTACGATTCTTAAGAGCGTCAGTGATGCTCTGCTGTACCGGCTCGGTCTCCGGCTGTATTTGGGCGGCGAGATGATCCGTCGGCACCACGGGCAACTCCTGAAGAACCGGATCGTCGAAAGAACGAGTGATGGCGTTCTTCATGTAGAGTTCCTGGAGTTCAAGGTTGGTGCGCGCGACGGTCAAGTCCTGCTGCCGAGTGGCCACTTCGCTTTCGGCTTTGAGGACGTCCATTTCAGGGATGGCCTGGAGGGCGAGTTGCTTGCGGCTGGTATCAAGCGTCTCTGTGGCAAAGGCAACAGAGCGCTCGCCAACTTGTTCGGTGTCGTAGGCGTTTACGAGGTCCCAGTAGATATTGCAGATCTGGGTGACGGTGGCGATGATCTGCGCTTTGAACGCGATGTCTCCAATCTTCTGGTTGGTCCTGGCAATTCGAAGAAAGCGGAGGTTCGGCCCGGTTCCGAATCCGGCGAGCAACTGTTGCTGGATGATTATCTGAAGGTTCGAATAAAGCTGCGGATTCAGAGTGTTGTTCGGACTATTCGACGTCTGGCGGTTGTTATTGAAATCAGTTTCAAAGTAAGTCCCGGTTGGAAAGGACTCTTGATAGCTGATGTTTGCAAGGTTTTCGTTCTGGCGCAACACAGAGACGCCGTAGAGGGTCCGGTTTGTCAACTGTTGCGAGGTATGGTCGTTGTCGACCTTTGCAACGATGAAGGGGTCGTAGCTGGAAACATTGGTTCCGACGCCGAAGGTGGATTGCACGAGGCCGCCATTTCCAGCGCCTGCGCCGCCGCTGCCGGTGCTTGTGCCGCCGGCACCGCTGCCGGCGCCAGCACCGCCGGCCGCGCCCCCTGGAGTGCCCGAGACGACACCGGTATTGACGCCTCTCACAATTCCGCCTGCCTTGGTGCGCAGAATGTCCATCTGGGCGATGGGCAGGTTATAGCGCGCGATGACCAGGTCGAGGTTGTTCTCGAGAGCGAGATCGATTGCGTTGCGCAGCGAAAGATAGAGCTTGCCATCGCGGACGAGCGAATTGAGGCGCAGAGAGTTGGTCATGCTGGGACGCGGCACAATTTTGCCGCGATAAGCGTCGAAGGGATTGTGCGAGTGGTGCAGCATCTCGTTGAACGGAACTGTAGGCGCCGTTTGCAGCGCCGTGGTGGCCTGGGGTGCGGTTTGCGCTGGAGCAGTTGTGGATTCCGATTGAGCTGCGAAAGCCATATTGGCCTGGAGGAGAATGATTGCCGCGCCTGCGATAAAGCGCTTGCCGATGGAGTTGGGTTGGTTTCTTTTCAATGCCTTCACCTGTGGGTTCTTCACTGTGCGCTGACCTCCGAGGCGGCGGCCTGCAGATTTTCGTCGCGGGTCATCCAGCCATCGCGAAGCTCGATGATGCGCTTGCCGTAGTGGGCATTTTCATCAGAGTGCGTGACCTGCACGATGGTGGTGCCGGCACGATTGAGTTCGCAGAAGAGGTCCATGATTTCGCGCGCCTGGGTGGAGTGCAGGTTGCCTGTGGGTTCGTCGGCCAGCAGGAGCGAGGGCGCGTGTACGACTGCGCGTGCAATGCCGACGAGCTGCTGCTGGCCACCCGATAGCTGGTTGGGAAACAGGTCTTTCTTGGCGACGATCTGGAAGCGATCGAGGATGTCTGCGACCATTCCGCCGCGGTCCTTCGATGGCAGGTTCTTGTACGACAGCGGGAGATCGATATTCTCAGCTACGGTGAGATCGTCGAGCAGGTGATAGCTCTGGAAGACCATGCCGATGCGCTGGCGGGCGAGATCGGCGCGCTGCTTGCGATTGAGCGAGTGGACCGGCGTAGAGGCGAACCAGTATTCGCCCAGCCAACTGTCATCGAGAAGAGCGAGCACGTTCAGAAGCGACGACTTCCCTGCTCCTGACGGACCCATAATGGTAAGGAATTCGCCTTCGCGAATAGTGAGGTTGATGCGGCGCAGCACCCAGGTTTCAGCGTGGCCCGTTTTATAACTGCGTTCGATGTTTTTCAAGTCGATCATGGCGTTTTTTTTACTCCGATCTCAAGGCAAGGATTGGGTCGACGGCAGCGGCGCGACGCGCGGGCAGCCATGCGGCAAAAAATGAAGACGCGGCGAGCACTACGATCACCGCGGCGAACGTGACGGTATCGTGCGCTTGAACACCGTAGATATAGCCGGCGGCGAATCGAGTAGCGAACCACGCGAAGATGCCGCCAAGCGAAAGGCCGATTGCAACCAGCACCGCGGCGCGGCGGAGGACGAGGCTGAGGATGTTGGCCTGTTGCGCGCCGAGCGCCATGCGAATGCCGATTTCACGGGTGCGTTGCGCGACAGCGAAGGATAGCAGTCCGTAAAGGCCGACGGAGGCGATCATGAGGGCAAGAGCGGCGAAGGACTCGAGGAGGTAAGCAATAAGCTTCTGACTGCCGAATGAGTCTTCAACGGCTTGATGGATGGTCTTGACCCCAGTCGTGGTTGCGTCAGGTGCTACCTCGTGCAGGACCTTATCGAATTGGGATCGGAGGGCGTCGGCCGGAACGGCGGCGCGGATGGCGACCTGGATGAAGGCGGTCGCGACACCGTACATTGGGGTTCCGGGCTCAGTCTGAGCGAGACAGAAGTAGATCTCCGGTTTGGTCGATTCGGCGACGCTCTTTTGTTTCATATCTCCGATAACGCCGATGATACGAATGTCGGCAAATGGGCCTTTGTCGCTCATCGAGATCACATGGCCTATCGGATCCTGGCCACGAAGGTACCTGTCGGCAAACGCCTGATTAACGACAATAACCGGCGGCGCGGTCGCCGTGTCGTCGTCTGTAAAGAAACGTCCGCGAACCATCGGCACACCCAGGGCATCCACGAATCCCGCTGAAGCGATGCGGCCTTCGGCTCTCGGTTGTTCTGATTCGGGTACTTTTTTATGATCGAGCTTGGTGATGAGCGTGACGTTCATCTCCGACCGCAATGGGAGAA
>Ga0070713_100002925_pt1 | contig 11195 bp, 11 predicted proteins | sample LARL82metaG_FD_65465 | JGI IMG/M metagenome (GOLD analysis project Ga0070713, IMG submission 65465) | Corn, switchgrass and miscanthus rhizosphere microbial communities from Kellogg Biological Station, Michigan, USA - LAR L8-2 metaG | ecosystem: Host-associated > Plants > Roots > Rhizosphere ... | reverse complement strand
CGACAGGACCTGGCCGTCGAACGCCCCACGGCCGTCCTGCAAGCCGTGAACCGTGCGGACGAGAAGCAGCGCGCCGCTCAGCATCAGCACCGCTATGGCGATTTGCGCGGCGACGAGCGCCGACGTTGCCGAGCCGAAACCGCGTCCCGTGACTCCGCGCGACGACTGCGACAACGCCTCTGCGGGATCGGCGCGCGCCGTCAGTGCGGCGGGCGCCAAGCCGGCCAGCAGTGCCGCGAGCGCCGCCAGGCCTGCGGCGCAGAGCAGAGACATGCCGTCGATGGCTGGGGAGGCGAACGGTGAAATCTGTCCGTACCCGTTCGCGGCTGTCGGGATTGTCGCGGGCGTCGCCGCGCGCAGCCACGACACGCCCCAGCCGGCGAGGACCGTTCCGACCGCGCCACCCGCGATCGCGAGCACCGCGCTTTCAGTGAGCACCTGGCGCGCAATCTGTCCGCCCGACGCGCCGAGCGCCACGCGAACCGCCATCTCGCCGCGCCGGCCGCGCGCACGCGCGAGCAGCAGCAACGCCACGTTGACGCACGTGACGAGCAGGACACCGGTGCTGCCGGCGAGCAGCAACAGCAGCGCGCGGCGATGACGCGGATCGACGCGCGCGTCGCCCAGCGGCATCACCGCGGCGCTCCAGACGGTGCGCGCGCCGTCAGCCGTCGCGGGAAAGGACAGTCGCCGCGCAAGCGCCGCGAGTTCGCCGTTCGCCCGCGCGTACGTGACGCCGTCTTTCAGCCGCCCGATCAGGGTGACGAACAACTGCGGCGAGGTCAGGTATTCCCGGTAGGTCAGCTGCGGCGCCATCCCGGCGGGGATCCAGACGACGGCGTGACCGCTGACGCCGTCGAATCCTGCCGGCATGACGCCAATGATCACGAGCGGCACGTCGTTGATCGTCATGGCGCGCGTGATGATCGCCGGATCGCCGTCGAACCGCGCGCGCCAGAGCGCCTCACTGATCACGGCAACGGCGTGTCCGGGCGCTTCTTCCTCCCTGGAAAACACGCGACCGACAATCGGCCGGGCTCGGAGCGTCTCGAAATAGCCGGCAGACACGACCTCGCCATCGACCTGTCCGGCCGACGCGTCATCGGCGCGTTCCGCGGCCGGACGCATACCCGCGCGTTGCGCGGCCCCGATCGTGACGCTCGTGCGCGAGAACGTGCCGAGCGATTCGAACGACGTGGCGTATTCGCGCACCTGCTCGGCCAACACGTAGGACCACCGCTGCCGCGCCAATGCGGATGTCGCAGTTTGGCGCGTCGTGTGCACGTAGCCCAGCCGATCCGGCTGCAGATATGGGACAGGACGCAGCAGCGCGGCGTACACGGCAGAAAACGTCGTCGTCGTCGCGGAGATCCCAAGTCCCAGAGTCACGATCGACAGCGCGGTGGTGCCGGGAATCCGGCAGAGGGCACGCACGGCGTGACGGAGCTCGCTCATGCCGTGGAAGACGCCGCCGCGGCCGAAACGTTAACACGGGCCCGGAGTGCCACGGCCCAGTTGCGCTATAGTCGCTCGCATATGGCCTCCACTGAATTCTGGTCGATGCTGTTCGTTTTCATGCTCGCGACCTTCGTCGGGCTGCAGGTGATCCAGAACGTGTCGCGCCTGCTGCATACGCCGCTGATGTCGCTCACCAATGCGATTTCGGCTATCGCGGTCGTGGAGTCCATCTCCCTTACCGGCGCGGACTACCCGACGCCCATCCGTATCCTGGGCGTCGTCGCCGTGTTCGCGTCGATCACGAACATCGTGAGCGGCTTCCTCATCACCGACCGCATGCTCAAGATGTTCAAGACGACGCGCCAGGGAGATCGCAAATGATCCTGGCCGACGTCATCCCGTTCGCCTACCTCGTCGCGACCGTCTTGTTCATCCTGTCGCTGCGATGGATGAACGATCCCAGGACCGCGCGGCAGGCCGTGTTTGCGGGTGTCGCCGCCATGCTGATCGCGGTGGTCGCGACCTGGATCGGTCCGGAAATCGTCAACCACGTCTGGATTGTTGTCGGGATCGTCGGGGGCATTGTCGTCGGTATACCGCTGTCGCGCGTCCCGCTCACGGCCGTGCCCCAGCGGACGGCGCTGTCGCACGCGTTCGGCGGAATGGCGGCCGGACTGGTCGGTGTCGCGTACTTCTACCTGTGGAGAAGCCACAATCCGCAGAACCTCACGCCGTTCCGCACGGGCGCGCTCATTACCGAGAACATCCTGGGCTTCCTCACGTTCACGGGCAGCCTGATGGCGGCCGGCAAGCTGCAGGAAGTGAAGTGGATTCCACAGCGGCCCGTGACCTACAAGGGCCAGAACCTCGTCAACATGGGTCTGCTGATCGCGGCCGTCGTGATCGGGATCCTGGTGGTCCTGAATCCCACGAGTCCGCTGGCAGGCGCGCTGTTCCCGATCGTCGTCGCGCTCGCGCTGCTCTTCGGCGTCTTGCTGATCATCCCGATCGGCGGGGCGGACATGCCGACCGTGATCGCGATTCTCAACTCCTACGCCGGCCTTTCGGCGTCGGCGCTCGGGTTCGTCGTGAACAACAAGCTGCTGGTCACGGCGGGCGCGCTCGATGGATCGAGCGGTCTCATTCTCGCCGTCATCATGTGCAAGGCGATGAACCGGTCGTTCACGAACGTGCTGTTCGGCGCATTCGGTCAGGTGCAGGCGGCGAAGGCCAGCGGCGAAGCGAAGACGGTCAAGAGCGCGACCCCGCAGGACGTCGCCGACATCATGACGAACGCCGACCGCGTCGTCATCATCCCCGGCTACGGCATGGCGGTCGCGCAAGCGCAGCACCGCGTCCACGAGCTCTACGATCAACTCACGAAGCGCGGCATCGATGTGAAGTTCGCGATCCACCCGGTCGCGGGCCGCATGCCGGGACACATGAACGTCCTGCTCGCCGAGGCGGATATCCCGTACGAGTCGCTCGTCGAGATGGACGATATCAACCCCGACATGGCGCAGACCGACGTGTGTCTGGTCGTCGGCGCGAACGACGTCGTGAATCCTGCGGCGCGGCACGACAAGTCGAGCCCGATCTTCGGCATGCCGATCATCGACGCCGACAAGGCGAAGACGATCATCGCGATCAAACGCTCGATGAACCCCGGCTTCGCGGGCATTGACAACGAGCTGTACTACGACGACAAGACGCTGATGGCCTTCGGCGACGCGAAACAGGTAATTGGTGACGTCGTGAAAGCGGTCAACGGCGAAGGCGCCAGCACTCACTGACCTGGCAGGGTCGAGCGACCGGGCGAACGCGGAGAAATCTGTAACGCCTGTACAAATCTAGGATCCGGGCCGCGATCCCCCTGGGCGCATCGCGCACACGATGGTCCGGAACACTGGTATCTCCGCGCAGATCGTGAAGCCATCCGCTGGCACATCTCGTGCTGTTGCCCCCGGCGCTACCGGAGATGGCGACTTTCTTCGATCGCGGCCCGCGGGCCGATGGTGGTCCGGGAACGGGCATGCTCAGTGCCGTCCCGACCGATCCGCGATTCGCCGGCCTCACGTACGAGCCGTTCTACGGTTTGCGGGAGAAGCCCTTCAGCCTGACGTCCGATTCGCGGTTTTTTTATCAAAGCCGGTCCCACGCGCCGGCCTTCGTCGATCTGCTCAACGCCGTCAAGCGACGCGAGAGCCTCACGGTACTGACTGGCGACATCGGTACGGGCAAGACCACGCTGTGCCGCGCCGTCCTGGCGAATCTCGATCACAAGACCTTCAGCGCGTTCGTGCCCGATCCGTTCGCCTCGCGCGAGGATCTCCTCAAGATGCTGCTGACCGATTTCGGCATCGCCTCCGGCGCTGATGTGACGAGCGGACGGCTGCGCGACGCCTCACGGACGGAGCTGACTTATCTGTTGCGCGACTTCCTCGGTACGCTCGCGCCCCTCCAGGCGTTCGCAGTCGTGTTCGTCGACGAGGCGCAAAACCTGTCGTTGCCGCTGCTCGAGGAACTGCGGATTCTGTCCGACGCCGACGGCCTGATGCAGGTCGTTCTGGTCGGCCAGCTGGAGCTCGGTGAGAAGCTGCGGCTGCCGGCGATGCGCCAGCTCGATCAGCGAGTCTCCGCCCGCTGCCGGCTGCAGCCGTTGGATGTCGCAGGAGTCGCCGGATACATCTCGCACCGGTTGCACCGCGCCGGCGGAAGCGCCGATCGCATCAGCTTCTCCGGCGACGCGGTCGAACTGATCTACGAGTTGTCCGGCGGCGTGCCGCGCGTCATCAATAGACTGTGCGATCGCGCCCTGCACGCCGCCTACGGGCGGAAGATGGCCTCGATAGGTCGTCAGATTGTGGAGGCGACGAATCCGGACACCGGCGTGGCGGCGGCACCGGAACCCGCTGCGGCAGCGCTTTCGATCTCAGTGCCAGCGGTGCCACCCGTGCCGGCCCCACATGTGCCGGCGTTATCTGTGTCGGCGTTAACTGAGTTCGCGTCGGAGACAATCGCGCCCGAGCCACGTGATCCGGTGGACGTCTGGTTGAACCGTATCGAAGATCCCTCAATCAGCAGCCCGAAGGCGTCGCCGGAGCCCACGTGGGAGACGTCTGGTCATGGCGTCAGCGAACGTCACGCCGCAGTACGGCCGCGGCTGCGGGTCCGGATTGGATACTCATCGCAGAACCGCCCGCGTGTCGCCCCGACGCAGGTGCCCCGCAAGTGGACCCGCAGACTCGAGGTGCTGGCCTTCAGCCTCGTCCTGCTGCTCGTCGCGCTGATGATCGGGCCATCCATGTGGGATGCCGGAACGGACGCCTGGGTGTACGTCGTGCAGCAGCTTGGCGCGCCCGCGCCCGCGACGGCGCCCGCGCCGTCCCGTCCTGTCGCCGGCGTCACATCGCCCAATCAATCGCTGCATAACTGATTCATTCGGACTCGATCGTTCCGATCCGGCCCTTTTTGCAATCCGCGCGACAGTTGTGTCGCTCATGGCGGTGCGGCGCATGACACTTCGTCGATTTCAGGCGGTTTTTCCGGCGTTTTATTTCCTCCTTGCTGGCACGCCTGACGCAACCCTATACGGTTATGGTCGGGGCCGAGAAAGACCGGGTCGACGCGCCGGACACGACACCACCGCTCGTGCTCGTCGTGGACGATGCGGCCGACGCCCGCGCGCTCTACGCTGAGTACCTCGAGTACCTCGGGTTCCGCGTTGAGACGGCAGAAAATGGTGTGCAGGCCATCCAGTCCGCGCGCCGCGATTGGCCGGCGATCATCATCATGGATCTCGCGATGCCGGAGCTGGACGGCTGGCAAGCCATCAAGCGTCTCAAGTCGGATCCACTCACCGCCGACATCCCGATCGTTGCCCTCAGTGCGTACTCGTTTGGCGGGGAACCGAAGCGTGCGCGCGAAGCTGGGGCTGATCTCTGTCTGTCGAAGCCGTGCCTTCCATCCCAGCTCGCGCGGGTCATTCGCGCACTGCTCGCACGGCGATAATCCTCGGCGATTCACACCCCACCGAAGACATCAGTGCGAGCCGCCGCACCAAACGCTGAAGGGCCACTAGCGGGCTTGGCCGTCGACGACCTCTTCCATCAACAGAATGGCGCCGGTCACGGCGCGATCGCTTCCGACCAGCGGCGCGACGGAGACGTGGCAACGGATCCGCTTGCCTCTCCGGCTGGTGGCGTCCAGCACGATCTTCGACGGTCGATTGCAGGTCCTCGTTCGTCGTCTTAAGTTCCTCGTTGGTGGACTGCAGCTCGTCGTATGCGGTCTCGAGCTCCTGCTTAGAGGGATGCCCTCACGGTTGCGCACCCCAACGATTGCGTGCGGGCCGCCGTCCGACAGGCGCTTCAATGCGTCCCGAGCGGGCGCGACGTTTCGACGTCATCGCGCAGTCGAGGAAGCGTCTGCGCGAACGCGGAATGGTCGCGGCGCGGCTTCGTCGATTCACGGCGAACAGCTCCGGCGGGGGGGTGTAGAATGTAGATCCCTCCTTTGCCATGAGGTGTAGCGGTGACAGTCGACGCCCTCGAACTTCAACTCGCAGCGGCGCTTCAGCGATATCACACGCTCCAGCGGCGAGCCGAAAGTCAGTCAAAAGATCCAGGCGCCCTGGCCCTGCGAACCCTGGCCGAACTGGGTACCGCCCTCGAAGAACTGCGCGTCACGCAGGAGCAGCTCATGGAAAACCGCCGACGGACGGAGGAACTCCAGCAGGAGCTCGCGGCGCAGTGCGCGAAATACTGGGAGTTCTTCGATGGGATGCCGGTTCCGTATCTCGTGACTCGTCCGGACACGACGATCGTCGAGGTCAACCGCGCTGCGGCAGAGCTTTTCAATGTCAGCCAGCGATTCCTTGCGGGCAAGACACTCAGCGTCTTCATCTGCGAGGATCGCAGCAATTTCCTCGAGGAAAGCGTGCGCCTCGCCCGCGAGGAGGCGAGTGCCGAATGGCAGGTGAAGCTGCGGCCTCGGGAGCGCGCGCCACTGGCCGTATCGATGAGCGTGCGCAGCGACGGGGTCAACCTGCGATGGGTGGTCCGGCAGCCGCCCGCGGTCTCCGTCTTGGGATGACCGATCCAGCTTTGGCCCCCTGTAACCCATCTACCGGGAGGCGTATTGAAAACGGTCGGCGCCACGGCCCGTTGCCGAATGACTCCGCGACATTCCCTCCCACGGTCGCGCTGGCACGCGGGTTGATACACGGGCAGCATATGGCCAAAACCAAGAAGCGGTTGGAAACCGCGTCCATCGATCGACCAACGGCGATGCGCGGCGAGGGTAACAACGGCGAGCACGCCGAGACCGGTGAGAACGCACGCGATCGCATTGCGCTGCGTGCGTACGAGTTATACCTGGCGCGCGGCTGCGCCGACGGCGGCGACTTCGACGACTGGCTCGCGGCCGAGCGCGAACTGACGGGAACAAACGCGCAGCGATCGGATCGCCGCGAGTGATCGTCGGACGCCCGGATCCGATCGTCCTCGTCGCCGACGACGATCGCGACACGCGCGAGCTCTATCGCGCATGTTTCGACACAAACGGCTACCGTACGGCCGAGGCGGGGACCGGATCGCAGGCGATAGTTGCTGCCGTCGAAATCGTTCCTGACGTTCTATTAACTGATTACGTTCTTCCCGACATCGACGGCATCACAATCGCGCGCCGCCTGCGCGCGGATGCGCGAACGGCGGCCATTCGCATCCTGATGATCACGGGCTACGCCAACGCCGAGCTCGAACGACACGCATCCGTGGCCGGCGTCGATCGCGTGTTTCTGAAGCCTTGTCTGCCGCAGACGATCATGCGGGAGGTATCCCGTGTCATTGGTCGTCGGTCCGGCACCGGGTTCGAATCGGTTCGTTCCCGCGCGCCATTGAATCCGGCACCGCCCGACGGTCACGCCGTGTCACGCGTTCGCGACGAGTTCGCGGCGCTGCCCGGCCTGTCGCTCACCACTGAGCAGGCGCGATTGGTGTTCGATCTCGATCGCGACTTGTGCGAACACGTGCTCGACGCGCTTGTCGCTGAAGGTTTTCTGTCGCGGACGCCACAAGGCGCGTTTAGAAGGCTTCGTCCGTGACGACATCCGAGATTCCGCCCATCGTCCGCTCGAGGGACTCCGACCTGCTCTGCTACAACGGCGATTCAAGCGAGTGGACGAAGCTCGCCTAAAACAACCGGCCGCCGAGCGGGACGTCACGGTCTGGGCCAATCAGGACCACGCCGCCCTCCGCGCCTGGGACGCCGAGCGTCAGCACTTCTGACATGAACGGCCCGATTTGCCTCGGCGAGAAATTCACGACTCCGAGCACGAGCCGGCCGACGAGCTCATCCATCCGGTAGTACGTCGTCAACTGCGCGGACGACTTCTTCACGCCAATCTCCGGTCCGAAGTCGATCTCCAGCTTGTACGCGGGCTTCCGAGCCTCCGGAAACGGCTCCACGCGGACGATGCGGCCGACGCGAATGTCGACATGTTCGAAGTCCGCAAACGCGATCGTCATGGCTCAACCATAGAGGTAACAGGACGAGATCACAAACGGGCAGCGGCACGCGCGTTGCGTCCTCATTCCTGGATGCGGCGCGGGCAGGCGCTCGTGGGATGCTCGGGCTGGCAATACAAACACTGGCGCGGCGACTTCTATCCCGCGGACCTGCCGCTATCGCAGTGGTTCGATTATTACGCGCGGCGGTTCGACACGGTGGAGATCAACAACACCTTCTATCGCCTGCCCGAGCGCGCGACGTTTGCCGCGTGGCGGCGGCGCGCGCCGGCGCATTTCATTTTTTCAGTCAAGGCAAGCCGATTTCTGACCCACATGAAGAAGCTCAAAGATCCGGAGGAGCCGCTCCACCGGCTGTTCACGCGCATGCGCGCGCTGGGGACGCATTTGGGTCCGGTGCTCTATCAGCTGCCGCCAGGCTGGAAGCCGGACGTCGAACGCTTCGCGCTCTTTCTCGCGGCGCTGCCGCATGATGCGCAGCATGTCGTCGAATTCCGCGAGCGGTCCTGGTACGCGCCAGAGATTCGTGCGTTGATGGAGCGCCGTCACGTCTCGATGTGCCTGCACGACATGCCCGGATCGGCAACGGAGCGGGGTCGTGTCGGTCCGATCGTCTATGTGCGCTTTCACGGGGCGACGAGCAAGTATGGCGGCGGGTATCCGGCCGAGCGTTTGCGCGGCTGGGCGGAGTGGCTCAACGCACAACGCGACGCAGGTTCCGACGTGTACGCATATTTCAACAACGACGTGGGAGGTCACGCGCCGCGCGACGCGGTCGCGCTGAGGCGCGCGATGGAGGAATCGTGAGAAACAGGAACTTCGCGATGGGAGTCGCAGGTGGTGTGGCCCTGGCGATGGCAGCGGCGCGCTTCGCGCGCGGGTGGCATCGCATCTCGTTCGAGGGACGGGTCGTCGTCATTACGGGGGGATCGCGCGGACTCGGACTCGTCCTGTCGCGGCTGTTCGTCGACGAAGGGGCGCACGTCGTCCTGCTCGCGCGCGATCTCGATGAGCTCGCGCGCGCGGCGGAGGAACTGGATTCGCGCGGCCGCGGCAGCGTGACGACCCTGCGCTGTGACGTCCGCCGTCGCGCGGACGTCCGCGCCGCGGTCGACGCGATACTCGATCGGCATCGCACCATCGACGTCCTCCTGAACAACGCGGGCGTCATCCAGGTCGGTCCGTTTGAACACATGTCGGAGGAGGATTTCGAGAATGCGATGGCGACGCACTTCTGGGGCCCGCTACATCTGATCCTCGAGGTGCTGCCGACCATGATCCACAGGCGGTTCGGACGGATCGTGAACATCTCGTCCATCGGCGGACGCATCGCCGTGCCACACCTCGGCCCGTACTGCGCGAGCAAATTCGCGCTCGCCGGGTTGTCGGATGCGGCGCGCGCCGAGCTCGATCGCTATGGGATCCGCGTGACGACGGTGACGCCTGGCCTGATGCGCACCGGCTCCCCGATGAACGCGCAGTTCAAGGGGCAGCACGGCGCGGAATACGTGTGGTTCAAGGTGTCGAGCTCGATTCCAGGACTGACGGTTGCCGCCGAACGGGCCGCGCGACGCATCGTGGACGCGTGCCGGCACGGCGATCCGTCGCTGACGATTACGGCGCAGGCGAAGCTCGCGGCGATCGCGAACGCGATCGCGCCGAATGCCGTCGCGCGCGCGATGATGATCGTCACCCGGATGCTCCCGGCCGCGACGGGGCCGTCTGGCAATCGCGTCGTGAAGGGCCGCGACACCGCGCCACCACGCCGTTGGACACCGTCGGTCGTCACCGCGCTCACGGATCGAGCGGCGGCCGCCAACAACGAGGCCTAAGGCTTGAGCACGACCTTGATGCAGCCGTCTTTCTTGTCGCGGAACGTCCTGTACATCTGCGGAGCGTCGTCGAGTCGCGCTCGGTGTGTGATGACGAACGTCGGGTTCACCTCGCCGCGCGTGATGTAGTCCATCAGACGCGGCAGATACCGGTGAACGTGGGTCTGGCCCATCTTCAGCGTCAATCCCTTGCCGAAGGCCGCGCCCATCGGCATCTTGTCGAGAAACCCGCCGTAGACGCCGGGGATCGAGACGGTGCCCCCTTTGCGACAGCAGTGGATGGCCTGGCGAAGTGCCGACAGTCGATCCGTCGCCATCATCGTGCTCGTCTTTGCCCGATCGTACCAGTCGTCAATGGTCGCGCCGTGCGCCTCGAGACCGACGGCGTCGATGCAGGTGTCCGGGCCGCGTCCACCTGTCATGTCTTTCAGCGCCTCGTAGACATTCGTGGCCGTCAGATCGATCACTTCGGCCTTGCCGCAGGCCGCAGCCATCTGCAGGCGTTCGGGTTCGCGATCGATCGCGATGACACGGCCTGCGCCGAACAGCCATGCCGATCGAATGCACATCTGCCCGACGGGTCCGCAGCCCCATACCGCGACGGTGTCGCCCGGCGTGATGTCGCCGTTCTCCGCCGCCATGTAGCCGGTAGGGAAGATGTCGGTGAGAAAGAGGACGCGCTCGTCGGGAATCCCGTCTGGCACTTTGAAAGGGCCGACGTCCGCGAACGGGACGCGCACGTATTCGGCTTGTCCTCCCGCGTAGCCGCCCATCATGTGCGAATAGCCGAACAAACCGGATCCCGCGAAGCCATACAGCTCTTCGAGCATCCACGCGTTCGGGTTCGAATTGTCGCAAGCCGACCAGAGACCGCGCTCGCAGAAGAAGCAGCGTCCGCATGCGATCGTGAAGGGGACGATCACGCGATCGCCGCGCCGCAGGTTCTTCACCTCGGGTCCGAGGTCGACCACTTCGCCCATGAACTCGTGGCCGAGGATATCGCCACGCTTCATCGTCGGAATGAAGCCGTCGAGCAGGTGGAGATCGGATCCGCAGATTGCGGTCAGTGTGACTTTGACGATCGCGTCGCGCGGATTGAGGATCTCCGGATCCGGAACGCGGGCGATGCGAACGTCATCAGTACCGTACCAGCAAAGGGCTTTCATTATCAGTTTCCAGTTTCCAGTTCCCAGTTGGCAGTTTCAGTTTTCCATTCAGCGGTTCTTGGTTCGGTGCAAAGTGTGAACCCAAAACCGAAAACTGTTGACTGACAACCGAGAACTGGCCAGCTGGCGAACCGGCCACCGGTACTGACTCAGCCGCGGGGCTGGCCTGACGTGGTGGCGACTTCTCCGGCTTCCAAGAGCTGCTTGAAGCG
>Ga0070713_100002924_pt1 | contig 11196 bp, 10 predicted proteins | sample LARL82metaG_FD_65465 | JGI IMG/M metagenome (GOLD analysis project Ga0070713, IMG submission 65465) | Corn, switchgrass and miscanthus rhizosphere microbial communities from Kellogg Biological Station, Michigan, USA - LAR L8-2 metaG | ecosystem: Host-associated > Plants > Roots > Rhizosphere ... | reverse complement strand
GTCTAGGAGCCAGGAAAGATAAAGTTATGGAAGACGCTTTTCAACAGGCAATTGAACAACGCGTAGCCGAAGAGCAACGCCATCACAGTGTCACTCCTTTCTTCTGGGTCTGGGGAGTGCTTCTGGTTCTGACGGCAATCGAAGTTTACCTCGGCTATCAGAATATGGAGCCCAAGCGAATGCTGACGATCCTGATGTGTCTGTCGATCGTCAAAGCTGCGCTGATCATCGGGTATTTCATGCACATGAAGTACGAGGTGTCGCGCATGAAGTACCTCACCATGTGCTCGCTGGTGTTTTGTCTGGCCATGATGATGGTCTTCTTTCCGGATGCGTTCCGCATTATCTCGCTGGGGGTAAAGTGAGGCGTTCGGTGCAGACTTCGATACAACGTTCCATGCTGGTTGGGCTTCTGTGCCTGTGGACGGTCCCCGCTTTCGCGCAAGGCTGTGCCATGTGCTACAGCACGGCCTCGGCGACTTCCAAAGATGGACAAAAGGCCATCGGTAAAGCTGTCGCAGTCTTGGTGGCACCGCCCCTTGGAGTGATGACCCTGGGCGTGGGGCTGGCATTTCGCTATGGCAGGAAGCGTGACCAGGAAAAGAATCTCGACGAAGATTCTCGGCCACTATAAGCTCAGTCCGAAATCAAAGTCACTTCGACCAGGTAGATACACTCCAGCACACCCGCCGTGCGGATTCCTCTGGCGTCCCAATTGCAACCACGCCTGCCCTTAACTTACAAAATACAGCGCAGCGTAGTAAGCAAGCACCCCGAAAGCTACAATCCCACAAATTGCGTAGCAAGTGAAAATCCACGTATTGCGATCTTCGTGCTGAACAGCTTGTGGATTCCCAGATTTCGTCCCAGTGGCCGGTGCATCCATGCAAGGCTCCTGAACGTACTGAATTTGACCTGTTCCTAAAACGAACCACCCACCTGCAGCCCCACAACGGATGGCACGGGCTGAATTGTACTCCGGAAGGAAGGCGGAAACAGACAAAAATTTGCAGGAGTGACCGGCGCGCCAAGCCCAGACGAGCCCCAAGCCCACAAGATAGCTGCCTCAGCCCGGATATCGCCCCGTAATATATCCTTCCAACTCCTGGATGGTTTGTGCCTGACCGGAGATGATCCAGCGGACGAGGTCGCCGATCGACACCACCCCCACAACCACGTCGTCCTCGACGACGGGAAGATGACGAAAACGCTGATTCGTCATAATGGCCATGCACTCGTCCACCGTGTTTTGAGGAGTAACGAAGACCACCGGGCTGGTCATGATCTCCCGTACCAGCGTCTCCTTCGAGGAGTGCCCCTTGAGGATCACTTTGCGAGCATAGTCGCGTTCAGACAGAATGCCGACCAACCTGCCTCGGGATATCACGAGCAGTGCCCCGATGCCCTCCACCGCCATCTTCTCAATGGCCTCGTACACAGACTGATCGGGCGTTACGGACAGGACCCGATCGTTGCCCTTGCTCTTCAACAGCGATCCAATTGTGTCAGTGATTTTCATGAGGCTCCGGCGATCGTGTCTTTTACAACTCGAAACTACAACTCGAAATCGGGAGAAGCGATCTGGCTACAGCCACTTTTAGCAGGGATATAGTACTCCCATCAAGTCGATCATCCAAAGAGTTTCGGCGGTAGTGATGCCTGACACTTTCTGCCCTTGCGCCAAGCGCCCGCATCCTCGAAGATGTCCTGTACCCTATGCCCCCAGACATAGCCCCTCCCCCGGTCCAGTCCGCGCAGCTTGATTCTTTCGCGCTTGAAGCCGCTCTTCGCCGCCATCTGCGTGCAGAGATTCGTTTCGATTCCGGGAGCCGCGCTCTTTACGCCACTGACGGCTCCAACTATCGGCAGGTTCCAATCGGGGTAGTAGTTCCGCGGGATAAAGAAGACGTCCTCGCTACAGTCGCGATCTGCCGCGACTACGGCGCTCCGATGCTGGCGCGCGGTGGAGGCACATCTCTTGCCGGACAGTGTTGTAACGCCGCCATTGTTCTCGACTTCTCGAAATACATGTCGAACATTCTGGAGATCGATACCGAGCGCCGCATCGCTCGTGTCCAGCCGGGAGTTGTTCTTGATCGCCTGCGCGCCGAGGCTGAAAAACACCACCTGACATTTGCGCCCGATCCGGCAACTCACAGCCATTGCACGCTCGGAGGCATGATCGGAAATAACTCCTGCGGCGTGCACTCCATCATGGCGGGCAAGACCGATGACAACATCGAGTCGCTTGAAATCCTGACCTATCGGGGCGAGCGCATGCACGTTGGCGCGACCACCGCCGATGATTTCGACCGCGTCATTCGAGAAGGTGGACGCCGCGCAGAAATCTACACTGGACTCAAGTCTCTTGCCGACAAATATGGCGAACAGGTTCGGCGACAGTTCCCCAATATTCCGCGCCGCGTTTCTGGATACAACCTCAATCATCTGCTCCCCGAAAGCGGCTTTCATGTCGCGCGCTCCCTCGTCGGCTCCGAAGGCACATGCGTCACGATTCTCGAGGCCACGTGCCGGCTCGTGGAGAGTCCGCCGGCGCGTGTGCTCGTCGTCATCGGATGGCCTAATATTTATATTTGCGCCGATCACATCCCGCAAATCATGGAGCACCGCCCCATAGGCCTCGAAGGCTTTGACGACATCATGGTCAACGCCAGCCGCCGCAAGGGTGTGAATCTTGACGGGCTCGCAATGCTGCCAGAAGGCTGCGGCTGGCTGATGGTCGAATTCGGCGCACAAACTTTCGACGAAGCAGAGGCTCAGGCGCGACACCTCATGCAAGCGCTCGATCGTTCCGCAATTCCGCCCAACATGCGCCTGCTTACCGATCCCAAACTCGCGCGGCGGATCTGGGATGTCCGCGAATCGAGTCTTGGCGTGACATCGCATGTTCCTGGTGAACCGCTACGTTGGGAAGGTTTCGAAGATTCGGCAGTCGCGCCTGAAAAACTTGGCGCTTACCTGCGCGAACTGCGCCGGCTGATGCAAGCCTTCCACTACGACGGCTCGTTTTATGGGCACTTCGGCCACGCCTGCATCCACACCCGCATGGATTACGATCTGGAAACGACCGAAGGCGTGCGCAAATTCCGCCAGTTCATGGAAGAGGCTGCCGACCTCGTCATCCGCTACGGTGGATCACTCTCTGGCGAACATGGAGACGGGCAGGCGCGCGGTGAACTTCTCCCGAAAATGTTTGGCCCTGAACTCATGCAGGCCTTTCGTGAGTTCAAGTCGCTCTGGGATCCAGACTGGAAGATGAATCCCGGCAAACTGATCGAGCCTTACAAGTTGGACGAAAATCTTCGCCTTGGCGCGGGCTATGATCCATGGCAGCCCGCCACCCATTTCAAATTTCCTCAGGATCAGGGAAGCCTTGCGGCCGCCACGCTGCGCTGCGTGGGAGTGGGCAAGTGCCGTCGCGACTCTGGCGGAGTCATGTGCCCGAGCTATCGCGTCACGCGCGATGAAGACCACTCCACCCGCGGTCGCGCCCATCTGCTCTGGGAGATGACGAAAGGCGAAGTGATCAAAGACGGCTGGCAGAACGAAGCCGTAAAAGAATCACTCGACCTTTGCCTCGCCTGCAAAGGCTGCAAGAGCGATTGCCCGGTCGGCGTCGACCTCGCAACCTACAAAGCAGAATTTCTGTCGCACTACTACGAGACCAATCGGCGTCCGCTGAATGCGCTCGCTTTTTCGAGCATCGACCTTTGGGCGAGAGCCGCTTCGCATGCTCCGGGTCTGGTGAACCTGGCAACTCAACTTCCCGGTCTCAGCGATCTAGCCAAACTGGTAGGCGGAATCCCCGGCCCGCGCCGCATCCCAGCCTTTGCTCCGCAGACTTTCAAACAATGGTGGAGCGACGGGCGTCTCCACCCGTCAAATCGAGCGCGGCTCGATAACCCCGTGCTGCTCTGGGCTGACACCTTCAATAATCACTTTCTGCCTTCAACCGCAAAAGCCGCCGTCGAAGTTCTAGAGGCGGCTGGCTTCACCGTCAGCGTCCCGCGCGCCCACCTGTGCTGCGGACGTCCGCTTTACGACGTCGGCATGCTCGACCGCGCCAAGGACCTGCTCCTCCAGATCATGGACGAGTTGCTTCCAGAAATCGAAGCGGCTACGCCCATCGTTGTCCTTGAGCCGAGTTGCGCCGCTGTCTTCCGAGATGAGATTACGAATCTTTTTCCCAAAGATGAACGCGCGCAAGCTCTGTCGAAGCAAGTCTTCCTGCTTAGCGAATTCCTCGAACAGCGCGCGCCCAAGTTCCAAGTCCCCAAACTTTCGCGCCGGGCGCTGGTCCACGGGCATTGCCACCACAAGGCCATCATGAAAATGACGGCTGAAGAAGCTGTGCTGCAACGTATGGGAATCGACTTCACCGCGCCCGCCCCCGGATGCTGCGGCATGGCCGGAGCCTTCGGCTTCGAAAAGGATAAATACGAGGTTTCGAAGGCGATCGGAGAACTCGATCTCCTGCCCGCCGTCCGCCAGGCTCCAACCGACTGGCTCATCGTTGCCGACGGTTTCAGCTGCCGCGAGCAGATTGGGCAGGAGACTGACCGGCATGCGCTGCATCTCGCCGAAGTTCTGCAAATGGCCCTGCGCGAGTCCAGCGAAACTCCAGATGGCTTCCCAGTCTTCGACCCCGCCCCGCGAGAGTATCCAGAAGATGCGTGGGTGGGGCCGCATGAAGCGGCGATCCGAAAGTCGATGAAGCGAACTGGCCTGGCTTTAGCCGGGATTTCAACCGTAGCCGCGCTGCTTTTAACGCTGGCGAGAAGGCGCTAGTTTCCGAAGGGACGAATACCCGGCCTGTGTTTCTCGTCTAGCTTTTCAAAACCAAAAACCTTCATGCTATTGATAACACAGCGCTTACTTGTCGGCCTGCCCATCGGAGCTGGTTTCTGGGACAATATATTATATAGAGATAAGAAGGTCTCCTATGGAAACGGTAGAAACCGCAAATCAGGCCCTGCCCGTCGCAATACCGGTCCCTTCGACGGCAACCACGCTGAATAAAGCGCTGCAAGGCTCGGTCCTTGTCCTTATCCAGTTCGACGTTTGTGAAGAGATTAACCTCGACTCCTTGCGCGATATTTTTGGTGCAAGGCGCCAGGAGGCTAGTTTCAAACATCCTGCTCCGGGATACGTTCGTTTCCAGCGTGCTCCCGTGGTCCAGCCAGTCGAGCCGCTGATTCTTGAGAGCGGCGAACGGCTCGACGTGCAGATCAAGTACTACGATTACGGCGTTCTGAGCGTCGTGTTTGAACTGCCCTTTGCCGGAGATTGGGATACGCTGGTTCGCCTCGCCAGCCGCTGGGTTTGGGATACCGATTTCACCAGCTTCGCGCAGAAAATCGTCAAACAGAAAATCGAGCGTGCCCGACCTGCGCTAGTCAAGCTTTATGACAGCTGGCTGCATGAAGATTATTTCGTCTTCCACGTGCGCGACATCGCCGGCAATCCATCGGCGGCCGAACTTCTGGCGGCCCAAGGCGGACGCATCGCCCAGATCGTTCGCGGAGAAAATGTTCCGCTCTCCGATGGCGAGCAGCAGGAGATCATGCAGTCGAAGATCTCCTATTACCCCAACGACCTGGCGGTAATCAGCTGGAACGCTGCATTTCTTTACGACTCCGAAGCGGGCGCGGAAACCGCCATTCAACTGCTGGAATACGCAAACTCGCAGCTTCTTGAATTTCGCCACTATGATGAACTGCTCACGCGCGAACTGCAAAGCGTTTACGACTTTATGGATCAGGGCTCTGGTATCTGGGCCCGCTGGCGCACGGCTAAACGCGCTCGCCTGCTGCATACCGTCCTGCTCGATGTGGACGAGCTTACTGAGCGTGCCGACAACGCCATCAAATTCCTGAGCGATATGTTTTCGGCCCGTCTTTATAAAGTCGCAGCGTCGAAGATCGGCGTCACTGACTACAAAGACCTCGTCAACCAGAAAGTCCACACCGCCGAAGAGCTCTACCGTTTCATGGTCGATCAATTCCATCAGAGCCGCGCGTTTGTACTGGAACTGATGGTGGTGGTTATTCTGATTATCGATTTGATCTGGCTGTTTAAGGGACGCATGCCGGTCTAAAGCGCGGGTCTAAGGTGTTATTCTCAGGTCTCACATAATTCTGATCGGCGGCTATTCGTGTCAGTTTTCAGCTCTCAGTCAAATCGAATCTTGCTTGAGTGCGGTTAGCGGATTAAACTCAGACGCGGCTGGCGACTGCTATGCGATCCTTGTTGTCGGTTCTTCTGCCGGGGATTGTAGTGGCTTGCGCGTTCTCATCGCGAGGTCAGCAGTCTTTCCTCGCGTCTCCTGACGCCCCGCTTCCACCAGCCTTGCAAACCGTTCTCCCCGCTGACACGTATGTGCACCTGCTTATCGTTAAGACAATTAGTTCAAAGAATGCGAAGGTGGGCGAGGTCGTCGAGCTAGAAGTCATGCGCGATGTCAAGGTCGGAGATCTTGTGGTGATCCCACAACACACCCGCGCCTTCGCGGCCGTGGCGCTTGCCCAGCCCAGTCGCCGGTTATCACGTGCTGGCTCAATAGCTCTTGAGTTGAAGTCTGTAAAGGCCATCACTGGGGACGCGGTCCCGCTTCGAGCAACAAAAACCTTTAGAGGAGGACCCGACGAGGTCCAAAAAGCCAAGGACATCTTGGACAGCGGGTACCTCCTCTTCTTGCCAGTAATCGTATTGAGGGGAGACCAAGCCACTGTACGGCGAGGCACTGTAATCGACGCCTTCGTGGAACACGACGTTCCACTGGATACGGTGCGTCTGCGCGATCGCATTACTGCTTTCGAGATTACGAGTGCGGCCAACCGCTCCACGTATGCGACCACTCATATTTACCGGCATGCTCCCGATGTTAGCGGAGGTAAGCCCAAGATCTATTTGGATGGTGTCGAACTTGCGCGAATGCAGGGAGACCGTTATCTCAATGTAATGGTGGATGCTGGTAGCCATAGTCTCCGTACAGATAAATCGGAGGTCATACTCGATTGTAGGGCTGGAGAGGAGTACTACGTGCGTGTGGGAAGGAAAGGTCTTGGTATGATCTCTCCTCCCAAGGCGCATCTGAGTCTGGTGCCAAATGAACAGGGTGAAGAAGAAATCTACGCTTTGGAATCGCTGAATCGGGGAGACATCAGAGACCGTTCGAAGCTTGCCCCGCCTCCCCACAGCGAGTTCGGCCGTTGAAGCTATGCTAATCCGGAAGTCTTGTGATCGGCGAGTCCTCGCGGACTGCGGCTTCGAGTAAGACCGCGATGACGCTCTACAGCACAGCTAAGCGAGCAAATATCAAAATTAGACGGTCGTTGTGAGGACTTCATTTTCAGGCTCCGCATGAACGACCTCAAGCTTTCCTGAACACGCAAAAATGCCCGGGACTCTTGCGAATCCCGGGCACCTTATTGTTACTTAGAGATCGTTTTTATGACGATCCGTTGTCCGTTACCTAGACAGCGGTAACGTTCTCCGCTTGCCAGCCCTTGGGGCCCTTGGTCACGTCGAACTGCACGGTTTGGCCTTCTTGCAGGCTCTTGAAGCCGCCAGCTTGAATAGCGGAGAAATGCACGAAAACGTCTTCGCCATTTTGACGGCTGATGAAACCATAGCCCTTGGCGTCGTTAAACCACTTTACTGTTCCTTGTTCTGCCATTGATGTTCCTTTTTCTTGTTACTTAATTGAAATATGCTGAAGAAGATTCGCTGCTGTAGAGGTGGGGTGGCGCTGGTTGGCGGTACCGACCTGCAACTGCTTGTGAGTCACTTAGCGACTACTAGAATAGCATAGCGCACAGGAAAATGTTCAAAATTTTAATGGGGCAATCGTCAAGGTCCTCCGTAGTTCCAGTAAGCCTTTCACAATCAATAACATGGACAGCATGGAGGCTGTATCTACAGCGCCGCGCCGCGTGACGGACGAATGCATCCGTCGCTACGTGGTCTTGTTCTGAGTTACCGTATACCTCGCTACCGTATGCCTCGCTTATGATTGCCTTTCTAACCCTCGAGCTCCGCATCGAAGGCGCGCACTCGCTTAAGGATAAGCGGCAAGTCACTCGGAGTCTCAAAGACCGTCTTCGGGGCTCGTTCAATGTCTCCGTCGCGGAACTTGACCCCAGCCCGCTGTGGAATCAGGCGACGATCGGTATCGTCAGCGTATCGCACTCCCGGGATTATCTGGACGGGTTGATGAAGAACGTGGAGCGGGCGGCCACTCGCATTGCCAATAATGCGGGGGCGGATGTTACGGATTCGTATGTCGAGTTTATTTGACGGCGGGCCGTGTGGTGACGGGCTTCGCCCCTGGCGTTAAACCCTCGCGCCCATGTTAGCAGCTTAGAGCAAAAGTGATATCCTTACAGGTTTTCCCGTAGTCGAGGTGTGCCGTGGAGCATCGTGGGCAGAAATATCATCGCGGGAGGCTGAGTTCGGCCATTCGCGAGGAAATTGAAACCATCCTTGAAGGTGAGCTTGGCGATCCTCGAATTGGCTTGGCCAGTGTCAGCGCCGTGCTCATGGCTCAGGACGCCCGATCGGCTCGCGTAATGGTGACGGTTGCCGGGGATGAGGCCGAGGCGGAGCGCACGCTCGAAGGGCTCAGTGCCGCCAAGAATTATGTCCGGCATGAGCTTGCGGAACGGCTGCGATTGCGGCGCCCTCCCGAACTTTATTTTCAAATTGATCGCGCCGATCAGTTAGAGGGCAGGGTGGACGAGTTGCTGGGGCGAGAGAAGAAGAGGCGGCGGAAGAGCGCAGAGCCCAGCTCTTAAAGGCAGTTCCCAGTTAACAGTCCTCAGCCAGCTCGGGGTTAATGAAGATCTGAAGATCTGAGGAACTGGGAACTCCTAGCAAAGCGCTGCGAACACATCATGCTAGAGCGGGTTTTACAGGAGATTCGGGGTCGGAGACGTTTCGTTGTGACCTCGCACGCGCGGCCCGACGGGGATGGCATCGGGTCGGCGCTGGCTTGCGGGCAGATTCTGCGAGTTATGGGCAAAGATGCTCAAGTCGTCATGCATGACGGCGTTCCGCGCATCTATCAAAATCTTCCTTTTGCGGATGGCGTGGTTCAGGCTGATGCTGTTCCATCAAATGATGCCGTCGTACTTTTGGAATGCGACAGCACGCGACGCACGCTTCTCGAAGGGCTCGAAGAATGTTTTCTCATCAATATTGACCACCACGCCAGCGGACGGAATTTCGCAAACGTAAATTGGATTGATTCCAGCGTGATGGCGACTGCGGAACTCGTCTACCGGATGGCGCGAAGGGCGTGCGTTCCGATTGATCGCGACATCGCCACCTGCCTTTACACCGCGCTGATGACTGATACCGGTTCGTTCATGTTTGAAGGGACCAACGAACATACTTTTACAGTGGCCCGCGAACTCGTGCTCGCGGGAGCCGACCCGGCTCAATGTGCGCGCCCCATTTATTTTGGACACTCAGCCGCCAAGATGCGCCTTCTGGGCGCGGCGCTTTCCAACTTGCACCGCGAGGGGGCGCTGGCGTGGATATGGGTTACGCAGGACCAGATGCAGAGTTTTGGGGCGCGCGAGGAAGATTGCGAAGGCCTCGTCAACTATGCGCTCTCCATCGCCGACGTGCAGGTTGCCATCTTTTTCCGCGAACTCGCCGAAGGACGGTTTCGAGTTAGCCTGCGCAGCAAGGGCGAAGTCAATGTCTCCACTGTGGCCGAACATTTTGGCGGGGGCGGCCACAGATGCGCCAGTGGGTTCTCGATCGAGGGACCGCTGGCGACCGCCGTCTCTCGGGTTGTAGATCGTTTGCGCGCACAGTCTATACTCTAACGCTGACTGACTGCAGCTTGACTGACGCAGCGCCGGCCGAATTTGCGATGCGCGCCCAATGACGCAACCAACGAATCCACAAATCCGTATTCATGCGCTGCTGGCGGCGTCCTGCGTGTTTTTATTCTTTTATGGACTGGGGACATTCGGGCTGATTGGCGCCGACGAGCCGCGTTACGCGCAAATCGCGCGTGAAATGCTCAACCGGCGTGATTGGGTTACGCCCACACTGCAAGGCCAGCCGTGGTTGGAAAAACCGGTTCTTTATTACTGGCAGGCGATGTTGTCGTTTCGGATTGCCGGCGTTACTGACGAGGCGGCGAGGATTCCTTCCGCGCTTGACGCTGCCATACTGATTGCCGCGATTTACTTTTTCCTGCGCCGTTTTCGTCCGGGCAGTGAGCTTGACGGCGCGCTTATTGCCGCCAGTTGCGCCGGTGTCATTGGATTTGCGCGCGCGGCCGCTACTGACATGCCGCTGGCCGCCGCTTTTGCCATTGCCTTGCTTTGCTGGTATGCGTGGTATGAGAGCTGTGCCGGCGGATCAAGCCGGGGGCGCTTCTACCTCGGTGGTTTCTATTTGTTTCTGGCGCTTGGCACTCTAGCCAAAGGACCGGTCGCGCCGGCGCTCGCCGCACTCATTCTTTGTATATTTATCGCGTTGAAACGTGACTGGCGCGCCCTTCCGCGCAGCTTGTGGGTCCCGGGAATCGGCCTTTACCTGCTTGTGATGCTGCCGTGGTACATCGCAGTTCAGTTACGTAATCCGCAATTTTTTCGCTTCTTTATTCTTGAACATAATCTGGCGCGCTTTTCGCAAGATATCTATCATCATCGCCAGCCATTCTGGTTTTATCTGCCGGTTTTTTTGTTGGCGATGATGCCCTGGACGCTTGTACTGATTGCCGCCGTCGTTGAGCGCGTGCGCGCCATCTGGTCGCAAGGCATCAAAGTTCTTTCTACTTCTACGGCGGAAGATTCGTGGCAACTATTTCTCTTGCTCTGGATGTCCGTTCCGATTGTGTTTTTCAGCGCTTCGCATTCGAAGCTTCCGGGATACATCATGCCTGCGGTCCCGGCCGGCGCACTTTTGATTGCTGAGTACCTTGCGCTTCGGCGGCGCGACGGTAACATCCGCAAGAACGAGGTCGGGGAAGGCCATCTCAGCGAAATTCATTCGGGTGATGTCCGCAAAAGTGCCGATTTAAAATTGCCGCCGCTGTTTGCTGTCTCGCATGGAGTTCTTTGCGGCCTGCTGATCTTTGCCGCTTTCTCCGCTGCATCGATTGCGATTGATCGCCGCATTCCGGCGGGAACTTTGGCTTACATCGGCGCGGCG
>Ga0070713_100002922_pt1 | contig 11196 bp, 4 predicted proteins | sample LARL82metaG_FD_65465 | JGI IMG/M metagenome (GOLD analysis project Ga0070713, IMG submission 65465) | Corn, switchgrass and miscanthus rhizosphere microbial communities from Kellogg Biological Station, Michigan, USA - LAR L8-2 metaG | ecosystem: Host-associated > Plants > Roots > Rhizosphere ... | reverse complement strand
TGTACTTGTCAAACAATTCCGCGACTTCATTCTCGGCGGCGCCCTCATGGGCGAGAACCAACGGCTCTTGCGCCAGCGACAACATTGGGGTCGAAGGCTCCGCCAGCACCAACCGTGCTAAAGGAACGGCCCCGGTTAAGGTGCCGTGCGAATCCACCAGGTAAATCGTACTCACGACTTCTACGCCGCCTTCGAATTCGCGCAGTGAATCGATGGTGTTTTGCACCGTCGCCGACACGGGCAGGGCCAGGAAATCGGTCGTCATGCGGCCTGCCGCAGTTTCTTCCCGATGCTCCAGCAGTTCCACGACGTCCTGCTGCGCCTCAGGTTCCATCTGCACCAGGATTTGCTCGGTGCGATCCTCGGGGAGATCGGCCAACAGGTCGGCAGCGGCGTCCGGATTCATTTCCTCGACGATGTCAGCGGCGCGGCCGGAATCGAGCGATTCGACAATGGACTTCTGAACTCTCGGCGTGACCTCCTCAAGCGCCTCTGCCGCCGTCTCCTCATCCAGTGTCTGGAACACAGCCTGGCGTTCATCCGGCGCCAGATCTTCGACGATGTCGGCGATGTCAGCCGGGTGGAGCTTCGAAAGGCCTTCGTAAGGCGTTTTCAGCTTGACCCGGCGTGCTGGGTCCGTCTCGATTACATCAATGGCATTCCACGGAATGCTGCGTGGAGGGATTCGGACCAGCAAGGCCTGCAACGCGGGCTTTGGGGCCATGCCCCGCAACAGGCGCCGCACAGCGCCGCGCGCTCCCACGTCGACCGAGTGCACCCGCAACACCGGACGGGCGTTTGGCTCCTTCTCCTTAGCCGGATCCATTTGCAGGTCGACGTCGTTGACCCGGACCACTTTTCTCCCGTTGACGTCGATCACTTGCTGGTCGAGCAGGTCACGCTCCAACAGGAACAGGCCTTCGGTGCCATTCACAGCCGGCCACTCGCCGACCCCGCTGGTCGCGCGCACGCCTCCATTGATGGCCGCAACCGCGGAAAACGGGAGAACCCGATTGCCTGACTTCGTCTTTACGATCAGCGACGAAACTCGCGAACGGTCTTCCTGGGGAGCGACCGTCACCTCGCGCACACGTCCGCTGGATGCGCCCGACGGATCGTAAACCGTCGCGCCCAACAATTCGGTGAGAGCCAGCGTGGTCATCCCGCTAGAGAATAACCAACTCCGGCGCGATGCGAAACCAAAATCGAAAGTCGAACTTGAACTCTCGACCGGGGCAGTGCAAGCTTGCTGGCATCGAGCCAAAAGTTGCCGGGTAACATCGTGGAGAAAACGACCATGCAAGATATGTTTCGCCGCTCGCTCGTGGTAAGGATTGGGAAAATGCTGGGAACTTCGGCCGTCATCCCGAGGTCAAACTGATCATCGGAAGTCCGTCTACCAAAACAGCGTCTTGCCGCATTTTTGGCTTGTCCCGCGCTGGGTACCATTCTCGACATGAAGAGGAAGCGTTCGAGATCGAGATGCTAAGCGGGTCCGACCGGCCTTGGCCCGTATAATTTGGCCCGTATAATACAGAGAGTCTCGTGCGTCTCATTTTCGATATCATCGGTCAGACTTTCCGGGCCCTATGGGCGCACAAACTGCGTTCGTTCCTGACCATGTTCGGGATTGCCTGGGGAGTCGGTTCCCTGCTTTTGCTGGTGGGCCTCGGGGAAGGATTTCGCTCGGGCAATCGCAAGCAGTTTGATTCCCTGGGCGAAAACGTGATGTTCATCTGGTCGGGGCGCGCGCCTGTGATGCAAGGCAGTTTTACCGCGCTGCGCCAGTACTATCTCACCTACCGCGACTATCAAGACATCGTGAACGAATGCCCGAGCGTGGGCGCGGCTGCCCCGGTCATCGTGCGCAGCGATATTCGCGCCGTAAGCGACTTCTTCCAGGCCAGCGGGCAAATCATGGGCGTGCCCGCCAATATCAACCAGATCCGCAGTCTTCCCATCAACGACGGACGCTGGATCAATGCCATGGACGATGACCAGAAGCGCACTGTCATCGTGATCGGCGACGAAGTTCGCCGCACTTTGTTTCCGGGGCGTCCCGCCGTAGGCGCCACGATCCTGCTCAATGGGGTTCGCTTCACCGTCATCGGCAGCGTGAAAAAAATCGGTCACGGCGACAACATGAACCTCAACCTGCGCAGCTTCGTACCCTTTCACGCCATGCAGGACTACTTCCGCCCGTTAAATACCGGCACCGGCACCGACGTCATTTCCTTCATCAACTATCAGCCCAAGTCCCGCGCCTTGCACCAGGCCGCGCAGCAGGAAGTTCATAAAATTATCGCCCGCAACCATGGCTTCAATCCGAACAATCCTGACTCGTTCGATGAATGGGATACCATCAAGACCATCGATCAGATCGGGAAGATTTTCGACGCCATGAACATGTTTCTCGGCAGTGTCGGACTTGTAACCCTCGCCCTCGGGGCAATCGGAATCATCAACATCATGCTGGTGGCAGTCGCCGACCGCACCCGGGAGATCGGATTGCGCAAAGCGGTCGGGGCTACCAACGCCAGCATCATGTTTCAGTTTTTCGTGGAAGGGGCTTTCCTCACCATGCTCAGTGGAGGCATTGGCATTGGGGGAGCAGCCGGATTAATGTCTGTGCTCTCGGGCCTGGATCTGGGCCAGGGATTCGATCCTCCGAAACTGGTCGCCTCGACTGCAGCGCTGGCTGTGATTTCGCTGGGAGTTGCGGGCGTCGCTGCAGGTCTTTATCCGGCCCGCCGCGCCGCGCTGCTCGAACCGGTGGAGGCGCTCCGCAAGGAGTAACCATGCACCGAGATCTCCTCAAGCAAGCTTACTCTGCCATGCGGCACGACCTGCGCCGAACTCTGCTCACCATGGCGGGTATGGCTTGGGGCATTGCCACTGTCGTGCTCCTTCTCTCTTACGGAAACGGTTTTGGCAAAGCGATTCAGACTATCTTTGAGAGCTTTGGCGCCACCGCTGTCGGGGTATTTCCCGGCCGCACGTCACAGCAAGCTGGAGGCAACAAGGCAGGGGTTCAGGTTCGGTTTACTAATGACGACATCGAACTGATGCGCAACAACGTGCCGCTTTGCCGCCACGTCGCCCGCATGCTGCAAAAAGATTCCACGGTCCAGAACAACAATCGCGCCTTCACTCTTCCCGTGATGGGTCTCGATCCATCCATTCAAGACATCTGGAATCTCGACATCGCGCAGGGGCGATTCCTCAATGATGCCGACAACATGCAGCATGGCCTATATGCCGTCATCGCCTCGGAAGCGCGGGACAAACTTTTCTCCGGCATGCCCGCCGTCGGCGAGTCGATCCGAATCGATGGAGTGAATTTCGAAGTCATCGGCGTGGGCGCGCCCCGCATGCAGGAGGGCGACAACGATAACAACCGCGTCGTCTATATTCCCTACAACTCCATGGACGTCCTCAAAGATAACCACTATCTCGACGGAATGTGGCTCGACTCGGCGGGACTGGATCACACAAAATTAGATAAGACGATACGGGACACCCTGGCGACGGCGCACAACTTCAAGCCCGATGATCAGCGCGCCGTCTTCGTCTTCGACGCCCAAAAGCAACTCTCGCAGTTCGGCATCATCACCATGGCGCTGAAAGTTCTGCTGGCATTTATCGGTACGGTAACCTTGGGCATCGGCGGCGTAGGTCTGATGAACATCATGCTGGTGTCGGTAACCCAACGCACGCGCGAAATCGGCGTCGAAAAGGCTCTGGGCGCGCGCCGCAACCACATCCTGTTTCAGTTTCTTGCCGAAGCCATGGTCATCACCGCTGCCGGAGGCTTGCTCGGCATTCTACTTTCCTATGCGGTTTCGATTCTGGCCGGACGCATCACCTTCTACAGCGCCCTGGCAAAACACGCGGAGGCTGCAGACATTCGCCTCATCGTGTCGCCGATGATTTTGATTGTTGCCACAGGGATCCTCGGCGTGGTGGGCGTGATTAGTGGAATGGTGCCCGCGCTCCGCGCCGCAAACCTGGATCCGATTGAAGCCTTGCGCTACGAGTAGCTGCAGACCCGATGCAACCCTGAGTTCCCGTTGGATCCCGGTAGAATGATGGTCCCATGTCGGATGACATTCTCAGCCAGCCAGCGCCACCCGCCGATGCACGGTTGACGTACGGCTCCGACTCGAATCAGTTTCTCGATTTGCGGTTGCCGCCCGCCGGGCAAAGAACCAGGTCAGTGCATCCCCTCGTCATAAACATTCATGGGGGCTTCTGGCGCGCTAAATACAGCCTCGATCATGCCGGGCACCTTTGCGCAGCTCTGGCCGCGAAAGGTTTCGCCACCGCCAACCTTGAGTATCGCCGCATTGGCAATGACGGTGGAGCATGGCCCGGCACTTTTGCCGACATCCGTTCTGCCTACCACTTTCTTCTGCAACACGCGCAACAACACAAGCTGGACACATCCCGCTGCGTCGTGCTCGGACATTCCGCGGGCGGTCAACTCGCATTGTGCCTTGCCGCGCATGAGCCCACCGTCCGCAGCGTCATCTCGTGGGCCGGGGTAGTTGACCTGCAGCGGGCCTACTCTTTGCATCTCGGCAACAACGCGGTGGTTGAGTTTCTCCGAGGCACGCCCAGCGAAGTCCGGAACCATTACCGGGAAGCGGACCCGATGGAGCTTTCCATTCCTTACGCCCGACAGTGGCTGATCCACGGCTCCGAGGACGATACGGTGCCGCTGGCTTTCAGCCGCGACTATGTTGCCGCCAAACAAGAACGAGATGGAAAAGAGAAAGAGGATGTTCACCTTCTTGAGATTTCGGGTGCCGGTCACTATGACGGAATCGATCCGCGCACCGCTGCGTTGAGGTTGATTGCAGAGAAGGCCGCCGAGTTGACTCAGTAAGCCTTGCAGGAGCCTTCCTGAGTTACGCTGACTTTCCAGCTTAGCTCGTTAATAACATCCACCTCCCATCCCTTATAATCGTCGGTCACAGAGAGGACTCCTTTGCCCTTCGACGACCTCCGCCAATGGATTGCCGCGCTGGAACGCTCTGGCCAGCTCAAGCGCATCCAGACCGAAGTCAACCCCATCCTGGAAGTCGCCGAAATCACCGATCGCGTGTCGAAAAGCCGCGATGGCAAGGGCGTTCTCGGCGGCCCCGCGCTCCTCTTCCAGCAACTCAAAGGACACCCCGGGTCTCAACTCCTGATCAACCAGTTCGGTTCCGACGCGCGCATGAAGCTGGCGCTGGGAGTGCAATCGTTAGATGAGATCGCCGCTCGCATCCGCATGTTCATGGACATGAAATCCCCGCAAGGATTCCTCGACAAGCTGAAGATGCTTCCCCTGCTAACCGAAGCCGGAAGGTTTTTTCCGCGCACCGTGCCCACAGGCCCGTGTAAAGAGGTCATCCATCGAGACAACTTTTCCCTGCTGGATTTTCCCATCCTGCAGTGCTGGCCCAAAGACGGCGGCCGCTTCATCACCCTGCCCTTGGTTACCACGCGCGACCCTAGATCTGGGAAGCGCAATCTCGGCATGTACCGCATGCAGATCTACGACGAACGGACGGCGGGAATGCACTGGCAGCGCCAGAAAGTCGCCGCGGAACATGTGCGCGAACGCATGCGCGCATCGGTCGAGGGAAAACCTGCGGCCGTTGACATCATGGCGCGCAGTTCGGGAGGCAGCGTGCTTGCCGAGGGCGCACGTCCATCGGGGAAAATGGAAGTTGCGGTCGCCATCGGCACCGATCCCGCCGTGACGTTTTCCGCCATCGTCCCTGCTCCTCCCGACATTGAGGAATATCTGATCGCCGGCTTCCTTCGGGGAGCGCCGGTCGAACTAGTGAAGTGTGAAACCGTCGATCTGGAAGTTCCCGCGACCAGTGAAATCGTGCTGGAAGGCTTCGTCAATCTCGACGAACTTCGCACCGAGGGCCCGTTTGGCGACCATACCGGGTTTTACTCCCTGGAAGATCTTTACCCCGTCTTTCATGTCACCTGCGTCACGCACCGCAAAGATCCGATCTATGCCACGACGATTGTGGGCAAACCACCGCAGGAAGATGCGTACATGGGTAAAGCAGTCGAACGCATTTTCCTGCCCTTGATGAAGTTGACTATCCCCGAAATGGTCGACATCAACCTGCCTATCGAGGGCGTATTCCACAACCTGATGATTGTGTCGATCAAGAAATCCTATCCGGGCCAGGCGCGTAAGGTGATGAACGCGATCTGGTCACTCGGCCAGGCGATGTTCACCAAGTGCATCATGGTGGTCGATGAAGATGTGGACGTGCAGGATGTTGCCGACGTCACGTTGAAGGTGCTGAACCACATCGATCCTGAGCGCGACATTCAATTCACGCTGGGGCCGGTCGATTCACTCGACCACGCCAGCCGCCTGCCCAACTACGGATCAAAGATGGGAATCGATGCCACGCGCAAGTGGGCCAGCGAAGGCTTCGCGCGTCCCTGGCCGGATGAGATCGTCATGGATTCAAAAACGAAGGCCCTGGTCGATAGCAAATGGAAACTCTTAGCGCACGAGTTGGGATTTGAGTAAGAGTGCGACGGGATTCGGGAGGATGCCTTTAGAAGAGAGTCCCATTCGGATGCTTGATTCCGGGCAGAGGCACAAATGTCTTCAGAACGTAGGAAATGTGCTGGTGGCCTCGACCCGAGACAACGGTTTAGTGCCAGAAGCCGAATAGAGTTCGTGCTCCCCATGCTGCAGCGGCGCCAAACCCCACGATGAAAGCCACGCTAACCATTCGATCTATGCTCGCGCTTTTGCTCCAGCCCTGGAGCACGGCAATTGCTCAAACAACAAATAAAATGATGGCACCGGCCGCCAGAATCTTCATCAGCATGACTGTTCCCCCCGCAACTTCATAAGCCTGCCGGAAATATAAATCGCATGCAGTGATGCCGATCACGCTCGAGGCGAACGGATCCGCTTTGACCGCCGCGGCATGTGTTTGACGCAAGCCCTCGCTAAGAATCAGACACTCACATCGTCTTTTAATGAAGGCGTTCATCCCGACACCCCGCGCTTTCTCCAGTGAGGCCGAGGGATTCTGGTGTGGATCGCCGCGACCGCACGATCCCCATGGATTTCCGGCGAGCTCGCGCGGAAGATATTCTGTAACGATGAGCGAAGCTCCGGGAGAACGGGATAGAACGATTGTAGGTCTTTGCGCTCACTGCCAGTTTACGCGCCGCATCCGCTCCGATCGGGGATCGACATTCTATCTGTGCGAGCGCTCGGCGACGGATCCCGGTTTCCCGAAATATCCACGCTTGCCCGTTTTGCAGTGCGCGGGATACGAACAGGTGAACGAGAAAAAAGATGCGGTTTGAGGCTTTTTTATAGAGTGCGACTTTCCCTTGCGGCGCACGGAGTATAGGAAAATACCGGGCTCGGCGGTCCTTGCCGGATCCCTCGCCCGTGGAGGAAACGCATGCCTGGGGACGACGCCTTCATCCGACATCATTAAAGGCACGGCATGGTGCGGCCGCCCACAGTCGCATCGGGACTGTTTGTGCGAACCTGAAAAAAAATTCATCGAATCTTGACAGACTTTTACACTTCCCTGCCTTGAATGCGAACACCCCCCTTTGCTATAAGGACACCTCCCAGTGCTCAGGAGGTCGTCTTGTCGTCATTGAACGCTACTTCCCGCCTGTCTTTTTCAGGACCCTTGCCGCTGATTCTCATGACCTTGGCTGTGGTTGTCTCCACCCAGCTCGCCTCCGCGCAGCAGACACTCGGGTCGGTGAATGGCACTGTGACCGACGCCAGCGGCGCGGTGGTACAGGGCGCGAAGATCAAAGCGCACGCCGTCGCGACCAATCTGGAAGTCACGGCGCAGAGCAAAGGCGATGGATCCTTCAGCATCACTGATCTTCCTATCGGCACTTACGAAGTGACGTTCACGAAAGATGGATTTGAGAGCGCAGTTTATCCCCAAATCAGCGTGCAGGGCAGCCGCACGACCACAGTCAATTCAAAGCTGAAGCCGGGTTCAGTCTCAACCCTTGTGACCGTTGATGCCACGCCCTTGCTGAACGAGACCGACACCACGAATAGCTATACGATGGGGCCGCAGCAGATAGAAGCCGTACCGCTGGGCACGGGAAGCTTCACGCAACTCGCCATTCTTGCGCCCGGCGTGAACGCGGACTTCCTGTCTGGTTCGGGCTCGAACGAAGGATTGGGCAACCAGGGAATCGTTGCCAATGGCCAGCGCGACACCAGCAATCTATTCACGTTCAATGGCGTAAATGCCAACAACATCTTCAACGGAAATTCGACCAGCAACATTTCCGATAGCCGCTTCACGCTGAACACGGGGGAAATTTTCGGCGTCGGGGGTCAAGTTCAAACCAACAGCTCCGTATTTGATGCGATTGGCCAGGCACTTCCAACTCCGCCAGTAGAGACCATTGCGGAGGTTCATGTCACGACTTCCATGTACGACGCTTCGATGGGTTCGGCCAGCGGCGCCCATGTGGAGACCACGACGAAGTCCGGCACTAACAACCTGCACGGCCAGGCTTACGAGTATTACCAGAGCAATGCCTTCGACGCAGCCCCCACATTTCTGGCGCAGAATCCATTCTTCTCCGGCGCTCCTCCGCTACATCGCAACGTTTTCGGCGGAACCTTGGGAGGCACGATCAAGAAGGACAAGCTCTTCTTCTTTGCTTCCTACCAGGCACAGAGAATCAGTGATGCTCTAAGCGGGGCTTTCAATGGTGTTCCCACGCTGCCGGGACTGACGGATTCAAATCGGAATGCCACGGATCTGGCCAACCTCGTTAACAATGCCAACGGCTGCCCAGGCTGCATCGCCCCGACCGATGTGGATCCGGTTTCGCTGGCAATCCTTCAGGCCAAAGCGCCGGGAGGACAGTACATCATACCCTCTGAGACACCAGGGTCCCAGGAGAGCGGAACGCAGCCTTTCAACGCGTTCATCAAGGGTCCCTCGAGCCAATTCAACGCGAACCAGGTCAACGGAAATATCGACTATATCTTCGGCCCAAAGGATCGTCTGGCCGGCAAATACTACTTTCAGAGCGACCCTACCAGCATTCCTTTTGCGGTGAGCCAGGTATTGGGATTTCCGCAAACCATGCATGCAGGAAGCCAGCTTTTTTCGCTGGATAACACGACGATCTTCACCACCAACGCGACATGGGAAAACCGGTACGGTTTTGTCCGTGAGGTCGCGAATGCAACCACCGCTCAGTCGCTGAAGCCAAGCGATGTCGGCCTTAATCTTCTGGGTAGCACATTCTTTCCCGGCATCACCATCGCGAACGCAGATGTGGGTGCGGCGTTGGCTGGTGGCGGGACCATCTCGCCGTTCTCCGGGAACCAGATGAGTATTGGTCCCTCTACCAACTTCGCCAATGCGGGAATCTTCCAAAACGAACATGAAGGATCCTCCGTCTATCACTGGGTGCGGGGCCGCCACTCGTTCTCTTTCGGTGGAATCTTTGATTACATGCAACTCAATGTCGAGAATCGCGAGAACCACGTAGCCGTCCTCACCTTCAATACCTTCGGAGATTTCCTGACTGGAACATTAGGCCAGGACCACAGCAGCGGCCAGTTGCTGAATGGTGAAACAAACCGCCATTTCCGCTCGCGATCCGCGGGACTGTTCGCTCAAGACAACCTGAAGCTTCGCTCGAACCTCACGGTAAACGTTGGCGCCCGCTGGGACTGGGATGGCCCGCTGTATGAAACCAACGGGCTGCTTACCAACTTCTACCCATCCGACTATAAGTACGATCTTGCCACTGATTCGTTTGGGACTCTTCCCAATGGCGAGCCTGGAATTGGATTAGTTGTGGCGGGAAATAACAGGCAGTTTGGATTTAAGGGCGTCAGCAACTCGACGCTCACCGGCCGCCAGTGGATGATCGTGCCCCGCATCGGAGTAGCCTGGACCCCGTCCCGGCTTAAGAATGTGGTGGTGCGCGCGGGATTCGGAATGTATGCCGACCGCGGCGAATACTTTACCGAGCTTTCCGCCAGCGCCGGGCTTGGCATCAGCGGACCGTTTAGCGTAACAACCCAACAACCCTTTACTGTGCCGGTGAATACCTCCTGCGTAGGCACGCACTGTCTCGCTGCGGCTCCGTTCGGAACGACACCTCTCCCGCCGCCTCCCAGCAACCTGTCCGGCGTAGCAAGTCTGATCTACAACCAGTCACAATTGAGCGGTTGCGCCGAACCTGTAACTCCGACCTGCACACCAACCGGCTTTGCGAATCCCGACTTCTTGTTTGGTGGATATGATCCCAAGAATAAGCTGCCGTATTCGGAAAATTGGAGCCTGGATCTGCAATGGCAGCCCAAGAATAATCTGGTGCTGACTTTGGGCTATATCGGAAATCACGGCGTACACCAACCCCTGCCCATCCCCTTCAATCAACCCGGTGTAGCAACTCCTTCGCACCCGGTTAACGGGCAGATCTACAGTTACGGATTCCAGGCTGCCGATTTTTCATCGCCCGCCTGCAGCGGAAATAATTCTCCCTGCCCGCTCCTTACCGAGCAGGTACAAACTACGATCGGCGCATTCTCATTTTCCGATGGAAACACGGCTCTGCGCACGCCCTACATCGGATTCAATCCAAATGCCGATTACTGGAGAGCCGAAGGCGTCTCCACATATAACGCGTTGCAATTGCAGGCCAGCAAGAAAATGTCTCACGGCCTGCTGGTGAATGCTTCCTACACGTATTCTCATTCCCTCGATGAAGGGAGCGGCTTGGGAGCCGGCCTGTTCTTCAATGGAAACAATCCGCTCATTCCACGGACCGCATATGCTTCTTCTGACTTCGACCGCACGCACGTTTTTTCGGTAAGCTACGTTTACCTGCTGCCCACCTCGAAAAGCTCATCCGGTCTGATAAAAGAACTGGTGAATGGCTGGGGCCTGCAGGGCGTTACCGTAGCGCAAAGCGGCCAACCTTTCAGTATCATCGACTTCTCAGGGACTGCGGCCAGCATTTTCTTCAGTGCTGACGACTTCATCACCAATCCGATTCTTCCTCTGGCTCCCGGAGTTTCACCGAAGCAGGCTACCCAGGGTGGAACCGATAGTTCCTTCACCTCCGGCCCGCTGGCCGGGGTCCGGGTTCCTTATATCAATCCCAACGCTTTCTCGATTCCCTTCCTAAGCCCCG
>Ga0070713_100002921_pt1 | contig 11196 bp, 7 predicted proteins | sample LARL82metaG_FD_65465 | JGI IMG/M metagenome (GOLD analysis project Ga0070713, IMG submission 65465) | Corn, switchgrass and miscanthus rhizosphere microbial communities from Kellogg Biological Station, Michigan, USA - LAR L8-2 metaG | ecosystem: Host-associated > Plants > Roots > Rhizosphere ... | reverse complement strand
ACTACGTTCTACAAAGCCGTAGCCCGACACCTCAGCGCGCAAGGACTGATGGTTGTTCAGAGCACCTCGCCAATGTTCGCCCGCGATTCGTACTGGTGCATTGCCCAGACGATTCACGATGCCGGCTTGCAGACATACCCCTATCACGTTTACGTGCCTTCATTCGGCGAGTGGGGATTCGTGATCGCAGGAACGCACAGTTACTCGCCCCCAACTGCGCTTCCTTCCGGGCTGCGATTCATCGATGTTCAGGATGTGCCGGCGCTCTTCCAGTTCCCGCCTGACATGGCTCCCATGCAGGTGCCGTCGAACCACCTCAATGATCAGGTGCTCGTCCGCCTCTACGACAAAGACTGGAAGGACATCAGCCATTGAACTTCTCGCGGCGGAAGTTTTTGCAGTCGTCGAGCGCCGCCCTGGTTGGTCTTTCGCTGAAAAGTGACCGGACGATTGCAGGCTCCTTCGTCAACGATTCCTTTCAGCAGGGGCATTTGCTGCGCGATCGCGCCAGCTTTCCGCTGCCCAAACAACGAGTGAAGGTTCCTGTGGTTATCGTGGGCGCGGGAATCGCCGGCCTTAGCGCCGCGTGGCGGTTGAACAAGGGAGGCTTCAAGGATTTCGCTCTCCTCGAAATGAACGATCAAGCTGGCGGCAATTCCCGCTGGGGTGAAAATGAGATCACCGCCTATCCATGGGCGGCGCACTACGTTCCCGTTCCCGGTCCCAAGGCAATGTACGTTCGCGAACTCTTTGAGGAACTCGGCGTCCTGAAAGACGGCAAATGGGAGGAGCGCTACCTTTGTTTTGCCCCGCAGGAGCGCCTTTTCATGTACGGCCGCTGGCAAGACGGAATCGAGCCGGTACTGGCCCTCACCGCCAAAGATCGTGAGCAATTTCAGCGTTTCGAAGACCAGATCCATCAGTTCCGCGCCACCGGCAAATTTACCGTCCCGATGGATATTGGCTTTTCTGAATCCACTGCGAACCTCGACCGCCTCTCGTTTGCCGACTGGCTTCGCGAGCAGCGCATGGATTCCAAAATCCTCAACTGGTACATGAACTATTGCTGCCGCGACGACTACGGCGCGACCACGAACACGACTTCCGCCTGGGCCGGAATCCAGTACTTCGCTTCGCGCGAAGCGGAAGAAAAAGGCCCGCTGACCTGGCCGGAAGGCAACGGCTGGATCGTTCGCCGATTGCTGGAGCGAGTTGGCCAGTTCGTGCGCACGGGGCAGATGGTCCATCGAATCGTGCCCCACAAGAGTGGCGCGACCGTCTTCGCCGGTGACACGGAATATCAAGCCGAATTTGCGATCTTTGCTGCACCTACATTCCTAGGTCCTTACCTGATCGAAGGCATGGCCCCTTTGCACGATTTCGAGTATTCACCCTGGCTCACGGCAAACTTAACTCTCGATCGCATTCCGGCGACATACGGTGGCGATCCCACCTGGGACAATGTCTTCATGGAATCGCCGACGCTGGGCTACGTGGACGCCACCCACCAGAATCTGCGTACGCACATAGATCGCACCGTCTGGACGTTTTATTGGGCGCTGGCGGACGGAACTCCGGCCCAGAATCGGCAATTCCTGCTCGATCACGATTGGAACTACTGGAAAGAAGCCATCCTGCACGACCTCGAGCGGGTGCATACCGACATTCGCCAATGCGTCTCGCGGATCGACATCATGCGCTGGGGACATGCCATGGCCAGGCCGAAGCCGGGCGTGATCTACTCCGCCGAGCGTCAGAAATTCCATAACCACCAAGGGCGAATTCTATTCGCCAATTCTGACTTGAGTGGTTTCTCAATTTTTGAGGAAGCCCAGTACCGCGGTGTCACCGCCGCCGAAGCAGTGTTGCGCCAGCTTAGCTCGTAGGCGTCGGGCGTGTTCCACGGAGCCACAACCTTGCTGTAGGTTGGCTGATCTTGTCGGTCGCTGAGCGGTTGCAACGGCGATGTTCCTTCCGCCCCTATTCCTACCATCCTGTGGGCACACTGAGTACAATCGTGTCGTTTGTAGTTCGTGAACATGGCTCATAACGAGGGAATTATGAATGGAGCGCGGTTTCTTAAGCTGATTGCAGTGTTGGTATTCGCGGTTTGGACGATGAGCGCGGCGGCTCAACCAGCGCCGCTCGTGCTGGAACGAGATGGAAGAGTGATTTCGCTGGTTCCGTATGCCCCCAATGTTCTTCGCATCACGATGAGCGTTGACAAGGCGGCAGCAACGGCCGCCCCGGGATATGGGATTGTGGCAACACCGTCATCAACCGGCTGGAGCCACGAGCGGGGCGCTGACGGAAGTGATGTGTTTCGCTCGGACCGAATGACAGTGACTGTCGCGCCAGGGGACCTGCCCAAGGACAAGCTGCCGCAGTCGATGCCCCTCGACGAACTCAACAATCAGCTGCGCGACATCTACTTCGGAGGCGGCGGGGGGCATGGTCCGAATAACGACGCGCTGCTGGTGACAACGACGCAGGGCAAGACGCTTCTGCACATGCGCACCTGGATGATGATCCCGGAAAGTGCCGGAGGAGCGCAGGCGGATTCCGGCGCAAAGACTTATCGAGTCTCCGCCAGCTTCGATTCGCCTTCGGACGAGCACTATTACGGTCTAGGTCAGCAGCAAAAAGGCTGGATGGACCTCCGGGACCACGAGATCCACTGCTGGCATGATTACGGTGCCATTGGGGGCGAAGATGTTTGTGTCCCATTCATGGTTTCAACGCGAGGCTACGGACTTCTTTGGGACAATCCCTCGAAAACCACGGTGGACCTGGGATTTAATGGTCAGAATCGCTGGAACTCTGAGGTTGGAGACCGCGTCTCCTATTTCATAATCGCCGGTACGACCAGTGATGAAATCTACGAGGGCTATCGCCTGCTCACTGGTGTAACCCACTTGTTGCCGAGAGCGGTCTACGGATACATCCAGAGCAAGGCCATCTACCCCACCCAAGAACAGATTCTGGATGTCGCGAAGACATATCGTGACAAGAAGTATCCGCTCGATGTGGTGGTTGTTGATTTCCTGAACATGACACGGCAAGGCGAACTAGACCTGGACCCGAAGCGCTGGCCTGATCCCGCGGCAATGAACCGTCAACTGCACGATATGAATGTGACCACGCTTCTCAGCGTGTGGCCGCACTTTGCGCCCGGGACACAGTTCTATGACATGCTGCTTAAAAACGGCTGGCTTATCCATACGCCTGACGGAAAGCCGGATCAGGGGTGGACGAAGGACGTTATTGGGCCGAATCTCGATACTACGAATCCCCAAGCCGCGAAGTGGTGGTGGGGGAAGATTCGCGACCGCTACATCAAACCTTACGGCTTCGATTACCTGTGGCTCGATGAAACGGAACCAGACATCGATCCTGCCAATGACGTGTTCTTTGTTGGTCCAGGAAAGAGCTTTTACAACGTGTACCCGTTGTTTCACACGGCTTCCGTTTACGAGGGATTCCGGCGCGATTTCGGCGACAGCCGCAGAGTGATGATCCTGGCGCGCGCTTCTTACCTCGGAGCGCAGCGCAATGGCACCGTGTTCTGGTCCAGCGATATTGTTGCCACCTGGGACATGCTGAAGCGCTCCATTCCCGCGGGCCTGAACTTCACCGCAAGCGGGATGCCCTACTGGGATACCGACATCGCCGGATTTTTCTCGCCGGCCATTCCGCCGGACTATCGCGCGGAACACAAGCCGCTCATCGACGGCGCCGATGCGCGCGACACGATCGATCACTATGAAGACTATCCAGAATTATTTGTGCGCTGGTTTGAGTGGGGCGCTTTTCATCCCATAATGCGCGCGCATGGGGAGAGAAAGCACAATGAAGTTTGGGCGTATGGCAAGCAGGCGGAGCCGATTCTGGCGAAATATCTCAAGCTGCGCTATCAGCTTCTGCCGTACACCTACTCGGCTGCGTATCACAGCTATCAGACCGGCGCTCCCTACACCCGCGCTCTCTTTATGGATTTTCCGAATGACCCCAAGGCGTTGGACATCGCGGATGAATATATGTATGGCCCGGCGTTCCTTGTTGCGCCTGTAACGGAACAGGGAGCGACCCACCGCAGCGTGTACCTGCCGGCCGGTTGCGACTGGTACAACTACTGGACCAACGAGCGCGTGCATGGCGGGAAGACGATTACGGTGGACGCTCCCATCGATACCCTCCCGCTGTTTGTTAAGGCAGGAAGTATCGTCCCCCTGGGATCGGAAGTGCAAAGCGCACAGCAGCCGCAGGCGATCGCCTCAGTCCGGGTATATCCGGGAGCGGATGGAAGCTTTACTCTCTTTCAGGATGATGGGAAAACCTATGCATACGAAGAGGGCGCCGGCTCGATCACGACCCTGACATGGGACGATGCCGCGCGTCAACTCAAACACAAAGGGGCGCCGGCCTGGAACGGGCCCGATCAGTCAGTGGTGACGATCATTGGTAAATAGAGGTCGTCTCAGGGAGTGATTTAGAATCTGAAGAGGTGGTAATTTTGGGCGCGTAGCTCAGGTGGATAGAGCATCTGCCTTCTAAGCAGAGGGTCGCAGGTTCGAGTCCTGCCGCGCCTACCATCGTTACAAGGTCGCCACTCCGAAACCTTAGCCATTTCCTACTGCATTATTCCTACACGCAATCTACAGCGTTGCCCTTGCAACTCACACGCTGCCAAACTCGTCTATCGTGCGTACGTGCTGTCCTGCCGCACCGCTGCTGGACGCACGTCTACCCGCATGCTCGCATTCTTGTAGGCGCGCCGGCTTCGTGACCACCTTCAAGGACAAATCGGCATGGAACTTACTGTGCGCCATCACATTGAAAATCTTGAACGCAGGATTCAGCAGCTTGGGACAGAGTTGATGAATGCCAAGGAACACGCTCGTTTGAACGACCTCGAAACTGAAATCCGCGTCGCCAACCTCGCCTTGGAGCACTACCGGGAAGCTTTACGTCTTGAGTCCGCACTGCGAAAGTAGATTCGCTCTGATGATTTTCGTCCTGGAGAAAACGTCATCCCAAGACGCTGCATCTCAAGTCTGCTTGCACCGCTAAAGTTCAATCTGCTGCACCCTACAGTTGTATGCCAATCAGTGAAGTCACTTACGCTGCCGGCCTCGGCGAAATCGCGGGTACCCACTCGATGCACCGCGTCCAGTTCTATAAGCACGACGAATACCTGCTTTCGTCCGTGGTGGAGCACTTGGCAGGCACTTTGACGGGTGGCGGCGTAGGACTGGCGTTCGTGACGCCTACCCATCGAGAGCAGATTTGTGAACGGCTGCACGTTTCCGCTATTCCCGCCGAAATTGTGGAAGACCGCTGCATCCTGGTCGATGCAGCGTATGGACTGTCGCGCTTCATGGTTGGCGGGCGCCCCGATGCCCGGCTCTTTAGCTCAACGCTAGGCGAGTTGTTAGAACCACATTCAGCGGCTGCCACACGGGGTGTCGCCGCTTTCGGCGAAATGGTGGCGATCCTGTGGGCGGAAGGGAAGTACGAGGCCGCCATCCAGCTTGAGCAACTCTGGACAGAATTTACCACCGAACACGCGGTGCAATTGCTGTGTGCCTATCCGCTGTCCTACTTCTCCCGTGCGGATGATCAGGAACTTTTTGCGCGAGTGTGCGCGCACCATTCCTCAGTGATACCCGCGGAAAGCTTTGTTTCCGGAGTCGTTGAAGAGGATCAGGCCCGGGAAGTGGCCGAGTTACAGCAACGCGCCGAGGCTCTGGCGAAAGAAGTCGACGCCAGAAAGCGGGCCGAAGCGCGGCTCCGTGCTAATCAGGTTGAGCTGGAATCTATCGTTCAGCAGCGCACATCTGCTTTGCGTAAGCTGTCGCTGCAAGTCCTGAAGTTGCAGGACATCGAACGCCGGCGCGTAGCTCGTGAACTCCACGAATCGGTTGGCCAGGATTTTGCCGGTTTGAAGATGAACCTGGATCTCGTAAGGCACTTTCCGCACAATGCCGAGCTCTGGGATAAGTGCGACAAACTGCTCGATCACTGCATTCACGAAGTGCGGAACCTCTCGAACTTGCTCCATCCGCCGATCATTGAAGACGCAGGTCTGCCCTCCGCCGCGGAATGGTACGTACAGGATTTTGCGAAGCGGAGTGGTATTCGGGTGAGTTACCAGGGATTGGACGTTCTAAGCGTTCTCTCCGACCAATCGCGGCTTGTGGTGTTCAGGGCATTGCAGGAGACCTTGATCAATATCTATCGCCATGCACGCGCAACGCACGCTGAGATCTCGGCCCGCAGGGAAGAAAACTCCATCACTTTGACCGTTGCCGACAATGGTGTCGGAATGGATGCAAAGCAAGTTGAGCAATTCAATAGCTCTGGAGCAACTAGCGGTGTCGGACTCACCAGCATCCGCGAGCGCGTCCGCGAGCTGGGAGGGCACTGCCACATTACCTCCAGCAGCCAGGGTACGGGCATCACAATTTCCGTGCCGGTCAACTAATCTCCAGAACTTTTCGATCAACTCACTCACTGTGAGAAGATGTTTTCCGGAGCACGGAAAACGCTTGGTTCTCGTCATCATGGGAGTGGTCGGGTCAGGGAAGACCACGATCGGCGCGTTGTTGGCCCAGAAACTCGAATGGGAATTCGCCGACGCTGACGATTTTCACCCTGCTGAAAACATCCGCAAAATCAGCCACGGAGTTCCGCTTACAGATGCCGACCGCGCGCCTTGGCTCGCGGCCATGCGCCGCGCCATCCAGCAGTGGCAGAACGACGGGAAGAACGTCATTTTGGCATGTTCGGCCCTGAAGCATTTCTATCGGGAAGAACTTCGTGCAGGAGATGTTCGCTTCGTCTATCTCAGAGGTGATGCGGCGCTCATCGCCCAACGGCTGCACGCGAGGCAGGGCCATTTCGCAACCGATTCCATCCTCGAGAGCCAGTTTTCGGATCTGGAGGAACCCCATGATGCTCTCGCCGTCAGCATTGCCCAAATTCCTGAGGCGATCGTCGCGGAAATAATTGACAAGCTGAAACTGGTGCCGGTGTCGTATCCTGATGCGGCGCAAGAATGAGCTCCCCAATCGCGAATACCGCTGCCGTCAGCCCTGATCTCGAACCCGTGGTGGTCCGCAAGCTGCTTTGGCGGCTTTTGCCGTTTTTGTTTCTGCTTTATATCGTTAACTACCTCGACCGTATCAACGTTGGATTCGCTGCGCTCCAAATGCGCACGCAGCTTGGCTTCAGCGACCAGGTCTTTGGCTCTGGGTTCGGGATTTTCTTCTGGGGCTACATGCTTCTTCAGGTGCCTAGCAACCTGGGCCTGGCGCGCGTTGGAGCCCGTCGTTGGATGGCGGGAATCATGGTCGTCTGGGGGATTGTCTCCTGCCTCATGATTACGGTCCGCTCGCCCCACGGCTTTTATGCAATGCGTTTTGTACTGGGCGCATCTGAGGCAGGCTTCTTTCCCGGGATCATCCTCTACCTGAAGAACTGGTTTCCCGCGACCGCCCGCGGACGGGCTGTGGCCCTATTCATGACTGCCAATCCTCTGGCAGGCGTCATTGGCGGACCGATTTCCGGAGCGCTGCTCAATTTGCATCATTTTGGGCTCGCTGGCTGGCAATGGATGTTTATCCTCGAGGGATTTCCAGCCGTGCTGCTCGCCGCAACCGTTCTCTACACGCTCAAAGACCGTCCCAGTGATGCCGCATGGCTTGAGGACCACGAGAGGCTGTGGCTCACCGCCGTCCTGGAAAACGAGCACCGGGAAACCGTAAAGATCAGTCGATCGGACTTTTGGGGCGCGGTTCTCAACTGGCGCATCTGGTTGCTGATGATCGTCTACTTCGGCCTGACCGCATCGGCATACGGCCTGATTCTGTGGCTGCCCAGCTACATCAAGAGCTTGTCGCACCTCGGCAACTTCGGGATCGGTATCGTGTCAGTCATTCCGTACCTCGTGACTGCGCTGGCGATGGTGGCGATCGGAGCGCGATCGGACAAATCCGGCAAGCACCGCATGTACCTGGCAGGGTCAGCCTTCTCGGCAGCCGTATTTCTCTTCATCGCAGCACAGACCGGTTCCATCGTTTCCGGCCTCGCCTTTGTCACGTTGGCCCTCGCGGCCACGTTCTGTATGCAAGGGCCTTTCTGGGCGACAGCTACTTCACTGATGAGCGGGACCGCCGCCGCCGTGGCCATTGCGCTCATCAACTCCTTCGGAAATCTCGGCGGCTATTACGGCCCGTACATTATTGGTTCCAAACGGAGTTCGGGTGCTGGGTTCCGTGGCGGCATGCTGGTGATCACCGCCTGTCTTGTTCTGGCGGGGATTTTGTCGCTCGTGGTTCGCCAGCGGCGTCAACCCGCTTCGTAGCTGGCCCATCTTCCTTTACAATAAAGAACTCCTGTACCATTTCCGGTCGCGGGTATGCGAAGCGACCTTGGCCGGAACTAGAATTTGGAACTCGGTCCCGCTAGGGACGTTGCGCTTTCGCGAACTACCAGGTTGAAATTGGTCCAACAGAACCCCAATTCCAAGTACGTCTTCTGGCGCGCTGAAGGCAGCCTGCTGGAACTCACGGCTGTCCGCGCAGTCGCGTTCTTCACCTGGAACGCTCAGACGTTCAATGAGCGCGGCTGGCGCCGGGGTTCCGTTCTGCTCACCGCGTTTGCTCGGCCGTTCCTGTACGCGATTAACCGCCGTTTTGCTACCCGGGTGCTGTATTCCGTCTTGCGCGGAGTCAGCCGTGACCGCCTTGACCTTCTGGGAGAAGAGTTTTTCCAGTACAAGTTAAAGCCACACTTGAAGGAAGAGGGCGTGCGCCGGGTTAAGAATTTACTGGCCTCTGGAACCGAGGTTGTGCTCCTGAGCCATGGACTGGATCACGTGGTTCGTCATCTGGCTGAACATCTCGGCGTGAAGCACATTGTTGCAAACCGGCTTGAGTTCCGCGATGGCATTGCCACCGGGCGCCTGATCGATCCAGTGGTTCGCCCACGCGGCGTATTTGCGCGGCTGGCATCGAAGGCGGATGGAACGCGCACCATGGCCCAGGTCGCCGCCGACCTTGGGTTTCACAACGCCCGCACCGTTTCCACGGTTACCCAACCCGCCGAGCGGGTTACGCCGCCGCTCGAGCGTCCGCTCGTCGACTTCGACGGTACGCGCCAGACCGCCCCACTCTCGGTTCGATCGGCCCTCCGCAGCAAACACGTCATGCTGATCGGGGTGACTGGATTCATAGGCAAGGTCTGGCTGGCCAATACGCTCATGGACCTCCCCGACATCGGGAAGATCTATCTACTGATCCGCCGACAGAAATCCAATCCTGCGCAGAAGCGCTTTCAGAAGTTGGTTGAAGATTCGCCCGTATTCGATCCGCTTTACGAGAAATACGGATCCAAGCTGTCGCAGTTCATCAACGAGAAGGTCGAAGTGGTGGAAGGCGACGTCACCCAACCCGGGCTGGGGATCGATGCTGAGGTTTCGGCCAGGTTGCGCTCGAGACTCGATCTGATCATCAACAGCTCTGGTCTTACCGACTTCAATCCCGACCTTCGAGACGCACTCGCGACCAACGTGGATGCCGCAGTCTACGTCACTGAATTCATCCGGCAGTGCGATCATGCCGGACTGCTTCATCTCTCGACCTGTTACGTCGCCGGTGCCCGTGATGGCCGCGTCTTCGAAACCGTGCGTCCGGACTACACGCCCGCAGGTGTGTCGAATTTTGATGCTGAACTCGAATGGCAGTCGCTGCACAAACTCGTCGAAGACACCGAGCGCCGCGCCGAAGGCCCTGAGGTCACGGAAGAGTTGCGCCGCCAGGCCATGGGCAAGGAGCACGCGGCCAAGCATCTCCAAGGCGCAGCGCTCGAAAATCAGGTTCGCAAGAACCGCGTCCGCTGGCTTCGCAACGAACTGACGGACGCAGGGAAGCGCCGCGCCAACGAACTCGGATGGCCGAATACCTATACGTTGAGCAAGAGCTTGGCGGAGTCCCTGCTGGTAAAACACGGCTCGGGACTCCCGATTGCCATCGTTCGTCCCGCGATTGTCGAAAGCTCTACAGCGCAGCCTTTTCGGGGATGGAACGAGGGGATCAACACTTCCGCATCGTTGTCTTATCTGCTCGGAACCACTTTCCGGCAACTCCCCAGCAACGAGCGCAAGCGCCTCGACATTATTCCGGTCGACGATGTCTGCCGCGGCATGACTCTGATCGCTGCCGCCGTCATCGAGCGCCGTCACGACCAGGTGTATCAGTTGGCAACGTCCGTCACCAATCCCTGCGACATGCGCCGATCAATCGAGCTGACTTCGCTTGCGCACCGCAAACACTATCGGGCGCAGGAAGGAATTGAGTACTGGCTGCGTCTGCGCCTGGACGCCATTCCGGTTTCGAAGGAACGCTACAACCGCATGTCGGCTCCGGCACAGCGCGCAGTCGTAAAAGCAATACAGACGATTGCGTCTCCGCTGCCGCTGAAAAAGGCGCCACTCGCGAAGGCCGAACGCAGTCTGGAACGGGTCGAGAAGCTCATTGAGCTCTTCGAGCCGTTCATTCTGCTCAACGAGCATGACTTCGTCGCCGAGAACGTAGAGAAGCTGTCGCACGCTCTTGTTCCCGAAGAGCGGAAACAGTTCGGCTATATCACGTCGTCTCTTGACTGGTATGAGTACTGGATCAACATTCACATCCCGGCGCTGCGCAAATGGACTTATCCGCTGATCGAGGGGCGTCCGCTGGAGCCGCGACCGCCGCGCAACCTACAGGTCCCCAACGAAGCTGAAACTGTTAAAACCGGAACGAACGGAGCAACGTGGCGATATTCCTGACCGGCTCGACCGGATACATTGGCGCGCACATCGCCGCCAACCTGCTGCAGAATTTTGGCGCACCTATCAACGTGCTGGTGCGCGCGAAAGATGCTCATGAAGCCGAAGAGCGCCTTTGGCATTCCATGCAGCTGCATTTCGACTTCAAGACCTTTTACGAGTACCTGCAGACTGGCATCCGTATCTATCGCGGCGATCTCACCAACGAGAAATTCGGGCTCTCGCAGGAAGACTACGAGCGTCTGGTTCACACCACCGATTCGATCATTCACTGCGCCGCGTCGTTGAACCGCAAGTCGGAAAAGAGTTGCCTGAATGTAAACCTGCGCGGCACGCTCGAAGTGGTCAAACTAGGCCAGCAGGTG